>Ga0265327_10000204_pt1 | contig 123713 bp, 101 predicted proteins | sample 41621metaG_FD_202089 | JGI IMG/M metagenome (GOLD analysis project Ga0265327, IMG submission 202089) | Rhizosphere microbial communities from Carex aquatilis grown in University of Washington, Seatle, WA, United States - 4-16-21 metaG | ecosystem: Host-associated > Plants > Roots >... | reverse complement strand
GTCAGCGTATTGGCGGTGGTCGTGACGAGGCGGTTGGCGCCGAGAGCGACCGCGCCGGTGCCGAGATTGAGCGACTGGGTGCCGGTGAAGGTGAAGTCGCCGTTCCAGGCCTGGGCGTTGTTCGTCGCCAGGGTGATGGCTCCGGCGGTGGAGTTGTTGATCGTGGAGGTGCCGTTGATCGTGAAGGTGCCGGAGCCAAAGGCGGAGGCGTTGTTGATGTTCAGAGTGCCGGCGGTGAGAGTCGTGCCGCCGGAGAAGGTATTGGCCCCGGAGAGCGTGAGCGAAGAGGTCGCACTGTTCTGGGTGACGCCGGTGACGTTGCTACCGATGACGGTGCTGATGACGTTGGCCGCGGCACCGGCACCGGAGTTGGTGATGGTGCCGGTGTTGTTCACCGAGGTGCCGGAGAGGGTGATGATGCCGGCGCCGGTGGAGCTGAGCAGAAGGTTGCCGGTGCCCGTCACGCCACCGGTCAGATTGAGGTTGCTGGCGGCGGGAGCGAGACGGAGGTCGTGGGAGTTGAGGGTGACGGCGCCGCTGAAGATGCTGGCGGCGGAGTCGGTGAGGGTGGCGACACCGGTGTTGCCGGTGGCGACGGAGATGGCGTTGGCGAAGGTGCCGGCCAAGCCGCCGCTGACGGTGGTGTTGGCTGCGCCTGAGCTGTCGCCCAGGGTGACGGTGCCGGTGCCGAAGGCAGCGGCGACTGTGCCGCTCACCGTGCCGGACTTCACGATCACGCCGCCGGAGAAGGTGTTCGTCCCCGAGAGCGTCAGCTGGGAGGTGGCGCTGTTTTGCACGACGCCGGTGACGCCGAGGCCGATGATGGAGCTGATGAGCGACGCGCCGGCGCCGGTGCCGGAGTTGGTGACAGTGCCGATGTTGTTCACCGTGGCGGTGGAGAGCGTGATGCCGTTTGCGGTCGCGCTGTTGTTGTTGAGGACGAGATTGCCGGTCGTGTTGGCAACGCCGCCCGACACGGTGAGCAGGGCGGTGCCAGCAGTGTTGGTGAGTGTCGTGGCGGTGGCGTTGGTGGTCAGGGCACCGCCCACGGTGAGCGAGGAGGTGGCGCTGCTTTGTGTGACGCCGGTGACGGCCGGCCCGATGACGGCACTGATGACGTTGGTGGCGGTGCCGGCGCCGGAGTTGGTGATGGTGCCGGTATTGTTCACGTCGGCGCCGGAAAGGGTGATGACGCCGGCGCCGGTGGAGTTGAGGGTGAGGTTGCCGGTGCCGGTGACGCCGCCGGTGAGGGTCAGGGCGGTGGCGGCGGGCGAGAGGGAAAGCGCGTGATTGTTCAGGGTGACGGCGCCGCTGAAGGTGCTGGCGGCGGAGTCGGTGAGGGTGGCGACACCGGTGTTGCCGGCGGCGACGGAGATGGCGTTGGCGAAGGTGCCGGCGAAGCCGCCGCTGAGGGTGGAGGCGAGGGCGCCGGAGCTGTCGCCCAGGGTGATCGTGCCCGTGCCGAAGGCGTTGGCGCTGGTCGTGCCGCTGACGATGCCGGCGCGGATGACGAGGCCGGAGTCGAAGGTATTGGCGCCGCCGAGGGCGAGCGTGCCGGCGCCGGCCTTGGTGAGGGAGAAGCCAGTGCCGGAGATGATGCTGCCGACTGTCAGCGTATTGGCGGTGGTCGTGACGAGGCGGTTGGCGCCGAGAGCGACCGCGCCGGTGCCGAGATTGAGCGACTGGGTGCCGGTGAAGGTGAAGTCGCCGTTCCAGGCCTGGGCGTTGTTCGTCGTCAGGGTGATCGCGCCGGCGGTGGAGTTGTTGATCGTGGAGGTGCCGTTGATCGTGAAGGTGCCGGAGCCAAGGGCGGAGGCGTTGTTGATGTTCAGAGTGCCGGTGGTGAGGGTCGTGCCGCCGGAGAAGGTGTTGGCCCCGGAGAGCGTGAGCGAGGAGGTCGCACTGTTTTGGGTGACGCCGCTGACGTTGCCGCCGATGACGGCGCTGATGACGTTGGCCGCCGCACCGGCGCCGGAGTTGGTGATGGTGCCGGTATTATTAATGGATGTGCCGGAGAGGGTGAGGATGCCGGCGCCGGTGGAGTTGAGCTGGAGGTTGCCGGTGCCGGTGACGCCGCCGGTCAGATTGAGATTGCTGGCCGCGGGCGAGAGCCGGAGGTCGTGGGAGTTGAGGGTGACGGCGCCGCCGAAGATGCTGGCGGCGGAGTCGGTGAGGGTAGCGAGGCCGGTGTTGCCGGCGGCGACGGAGATGGGATTGGCGAAGGTGCCGGCGAAACCGCCGCTGAGCGTGGCGTTGGCTGCGCCTGAGCTGTCGCCCAGGGTGACGGTGCCGGTGCCGAAGGCCGCGGCGACCGTGCCGCTCACCGTGCCCGAGAGGATCGTCACGCCGGTGGTGAAGGTATTCGCACCCGAGAGCGTCAGTTGGGAAGTGGCGCTGTTTTGCACGACGCCGGTTACGTTGGTGCCAATGATCGAACTGATGGTCGTCGCGCCGGTGCTGGTGCCGGTGTTGGTCACGGTGCCCGTGTTGTTGATCGCGCCGGTGGTGAAGGCGATGGTGCTGGCGCCCGTGCTGTTGTTGGCGATGGTCAGCTTGTTTGCGCCGGTGACGCCGCCGCTGAAAGTCAGGGCCGCGATGTTGCCGCTGTTGCCGACCGTAAGCAGTCCCGTGGTGACTGATGCCAGCACGAAGGGGTTGGCGTAGGTCAGCCCGGTGATGCCGACGAGGAGCGTCGCAGCGTTTGCGCCGCCAGCGCTGTCGCCAAGGGTGACGATGCTGGTGGTAGCGCCGAAGGCATTGGCGGCGGCCGATGTGCCGAGCACGGTGCCGGACTTGACGGCGAGTCCGCCCGTGAAGGTGTTCGCGCCCGATAGCGTCAGCTGGGAGGTGGCGCTGTTCTGCGTGACGGCGCTCACGGTGGTGCCGATCACACCGCTGATCGTGGTGATGCCGGAGCCGGAGCCGGCGTTGGTCACGGTGCCGGTGAGGCCGACGGCACTGACGGCGATGTTGCCGCCGCCATTGGCCTGGAGCGTCAAACTGCCCGTGCCGCTGACCGCGCCGGACTGCGTGAGGGCGGCGCTGCCGCTGGAGCCGAGGGTGGTGCCGCCACTGTTGACGGTGAGGGTGCCACTGTTGGTGAAGGCGGAGGTGTTGCTGGCCTGGTTGATCGCCGTGACGTTGCTGCCGACGCTGGTGGTGATGGTGGTGGTGCCGGCACCGGTGCCGGCGTTGGTGATGGTGCCTGCGTTGTTCACGGCCCCGAGCGTGACGCCGGCGGCGAGCGCGCTGTTGTTGTCGAGGACGAGGTTGCCGGTGCCGCCGGTGGCGCCACTCACCGTGAGGGCCTTGGTGCCGGCGGTGTTGGTGAGCGTGGTGCCGCCGCTGTTGACGGTGAGGGCGCCGCTGACGGTCAGCGCGGAGGTCGTGCTGCTCTGGGTCAGGGCCGTGACGTTGCTGCCGACGCCCCCGCTGATCGTGGTGGTGCCGGTGTTGGCGCCCTGATTGGTGATGGTCCCGGAGTTGTTGACGGCGGCGGTCGAAAGCGTGACGGCGGCGGTGGTGCCCGAGCCGTTCACGATGAGGTTGCCCGTGCCGGTGATGCCGCCGCTCAGGGTGAGCAGGTTCGTCAGGGTGGGCGCAAGCGTGAGGTTGTTGTGTAGCGTGACGGCGCCGCTGAAGATGCTCGCCGCCGTATTCACGATGCTGAGGGTGCCGGAGCTGCCCGAGGCCACCGTGATCGGGTTGACGAAGGTGCCGGCGAAGCCGCCGCTCAGCGTGGCGTTGGCCGAACCGGTTGAGTCGCCCAAGGTGATGACGCTGGTGGCGGCGCCGAAGTTGGCGGCGCCCGCGGTGCCGGCGACGGTGCCGGCCCTGATCGTGAGGCCGCCAGTGAAGGTGTTGACGCCGGTCAGGGTCAGCTGGGAAGTGGTGCTGTTCTGGACAACGCCGGTGACGCCGGTGCCGATCACGGAGCTGATGAGCGACGAACCGGTGCCGGTGCCCGAGTTGGTGATGGTGCCGATGTTGTTCACGGCGGCGGTCGAGAGCGTGATGCCGTTGGCCGTCGCGCTGTTATTGTCGAGAACCAGATTGCCCGCGGTGTTGGCCACCCCGCCGGTGAGCGTGAGCAGCTTGGTGCCGGAGGAATTGGTCAGCGTGGTCGCGGTGGTGTTGGTGGTTAGCGCGCCGCTGACGGTGAACGCGGAGGAGGTGCTGTTTTCCGTCAGCCCGGTGACGTTTGCGCCGACGCCGGCGCTGATGGTGGTCGTGCCGGTGCTGGTGCCGGTGTTGGTCACGGTGCCGGAGTTGTTGACCGCGGCGGTGGAGAAAGTGATGGCGCTCGCCCCGGTGCTGTTGTTGGCGATGGTCAGGTTGTTCGCCCCGGTGACACCGCCGCTGAAGGTCAGCGCGGCGATGTTGGCGCTGTTGCCGACCGTGAGCAGGCCGATGGTGGGATTGGTTGCGAGAATGATCGGCCGGGCGACGGTCAGCCCGGTGGTTCCTACCAGCAGCGAGGCGGCCGCCGTGCCATTGGTGTCGCCGAGGGTGATGCTGCCGGCGCCAAACGCGCCGGCGCTGGTGGTGCCGATGAGCGTGCCAGCCTTGATGGTGAGGCCACCGGTGAAGGTGCTCGCGCCGGAAAGGGTCCAGGTGCCTGTGCCGGTCTTGGTGACGGTGCCCGTGCCGGTGCCAATGATGCTGGCGAGACTGCTAGCGGTATTGGTGCCGTCGAGCGTCAGCCCAAGGCCGGCGCCGGTGATCGTGCCGACGTTGGAGAGGACGAGGTTGCCGTTGTTTGCCACGATGCTGCTGGCACCGCCGAGGGTCAGGAGGCCGGTGTAGGTGGCGGCGGTCGCGGAGGAATTGATGAGCGCACCCGAGCCGGCGGAGCCGGTGCTGTTCAGGGTGAGCGCCTCGGCGGCACCGAGCGTGAAGCCGTTGAGGTCGAGCGTTCCCGTGCCGGAAACACTCGTGCCGGCGGCGGCGGTGCCGAGGGCGGCGGTGCTGCCAAGTTTCACGGTGCCGGCGGTGACGGTTGTGAGCCCGGTGTAGGTGTTGGCGCCAGACAGGGTGAGGGTGCCCGCGCCGCTCTTGGTCACGGTCCCGGTGGTGGTGCCGATGACGCCCGAGGCGATGGTGTCGCCGGCGCCGTCGAAGGTGAGGCCGAGGCTCGCCCCGGTGATATTGCCGCCGAGCGTGAGGGTGCCGGCATCGCTCTGGATCTCGGAGGCGCTACCCAGGGTGATAGCGCCGTTGAAAGCGTTGGCGCCAGAAACGTTGCGCAGGGCGCCGTTGGCGGACACACCGGAGCCGTTGAGCGTGAGGGCCTCGGCGACCACCGTGATGTTGCCTTGAAGTTCGAGCGCACCGCCGGCGGTCACCGAGGTGCCGGCTGCGCTGGTGCCAAGCGCGGTGGAATTTTGGATGTTGAGCACGCCGCCGGTGCCCACGGTGGTCGTGCCGGTGTAGGTATTGCCGCCGGTGAGGGTCCACGTGCCGGTGGAGGTTTTCGTCAGGCCGCCGGTGCCGCTGATCACCCCCGATACCAGTCCGCTGGAGCCGGAACCGGCGAGGGTCAGAAGAAAGCCGCCGTTGTTTACCGTGCCGGCAACGGTCAGGGCCCCGTTGTTGCTGAACGACTGCGCCGCGCCAAGAGCGAGATTGGCGCTGATCGTTTTCAGACCGCTACTGCTGGTGTTGCTGATGCCGCCGGTCCCGGTCGTCAGGGTGAAGCCGCCAGAAAGCGTGACGGCATCGGTCGAGGTAAACTCCACACCGTTGACACTCGTGTTGCTGGTGAGTTGCGGCTGGTTGGCGGTGACCGTGCCGAAGGATGCAATGTCAGTGGTGATGTTGTTCGCCGGTGCGCTGGCGCCGACCCAATTGGCGCCGGCGGCCCAGTCAGTGCCGGTGTCGCTCCATACAATGGTCGCCGCCGACAGAACCGGACACATGAGCAGACTGGCGCAACCGCACAGCACCCGTGCGAATAGGGGGAGCGCGGGACGGGCCAACGGGCGCAGAGGCCCAGGTGTGCGGGGAAGATCCAAAACGCCGAACCGATCGATAGGGAAGCTCGGCGGGTGATTTAATGGGGGTTATACCCCAGTAAGTCAATCTATCCCCCGCCGTGGGCAGTTCGGAGAAATCATGGGAAAGAACTAGATAACTTCATGAACCAACTTGATTTGCCCGTAAGTTGACCAAAAGAATCGATGTCAATTTTCCATGAAGTGTTAAAACTGGATACGACCCGACGAGGAGTTCGCGGCGCGTGCCGTCTTGCAGAACACAGGCGTTGCTACCGAGCCATCCGTTACAAAGTTCGCAGACCTGATTGACGTAGATCGCTTCGCATCATCGAGGCGAGCGGATCCCCAACTTGGCTCGACCGTGAAGCCGCTCGCGGGAAGCCGTGGAAGACTGTGCTTGCGGCCAATTCGATACGTGCGCGGCGTGATGCGGTGGGAAATCGCATCTACGATTGGTGGTCGGTCGGGACCACCTTAATTTAGGTGGTTTGAGCGCTCCGGTAATTAGTTGTGGTGTGGTTAACTGCGCTCGCAGTTTTCGCATCCGGCAACGGGTGCGAGAGGTGACCAAAGGGGTTCGTGCTCGTTTTAGCTGGCCCGCTGTGCGAGCACGAACCCCGACCCCTTTTAGGTGTGCCAGATTGCAGGATCATCAACGAAGATGGCGCGGTGCGAGCCGCGCCTTCTTTATGGGCAAATCCCGCGACGAATCAGCGGACGCCGCCCATGAGCTTCTTCACCCAAGGCGCGAGCGCGAAGAGGATGGCGGTGGCGACGCCGACCCCGATGGCCTGGTGCCAGAAGAAAGTGGCCAGCGCATTGGCATCGGTGGATTGGAATTCCCCGGCGAGCACGCCCGCGAGCTTGTTGCCCAGGGCGGCGGCGAGAAACCAGATGCCCATCACCAGGCCCAGCAGACGCGGCGGGGCGAGCTTGGTCATCGTGCTCAGGCCTACCGGGCTGAGCAGCATCTCGCCCACGGTCTGCAGGAAATAAAGCCCGACCAGCCAGAGCGGGCCGACCTTGCCCTCGGTCGTGAGCTTGGCCGCGGGCACCATGAGCACGAAGGACAGCGCCACGAAGAGGAGGCCGAGGGCGAACTTGATGGGGCTCGACGGCTGCTTCGCCCCGAGCTTGATCCAGAGCAGGGCAAAGACCGGGGCCAGCAGGATGACCCAGACGGAATTCACCGACTGCCACCAGGAGGACGGGAAGGAGTGGCCCAAAAACTCATTGCGGGTCAGCTGGTCTGCAAAGAGGGAAAGGGTGGAGCCGGCCTGCTCGAAGATGGCCCAGAAAATTTCTGCGGCGAAGAAGAACACCAGGATCGCGGCGATGCGCTTGCTGTCCGTGCTGGGCTTGAAGGCGAAGAAAAGGATGGCCGCGACCTGCAGCGCGAACAGCGCATAGACAACCGCGGGATAGTCGTCGCTGGCCCTCATGGCGGCGATGAGGGCCAGCGACCCGAGGGCCACCAACCCGAGCTTGCCCCAGGGGCGTGCTCCGTCCGCTGGGGCGTGGCCGACTTGGGCGAGACGGTCGCGCTGGAGCACATAGTTGAGCAGGCCGAGGGTCATGCCGACGCCGGCGGCGGCGAAGCCCCAGTGCCAGCTGTGCCGGGGGTCGAGGCCCCAGGTGGCGAGCTGGTTTTGCCAGGCGTCGCTCTGGGCCAGCCAGCCCGTGACCAGCGGCGATGCGAAGGCGCCGAGGTTGATGCCCATGTAGAAAATCGAGAACCCGGCGTCGCGCCGCTGGTCGTCCGGCGAGTAGAGGCTGCCCACCATCGTGCTGATGTTGGGCTTGAGCAGGCCGGTGCCGATGGTGATAAGAACCAGGCCGGCAAAAAACGTGGTCAGGGAGTTGACGGCCATCAGGAAGTGGCCGCAGGCGATGATGACTCCGCCGATGAGCACGGCCCGGCGCGCGCCGATGAAGTTGTCCGCGATGAACCCGCCCAGGATCGAGAGCAGGTAGACGCTCATCGTATAGGTGCCGTAGATCGCCGCCGACCTTTTCGTGTCGAAGCCCAGCCCGCCCTCCGCCGCCGCCTTCACCATGAAAAGGATCAGCAGGGCGCGCATGCCGTAGTAGGAAAACCGCTCCCACATCTCGGTGAAGAACAGGGTGGTGAGGCCGCGCGGGTGACCGCCGAGTCCGCCAGTGTCCATGACGGTGGGCACCGAAGACTCAGCCACAGGGGACGGGGATGAATTCATTGGCGCGCATTCCGCCAACGAAGGCTCCGGAGTGCAAGCCCGCCTTGCTGCGGGAGGAGTGGACAACCCGGCGGAACTTTTCTCCAATCGGAGGATGTCCATCGCCATCCTCTACGCCACGGTTTCCGGCAATGCCGAGAGCTTGGCGCAGGCGACGGCCGAACGGCTGGCCGCGGCGGGGCGGCGATCCGTCGTGGAAAACATGGCCGATTTCCCGGCGGCGCGCCTGCGGGAATTCGACACGGCGCTGCTCATCGCCAGCACCTGGGGCGAGGGCGCGCCGCCACCTGACGCCGCGGATTTCTGCGCGGCGCTGCGGCGCCACGAGGCGCTCCGGCTGCCGCAGCTGCGGTATGCGGTCTTCGCCCTCGGCTCGAGTTCGTATGCGGACTTTTGCGGCTGCGGCCGGCGGATCGACGAGGATCTGGCGGGATGTGGCGCGGTGCGCCTGCTGCCGCGGGTGGAGAGCGACACGAAGTTCAAGGCGGCGTTCGAAAAATGGCTGCAGGCGGTCACTGCGGCGCTGTCCGCGGCGGAGGTCTCCACTTGAGTGGGGTCCGCAGGTGGTGGTCCCGCCGTCCGGCGGCCGGCAAAACGCAGGTCCGCGAGACGGAGCAATTCGAGGTGCGCGGCGCGGCGCCGCGCCGCACGCAGGTCTATCTGCCGCCGCGCTATGATGCCGGCAGGCGCCGGGCGTATCCCGTGCTGATTGCACTCGACGGCCAGACGATGCCGCAGTGGCAGCTGGCCGAGACGCTCGACGCACTGGTCGGCGGGGGCCAGATCGAACCGGTGGTCGTGGTCGCCGTGCCGGCGTCCGCGGCGCGGCTGGAGGAATATGGCACGGCCGGGGCGCTGGACTTCGCGGGGCGCGGCCGCCAGGCGAAGGCCTTCCAGGACCTGCTGGCGGGCGAGGTGCTGCCGGCGGTCCGCGGGAACTACAATGTCGCCGCGGAGCCGGCGCGCACGGGCATCTTCGGGGCGTCGATGGGTGGGCTTTGTGCGTTCGACTCCGCTTGGCGGCGGCCGCAGGTGTTCGGGCTGGCGGGGGTTTTCTCCGGTTCGCTCTGGTGGCGGGCCGACAACTCCAGCGTGGCCGCGCAGCAGGCGAGCCGCATCGCGCACCGCAACGTCGCCGGGGCGGCGGGCAGGCCGGCGCTGCGTTTCTGGTTCGAGGCCGGGACGCGTGACGAGACGGCGGACCGCGACGGCAATGGCGTCATCGATGCGATCCAGGACACGGTCGAGCTGATGGACGCCTTGGAGCGGAAAGGTTTTCAGCGCGGCCGCGACATGTCCTACCATGAGGTCGAGGGTGGCGAGCACCACGAGGCGACCTGGGCGCAGGCGCTGCCGATTTTCCTGCGCTGGGCTTTTCCTCCGCGATAGCTGGTGGCTTGGTGTGGGAGCCTGCTGCCAGGTGATGGGCACGCGCGCCAGCGGACAAGATCACGAAGCGCCGGCAGGCAGGCTCCTGCGGCGAACCGCAGACCTAAGTCTTTGCTTCTTTCGGCAGGAAAAACCGCCGCCACGCCAACGCAAAGCCGGTGTAGACCAATACGAGGCCCCCGATGCAGCCGAGGCCGGCGAGCAGTTGTCCGCCCCAGCCGAGGGCCTGGCCCGTATGAAGGAAGCGCAGCCAGGTGCGGGCGCGGCGTCCGGCGGAGAAGTCGGCGAAGCCTTCGCGTCTGAGCACGGCGCCAGTGAGTGCATCGAGGGTGAGCGTGGTGGTGGCAGTGCGCGGCCAGGCCCCGGCCTGCTTCACGTTGAGCGCGACCGGAGCGCCCGGATCGCCGGGGCGGAGCGTGATGGTTTCCCAATCGGGGTATGCCCGCTGCACGACGGCCAGCAGGACAGTCGAGTCGAGCGGGCGGCGGCCTGCTGCCGGCGTCGGAGTGGCAGCGGTGCCAGTCTGTGGCGCGCCGGCGGCGGGCGGTGCTTCCCCGTTGGCGCGGTAGACCAGGTCGCCGGCCCAGCGATAGGAGAGCACGAGGCCGCTGCAGGTCAGAACGACCAGCACAGGCAGTAACCAGAAGCCGACGACGTTGTGCCAGTTCCAGTCGCGAGCCTTGCCCGTTGCGCCCCGCAGGAACACGAGAGAGCGCCTGAGACCTTTCGTCCGCCACTTGCGCGGCCACCACAGCCAGAGGCCGGAAACGGCGAGGAATAAAAATGCGGCATTGCAGGCGCCCGTGATGGCCCGGCCGGTCGGACGCGCGTCACCGCCGAGCGCGAGCCATCGGTGCCAGTCTTCCATCAATCGCATGAAACGGCGCGCTCCGGCTGAGGCCGGCTGGCGAACCTCGCCCGTGTAGGGATTCAGGTAATATGCGGCGTCCCGCCCGACGCTTACGACAACAGCGACTGCGGGGTCGGAGGAAAAGGTGACGGACGCGATCCGGGCCGCAGGTCGCGCGTCGTGGAATTTTCCCTGCAGCTCGTCGAGCGAAAGCATCGGAGCTCCGGGGGCGAGGGGGGCGACACGGCGGGCGTCCCGTTCGGCCCACGCCACGATTTCGTTTTCAAAGGCGAGGGCCGCGCCGGTGAGGGACATGATGCCGATGACGAGTCCAGCCGCGAGTCCGGCGGCGAGGTGAATCCAGAAAACGGCTTTGCGGAACGTCATGTCGGGCTGAATAGGACGGCGGATGGTTCAGAAGACCCCCGCCATGCGCAAGCCGCGGATCGTGGCGATGTCATGGCGGCCGATTGCTGACGAGAAACAGGCCGAGGTTTTTGGCGACCGCATAGGAGGGCTCAGAATGAGGTCCGGAGCATGAGGCGCAGGGCCACGGGCGAGCCCGGCGAGATGTTCGTGTTGCTGTCGGCGGTGGCGTAATATTTCCGGTCGAGAAAATTCTCCACGTTGGCCTGCAGGCGCCACCGCGGGCTGAAGACGTAATACGCGGCGGCGTCGAAGCGGGTGTAGCCGGGCAGAACGACCGTGTTGTCGATCGCGGCGAACATGGCCGAGCGGTAGACCGCCCCGAGCCCGACGCCGAATTTCGCGGTGACCTGGTATTTGTTCCAGAGGGCAAAATTGTGGCGCGGCACGAGGGCGACCCGGGCGCCGGCCGGTGCGGCGGTCGTGGCCGAGCGAATGGATGCGTCCTGCCAAGCGTAGCCGCCGGCGACGCTCCAGTCCCTGGTGAGGCTGCCGCTGAGGCCGATTTCAAAGCCGTCGGTGCGGGTGCTGCCGGTCTGGATGATCCGGGTCGGGTCGGCGGGATCGGTCGCCCGGGTGTTTGTCCGGTCGAGTCGATAGACTGCCGCGTCGAGAGCGAGGCGCGGAGTGATCTCCCATTTGGCTCCGATCTCGTGGTTGGTGAATCTCTCGGGCTTCACCTGCTGCGTGACGGTGGTCAGCGAGGAGAACTGGTCGCCGGAACTGGGCAGATAGGACACGCTGTAGTTGGCATAGAGCGACGCTTGCGCCACGGGCTTGAACACGAGGCCGGCGCGCGGCGAGATCAGCCCGTCATCCCGGCGCAGGTTTTCGCCGGTGCGATTGTTGTGATATTCCAGCCCGAAAGAATCATACCGGAGGCCGACGATGGCCTGGAGGTGCGGTGAGAATTCAACCTGATCCTGCGCGTAGATCGCGGCCAAGCTGGTTTTCAGGTGGTTGTCGGCGTCGGTTGCGCTCTGCCGGAACGTGACCGGCGTGACGATGGTTGGCAGGGCGTATGGGACCAGAAGGGAAGTGACGGTGTTGTTGAAATAGCCGGTGTTCCGTAAATTGTCGGTCAGCTGCAGTCCGAGTTCTGCGCCGGCTAGCAACGTGTGGCGGATTTGCCCGGTGCTTGCGGCGTAGGTCAGGTCGGTCTGGTTGAAGAGATTCCGGCGGCGGGTCGCGTTGTTGTAGGCCGTCAGCGTGACCTGCGTCCGGTCGGGGCTTACGGCACCAGGGACGTAGTTCTGGTAGCCTCGGTCATAGTCGCCGAACAGGAGGTGATTCCGGATGGTGAGGTTCCCCGACTGGTGTTCGAAGGTCCCCGCAAGAAAATCCACGCCCGCGCGCACATGGCTGTCGTCCGGGTTGCCGTAGTAAGTGCCGATGGGCACGGGCGCCGGCCGGCCTTGGACGGACGTGACGCCCCGGTCGGCGGTGCGGGCGTCAAGCAGGTGTTCGTAGGACAAGGTGATCTTGGTGTCCGGGGCCGGCATGAACGTGAAGGTCGGATTGACGGCGGAGCGCCGGAGCCCGACGTATTGCCGGAAGCTGCCCGAGTCTTCGTAGAGGGCGTTGAGGCGGAAGGCGGTCGTCGCGCCCAGCGGTTGGTTCACGTCGACAGTGGCCCGTTGGTTGCCGTAGGACCCCGTTTGCAGGGTGATTTCACGCACCGGAATAAAACCCGCTTCCTTCAGCACGCGGTTGATCAAGCCACCGCCGCCGCCGCGCCCGAAGAGCATGGCGTTCGGGCCGCGCAGGACTTCCACGCGAGTCAGGTTGTAGAGGTCGCGATAGTATTGGACGTCGTCGCGCACGCCGTTGAGAAAAAAATCGGCCGAAGAACTGTTGCCACGGAACACGATTTGGTCGCGGTTGTTTTCCCCTTGGTGCGCGGTGATGCCAGGCACGTAACGGACGACCTCGCCCAGGCCAAGCATCTGCTGATCCTTGATCTGTTCCTCGGTCACGATCGAGATGGATTGAGGCACGTTGAGCAGAGGCGTGTTCGTCTTCGTCGCGGTGAAGCTTTGCTCGACCTTGTAGTTGTTTGATTCCGCCCGCGATGCGGTGACCGCGATGCTTTCCAATTCGATTGTCGGTCCTTCGGCATCCGCAGTTGCAGCTCCCGATGGAAAATTTTCGACCGTGCCGAAAAGAACCACCTGAGCCGCGATCATCGAAGCAACCGCAAGGATTAGGGGTTTTGCTAAACGAGACTTTGTCTCAATGGATTGGTATAGATTTTTCATGTGGACGGTTGCCTTGTTTGGCAGAGGTAATATTTGTGAAGTTGAGACACAGTATCATGTCAATTGTTTTTATGAGACTTCGTCTCATGATGAATCAGATAACGAGCATTGACCTATGCAAGTAGCTGTTCTTTAAGGATTCAGTGCCAGCAAGTCTCCAAGTTCAATTGAGCGAGAAAAGTTATCCGATCCACTTTGTGGACGAGGTTTCTTCACAGATAAGGGCGATGATTGCGGAACTGGATGCAGCTGGTCGCAAGAGTGTCGTCGTAACCGATAAAGCTGTGTTGGCGGCGCTATCCGACGGGGTGCGCGCGGTAGTGGACACAGTGCCGCAGCTGACCTTGCCGAACGGGGAGACGACAAAGTCACTCGAGCAATTCGGCCGGGTGCTCGACTTCCTGGCACAGCAGCGGCTCGACCGAAAAGCCGTGCTCTGGGTGCTGGGGGGCGGCGTGATGGGCGATCTCGGCGGCTTTGCCGCGTCCGCCTACCTGCGCGGCATTGATTGCATTCAAGTGCCGACGACACTGCTGGCCATGGTCGACAGCTCGGTGGGCGGCAAGACCGGCATCAACCTCTCCGCGGGCAAAAACCTGGCTGGCGCCTTTCATCATCCCCGGGCGGTGATCATCGCGCGGGAGTTCCTCTCGACGCTGCCCGCGCGCGAATTCGCCGCGGGGATGGCGGAGGTGATCAAATACGGCTTGCTTGGTGATGCCGCGCTGTTCGCCCGGCTTGAACAGTCCGCGTTGACGGTGCAGAGCCCGGATTTGCCGGCGGTGATCCGTCGCTGCTGCGAAATGAAGGCCGAGATCGTGCGCGCGGATGAGCGGGAGACGGCGGCGGAGGGCGGCCGGGCCTTGTTGAATCTCGGGCACACGTTCGGACATGCGATCGAGCAGGTGACGGGTTACGGGACCTATCTGCACGGTGAGGCGGTGGCAGTCGGACTCGTGGCGGCGGCCCGGCTTTCGCACCGGCTGGGCAACCTCACGGCTGCCGAGGCCGTGCGGATCGAGCAAACGGTCGCGTTGCACGCCTTGCCGGCCCGCTTGCGCGCGGAGCTGCCGCTGGCTGCTCTCATGACGTCGATGCAGCACGACAAGAAAGTGCGGGCGGGCCAGTTGCGGTTTGTCGTGCTGAAGCGGCTGGGCCAGGCGGCAACCCAGTCGGGCGTTGATTCCTCCCTCGTTGAGGCGGTCTGGCGGGAACTCGGCGCCGTTTAGATTTAGATGTGCTTTGCCCCGGCAAATGGCTAGGTTTTCAGACCCATGTCAGCCATCGATGAAGGCATAGTCCGCGAGTATTTCGAGCAGAACGGATTTCTCGTCCGCCAAGTCCGCAAATACCAGGTGCAAGCGCGGCGCAAAACCGGCGACGAGGAGGTCGACCTGGTGGTCTACAATCCCGCGTATTCGGCGCGCAACGCCCGCAAGCCGGATTTCTTCCTGTTCGCGAACGAGTTGGCCTTCGTCCACCGCGCCATCGTGGTCGTCAAGGGCTGGCACACCGGCAAGTTCACCCCGAACATGCTGAAGAGCAGCCCGGAGATTTTCCGCTTCCTGGAGGAAAACGTCCTCAAGGAGGTCACGCGCTTCTTCCCGGTCGACGCCGAGGAGCCGGGCAATGCGCCCGATGTAACCAAGATCCTCGTGCTGCCCAGCCTGCCGACCGCCGAGCCCTTCCGCTCGCAGAGCGTGGCCATGTTGAAGGAGCACGGCATCGACGGCATCATTTCCTTCCGCTCCATGCTGCTCGACATCATCGAGCGCGTGGAGATCAACAAGAGTTACGGCAAGTCTGACACCCTGCAGGTCATCCGCATCCTGAAGAACTACGATCTGCTGAAGGACGCCCAGCTCGACCTCATTGCCGAGCGGCATGCGGCGCCGCGCAAGCCCGGTCTCCGCTCATGAGCATTCATCCCACGGCCATCGTCGAGGAGGGGGCCCGGCTCGGGGCGAATTGCACGGTTCACGCCCACGCCATCATCCGGAAACACTCCGTCCTCGGCGACGGGGTGGTCGTGCATCCCTTCGCCGTCATCGGCGGCGATCCGCAGTATCTGAAGTTTGATCCGGCCACGGCCTCGGGTGTGACCCTCGGCGCCGGCACGGTCGTGCGCGAGCACGTGACTCTCAACCGCTCCATCCATGCCGGCAAGAACACGGTCATCGGGGCCCGCTGCTTCCTCATGGCCAACGCGCATGTGGGCCACGACAGCGTGGTCGCGGACGACGTTGTGCTGGCCAACAACGTGATGCTGGCCGGCCACGTCGAGGTCGGGAGTTTCTCCTTTGTGGGCGGCGGAGCCGGCATCCACCAGTTCGTCCGCATCGGCGAGGGCGTGATGGTCGGCGGGCTCACGCGGCTGACCAAGGACGCCGCCCCGTTCCTGATGGTTGCCGAGCGCGACGAGGTGCCGGGCTTCAACGTCGTCGGCCTCAAGCGCCGCGGCTTCAGCCGCGACGCCATCCGCGAGCTCAAGGACTGTTTCCACGCGGTGTTCGCGGCGGGGGATCCGCGCCGGCATGCCGCAGCGTGGCTGGCCGCCGGGGTCGCGAGCGCGGAAGCGCGGCGATTCCTGGAGTTTTTCACCACCGGCAAACGGGGGTTCGCCCGCCCGGCGATCGGTGTGGGGGATGCCGATGAAAGCGCCGGGTAAACTCGCGTTCACCTGCGGCGATCCGGCCGGCGTCGGTCCGGAAGTCATCTCGGCGTGGCTGTCGGCCCATGCAGCCGAAGCGGACGGAGTGGCGGTGATCGGCCCGCAGATCTGGTTGGACACGCTGGGCCCGACCGTGACCAAGGTTGCGGTGGGCCTTGAGGAGTTTTTGGCGATCCCGGGGCAACCCACTGGCGAGGGCGCGTTGGTCGCCTGGGCGGCCATGGAGCGCGCGGCCGCGGGCTGTGCCAGCGGGGAATTCTCGGGCGTCGTGACAGGCCCGGTCAGCAAGGCCGCGCTCGCCGCGATCGGCTACGCTTTCCCGGGCCAGACGGAATTCTTCGCGGCGCGCTGGGGCGGCGAGCCGGTCATGGCTTTTTGCGGTGGCAAACTCCGCGTGGCGCTGGCGACGTGGCACATCCCGTTGTGCGAAGTGCCCCAGGCGCTCGGACCCCAGCTGCTGCACCGCACGGTGGCGGCGGCGGACACGCTCGCCCGGGCCGACGGCGTTGCCGCGCCGCGCATTGGCGTCTGCGGACTCAACCCGCATGCCGGCGAGGGCGGGCTGCTGGGTGAGGAGGAGCGCGATTTCATCAACCCGGCCCTCGCCAAGATGCGCGCCGAATTTCCCGGCCTGACCCTCTGTCAGTCGGGTGACACGCTTTTCGCCCGGGCGCTGCGCGGCGAGTTCGACGTCGTCATCGCGCTTTACCACGATCAGGGCCTCGCGCCGCTCAAGGTCGTCGATTTCGACGAGGCGGTGAACGTCACGCTGGGCCTGCCCTTTGTGCGCACCAGCCCGGACCACGGCACCGCCTTCGGGATCGCGGGGCAGGGGAAGGCCAGCCCGCGCAGCTTCGCCAACGCGGTCGAAGTGGCGCGGCGCCTGATAGCTGCCCGTCATGCTTGAGTTACTCAACGCTGCGGTATTCCTGATTATTGGAGTTGTTGCGGTTGAGATATGTCGGCGTGGTCGCGCTTGGAGGGAAGGGTGGGACAATGAGACGACAAGGGGCATTGCGTTCGCTTCAGCTGCGGCCATAACAGTCGCCGCGCTGTTCGAAACAAGGCTGCAGATCACGAACGAAACCGTGCTCTGGATCGCGAAAATTGCGTCTGCGATTCTCTATTTCCCGATACTGCTACTCCTCGCCTGGCCTCTCTTGGGAGCGTCGGTTTGGCTTGGCCGCGCCAGCGGCTGGCCTGTTGAAGGCACATCAACCGATACAGGCTGGCGTCGTATAGGTGAGGGACTGGCCGTCATTGGCGTTAGTCTATTAGGAACATTTTTCCTGAAGGAGATCTTCGACTGGCATGCGCACGGAGGCTGGGCGCCTCTTGCCTGGGCTCGTCATCCGCCACCCCCAGCTTGGGTTTCGTTTTGGTCGATTTTGATCTTGTTCGGGTTGGCTGCTGCGGAGGAGCTGTTTTACCGTGGCGTCCTTTTGCGCTGGCTGCGCTGGGAGGCGCGCCATTGGAAATACGGGTCCGTTTTTGCCATGCTGCTTTCGTCGGTGATTTTTTATCTCGGACACGGGATTGTCTTTTCGGGCCCGAAGTTCATGCAGTGCATGCTACTTGGAACGAGCCTGGCTTGGATTTCCGTGCGCCGCGGATTGTGGACGGCCTTGGTCGTCCACTGGTTGTTTAACTTCCTAGTTAGCGTGACGCTGCCGTAACAGGCGCTTGATAAAATCCCGTTCCGGGCGATAAGTATCCCCGGTGTCCGTTTCCAGCACAGTTTTGCCGCCGCCCGAGGGAGTCCGCGAGGGCAACGAAAACCTCGTCCGCCTCACCCCTGATGCGGGCACGAAGGTGGCCGCGCTCATTGCCCGCGAACAGCAGGGTAACTACCTCCGCATCGCCATCACTGGCGGCGGCTGCAACGGGTTGAGCTACAAGCTCAAGTTCACTCCCGAGCCCCGCAAGGGCGACATTCTCGTCCGCACCGCCGGCGTGCCGGTGGTGGTCGACCCAAAGACCGCACTCTACCTCAAGGGCACCCAACTTGACTACTCCTCCAAGATGGTAGCCGGCGGCTTCAAGTTCTCGAATCCCAACGCGAAGGCCAGCTGTTCCTGCGGCGAGAGTTTCAGCGTCTGATGGGCCCGTTTTCCCTTCAAATAGGTGTTGTCATCACCGGTCTTAGAGGAGAAAACACCTCCGACCCACCTACCTAGCAATCCTACATCCTGAATGGCACTTCCTTCCTCTCCGTCCGGCGCCCGCACCCCGTATAATCGCGACAATCGTCGCAACAACGATCCTTTCGCCGCCATCCGCCGCAATCTGCGGATCAAGTCCCCTCAGGTCCGCGTCATCAGTCCCGAAGGCCGCCAGCTCGGCATCATGGACACGCCGAAGGCCATCGCGCTCGCGATGCAGTTCAATCTCGACCTGGTCGAGGTCGCCGCCGCGGCCACGCCGCCCGTATGCCGCATCATGGATTTCGGCAAATACGTCTACGAGGAGCAGAAGAAGACCTCGCACGTGAAGTCCACCGCGAGCAAGATCAAGGAGATCGAGTTCACCGTCCGCATCGAGAAGGGCGATTTCATCACCAAGGTCCGCCACGCCGAGGAATTCCTCGACCATGGCAACAAGGTGAAGCTCCGCCTGAAGTTCCGCGGCCGCGAGATGGCCCACACCGAGATGGGCTTCGAGGTCATGAACCGCGCGCTGAAGGAGCTCGAGACGATGGGCCATCCCGATTCGCCGCCCAAGCTGAACGGCAAGCAGATCAACGTCATGCTTTCCGCGCTGCCGCCGAACAAGCGCAAGCTCAAGTTCCACGTCCGCGAAACGCCGCCCCAGTCGCATCAGGCCGGCGAGTCGCATTCTGGCGAAAACCATGCCGGTGAGGCTCCCGCCGAGGGTTGATCCGGCGCCCTCGGTCATGGCGCGGCTCACCGCACGCGGCCTGCTGCCTGTCTTCGCCTTCCTGACGGCCTGCACGGCGCCGGCCCAGCAGCCGGCGGCCAAGCCCGCGTCCGCGCCGGCCGCCGCCGTTCCGGCCAAGGTCGCGCCGGTGAAAGCCGAGCCCTCGAAGGCCGAGCCCGCCCCCGTGCGCGCGGCTCCCACGCGGCCCGCGGCGCCCGAGCTCTGGGCCGTCACCCGCCTGCGCAACGTCGACTACGTCAGCGTGCGCGACATCGCGCAGCGCTTCGGCCTCAAGCCGGCGTGGACTAAGGCCGAGCAGCGCCTGACGCTCAGCGACGCCCGCGGCGTCCGCTTTGCCTTCGAGAGCAACCAGAACGATTTCTATTTCGACGGTATCCGCGTGTTCCTCGGCCGCCCCGTGCTGCTCCACAAGGACAGCGTCTGGGTCAGCCTGCTCGACGTCATGAAGACGGTCGCGCCGCTGTTCCGACCGGTCGACCACGTGGCCCAGCTGCCCGCCGCCGCGCCGCGGACAATCGTGGTCGATCCCGGTCACGGCGGCATCGATCCCGGCAAGGAAAACAAGCGGCTCGGGCTGAACGAGAAGACCCTCACGCTCGATGTCGCACTCCGGGTGCGGAAGATCCTGGAACTCCGCGGTTGGCGCGTGCTGATGGTGCGGGACAAGGACGTGGAGCTGTCCAAGGACAAGAAGGCCGACCTGCTGATGCGCGACGATTTCGCCAACCGCAGTCAGGCCGACCTCTTCCTGAGCATCCACTTCAATTCCGCGGAGCGCGCCACGGGCTTCGAGACCTACGCCCTGGCGCCGCAGTTCATGCTGACCACCGGCAATGAGTCGGGCGACGACATGACCAAGGTGGCGTTTCCCGGCAACCGCTTCGATTTCGCCAACCTGCTCCTCGGCGAACAGGTGCACCGCGCCATGCTCGCCGGCCTGAAGACCCCCGACCGCGGCCTGAAGCGTGCCCGCCTCGCCGTGCTGCGGATGCTCGATTGCCCGGGCGTGCTCGCCGAGTGCGCCTTCCTCTCCAGCGACGAGGAGGCGCGCCGGGTCGCCACGCCGGAGTTTCGCCAGCAAATCGCGGAATCGCTGGCGACCGGCGTGCAGAATTACGCCGACGCCTTGGCGGCGTTGCGGGCGCCGCTGGCACCTCCGGTGCCCGCGGCGACAAAATCGCGGTGAGCCGGTTACTCTTGCTTCGACCGGCCGTCTAAACCTGCTAAGGATTTTCCCATGGTCACCTCCCTCCGCTTCCGTTCTTCCCTGCTCGTGTGTGCCTGTCTTGCCACTGCCGTGACGGCGCTCGGCTGGGACTACGAGGGGCACCGCACCGTCAACCAGCTGGCGCTCGCCTCGCTGCCGGCGGATTTCCCGGCCTTCGTCCGCGAACCGGCCAATGCCGAACGCATCGCGTTCCTCGCCGGCGAGCCCGACCGTTGGCGCAACGTGCCGGACCTGACGCTCAAGCAGTCCGGCGGAAGCTGGACGGACCACTTCCTCGACATGGAGCAACTCGGGCAGGCCGGCCTCGACCCGGCGACGGTGTCATCCTTCCGGTTTGATTTTGCCGTGCAGTATGCCGCCGGCCGGGCGGCCCACCCCGAACAGTTTCCGGCGATTGATCCGGCGAAGAACGCCGATCACACCAAGGAGTGGCCGGGCTTCGCCCCCTGGGCCATCACGGAGTATTTCGGCCGGCTGCGGTCGGCCTTCTCCTACCTGAAGGTCTTCGAGGAGCTCGGCACGCCGGAGGAGACCGCCAACGCGAAAGCCGACATTGTCTATCTCATGGGCATCATGGGCCACTACGTCGGCGACTGCGCGCAGCCGCTGCACACGACCGTGCACCACAACGGCTGGGTCGGGCCGAACCCGAACGGTTATTCCAAGTGGCCCGGCCTGCACAGCTGGATCGACGGCGGGCTCATCGGCAAGGCCGGCATCACGACGGCCGGCATCGCTCCGCGCGTCGTGCCTGCGCAATCCCTCAGCCTCGCGGCGCGTCCGGACGGCCGCGACCCGCTTTTCGTGGCGGTGATGGACTACCTAGTCGCCTCGAACAAACTCGTCGAGCCCCTCTATGCCATGGAGAAGGCCGGCAAGTTCAGTCACGGCCGGGACGAGCCCGTCAATCCCGAGGGCAAGGCCTTCATTGAGGACCGCCTGCTGGCTGGCGGAGAGATGCTCGGGGCCATCTGGGTGACTGCCTGGAAGCAGGCGGTGCCTGACACCTTCCTCCGCTCCTCGCTGGTGCGGCGCCAGGGCGGCGCCTCCGCCAAACCCAAACAGTGAACGCCCTGGTGCTCAATCTTCTCTGGGTGGCGGCGGGCGGAGCGCTCGGCTCGGTCGCGCGCGCCGCGATCGGCATGGCGATCCAGAGCCGGTTCCCTTGGTCGACGCTCCTGATCAATGTCACCGGTTCATGTCTCATCGGCTGGCTTATGGCGCGCGTCGGGCCGGCCCAGGCCCCCGAGGCCCTCTCGCTGCGCAGCCTGCTGGTGACGGGTTTCTGCGGCGGCTACACGACCTTTTCCACGTTCAGCTGGCAGACGCTGGAGGAGATGCAGAAAGGGCAGTGGTTCGCCGCCGGCGCCAACGTGCTGCTTTCCGTCGGCCTGTCCCTGGCGGCGGTGTGGCTGGGTTTCCGGCTGGGTCGCGCATGAGTCCCGCCCGGCATTTGCTGGCCGGGTTGCTGGGGCTGTTGACCGTTGGTTCGCAGGCTGCGGTCGCGCCGGACAATCCGGCCGCGCGCGTAGTCATCGTGGCCAACGCTCGTGAGCCCGCCTCGGTCGGCCTGGCGGAGTTCTACGCCGACCAGCGCCACATCCCGCGCGCCAACATCATCGCGCTGCCGTTGCCGGAGACGGAGAGCATCACCTGGCGCGAATTCATCGACCAGGTCTACCAGCCGCTGCAGGATGAGCTCTATCGTCGCGGCTGGCTGGAGGGCACGGCCACAAGCCTGCTCGACCGTTTCGGCCGCCGCCGCTACGCCCCGACCGCCAACCACCTCGCCTACCTCGTGGCGTGCCGCGGGGTGCCGTTGCGCGTCTACAACGACCCGACGCTGGTCGAGGACAAGGGCGGCTCCAAGGTCCCCGCGATCTTCAACAAGAACGAAGGGGCGGTCGATTCCGAGCTGAGCATGCTTGCCTCGCCCGGCTACGAGATCACCGCCATGGTGCCGAATCCGCTGTTCAAGCAGGAAACCCCATCCACGCTGGAGGCCGAGTCCGTGGTGAAGGTTTCCCGGCTCGACGGGCCGACTTGGGACAGCGCGCGGCACCTGGTCACGGCGGCCCTGGAGGCGGAGCGCACCGGCCTGCTTGGCCGCTATTATGTCGATATCGGCGGACCAAATCCGGAGGGTGACCGCTGGCTGGAGACGGTGCACCGGCTGCTGGAGGACGCGGGCTTTGACGGCGACACCGAGCGCACCGTGGCGACGTTCGGTCCCGAGGCGCGCTTCGACGCGCCGGCGCTCTATTTCGGCTGGTATGCGGGCAGCCTGAACGGGCCGTTTGCGGCGGAGGGTTTCACTTTTCCCCCGGGCGCCGTGGCGTTGCACATCTACAGTTTCTCGGCGCAGACGCTCCATTCGGACAACAACGGCTGGACGGGCCCGCTGGTGGCGCGCGGCGTGACCGCCACGGTCGGCAACGTCTTCGAGCCCTACCTGGGCTACACGCACCGTCCCGACCTCCTGGCGCAGGCCCTTGTCCGCGGCAAAACCTTCGGTGACGCCGTTTACTATGCGTTGCCCACCCTGAGCTGGCAGGCCGTGGCCATTGGCGACCCGCTTTACCGGCCGTTCAAGGTTTCCCTCGAGGAGCAGGAGCAGCAAGCGGCCGGCCTGCCGGCATCACTCGCGCCTTACGCGATCCTGCGCCGCGCGAACCTGCTGACCCACCAGGGCAAGAAAGCGGACGCGCTCGCCGTGCTCCGCGCCGGACTCCAGCAGCGGCCGGGCCTCGTGCTTGCGCTGGCCACGGCCAAGCTCCTGCTCACCGAGGGCGACGCCAAGGGGGCGGTCGCCGCGCTGGATGTTGTCCAGCAGGTGAAGCGCTTCAACCCGCCGGAGTGGCCGCTCGCGCGGCAGGCCGCCGATTTTCTGGCCGCGCACGACGCGCGCCCGGAGGCCCTGCGGGTTTACGCCCTGCTGGCGAAAATGAAGGCGCCTTCACCCGAGGCGCACAGGGCCCTTCTCGGCGAGGCCCGCGCCACGGCCGACGCCGCGGGGGACTCCGCGCTCGCGCTGGAATTCTCGCGCCAACTTACGGAGCTCGCGCTCCCGGCCGCGCCGTCGCCATCCAAGCCGACCGGGAAGTAAAGATCCCCGGGCAGGCTCCGGGGCATTGGATCACTCGCTCGCTGTAGCCGGGGTCGCTGACCCGGACTGGCCTCGGCGAGGCCGGCTACAATGCAGGCCGAAGCAGGCTTCGGGGTATTGGACCCAGAGGGAATAAAAAGGCCCGCCGGGGAGGCGGGCCTGGGAAACTAACGGGAGCGGGCGCTCAGATCTTCTCGACGATCTTGTCGGCGAGGCCGTAGGCGATGGCTTCCTGCGCGTTCAGGTAGAAGTCGCGGTCGGAATCCTTCGCCACCTTGTCGTAGGTCTGGCCCGAGGCAGTGGCGAGGATCTGGTTCAGCTCGGTGCGGAGCTTTTCCATTTCCTGCGCCTGGATGTTGATGTCCGAGGCCGGGCCGACCATCCGGCCGGTGATGAGCGGTTGGTGGATCAGCACGCGCGCGTGCGGGTAGATGTAGCGGTTGCCCTTCTTGGCGGCGCTGAGCAGGATCGAGCCCATCGACGCGGCCATGCCGGTGACGACGATGATCACGGGCGACGTGATCATCTTGATGGTGTCGTAGACCGCCATGCCGGCCGTGATCGAGCCGCCGGGCGTGTTCATGTAGAAGGTGATCTCCTTGCCCGGCCCGATGGTCTCGAGGTAAAGCAACTTCTCGGTCAGGTCCTTGGCGGTCTCGTCGGTGACGGCGCCCCAGAGGAAGATCTTCCGCTGTTCCAGGAATTTCTTCTGGATCAGGGCGCCGACGGGGCCGGCCGTGGGCTTCGGGGCGGCGTCCTCGGCCTCCTCGTCATCATCGAAGCGGGGCACGATCGGGTTCTGGTATTCGCGGTGCAGGTTATGGACGGACATGAGGTCGAAACGTGCACCGCCCCGGCCGTTTTGCGAGTAGTTTTTCTTCACAGGGATTGCCAACCGGGACCGCCCGGACACGCTTACTCCATGGTGAAGAACCGCGTGCAAAGACTCTCCGGCAACCTCGTGGACCTGCATGCCCGCCGCGTTTACCCCGGCACGGTCGAATGGGCCGGTGGCCGGATTATCCGGATGGTTCCGGAGCCGGGCAAACGCTACGCCCATTTCATCGCCCCGGGCTTTGTGGACGCCCACATCCACGTCGAGAGCTCGATGCTGCCGCCGGCCGAATTCGCCCGCTGGGCCGTGGTCCATGGCACGGTTGCGACCGTCTCCGATCCGCACGAGATCGCCAACGTCCTCGGTGTGCCCGGCCTCGACTACATGGTCCGCGACGGCCGCCGCACGCCGTTCAAGTTCAACTTCGGCGCGCCGCCCTGCGTGCCGGCGACGACGTTCGAGACGGCCGGGGCGGTGCTTGACGCCAGGGCCGTGGCGAAGCTGCTGGCCCGGCCCGAGATCAAATACCTGAGCGAGGTCATGAACTTCCCCGGCGTGCTCGCGCGCGATCCGTCGCTGATGGCCATGATCGCCGCCGCCCAAAAACACGGCAAGGCGGTCGACGGCCACGCCCCCGGTCTCCGCGGGGCGGACGCGGCGCGCTACGCGGCGGCCGGCATCACGACCGACCACGAGTGCTTCACACTGTCCGAGGCGTTGGACAAGATCGCCGCTGGCATGAAGATCCTCATCCGCGAGGGCTCGGCCGCACGCAACTTCGCCGCGCTGGTGCCGCTCCTGAAAACCCATCCGGACCGGGTGATGTTCTGCTGTGACGACCTGCACCCGGATTTGCTCATGGTCCGCCATCTCGACGAGCATGTGCGCCGCGCGATCATGTCCGGGGCCGACCTGTTCGACGTGCTGCGCTGCGCGTCGGTCAACCCGGTCGAGCACTACAAGCTGGACGTCGGCCTGCTGCGCGCGGGTGATCCGGCGGACTTTATTGTCTTCAAGGGCTGGGAGAACCTGAAGGTGGGCCGCACCTACCTGCGCGGCGAGCTGGTCGCTCGCGACGGCCGCAGCCTGCTGCCGCGCCAGCCGTCGAAGCAGCCGAACCGGTTCAAGGCGAAGCTGCGGAAGGAAGCGGATTTTGTGGTGGAGATGGGGCGGCGAGTCCCGTCGCAGCCGCTCGGCGCAGAACGGAGTCCGCGCCCTACCATCAATCTCATCGAGGCGATCAACGGCCAGCTCATCACCCGGCACCTGCGCGAGACGCCGCGCGTCGTGGCGGGTGAGGTGGTCGCCGACCCGAAGCGCGACATCCTGAAGATCGCCGTCGTCAACCGCTACGCACCGCGGGCGCCCGTGGCCGTGGGTTTCATCCGCGGCTTCGGGCTCAAGGCGGGCGCGCTCGCCTCATCTGTGGCGCATGATTCGCACAATGTCGTCGCGGTCGGGGTGGATGACGCGTCGCTTTGCGCGGCGGTCAACCTGGTCATCGAGTCGCGCGGCGGCATCAGCGTGGTGGGACGCGGAAAGCGGGCGGCGTTGCCCCTGCCGATCGCGGGGCTGATGTCGGCCCTCGACGGCCGGGCGGCGGCCAGGCGCTACACGGCGCTGGATGCGGCGGCCAAGCGGCTCGGCTCGAAGCTCGACGCGCCGTTCATGACACTTTCGTTCATGGCGCTGCTGGTGATCCCCGACCTGAAGCTCAGCGATCGCGGCCTGTTCTCGGGCACCAAGTGGGACTTCGTGCCGGTGGTGGAAGGGTAGAGAGGAGACTCCGTTCGCCGCCGTGGCGCAGAACGGAGTCCGCGCCCTACCTTAGTCGATGCGAAGGGCCTCGAGAGGATCGAGCCGCGAGGCCCGCCAGGCGGGGATGAGGATGGCCAGGGTTGCGGCGAGACCGACGATCGCCGCGGCGATCAGCAGGGGCGGGACGGCGAGCCCTTGCATGTCGTAGACGAGGCCCTTCAAGACCGTGGTCAGGGCGAGTGTGCCCGCGAGGCCAAGCAGAAGGCCGAACGCGACCCAGCGCAGGCCCTGGCTGAGGACGAGCCGGAGGATGTCGCCCTGGAGGGCGCCGACGGCGAGGCGCACGCCGATTTCGCGCGTGCGCTGCACGATGTGGTAGCTGAGCGTGCCGTAGAGTCCGACGGCGACCAGGCCGAGCGCAATGGCCATGAAAAAGTCGACGAGGCCCGTGACGGCGCGCTCGCCGGCGGTGGCCTTCTCCACGACCTGGTTGAGGGTGCGGATGTCCTTGAGGGGTAGCTCGCGGCTGATGCCCGCAACGGCCTCGCGGAGGAGAGGGACCAGGAAGGCGGCGGGCTGGGCCGAGCGCAGATTGATATACACCGTGTTGCCCCAGTGGCCCGGCGGGGTCGTATACATCTCGGGCTGGACCTTGGCGGTGGCGCTCCATTGGCGCACGTTCTCGACCACGCCGACCACCGTTGCGGTATACCACGGATCCTTGGGCTGGTTGGCGCGGAAGACCTGTCCGATCGGATCCTTGTCGGGCCAGCACTTGTCGACGAAGGCGCGGTTGACCACGACCCCGAGATGGCCGTCCTTGGTCATGTCGTCCGCCGGTGTGAGGTTGCGGCCGCGCACCAGGGCGATCCCCATCGTCGCGAAATAACCGGGCGTCACGGACGAGCGCTCGACACTCGTCCGGCGTTGGGCGGGATCGTAGGCCTCGTCGTTGACGAGGGCGTTGGTGTTGCTGCCACCCTCGAGCGGCAGCTTGGAGGTGAGCCCGATCGCCGTGACCCCCGGGAGAGCCGCCAGGCGGTCGGCGAGAGTCTGCCACAGGCGGACGCGGTCCTCGTTTTCCTTGTAGAGGTCTCCGCGCAGGCTGAGCTTGGCCGACAGGACGTAGTCGGTGGCCAGCAGTTTGTTCTGTCCGATGATCTTGAAATAGCTGGCGGAGAAGAGGGCGGCGCCGTTCGCGAGCACGAACGCGACGGCGATCTGCGCGATGAGGAGGGTGCGCAGCATGAGGTGGCGGGAACGGGAGCCCACGGCGCCGCGCGCATCGCTGCGGATGATGCCGGCCAGGGACGTGCGCGCGGCGGCGAGCGCGGGCGGGATGCCGGCGAGCAGCGCCGTGAGCAGGCTGGCGCCGACGGCGAAGAGCAGGGCGAAGCCGTCGATGGCGATGGCGGCCTTGCGGGCCTCGCCCACCGGCGCGACGGCTTTCAGGACGGCATTCCCGCCGAAGGCGATGAGGAGGCCGAGCGCGGCGCCGAGGGCGGCGAGGAGGAGGCTTTCGGACAGGGCGAGACGGACCAGGCGGCCGGGGGTGGCGCCGAGGGCGACGCGCACGCCGAACTCCCCCTGGCGCTGGGCGCTCCGGGCGAGAAGCATGGAGGCGACGTTGGCGCAGGCGACCAGCAGCACGAGCGCGACGGCGCCGAAGAGCAGCCAGATTTTCCCGCTCACGTCCTTGGTCATCTCATAGCGGAGGGAACGGACGAGGAACTCCTTGCGGGTGTTGGAGTCGGGGTAGAGCGCGGTCAGCTTTTTGCCGATGGCCTTGATCTCGGCATCGGCGGCGCCGACCGTGGCGCCGGCCTTGAGGCGGGCGATGCCGCAGAGGTAATGGCTGTCCCGTTGCTGGCGCTCCTTGTCGTCCATGCCGTAGGGCAACCAGACCTGGCAGTCCTCGGTGCGCATCCACGGGGCGGCGAATTCGAAACTGGCGGGCATGATGCCGACCACCGTGGCGTCGCCGCCGTTGACGCGGATGCTGCGGCCAACGAGGCCGGGATCGCCGGCGAAGGCCTGCTGCCAGAGGCTGTAGCTGAGGACGGCCACCGGGGCGGCGCCTTGCAGGCAGTCGTCGGGCCCCAGCAGGCGTCCGCGCAGGGGCGCGATCCCGAAGGCGGCCAGGACGCCCGGCGTCGCTCTCACTCCGGCGACGGCCTGGGCGTTTTCCGTGCCGACATTGACGGTGCCGGGGGCGTAGACGCCGAACTGCTCGAAGGAGGTGCTTTGGTCGTGGAGATCTAGGAAATCAGCCGGGGAAAGAGGCCAGCCGTCGCCCGACCAGACCTGGACGAGTTGGTCGGCGCCGGGATAGTCGAAGGGATGGACGACGAGGGCCCGCAGCGTGCTGAACATGGCGGTCGAGGAACCGATGCCGACGGCGAGCGTGAAGGTGGCGATGAACGCGAAGCCGCGGGCTTTCGCGAGTTGGCGGAGGGCAAGGCGCAGGTCGGTGAGCATCGGCGGGTGGGCTGGAATGGGTGCGGGCGTAGGATAGAACCCAGACCCGGGGGCGTGGTTACATGAAAAATCCGCGCGCCCTGACGGACGCGCGGAGGGAATGCGGGCGGCGGGGCCCGTTTATTCTGTTTTGGTCCAATACGCCGGCGCTTGTTCTGGCTTGGTGGGGTGTGGGAGCGAGCTTGCTCGCGACTCAGGGTGCGCGTGTCGCGAGCAAGCTCGCTCCCACAAAAAATGCAGTGAATGCTTTCTGGAATCCTCCGGACCTTGCTCCGCGGATCTCTATTTCGCCGGCTTGGTATTCCAAAGGGTCATGAGTTCCGGCGACCCCTGGGCGCGGATGCCGTTGTCGCTGAGGATCTCGTCGGTGGCCGCGATCGTCTCCTTGCGCGGGAAGATCATCGTCTCGGCGGTCTTGGTGGCGTATTCGATGACGACGAACTCGTCCTTGGCATCGCGCAGCACGGTGACGAGGTGGGCGAGGTTCCTGATCTTGATGCCGTTGACGGACTCCACGACCTTCAGCGCCGGCGTGCCGTAGCCCTTCGAGAGCTTGTGCGGCAGGAACGGGGCGGAGACGAACACGAGTTCCTCGCCGGGGAAGGACGGCTGTTCACTGCGGCGGGTGATGAGTGGGTTGCCGAGGACGCTGAGGGCCGTGACGGCAGCCGGGCTCGAGCCGGCCACCAAGTTGACGAAATCGTCCGTTGCCACGGAAAAGACGATTGGACCGAAGATGAAATACGTCGGGTATTCGCCGTGCAGGAAAGGCATGAGCTTCGGCCGGTCCGGCGTCACCGGCAGATCGATTGCCAGTGTCTTGCCGCCGCGCAGGATGGTGAGCGGCACCTTGCCGGCCTTGGCCACGTGCTGGACCTGATAGGTGAAGCGCACGCGCAGGTTTTCGCCGAGCTTGATCATGCCCTCGTTGTCGATCGGCGTGCCACCGATGTGGGTGATGATATCCCACGCCTTGATCGGATAATCGGCGTCGGTCTTGAACGGGTCGTGCACCACGATGCCCTGGACGCCCTTGTCGAGCTTGAGGTAGGCGCGCAGCGCGGTGTTTTCGAGTGTCTGGAAGCCCTCGAACATGCCCGGCTTGCCGTCGTAGTGGCCGTCGGCGATGTCCTTCAGAAAGAGTTCGATCTCCTCGCTCGGGATGATGTAGCCGATGTTCTGGGCGTTGGCCAGGTGGCTGTAGGCGAGGCCGATGACCTGGTCATTGACCAGCGCCGGGCCGCCGCTGTTGCCCGGGTTGATCGCGGCGTCGATCTGGACGCGCAGCCCGGAGACGGGGTAGTTGTAGTTGGTGAACTCGATGCGCGAGACGATGCCCTTCGTGATGGAGAGGCTGGTGCCGCCTGTCGGGTAGCCGTAGACGAGGACGTTGTCCTTGATCGACGGCAGCGCACTGGCGCGGGGCAGGGCGGGGTGCGTGTCGAAGAAGGTCTCGTCCTCTAGCTTGAGGACGGCGAGGTCGATGCCGGGGGCGACGAACTCGACGGTGGCGGAAAGCTTGTCGCCCGACTGGTTGGCCTGCACCTGCACCTGGCTCGAGTAGAGCACGACGTGCGCGTTGGTCAGGATGCGCTTGCCCTCGATGACGATGCCCGTGCCGCTGACCTCGTGCGGCGAGGACTTGGTCCACGGCTTGGGCAGGTCGGGCGCGCGCGTCGTGGCGAAGACCTTGACCACGGAATTTTCCACCGTGCTCGACTTGGCCTCCGGAGCGACGGCGGGTGCCGGGGCGACAGGCTGGCCGGCGGCCGCGGGGGCCTGGGCGGCGAGACGGCTGCCAAGAAAGACGGCGGCAAACAAAAGCGCGGCGAACGCGCGATGGGAGCGGGCGGGGTGGTTCATACGCGCCGCACAGGCTGCGGGAGTCCGGCGGGCTGGGCAACCGCATTATGGCCCGGGCCGGGTCCTACTCCGGCTTGGCCCCGGCCTTGACCCATGCCGCGATGACGGCGCGCTCCTCGTCGGTGATCTTCGTCACATTGCCGAGGGGCATGATGCGCGTCACGACGACCTGCTGGTAGAGGCGCTGGGAATTCTGGAGGATGTCCGCCGGCGTGTGCAGCAGCACGCCCGCCTGCGGCACAGTGATGCCGGGGAAGGTGGGGGAGGGCGAGTGGCAGACGACGCAGCGCTGGCCGATGATGCCGCGCACGCGGTTGAAGTTCACCTCGCCCGTGACGGGCGGGAGCGGCTGCAGGTGCGGGGCGGTCCACCAGGCGGTGATGCCGAGCAGCACGGCGCCGAGGGCGGGATACTGCCAGGCGTAGACGCCCTTGTGCTTGCGGTTGAAAAAATGCCGGATGCTGACGCCGGCCGCCGCGATGAGCATCAGCACCGCCCAGCTGTAGGGGTGCGCGTAGGTGGCCGAGTAGTGGTTGCTCACCATGATGAAGATCACGGGGAGCGTGAAGTAGTTGTTGTGCACGCTGCGCTGCTTGGCGCGCTTGCCGTCCTCGGGGTTCGGCTTCTGCCCGGCCTTCATCGCCGCCACCATCCGGCGCTGGCCGGGAATGATGACCATCGCGACGTTGGCCGCCATGATCGTGCCGATGGCGGCGCCGACGTGGATGAACGCCGCGCGGCCGCCGAAGGTGTGCGCCAGGCCCCACGCGAGGGCCGTGATGAAGCCGAACACCGCGAGTCCAAGCAGGCCCTCGCGTTTGCCGAGCGGGGACTTGCAGAGCAGGTCGTAGACGATCCAGGAGCCAACCATGCTGGCGGCGCCGAGGCCGACGGCCTGCAGCGGCGTGAGCACGCGGACGTTGGCGTCCACCATCATCGCCCCGGCCTTCAGCCAGTAGACGAGCACCAGCAGCGCTGAGCCGGAGAGCCACGTGGTGTAGGCCTCCCATTTGAACCAGTGCAGCTTCTCGGGGAGCGCGGCGGGGGCGACCAGATATTTCTGCGGGTTGTAGAAACCGCCGCCGTGCACGGCCCAGAGCTCGCCACCGACACCCTTCTTCGCGGCGTCGGAGTCGGGCGCCGGGGCGTCGAGGCTGTTGTCGAGCCAGATAAAATAGAACGACGAGCCGATCCACGCGATGCCGGCGATGACGTGCAGCCAGCGCACCAGCATGCTGACGAAGTCCAGAAGGTAGGCGAAATCCATGGCGGTTCAGTAGCGGACCTTGTCGGACTTCGCGGCCCAGGCCTTGAAGGTCGCCTGGGCGGCCTCGCGCAGGAAGGGCGTCATCTTGATCGCCCGCTTCTCGGGTGGCAGCGGCACCTGCTGGTAGATGAAGTCGTCGTCAAAGCCGATCGCGGCGGCGTCTACGCGCGTGTTGCCATAATAGAGGGTGGGGATACGCGCCCAGTAGACGGCGGACAGGCACATCGGGCAGGGCTCGCAGCTCGTGTAGAGCTCGCAGTCGGTCAGCTGGAAGGTCTCGAGGTTCGCGCAGGCGTCGCGGATGGCGACGACCTCGGCGTGGGCGGTGGGGTCGTTGGTGGAGGTGACGCGGTTGTGGCCGCGGCCGACGATCTCGCCCTGGCGGACGATGACGCAGCCAAAGGGCCCGCCGCGGCCGGAACGCATCCCGTCCTCGGCCAGCCGGATGGCCTCCTGCATGAATTTATCCTGACTCATAGGGCGTGCATCAAAGCAATTCACGTGCCGGTGGCGAGCATGATGGCGGGGCGCCGGGCGCGACACGCGAACGGTATTTTTCCGGGAAGCCGGCACCCCTGATTCCGGTCGAATATCATGCTGACACCCGGCATGCATCCCGCTCTAGTGCCGGGCCACCAACATGAGTTCCCATCCAGTCATTTCCGGCCTTGAGATCCGCGGGCCGCTCCATCCGGGCTACGCCGAGATCCTGACGCCCGAGGCCTGCGCCTTCGTCGCCGGGTTGCTCCGGAAATTCCAGCCCCGCCGCGCAGAGCTGCTGGCCAAGCGCATCGAGCGCCAGGCCGCGATTGACGCCGGTCGCATGCCCGACTTCCTCCCCGGGACCGCCGCCCTCCGCGCGGGCAACTGGCAGGTGCCCCCGCCGCCGGCCGACCTGCTCGACCGTCGCACGGAGATTACCGGCCCCGTCGACCGCAAGATGGCCATCAACGCCCTCAACTCCGGCGCGCAGTGCTGGATGGCGGACTTTGAGGATGCCAATTCCCCGACTTGGGAAAACTGCCTCGAGGGCCAGATCAACATGCGCGACGCCGCCCGGCTCACGCTCACCTACACCAGCCCCGAGGGGAAGAAATACGCGCTGAAGGACGGGATCGCCACCATCCTCGCCCGTCCGCGCGGTTGGCACATGGAGGAGAAGCACGTCCTGCTCGACGGGAAGCGCGTCTCCGCATCGCTCTTCGACTGGGGTTTCTATTTTTTCCACAACGCCAAGGCGCTGCTTGCCCGCGGCTCGGGCCCGTATTTCTACCTGCCCAAGATGGAAAGCCACCTCGAGGCGCGCCTGTGGAACGACGTCTTCATCCACGCCCAGGCCGAGCTCGGCCTGCCGCGCGGCACGGTGCGCGCGACGGTCCTCATCGAGACCATCACCGGCGCCTTCGAGGCCGAGGAGATACTCTACGAACTGCGCGAGCACGTATCCGGCCTCAACTGCGGCCGCTGGGACTACATGTTCAGCATGGTGAAGAAATTCCGGAATCACGCTGACTACGTGTTTCCCGACCGCACGCTCATCACGATGACGGTGCCGTTCCTGCGGGCCTACTGCATCCATGTCATCAACGTCTGCCACCGCCACGGGGCCTACGCCATGGGTGGCATGGCTGCGCAGATCCCGATCAAGAACGACCCCGCCGGCAACGAGGCTGCCCTCGCCAAGGTCCGTGCCGACAAGGAGCGCGAGGCCTCCGACGGCCACGACGGCACCTGGGTCGCGCATCCGGGCCTCGTGTCCACGGCGATCGAGGCCTTTGCCCGGCACATGAAGGGCCCGAACCAGCTGCATGTGATCCACGACCGGCAGATCGCCGCCGCCGATCTGCTCGCGCCCTTGCACGGCCCGATCACGGAGAAAGGCGTCCGCTGGAACCTGCACGTCGGCGTCCGCTACCTCGAGGCCTGGCTGGGTGGCTCCGGCGCCGAGCCCATCCACAATCTGATGGAGGACCTGGCGACCTCCGAGATCTCCCGTTCGCAGCTCTGGCAGTGGCTGAAGTTCGGCGCAAAGCTCGACGACGGCCGCCCGATTACCGCCGAACTCTACGACCGCCTGCTGCCCGACGAGCTGGCCGCGATCCGCGCCGAATACGGAGCAGAGCGCTACGACACGGGCCACTTCAAGGCGGCCACGGAGCTCTTCATGCGCATGTCGAAGAGCCCGCACTTCGACGAGTTCCTGTCGCTCCCGGCCTACGAGCTCCTTCCTTGATCCTTGTAGGGGCGTCGCTTGACGACGCCCGCGGGCGCCGACCAACGGCGCCCCCCCATTCACTCCATGCTCACCCTCGACCAACTCAACACCGCCGACCGCGCCGCCTTCACTGCGGCGCTCGGCCACCTGTTCGAGCACTCGCCCTGGGTGGCGGAGCAAGGCTGGCTGCGGCGCCCGTTCCGCGACGCCGTCCATCTGCACGCGGAGCTCTGCGCCGCGGTGCGCGCGGCGCCGGCCGAGTGGCAGCTGGCGCTCATCCGCGCCCACCCTGATCTCGCCGGCCGGCTCGCGCAGCGGAAGAAGCTCACCGCCGAGTCCACGCGCGAGCAGGCTAGCGCCGGGCTGAACGAGCTGAGCGACGCCGAGCTGTCGGGGTTCACGGCGCTCAACGACGCCTACAAGGCGCGGTTCGGCTTCCCCTTCGTGATCTGCGCCCGGCTCAACGCCAAGGACGCCATCCTGGCGGCCATGAAGGCCCGGCAGGCGAACACGCCCGAGGCCGAGCGCAACGCGGCCCTGACCGAGATCGAAAAAATCGCATGGCTCCGGCTGCAGGACTCGCTTCAGGCAAGTTGACCGCGGATTTCACGGATTGGCACGGATGACCCGATCACTACGCTGCCTTTATCCGTGTATATCCGTGTAATCCGTGGTTAAAAATCCTCCCATGCCCGGCAAACTCAGCACCCACGTCCTCGACCTCACCACCGGCAAGCCCGCCGCCGGGATGCGGGTCGAGCTTTGGAAACTCGACGGCAAGCCCGCCCAGCTCAAGGCGGTCGCCACCAACGCCGACGGCCGCACCGACGGCCCGCTGCTGGCCGGCGCGGAGATGGCCGTGGGCAGCTACGAGCTGCTTTTCTTCGTGAAGGACTACTTCGTCACCCACGGCAAGGACAGCCCGTTCCTCGACCGCGTGCCCATCCGCTTCGCGATCGCCGACGCCGCGGCCGGCTACCATGTGCCGCTCCTCGTCACCCCGTGGGCCTACAATACCTACCGCGGGAGCTAAGACCGGATATGAAGCTGAGCTGGTTTTCCGTCATAATCGCAGCCGCCTGGCTGGGAGCTCCTGTCAACGGGGCGAAGATAGACGAACACTACGACCCGCTCATGGGGTTCGCCAAGTGGGAGAAATCGCAACCGCTGGCTTTGGCAGTGGCGCTTCAGACCGTTGATAGTGCATCGAAGATCACCATCTATGAAGGACTGCCGCACCAAATGTTCGAGGCTAGATCATTTCGGCGCGAAGCTGAGCGTGCGGATGTTCTTTGGGTGCACGACGTGCCGTTCTACCAAAAGCCCCTGGAAGTTACTCCGGAGGACCTTAAGCGAGCAACGGCAGTTTATCATGCTGCAGAATCCCACCAAAATTTTTCCGGCCCCAAGCTGTGTGGTGGGTTTCATCCGGACTATTACATTGTTTGGAGCAAAGGTTCGAAGTGGGTCGGGGCTATGATATGTCTTGGATGTGGGGAATGGATATCGCTTAACAAAGACGGGTATCGCTACGAAGACATCTCAAAAGAAGCCCATGCCCAACTAAAGGAGATGTTGCAGAAATACGTTTCGCTGCGACCCAAGCCTGACCCATCATATGAGCGAGCAGTGTTAATTCCACCTCCGACTTTGGAAGGAGTGAAAAAGTAGCCTGTCTGCCATGAGATCATCTCTCGAAAAGATCCTCGTCCGGATGCTCGACGAGCTCGGCCTCATCACCGATGAGCCGGGCCGTTTGACGCGGACCTTTCTTTCCCCAGCCATGCTGCGGGCGAACCAGCTCGTCGGCGCGTGGATGCAAGAGGCGGGGCTGACCGTGCGGACGGATGCGGTCGGGAATCTGATCGGCCGACTGGAGGCTGGTGTAGGGGCGCCGCTCGTCGGCGCCAGCGGACGGCGTCAAGCGCCGCCCCTACCGGCGAAAACCCTTCTCCTTGGCTCACACCTCGACACGGTGCGCGATGCCGGCCGGTTCGACGGACCGCTGGGCGTGCTGCTGCCGATCGTCGCGCTGGCGGAGTTGAAACGGCGCGGCGCGACTCTCCCGTTTCACGTCGAGGTGATCGGCTTTTCTGAAGAGGAGGGCGTCCGCTTCGCGAGCGCTTATCTCGGCAGCGCCGGCTACGCGGGGCGGTTGCGCGAGCCGGACCTGAAATTTCGCGACGCCAAGGGTATCAGTGTCCGCGGAGCGCTCGAGGCATTCAACGGAGGCAAGTTCGCTTTGCCGAAAGCCGCCCACGGCAAAAGTAACCTATTGGGTTACGTGGAGGTTCACATCGAGCAGGGCCCGGTCCTCGAGGCGAAGAAGCTCGCAGTCGGAGTCGTCTCGGCGATTGCCGGCCAGAGTCGCTTCAAGCTGACGTGGACTGGCAAGGCCGGACACGCCGGCACGACGCCGATGTTCCTGCGCCGGGACGCGCTCGCCGGCGCGGTCGAGTTTGCCGCCGGTGTCGAGGCGATCGGCCGGCGCACGCCGGGGTTGGTGGCGACGATCGGTTCGCTGACGGTTTCGCCCGGGGCGGCCAACGTCATCCCCGGGGAGGTCGTCCACACGCTGGACGTGCGTCACGCCCAGGACTCAGTCCGCCGCGCCGCGCTCATGCAGATCGGGCGACTGGCAACCCAGGTTGCGGACCGACGGAAGCTGAAACGCGCGTGGCAGCGCACGCAGGAGAACGCGGCCATAACCTGCTCGCCGGCCCTGACCGAACGGCTGACTCGCAGCGTGCAGGCCGTGCAAGGCAAGTCGCTATCGTTGGTGAGTGGCGCAGGCCACGACGGCGTGGTGATGTCCGCGCTCACACCGGTCGCCATGCTTTTCGTCCGATGCCGCGACGGACTGAGCCACCACCCGGACGAATATGCCTCGCCCAAGGACCTCGGGGTTGCGCTCGATGTGATGATCGACTTTCTCTCCCGGTTGGCAGCTGACTATTGATGGCCACAAGAAGCACAAGAAACGCAAAAGGTCAGACCCCGGCACTTCTCTTTTTTGTGCGCTTGGTGCTTTTTGTGGCCCGTCTTTGTTCGTTATGAGCAGCCTTCTCGACCTGATCATCCTTGGCGGCTCCGTGGTCACGCCCGGCGGCGTGCAGCGCGCCGATCTCGGCATCGCCGGCGGGCGGATCGTCAAGATGACGCCGAGGCTGGTCGAGCCGGCGGCCGACATCGTCGACGCGACGGGCCTGTGCGTGTTTCCGGGCATCCTCGATGCGCACGTGCATTTCAACGAGCCCGGTCGCGCCGAATGGGAAGGCCTGGCCACCGGTTCCTCCGCGCTCGCGGCGGGCGGCGGCACCTGGTTCTGCGACATGCCTCTCAACTCGACGCCGCCGGTGACCAACGCGGCAGCGCTGCTCGAGAAGCGACGGCTGGCCGAAGCAAAGTCCGCGACGGATTTTTCCCTCTGGGGCGGGCTGGTGCCGGGCAACCTCGACGAGTTGGCCGGCCTGCGGGATGCCGGGGCGATTGGCCTGAAAGCCTTCATGTGCGGCAGCGGCATCGATGATTTCCCCGGCGTAACCGACCCGGCCACATTGCGGGCGGGCATGAAGCGCGCCGCGGAGCTCGGTCTGCTGGTGGCGGTGCACGCCGAGGACGATGCCATGGCGAAAAAGCTGACGGACGCGGCCCGCGCCCGGGGCGCGACGGACGCGCGGTCGTGGCTGGCGACGCGGCCGGTGGAGGTGGAGTTGTCCGCCATCCGCACCGCGCTCGAGCTCGCCGGCGAGACCGGCTGCGCGCTACACATTGTGCACGTCAGCTCCGCCGAGGGCATCGCGCTCGTCACCGCGGCGAAGAAGCGCGGCGTCAACGTGACGGCGGAAACCTGCCCGCATTATCTTCTGCTCAACGAGGAGGACACCGTGCGGCAGGGCGCGCCCGCCAAGTGTGCGCCGCCGCTGCGGCCCGAGGCGTCGCGCCGGGCCCTGTGGCGCGTGGCGGAGGGCGACGGCATCGACACCATCGGCTCCGACCACTCGCCGGCGCCGCCGGACTTGAAGACCTCGGCCGACTTCTTCTCCATCTGGGGCGGTATTTCCGGCTGTCAGCACGCCTTTCCGCTGCTGCTCAGCGAGACGCTGGCCCGCGATGCGCAGGCCTTGCCCCGGCTTGCGCGCCAGCTCGCAGCCAACGTAGCCCAGCGGTTCAGGCTCGCGCACAAGGGCCGGTTGGCGGTGGGTTACGACGCGGACTTTTCCCTGCTCGACCTGAACCGCGAGCACCTGCTGGAGAACGCCGAGTTGCTTTATCGCCACCAGCAAGGGCCTTACGCCGGCCGGCCGTCGACGGTGAAGGTCGTGCGCACAGTCGTCCGGGGCCGCACGGTATACAGTGAAGGACAGATTGCATCTGGTGCGGCTAATGCTCAGTTTTTCCGCCCAACCACCTGAACCATGCCCGATCTCTTTGGCCACACCCGCGCCCGCATCGCCGCCCGCCACGCCCTCATCACCCCGGGCAACCACGTCAACAGCGCGGTGCCGGGCATCACGGGCGCGACGGTCAACGTGCTGATCAACGAGGCCATGGGTGCGAAGTTTGCGCAGACGCTTGTCACATTCCAGGAAGGCGGCCGGGCCGCGCTGCCCGCGTGCAGCGTCCAGACCTTCGGCTACATCATGAACGGCGGCGGCACGGTGACGGTCGGGCGCGAGAAGCAGAAGTGCGGCGCGGGTGGCTATTTCTTCGCGCCGGCCGGCCAGGCCTGGTCGCTCACGGCGCCGAAGCCCGGCACGCAGGTCACGCTCTTCCAGAAAAAATACGCCCCGCTGCCCGGCACGCCCGGTCCGCAACCCATCATCAGCGACGAGTCGAAGGTCAAGGGCACGCCCTTTCTCGGCGACCCGGCGGCCAACCTGCAGGTGCTGCTGCCCGACGATCCGGCCTTTGACATGGCGGTGAACGTCTTCGCCTATCAGCCTGGCGGCCATTTGCCGTTCGTCGAGGTGCACGTCATGGAGCACGGGCTCGTGATGCTCGGCGGCGCCGGGGTCTACCGCCTCGAGGATTCCTGGTATCCGGTGCAGGCGGGCGACGCCATCTGGATGGCGCCGTATTGTGCGCAGTGGTTCGTCGCCATGGGCAAAGTGCCTGCCAGCTATCTCTATTACAAGGATGTCAACCGTCCGGCCATCTGACCCGGCGGCTCCCGCCAGTTTCGACCTGATCGTCAACGGCCGCGCCGTCACCGCGCGCGGCGTGGCGTCGACGACCACGCTGCTCGCGTGGCTGCGCGCCACCGGTCTGACCGGCAGCAAGGAAGGCTGCGCCGAGGGCGACTGCGGCGCGTGCAGCGTGGCGCTCGTCGATCGCGACGCCGCGGGCAAGCCGACCTACCGCGCCTTCAACAGCTGCATCGCGCTCCTGCCGATGTTCGCCGGCCGCGAGATCGTCACGGTCGAGGGCCTGGCCCGGTGCGGTTCGGACAAGAAACAGCTTCATCCCGTGCAGGCCGCGATGGTTGAGCAATACGGCTCGCAGTGCGGCTACTGCACGCCGGGCTTTGTCGTGTCGATGTTCGAGGCCTACTACCGCGACGGCTGCAAGGAGCCGTGGCAGGTCAGCGACCAGCTCTGCGGCAACCTCTGTCGCTGCACCGGCTACCGGCCGATCCGCGATGCGGCGAACCAGGCGCTGGCGGGCAGGGCGGCGACTCCACTCGCCGCCGGGGCGCGGACGGACGGCGTGGCGACAAGCGCCAGCCCTACAGTCGATCAGTTTGCCGCGCGCCTGCAGGCACCGGTGCACCCGCCCGGCGCACTGAATCACGCGGCCGGTGAAGCGAAATTTTTCCGGCCCACGTCGTTGCCCGGCTTGTTCACCCTACTCGAGACCCACCCGACGGCGCAGCTCGTCGGCGGGGCGACCGAGATTGGCGTGGAGATCAACAAGAAGTTCAAGGCGTTCCCGCTGCTCATCTCCACCGAGGGCGTGCCGGAGCTGACGCGCATCACGGCGACACCCGAGGCCTGGCATATCGGGGCCGCAGCCACCCTGACGAATATTGAGGAAGCGCTTGCGGGCGAGTTCCCGTCCGTGGCGAAGATGCTCCGCGTCTTCGCCGCGCGCCAGATCCGCAACCGCGCCACGCTCGGAGGCAACCTCGTGACCGCCTCGCCGATCGGCGATAGCGCGCCGGTCCTGCTGACGCTCGACGCCAGTGTCGTGCTCACCAGCGCGAAGGGTGAGCGCACGGTGCCGCTCGCCGACTTCTTCGTCGCCTACCGCAAGACCGTGCTGAAGCCCGGGGAGATCATGCGCGAGGTTGTGTTGCCGCGCGGCGGTCCACGTCCGGGTCTCGTGCGGCGGGTGGATTTCTTCAAGGTCTCGAAGCGGCGCGAGCTGGATATCAGCATCGTGGCGGGCGCGTTTCTGCTCGAGGTGAATGCGGCCGGCGTGGTGCACAAGGCGCGGCTGGCCTACGGCGGCGTGTCGGCGATGCCGATGCGCGCCCGGCGGGCCGAGGCGGCATTGGTCGGCAAGCACCTGGCCGAGGCGGCCGCACTTGCGGCCGGGATTCTCCGCGAGGAATACCAGCCGATCGACGACGCCCGCGGCGGCGCCGAATACCGGCGTGGGCTGGTCGTCAGCCTCTGGGAGAAATTTGTGTCCGGCGAGAAGAGTGAGGCGCAGGACGCCGACCTTGGCTACGCGGGCGACGAGAAATGGGAGGTGCCGGATCCTTCGCGCACGCTCTCCCATGAGAGCGCCGTGGGCCATGTGACCGGCCGCGCGCTCTACGTCGACGACACCGCGATGCGCCGGTCGATGCTCGACATGTGGCCCGTCTGCGCGCCGCACGCCCGGGCGAGAATCCTGCGTCGCGACGCCACCAAGGCCCGGCAGGCGCTGGGCGTCCACGCCGTGCTCCTGGCGGAGGACATCCCCGGCGAAAACAACACCGGCCCGGTGCGGCACGACGAACCCTTGCTCGCGACCGACGAGATCCTGTTTCACGGCCAGATGGTCGCGATGGTGGTCGGCGAATCGCTCGCGGCCTGCCGCGCGGCCGCCGCGCTGGTTGAGGTGGAGTATGAAGCCTTACCCGCGATCATCGGTCTGCCCGCCGCCATCGCGCAGGGCAGCTATCACACGGAGCCGCACGCCCTGAAGCGGGGCGACTGCGCGGCGGCACTCGCGGCGGCGCCGGAGAAACTCGAGGGCGAGTTCGAGTTCGGCGGGCAGGAGCATTTTTACCTCGAAACGCACGCGGCCTGGGCCGAGGCGGGCGAGGACGGCTCGGTGCTCGTCAACTCCTCGACGCAGCATCCCTCGGAGATCCAGGCCATTGTGGCCGAGGTGCTCCATCTGCCGCGCAACAAGGTCGTCGTGCAGGCGCCTCGCATGGGCGGCGGGTTCGGCGGCAAGGAGACGCAGGGCAACGCCTTTGCGGCGCTCGCGGCGCTGGCCTCGGTGAAGACCGGCAAGCCCGTGCGCATCCAGCTCGACCGCGACCTCGACATGAAGCTGACGGGCAAGCGGCACCCGTTTCACTCGAGGTTCTCCGTCGGCTACGACCGCGAGGGCAAACTGCTGGCCGCGCAGGTGGCGCTGGTTTCGGACGGCGGCTGGTCGCTCGACCTGTCGACGGCGATCAACGACCGCGCGCTGTTCCACCTCGACAACGCCTACTACATCCCGGCGGTGGATTTCAGCGGCCGCGTGGCAAAGACCAACGTGACTTCACACACCGCGTTTCGCGGCTTCGGCGGGCCGCAGGGCATGCTCGTCATCGAGGAAATCATCGACCGCGTCGCCCGCCGGCTCGGCTTGCCGCCGGAGGTGGTGCGGGAGCGCAACCTCTATCACGGCACGGGCGAGACGAACCGCACGCACTACCAGGAGGACATCGGCGACAACCGGATCCAGGACATCTGGCAGCAGGTGCTGACCGAGGCGAAGTTCACCGAGCGCCGGGCCGAGGTGGCGGCGTGGAATGCGGTGCATCCGCACATGAAGCGCGGGCTGGCGGTGACGCCGGTGAAGTTCGGCATTTCGTTCACGCTTTCGCACTACAACCAGGCCGGGGCGCTGGTCGTGATCTATTCGGACGGCACCGTGCAGGTGAATCATGGCGGCACCGAGATGGGGCAGGGCCTGCACACGAAGATTCTCGGCATCGCGATGCGCGAACTCGGGTTGCATGCCGAAAGCATCCGCCTGATGACCACGAGCACGGACAAGGTGCCGAACACGTCGGCGACGGCGGCCTCCTCGGGCGCGGACCTGAACGGTGCGGCCGTCGCGGCGGCCTGCGTGACCCTGCGCGAGCGCCTGGCCGAGGTAGCGGCGCCGCTGTTGAAGATTGCGCCGGACCAGGTCGAGTTTGCCCACGGCTGCGTCGGTGAGCGCGGACATCAGGAGAACAAGATGCCTTTCGCGAAGGTCTGCAGCCACGCCTATGTGGCCCGGGTCAGTTTGGCGGCGACCGGCTACTACAAGACGCCGAACGTCCGGTGGGACTGGGCGACGGCGACCGGGCATCCGTTTCACTACTTTGCCTGCGGTGCCGCGGTGGCGGAGGTGGAGGTGGACGGCTTCAACGGCATGCACCGCGTGCGGCGCGTGGATATCGTCCACGACGTCGGCGACTCGCTCAACCCGGGCATCGACCGCGGCCAGATCGAGGGCGGCTTCGTGCAGGGCATGGGCTGGCTGACGCGGGAGGAACTGAAGTGGGACAAGCAGGGCCGGCTTCTCACGCACAGCGCCAGCACCTACCAGATTCCGGCTTTCAGCGACGCGCCGGTGGAGTTCAATGTCACGCTGCTGCCCAAGGCGGCGCAGCCGAACACGATCCACGGCAGCAAGGCCGTCGGGGAGCCGCCGCTGATGCTGGCGTTCTCCGTGCGCGAGGCGATTCGCGACGCCGTCGCTGCGTTCGGGCCGGAGGGCGGCGAAGTGCGACTGGCGTCGCCGGCGAGCGGCGAGGCGATTTTCGCGGCGATCCGGGCGCGGACGGCCGCGCGCTGATCAGTCCTTCACCTCGGTCGCCACGACATCGATCACGTCGTCACGGCCCGCATAGGCTGGGCGGGCGGGTCTCGCTTGCGCCGGGCGGTGGAAACTTGGCAGGGCGGCGGGGCGTCCGACGAGCCGGCGCAGGGCGTAAGCCGACAGTCCGACCGCCATCAGCAGCGCGGCCCCGATCAGGCCGAGCACCACCGCCACCGTGGTGACGACGAAGTTGAAGATGCGCATGGCATCAAAACTCGGCAGAAAGCCGGAAGTTGCAAGCGGCCCGGGGTGGAAAACCCCGGCCGGGTTTCTAACGGGCCTTGAGCCGGTCCCGCTCTGTCAGCAGCTGGGCGACGATGCTCAGGGCGATCTCGCGCGGGTCGTTGTTGCCGAACGGCAGGCCGACGGGGCAGTGGAAATCCTTTGCGCGTTTCGCGGGCAGGCCGGCGGCGACCAGCTCGCGGCGGAGCACCTTGGCCTTGGCGTCGCTGCCGATGACGCCGATGAAGGGGAAGTTCCGCTGGGCCAGGGCGACCTGCAGCACGGGCCGGTCGCTGGCGTGACCCTTGGTGAGGCAGAGCAGGAAGGCGTGGTCCGGCATCGTGTGGACCATTTCCTCCGGCAGCTCGGTCTGCACGTAGCGGGCGTTGCGCGCCCGTGGCAGCCGGTCCAGCCACTCGCGGCGCGGGTCGACGACGGTGATCTGGCAATCCAGCGGCGCCAGCACGGGGACGAGCGACTGCACGACGTGGCCGGCGCCGAAGATCCAGATGGGCCACGAAGCCCCGCTGGCTCCGCCGGAATGCGGCTCGAGATAGAGGCGCACGGTGCCACCGCAAGTCATGCCGACATCGCCCTTCAGCGTCCAGCTGACGAATTGCGGCTGGCTGGCGCAATCGACGATCATTTCCTGGGCCAGCGCGATGGCCTTGGCCTCGAGCTTGCCCCCGCCGACGGTGCCGGTGTGCAGGCCGGCCGCGGTCACGAGCATCTTGGCCCCGGCGTCCTGGGGCGTGCTGCCGAGGGCCTGCGCAAGGACGACGAAGACGAACGCCGTGCCCTCGCGCTCAAGAGCGGCGAGTTGCTCGTAGAAAGTGGCGGAAGGTTCGGACATGGCGCGGGGAGCCAACCACGGATTTCCCGGATGGACACGGATAAAATCCATCCCATCCGGCCCGGTCGACCGGGTCGGCTCTCACGTCCCGATGATCGGCGCCGTGAACGACGTGCGATGCCACTCCTGCCAGCGCTCGCGGCCGGCGAAGACGGGCAGGGAGTCGGAAACGACGGTATCCTTCACGAGCAGGAAATGCCGCGAGAACAGTTCGTCGGCCGTGCCCCAGGCGAAGCCGTAGGGCGGGCCGGCCTTCAGGTCGGGCACCTGGTAGTAGAAATAGCCCAGCAGCGAGCCGCGGTATTTGAGCAGGGCGGAGACTCGGTCGCGGTAGGCCTCGCGGCGTTCCGGCAGGAGCGCGCAAATGAAAGTCCGCTCGTAGACGACGTCGAACTGGGCGGCGCCGAAATCGTATTGGAAGAAATCGCCGGCGAAGATGTTCCGGGCGAGAGACGGCCCGACGAACTTGCGCGCCCGCTCCACCGCGGCGGAGGAGAGGTCCATGGCGGTGACCTCGTAGCCGGCGTCGGCGAACGCCTTGATCTCGTAGCCCGAGCCACAGCCGGGAATGAGAACCCGGCCCCCCTTCTTGTGGCGCTTCAGGTAGATGGTCAGGTCCGACGGCACCCCGCCGAAATCCCACGGGGTCTGGCCGCTCAGGTAGCGGGAATTCCAGAAATCCGGGTGGCTGGGGTGGGTGGCATCCATGGGGCGAGCGAGGCGCAGGGCAGACAGACGGTAGTCTAGTCTGCGGTTAGTCAAGTCGGACCAGAGTTACGTTCCTAAGTTCAAACGGGACGCCCTCAAACTGAAACCCGATGCGCCCGGCCTGCGGCGCGGCCCGGGTGACGCGGTTCTGCAGGACGCCATTGATCGTCACCTCGACGGTGTCACCGCGGCAGGTGACGTCGCAGGTGTTCCATTCCCCCGCGGGCTTCTCGCTGTCGGGCGCGGTGTGGTTGAGGATGGCGGTCTTGGCGTCGGGAGGAGTCGAAAGTTTCTCGGCGAAGGTCGCGCCGGCCATGGGCAGGAAGTCGCCGACGTTGCCGTTCTTGGTCTGGACCTGGAAGCAGAGCGGCCACGCGCGGTCCCGCGGGCCGGAGCTGATGTGGATCAGGACGCCGCTGTTGCCGGGCTGGCCGGTCCACCGCCACTCGGCGTGCAGCCGGTAGTTCTCGTAGCTCGCGGTGGTGGCGATGAAGCCCACGGGTTTGCCCGCCGCCGTGACGACGCCGTCGGGCCGGCGCGTGCAGACCGAGGCGAGCGCGGTCGCGGGGGTGGTGACGAACTCCCAGCCGGCGAGGTCGGCGGTGGGGAAAAGATCGGTCGGGGCGGCGGCGTGAGCGCTGACCGCCAGCACGGAGAGGACAGCGACGGCCGAGAGGTGATAACGCATCCTCCATGGCTAGCAGGTTTGCCGGGCAGGTGGAGCGTTATTTGCCTGGGTGCGGCGGAAACGCGCTCCGACGGAATCGCGGCTTGTGGAGGAGCATGGCCCGGCGCATTTTGCGCGGATGACACCCGGGCTCTTCGCGCGCGCCGCGCTGTTATTCGCACTTTATTTCGGGCGGAGCCTGGCGGCGGGGCCGGGTGACAGCGTGTTTCTCTTCAGCTATTTTGTGAAGAACGGCGAGGACGGCCTGCACCTGGCAGCCAGTGAGGACGGCCTGAAGTGGACCGCGCTGCGCGGCGGGGCGTCGTTCCTCACCCCGGTCGTCGGGGAGAACCGGCTCATGCGCGATCCCTGCCTGCTGCTCGGGCCCGACGGGGTGTTCCGGATGGTTTGGACGACCTCGTGGACGGGAGGGACGATCGGCTACGCGAGCTCACGCGACCTGAAGGTCTGGTCGGAGCAGAAGGCGCTGCCGGTGATGGCGGCCGAGCCCACGACGGCGAACTGCTGGGCGCCCGAGATCGTCTATGACGAGGCGCAGCGAGACTACGTGATCTTCTGGTCGTCGACCGTGCCGGGCAAGTTTCCCGTGCCGGACGAGACCGAGCGTCAGGACAAGACGAAGCCGCCGCGCAACCACCGGCTCTATTCGACGACGACGCGGGATTTCACCGCGTTCACTCCCGCGCGACTCAGCTATGACCCGGGCTTCAACGTGATTGACGAGACGATGGTGGGGGATGGCGGCGGCTGGGTGATGTTTGTGAAAAACGAGACTGAGATCCCGGCGCCCGCGAAAAATATCTTCCTGGTGCGGGCGCCGTCGCCCGACGGCCCGTGGACCGCGCCCACCGCGCCGATCTCGCCCGCGGGCGTCTGGGTCGAGGGACCGACGGTGATCAGGATCGGCGAGTGGTGGCACCTCTACTTCGACCGATACCGGGACAAGAGATACGGCGCAATGCGCTCAAAGGACCTCGTCCATTGGGAGGACGTCAGCGACCAGCTCGTGCTGCCGGCGGGGATCCGCCATGGCACGGTTCTGCGGGTGCCCCGGGCCGTGGTGAACGCGCTCCGGCAGGACTGATCCGGAGATCCGTCCGGCGGAACCCGCTGAAGTTCCGACCAGCTGTGACGATTGGAAACAATGCTTTCCGCGCTGCCTTTCTTCAAGCCGTCCGCCCAGACGCTGGTGCGGCGCCTGAAGAACCTGCCGCCGGCGCCCAAGGTATTGCACAAGCTGCAGCAACTGCTGGCCAACCCCGACACCACGATGGAGCAGATCGCCGGCGTGGTGAAACTGGAGCCGGGACTGTCGGCCCGCGTCGTGCAGATGGCGCAGAGCACGAAGTTCGGCCGCGGGGCGCAGATCGACAGCATCACGGAGGCGGTGCAGCGCGTCGGCCTCGCCGGCGTGCACGAGCTGGTGACCTACGCCGTGGCGTCGTCGCTGGTCGGCCAGTCCCTGCACGCCTACGGGCTGGGTGCCCAGGCGCTGTGGTCGCGCGCGGTGGCCTGCGCCCTCGCCGGGGCGGGCCTGGCCGAGCGCGCCGGGCTTGACCGGTGCGACGCCTACACGGCCGGCCTGATGCACGGCATCGGCCTGCTGGTGATCGACCGCCATGCCACGGAGCAGCGCCGGCCGCGCCGGTTCGAGTCTGCGGGTTACCCGCTGGATTATGCGCCTGCCGAGCGGGAGTGGCTGGACTTTTCCCACGCCGAGGCGGGGGCCGCCCTGCTGGAGATGTGGGGCTTCTCCGAGCCCGTCGTCACCGCCGTGCATTTCCAGCTGAACCCCGAGGAGGCGGGCGAGCATCGGCGGCTCGCCATGATGCTGGCGACGGCGCGCTGGGCCCGGTCGCTGTTCTGCGTGCCGGAGGAGGCCATTCCCGAGCTGCCGTCGACCGCCTGGCTGGAGGAGTCCGGCATCGCCATCGCCGACTTCGGCGAGTGGCTCAACCACACGCGCAAGAAATACACGCTGGCCTGCGACGAGATGCGGCTGGCTTGAGGCCGGTTGGCGGGGGCCGGTGACAATTTCCTAAGCTGCCGGCCGAACGGGACGATTAGGACAGAAGCATTTTTTCCCCATACCCCGTCCACGCCATGAAAACGCTTATTCCCGCCGGCCTGTTGCTTGCCCTCCTCTCCGCCGGACCGCTCCGGGCCCAGCAGGACGCGGTGCACGTCGTCGCCAGTTCCGACCTGCGGCTGGTGATCGTGGACCCGGCCAAGGCCACGCCCGCGCGTGACGCCATGCACCGGGCCTTTGCGGCCAGCCTCGGCAAGGCCATGGGCGAGGCGGTCGGCGGCCAGGTGAAGGTTCAGATGAAGAGCCAGAGCGCCGACAGTGCGGCGTTCGGCCTGAGCAACGGCGGTTGCCATGTCGTGCTCGCGATCAGCAAGGCGCTGCCGCGGCAGCTGGCGCTCAGCGGCACGACCCGCCTCAACGCCAAGCTCGGCGCCGGGCGGGCGGAACAGGAGGCTTTTCTGATCTGCTCGAACGATGACGAAGGCCTGCAGAAACTGCTGGTGAAGGCCTTCGCCTCCGCGATCACCGACGGGATCTTTCTCGACGCCCTGGACGGCGGCGCCGACCCCGCGCCGGATCCCACGAAGAAGGGAACCCTGGCCTCCGCCGGGCCGTGAGCCGCCGTCAGCGTCCGAGATGGCCGGACAGCTCGGTGCGGAGCAGCTCGATCAGCTCCGGGTCCATGAAACGATAGTCGTCCGGGATGCGCAGGGTGATCAGCGGCTTGCCGGCGAGTTCCTCCGGGAATTTCTCGCACAGCCGTTCCGCGTGCTTCTGTTCCATGCAGAAAATCAGGTCCGCCCAGCCGACACGGCCGGCGGTGACCTTGATCCGCGCGCCGTTCTCTGTGCCGGCGCTGCAGGCCTCGTAGAGCGGGTGATCCCTGAAGAGGGCCTCGGCGGTCGGCGACCGCCACTGGTTGGCCGAGCAGACGAACAGAAGCTTGGTCTTGCCGCCGGCGGCCATTCAGGTCGTGCGCCGGCGCCGGCGCACGAAGGCCAGGCCGAGCCCGGCGAGGCCGGCGAGCGCGGCGCAGGCGGAGGGTTCGGGGATGGCGGTGTAGACGAGATTCAGATTGGTGCCGCTCTGGGCGACCGACCAGGAGCCGTTGTAGGCGTTGGCGAAGCCGCTGGTATTGACGGTGAAGGCGGCGGCGTTGAAGCCGACGATGCCTTCCGACGCGCTGGCGAAGGTATAGGCATAGCTGGTGGTCGGGTTGAAGTTGATGACGCTGCCGGCGGAGTTGTCCGGGAGGAGCGAGACCAGCAGCAGGGTGAACTTGTTGCCGGAGGTGGCGGTGAGGTTGAGGTGGCCGCCGCTCGGGTGGGCGGGATCGATCAGGCCCACGCTGAGCAGGTCCCAGTTGGTGCCCGCGGCGCCGGTGGCGTTATTGATCTCGAAGCGGTAGGTGCCGCCGCCGGCGAAGGTGGCGTCGCCCTGCTGGACGCCGAAGGTGCCGGGCGAGTTGCCCGGGCTGAACGTGCCGCCGTTGAGCACCAGGTTGCCGCGGAATATCTGGCCGGAACCGCTCAGCGAGCCGCCGGACAGCGTGAGCGTGGGCGCGCCGCTGAAATTCTGCATCACGCCGTCGAGGACCATGGCGCCACCGATGATGTTCAGGTGGCGCACCGTGACGGTGGCGCCCGCGCCCACGGTGAGCGAGCCGGCCGCCTGGGTGATCGTGGTGGCGGAGCCGACCCCGGCGCTCAGGTCGGAACTGGCGCCGCTGACCATCAGCGTGCCGGTGTTGGTGAAGCCCGCGCCCAGGCTGAGCGAGCTGCCGTTGAGGCCGCGGAGCGTGCCCGAGTTGCTCGTGAGGGAACTGATCGTGCCGTGGACGAAGTTCGCGTCGCTGAGGGAGCCGCCGTCGCGCAGCGTGATGCTGCCGCTGTTGGCGGTGAGGTCCGCCGCCTGGTTCAGGAGCTGCAGGCTGCCGTTCGTGTCGACGTTGCCCGTGAAGGTCGCGCCGGCATCCGCGGTCACGCTCGCGGCGTTGACGCTCAGGGCGCCGCCGGTGAGGGAATCGAGCTTGAGGAGCGTGCCCGGTGTGACCGAGCCTGAGACAACGGCGGCACCGCCGTGCACGGTCAGGCTCGCCGCGGTGAGGAGCCCGTTGATGGTGAGCGAACCTTCGTCGACCGTGACGCTGCCGGCGGTGACCGCCCCGAGGCCGCCGGTGCCGGCGCCGATTTTCCCAAGGGTGCCGGTGGTGTTCACGGCGCCGGTGAAATTGAAGTTCGCCGGGGAATTCAAGGTAAGGTTGGTGGCGCCCAAGCCGAGCGAGCCGTCGCCGGCGAGGGACGAGAGTGCGAGGTCCGTCACCGTGCCGAAGTCGATGCTGCCGCCGGCGGCGAGCTTGAGGGAGCGGTTTTGCAGCGTCGCGGCGTCAAGGGCCAGTGTGCCCGCGCGGACATCGAAGCCGCCGGACCAGTCGGCATAGTTGCCCTCGAGCGTGAGGCGGCCGGCGCCGACCTTGGCGATGTCGGCATTGCCGTCGGCATGACCCGAGAGGGTCAGGTCACCCGCGCCGCCCAGCAGGAAGGCCGCGCTGCCCGGAGTGGGATTGGGCGTGTAGAAACTCAGCGTGGCTGCGGAGGTCTGGGTCACGTCCACCCGGGTCGAGGTGCCGGCGGCAATGTTCTGCAGGCCACCGGCATCACCCGAGGCGTTGCCGCCGTGGAAAAGCAGGTAAGTAAGGGCCGGCAACGAACTGCCGCCGGTCAGCTCGAGCTGCGCGCCATTGACGGCCTGAATGCCGGTGAGGGCGACGAAGGAACCCGGCGATTGGAGCCCCAGGATGGCCTGCTCGACCGTGATCGAGGCGATGTTGACGGCGGGTGTCGCGCCGAGCGCGATGCGCCCGGCGCCGTCGGCACCCAGCGCGACCGGACCGCTGTTGCTGGCGATGGGGCCGGTGAGGTTGAGGCCCCCTCCGGTGCTGCGGGCCGACAGGTGGCCCCAGGTGTCGAGGGTGCCGGAGACGGTGACGGCGGCGGCGCCGGAGTTGGCGACGCCGCCGTTCCCGTGGACGTCGAGCGCGCTGTTCCAGTTCTGACCGTTGAGGTCGAGATAACCGTCTGTGATCAGCGCCTGGCCGGGGCTCAGGATGCCGGCGCCGCCCAAGGTGAGCGTGCCGCTGGAGATGTAGACTTGGCCGGAGTTGGCCGGCGCGGCGTTCAGGAGCAGGTTACCGGCACCAAACTTGCCGAAGTCGCCGCTGCCCGTGATCACGGAGTTGACGGTCACGTTGGCGCCGTCCGCGACGGAGACTCCGCCGCCGTAGCCCGTGAGCACGATCGGGCGGGCGGAGTCAAAGGTCATGTTGCCAAGGACGGTGAGCGATCCGCCGCTGAACAGGACGGTGCCAAGGCCGAGCGAACTGCTGCCGACGGCAAGCGTGCCCTGGGCCAGGGTTGTCCCGCCGGTGTAGGTGTTCTGGCCGGTGAGGGTGAGCGTGCCGTTGCCGTCCATCGTCAGCCCGCCGGAGCCGCGGATGTTGCCGGCGTAGGCGCTGTCGAGAGGGAGGCCGGACGATTGATGCGGGCTCACCGTCAGGCGGCCCGAGCCGAGGTCGATGTTGCCGCCGGTCGAGCCGCCGCCGTCGAGCGTCGGCAGCGTGGCGTTGTAGCCGGCGAGGTCGAGCAACGCGCCGGCCACGTTGGAGATGAAGAACGGGCTGTCGGGGGAGAGGGCATTGTTGGCGCCGAGCGCGAGCGTGCCTCCGTCGACCCGGGTCTGGCCTTGGTGGGTGTTCTGGCCGGTGAGGGTGAGCGTGCCGGCGCCGGATTTGACCAGCTCAAGCGCACCGCTGAGGTCGCCGGAAGCGGTCGCGGCGGAGGCGTTGTTGAACTCGATCGTGCCGAAACCGGAAGCGGAGGAGGCGAAGCTGCCGCCGATCTGCAGGGTCGGGCCAGTCTGGGCGGGATTGTCGTAGACGAGGGTGGTCGGGCCGGTGAACGTGCCGCCGCTGGCGAGGACGAGCGTGCCGGCCGTTGCGATGCGGAGCCCGCCCGGCCCGGTGACGAGGCCGGCGAGGGTCGTGGTGCCGCCGGCGGGGGAGAATTCGAGCACACCGCCTGCGATGTCGGTCTGGCCGGTGTAGGTGACATCTGAGGGCAGGGCGGTCGTGCCGGCGGAGGCCGTGACCACGTTGCCGGTGCCGCTGATCGACGAGCCATCGTCGAGCCGGCCGTAGTCGATCCGCAGCGTGCCGTTGTTGACGACGGTGCCGCCGACGAGCGTATCGAGCACGAGCGTGCCGGCATCGACCTGCACGTTGCCGGTGAACACCGAGTTGCCGTTGGCGAAAACCGTGGTGCCGGGACCGACCTGACGGAGGCCGCCGCCGCCGATGACACCGTTGTAGGTGAAGGTGTCGCTGCGGTTGAAGGCGAGGGTGCCGCCGCCGGTGATGTCGCCGCCGAGCGAGCCGGTGGTGCCGCCGTTGCCGAGGGTGATGGTGCCGTTGTTGATCGTGTGGATCGAACCGGTGTCGCCGACGAGGGCGACGTTGGCTCCGCCGACGACCTGGAGGGTGGCGGCGTGGAACGAGCCCATCGTGCCGTCGTTGTTCAGCTGCACGGTGCCGCCGTTGAACAGGACGTCGCCGGTGAAATTGATCGGGTAGCCGACGCCGCCGGCGATCGAGATCACGTTGGCGGAAGAGTCGCCGGTGAGGACCTTGGAGATCGTGCCGACACCAGTCAGGCCGAGATTGATGTTCCACCGGCCCGACCGGGTGTCGAGGAGCAGGCCGTCGACGTCGAGATGGCCGATCACGCTGCCGGTCGCGCCGCCGAGGCCGAGCTGTAGTTGGGCGCCGCCGCCGACATGGACGTCGCCGAGGAAGGTGTTGTCGTTGGTAAGCGTGAGCCGGCCCGAGCCGAGTTGGGAGAGGCCGCCGCCGCCGGAGATGACGCTGGAGATGGTGATCGGGTCGGAGTGGTCGATCGCGAGAGTGCCGCCCTGGAGATCGACGGCGGTCACGCTGCCGCCGATGGAGCCGGTGGTGCCGCCGTTGCCCAGCTGCAGCGTGCCCTGGGAAACCCGGACCGTGCCGGTGAACGCGTCGCTGTCGGCGGTGAGGGTCAGGGTGCCGTCGCCGAGCTTGATGAACGTGCCGTTGCCGGCGAGGGCGTTGGTCAGCGTGCTCGTCTGGTCGTTTACCAGGCGCAGTGTGCTTCCCCCGGTGATGGTGGTGAGGCCGGAGTAGGTGAGGTCGCCGGTGATGCGGAGCCCGCCGCCGCCGTCGACGGTCAGGCCGCCGGTGCCGGTGACGGACACCGGCAGTTCGCGGCCGGTCTGGTCGCTCGCGTCGGTGAGGATCGTGAGGTTGCCGGAGTTGGCGATCGGGCCGGTCAGCGTGGCCGAGGTCGCGAGGGCGAGCGACGAGCCGGCGTCGATGATCGCGCCCCCGGTGGCGGTGTGCAGGCCGGTCAGGGTCAGCAGGCCGTAGCCGGATTGCTGCAGGGTGCCGGAGCCGGAGGTGTTGCCGGCGAAGGTGTAGTCGTCGTGGCGGTTGAAGACGAGCAGGCCGTCGTTCGCGACGTTGCCGAGGATGGAACCGGCGGTGCCGCCGGAGCCGAGCTGGAGGGTGGAGCCGGCGAAGACCGACGTGCCGCCGGTGTAGGTGTTGTCCGCGGTGAGGATGACCTTGCCTGTGCCGCGCTGGGAAAACGCGCCGTCGCCGCCCAGGGCATCGCCGAGGCCGATCGTGTCGCTGCGATTGTAGGCGAGGGTGGCGCCGCTGGCGACGGAGAGCGGGCCGTAGAGCGAGCCGGTGGTGCCGCCGTTGCCGAGCTGGAGCGTGCCGCCGGTGACGCGGGCGCCGTTGGAGGAGCCGTTGTTGGCCGTCAGGATGAGGGTGCCGGTGCCCGCCTTGAGCAGGGTGCCCGGACCGGAGATGGTGCCGTCCAGGGTGCCGGTGCCGGAGAAGTCGTAGCCGAATCCGCCCGCGAAGATCGAGATGCTGTTTGCGCTGGCCGGAGCAAGCGTGAGGTAGGCGTCGCCGCCGCCGCTCTTCACGATGGTGCCGGTGCCGGTCGTGGCGAGCGCGAGGGAGTAGCTGTCGGTGCGGGCGAGTTCCAGCGTGCCGCTGTTGGCGAAGATGCCGCCGGCCGCGCCCGCCGCGTCGTCCAGCCGCAGCGTGGCACCGCCGGCGATGCTGCCGCCGCCGGTGCCGGTGTTCGCGCCCGTGAGAATCAGCGTGCCTGCGTCGACCGTCGTCGGGCCGGCGTAGGTGTTCGCGGCGGACAGCGTCACCGTGCCGTCGCCGGTCTTGGCCACGCCGCCGGAGCCGCCGATCAGGTTCGCGTAGGCGTCGTTCACGGAGGCGCCGGCCTGGAATTCCAGCGTGGAGTTCGTCACGAGGTCGCCGGCGAAGCTGGCACCGTCGGCGACGCGGAGCGTGCCGCCGGTGACCTTGGTCGCGCCGGTGTAGGCCTGGGCTGAGTTGATGGTCAGCGTGCCCGGGCCGGCCTGGGTCAGTCCACCGGCGCCGGTGAGCGCGGTCGTGAAGGTCAGGTCGTCGGAGCGGGCGAAGGCGAGGCTGCCGCCGGCGAGGGCGGTGATGGCCAGCGAGCCGCCACCGTTGGCACCGAGGCTGCCGGTGGTGCCGCCGTCGCCGAATTGCAGCGTTCCGCTGGCGATGGTGACATCGTGGAGGAATGCCGCGCCCGTGACGACGACCTTGGCCAGGCCCGTGTTCACGAAGACCAGGCTGTCGCTCGTGAGCTGGCCGGAGAACGTGAGGTCGGTGCCATTGTTGGCGGTGAGGTTTGCGCCGGTGAAGGTGAGATTGTTCGCGACGGTGCCGCCGGCATCAAATTGCAGCGTGCCGAGGCCTGTGACGTGAAGATCACCGGAGCCACCGACCGGGCCGCCGACAGTGAAGGTCGAAGAGACGTCCGGCAGGTCAATGGTGCCGATGGAGGCGTTGATCAGCAGGCCCTGGTTCACCCCGGTGCCGCCGGAGCCCGTCTGGCGGAGGGTGCCGCCGTCAAAGGTGACAGCGCCGGCGTTCAGCGAGGCCGGGTTGACCAGCACGGCGTCAAGGGCGTCGACCACCGTCACGCCGCCACGCAGGTCGAGGGAGCCGGTGAAGTTGCCGTAGAGGGACGCGGTGAGCGCGAGCGGCGTGCTGACGTCGACCGCGACCACGCCGGGACCGAATGGCATCGCGGCGGTGGTGCCGCGGTTGAAGATCACCGTGCCCTGGTCCTCGAACGAGTTGGCAATGCTGCCGCTGCCCATGTCCAGCGTGGTGCCGGAGGCGACGACGATGTTGCCGGCAAAAGTGGTGGCGGTGCCGAAGGTGGTCGTGCCCGCGCCGCTGAAGCGCACCGTCGCCGCACTCGCCCCGCCGAGGTTGCTGGCGAAGATGGACGAGCCACCGCCGTTGGAAAGGTCGAGCGTGCCGCCGCTGACGGTCAGGTCGCGGTTGATGACTCCGCCGATCACGAGACTGAGGGTCGTGCCGCTGCCGGTCTTGGTGACGGCACCGGTGCCACCCAGCGGGGTCGGGATGGTGAGGTCGCCGGCGAAGGTCGCGCCGCCGTCGGCCACCGTGACGCCGCGCGTGGCGGCGAGGGTGACGGGCGAGACGGTGGCGAGCGTGCCGTTGTCGATCGTGAGCTGGCCCGCCGTGAACGCGACCGGAGCGGTGCCGAGGCTCGAGTCGGCACCGATGGTCAGCGTGCCGCCGCCGGCCGTCTGCAACGAGCTGCCGCGGCCGACGAAGGTCGCGCCGGTGTAGGTCTGGCCGGGGCCGAGCGTGAGGTTGCCGGTGCCGACCTGCTCGAGACCGCCGGGGCCGCTGAGGGTGGCGGCGTTGACGGAGAGGTTGCCGGAGGAGTTGAAGGCGAGGGTGCCGTTGAGCGCGAGGCCGTCGAGGCTGCCGGCATAGGCGCCGCCGTCGCCGATCTGCAGCGTGCCCTGGTCGAGCTCAAACCGGCTATAGGTCGCGAGGCTGGTGAGGATGACGGTGCCCGGGTTGTCCCAGACGAACAGGCCGGTGCCGGCGAGGGCGCCGAGCGTCAGGCTGCTGGTCTGGGCAAAGGTCAGCCGGCCGTTGTTGGTGATGTCGGCGTAGTTGGCCAGGGCGCCGCCGAGGGTGAGCGAGGAGCCGTTAGTGATGGTGGTCGAGCCGGTGTAGGCTTGGTCCTGGCTGAAGGTGAGGTCGAGTCCGCCGGTCACCGTGACCGAGGCGCCGTCGTTGATGAAGCTGGTGTAGGCGAGCGCGCCGCTGCGGTTGAAGGTGACCTGGCTCATGCCGTTGAAATTGGCGTTGAGGCTGCCGGTGCTGCCGCCGTTGCCGATGGTCACGCCCGCGTGCGGGCCGGTGCCGTTGACCTGGCCGGTGAAATTGCCGTCACCCGACACCGCGAACACGTTCGGCGTGGTGATGGTGCCGCTGCCGTTGAGCGCGCCATTGACGCCGTCGCTGCCGTTGAGGGTGCCGAGGTTCAGGTTGCCGTTCAGGGTCAGGTCGCCCGCCCCGCCGCGGAGGCTGGTGGCGAAGGTGCCGTTGAGGGTGAGGTTGCCGGTGCCATACAGGCCGTAGGGGATGGTCCAGGACGCGTCGGCGGTGATCACGGCCCCGTTGGCGTAGGTGAGGCCGCGGCTGGAATCCAGGGTGACCGGGGTGAGCAGGTGCAGGGTGGACCCCGCGCCGAGGACGATGCTGTCGGCCTGGTTGCCGGCGATGTTGAGATAGTAGGCGCCCAGCCCGGCGCCGTTGTTCACCACCAGCGTCGCCCCGTCCTCGATGATCGTGCGGCCGATGTAACTGGTCGGACCGGTGACCGTGGAGGCGTCGGGGCCGAAGTAGTGGACGTCGCCGAAGCCGGTGATGCCGTAGTTGACCGTGCTGCCGGTGATGCGGAGGAGCCCGGCCGCGGTGTTGTTGACCGACATGAGCGAACTGAAGGTCGAGTGGTCGAGGGTGATGGTGCCGCTATTGGTGATGCTGCCGCCGCCGCTCGTGTAGCCGTAGGTCGTGTCGTAGAGGTTCAGGCTGCCGGCGTTCGTCGCGAGCCGGACCAATTGGTGGTCGACCGGAAGGTCGCCGGAAAACTGACGCGCGACGAGGTTGTAGCCGTTGCGCAGGGTGAGCGTGGAGCCGGCGGTGATCGTGTCGATGGTGTGCTGCGACTCCATCAGGAGCGTGCCCGCGATGTCCCATTTGCCGCTGAGCGCCCATGAGCCGGGATAACCCGGCACCGGCGTGGTGACCTGGTTGTCCGGCGCGACGTTGCCTCCGGTGATCGAAAGCGTGTTGCCGCCCGGTCCGACCAGCACCTGGCCTTGGTTGGTGAAGGAGCCGCCCTGGTCGAAGATGAGCGACACGGTGTTGCCCGTGCCCGTGACCGCGAGGGTGCCCGCGCTGCCGACGGTGAAGGTGTTGGCGGCGTTTTGCACGTGGAGCTCGCCGTTGCCCTCGATGCGGCTGTTCAGGACGACCGAGTGGTCGAACAGAACCGCGCTCGCCGCGTCCGCCGTGGAATAGAGCCGCAGCGTGCCCGGGCCCGAGAGGCTGCTGCCGTGGAAGGCGAGCGTGCCGGCGGAGGACTGCACCGTGTTGGCGTAGTCGCGCGCGGTGGCCGAGCCGACTTGGATCAGGCTGTTGTTGGTGAAGCTGTTCGCGCTGAGGTCGAAGGTTCCGTTGGCCACCGTGATCGTGCCGGTGCTGCCGAGGGTGGAGAAGGTCGAGAGCGCGCTGCTCGAGTCGGTGATCCGGCCGTTGCCCCAGGTGTAGAGGTCGGTCGTGAGGGTGCTGAACGGGGTGTCGAGCTGGAGGGTGCCCCCGAGGATGTAGCGGCCGGCGCCGTAGGTGGCGTCGCCGGGCGCGGTGAAGCCGGTGGCGAGCGGCGTGCCGAGGCGGAGCGTGCTGCCGGCCTGCACCACGACCAGGCCGGCGCCGGTCGCGTCCGCGTTGGCGAAGTTTCCGATGGTGCCGGGGACGGTGACGTTTGAGTTGCCGGCGACGGTGAGGGTGCCGAGGTTGGTGAGGAACGGCGCGGTCGAACCAAGGGTGAAGATGAGGCCCTGGTTGAAGGTCAGCTGCCCGGCGGCGGAATTGAGCGAGAAGTTCCGCAGGGCGCTCTGGTTGGCATCATCCACGAACAGGCCGCCGGCGCCCCCGAGGGTGATATCCGCGGCGTTCGTGCGGATGTCGGCGCCGGTGAAGCTCAGCGTGCCGTCGTTCACGACGAAGCGGCCGCCCGTCAGCGTGTGCGTGGCGCCATTGTAGTTGTCGAAGTAGCCGCCGGTGATCTGGACGAGGCCGCCGGGATTGGCGGTGAGCAGGCCGGCGTTGCTGAAGTGGAGTCCGGCCGTGGTCGCCGGCTGGAACACGGCGCCGCCGCTGACCGTGAGGCCGCCGCCGGCGAGGATGTTGCCGATGCGAATCGTCGTGCCGAGCCCGTCGACGATCCGGGAGTCGGGACTGTTGAAGACAAAGGGAACGCTGGTATCGAAGTCGGTGACGCCGGGCAGCTGGAAGGTGCCGCCGATGATATAGCTGCCCTCCACGATGGCACCGTTGGAGAGGGAGAGGAACGGGCCGCCGGAGATCCGCAGGGTCGTGTCGGTGTCGACGAGCAGCGTGCCCTGGTTCCGGAATCCGCCGGCGCCGGTGTCGAGGTCGAGGACGCCGCCGATCGACGTGCCCAGCGAGCGGATGGTGCCGCCCGGGCCGTTGACGATGGTCAGCAGGCCGTTGCCGAGGTTGCCGCGGCCCTGGATGGTGTTGTCGACGTTGGTCAGGGTGTCGCCGGCGTGCAGCCCGGTGACGAGGCCGCTGCCGGCCGGCGTGCCGGGCGTGCCCCAGTCGACGACCTTCACCGTGTAGGCGTTGCCGTTGGCGTCGGTCGCCGGGGTGCTGGTGGCGTAGCCGCCGAGCTGCACGATGCCGCCGCCGCTCAGCGTGACCGACTGGCCGAGGGTCAGGGTTGCGAAGGTGTTGCTCGCGGTGGCGGGGTTTTCGCCGGCCAGGGTGAGGACGCCGGCGTTGGTGAAGGTCGCGTCGGTGAGTTGCAGGTTGCCGCCGTTGACCACGTTCAGGTTGCCGGCGGAGAGGTTGGCCAGGCCGGAGAGCGAGGTGACGCCGCCCGCGCCGATGGAGAAGGTGCCGTCGTTGCTAAGCGGGGCGCCGGTGAGCGTCGCGCCGGACTCGAGCGTGATGAGGCCGCGGTTGACGAACGGCTGGTTGGGGTCGAGCACCAGCGTGGCCCCGGCGTGCAGCAGGAGCGAGGTGCCGGGGAGCGATTTCAACTCGGCGCCGAAGGAGTTGGTGGTGCCGGCGGCCACCTCGATGGTGCCGAGGGAGGTGAGGCTGCGAAGGCTCAGGGTGGCGTTGCTCAGCAACAGGCTCGCGCCGGGGCCGACATAAAGGTCACCGCCCGCCACAGTGGTGTTGGTGAGGTTGGCGCCGGCGTTGATGTCGAAGAGGCCGTAGATCGTGTCGGCCCCGACCGTGCCCTGGTTGGTGACGGTGAGGCCGCTGAGGGTGAGCGTGCCATTCGAGACGGAGCCAAGGTAGCCCGTGTTGATGAACGCCCCCGACGACGGCGCGAGGGCGAGCGTGCCCTCGGTGGCGTAGATGCGGCCGTTATTCAGGAAGGTGGTGCCACTGAGTGTGCCGGCGCCGCGGATCAGGTAGTTGGCGTTGGTCCATTCGCCCAGGCTGGCGATGGCACCGGTGCCGGTGCGCGAGTAGTTGGTGCCGTCGTAGGTGATGCGGCCGAGCTGCACTTCGCCGCCGCCGCTGCTGCCGGCGAAGGCAAAACCGTCGGGCAGCGCGAGCGTGGTCGTGGTGGAGGGGCTGCCGGCGAGGATGAGGTTGCCCTGCAGGTCGAGCGTGCCGCCGGCCGCGATGGCCAGGGCGGGTCCCGTGACCTGGAGCGTCGCGCGCGGGGCGACGGTCAGCCGGCCGGAGGCGCCGATGACGAGCGACTGGTCGGTGGAGAAATTGGCGAAGGAATTGAGGGCGAATACGCCGTCGATCTGGTTGAAGGAGCCCAGGTCGGTGGTGGTGACGGGCGAGGCGCCGCTGGTCTTGTGCACGAAGGCCTCCGAGCCGGAATTGAGGTCGAGCGCGGGATCGGTGATGGAGGTGTCGGCTCCGGTGCGGGCGAGCGTGAGCGTCGTGCCGGCCGCCACACCGGTCAGAGCCGGGCCCGTATAGATGAGGTCGCCCGCAACGGTCCACGTGCCGCCGCTGAGCTGGCCGGATCCGTTGACCGGCAGGCTGGTGTTGCCGTGCGTGGTCCAATAGCTGGCGAGGGCCGCGGCGCCGCCGGTTGTGTCGAGCGTGGTGCCGAGGCCGAGCTGGAGTTCGCCGGACTGGCTGGCGAAGCCGCGCGTGAGCAGCGTCGAGCCGGCGCCGGTGAGCTGCAGCAGGCCGGGGTTGGCCAGGGACGCGCCGGAGGCGTCGAAGGTCGCGCCGTTGATCACGCCGAGCGTGCCGGCGTTGGTGGCGAACTGCGCCAGCGGGTTCGCGAGGCCGCCGTTCGTAATCGCGGCGCCCGCGCCATTGAGGACGAGGGTGGTGTTGGCGCCGAGGCCGGTCAGGTAGCCGCCGGTGTAGTCGAGGGTGCCGTTGATGAGCCAGCCGCCGCCGCCGAGGACGCCGTTGCTGTCGCGGTCGGCAAGGGCGCCGGCATGCAGGATGCCGCCGTTGGCGATGGAGAGGGAGTTGGCGTTGGCGAAACCCGCGGCGGTCACCGTGCCGGTGTCGACGATGAGCACGCCGTTGTTCGTCAGCGTGCCGCCGGTGGTGAGGGCCGAGCCGGCGTCGCGCACGAAGAGCACGCCGGTGTTGACCAGGCCGCCGGTGACGTTCTGCGTGGCGCCGTAGAGCAGCGAAAGGGTGCCGGAGTTGAGCGCCAGGCCGCTGAGGGCGTCGGCGAACACCTGGCCGCCCGTGTCGCGGGCGAGGTAGCCATTCGCGGGCCGGACGCCGATGAAGACGAGATCGGCGCCGTTCTCGGCGACGGCGGGACCACTGTAGCGCAACTGGGCGCCGCCGGTCTGGTCGCCGAGGCTGAGGGTCAGGTTGCTCAGCACGCCGCCCGCGCTGAGGTAACCGAACGCGCCTCCGGTGATGTCGAGGACCGACCCGGCGCCGAGGTCGGCGTAGCCGGTGGTGCCGCTCAGGCCCGCGGAAGTGAAGTTGGCGCCCGCGCGCAGGATCAGGTTGCCCTCGAGCTGGAGGTTCTGGTCCGTGGTCTCATCCACGCCGTCGAGCCAGAGCGTGCCGTCGACCCGGGAGAGATGGGCCAGCGCGTCGGCCGAGCCGTTCCGCAGGTGGGGGCCGGGCACGAAGGAGCTGCCGACAAGGCGCAGGCTGGCGTTGGCGCCGATGGTGGCCACGTCGGCGCCGTGATAGGTGAGCACGCCGCCCAGCACGAAGGTGCCGGTGGGGATGTTGCCGTTGGCGTCCACGAAGCCCGGGACGCGCTTGCCGTTGGCGTCGGTGAGATAGACGAAATTGGTGTCCGTCGTGCCGAGATCCTCGAAGGTGCTGCCGGCCTCGACTATGAAGGTCCCGGTGTTGTCGACCAGTAGCCCGCGGGAATCGGCGGTGCTGTAGCCGGTGGCGTTGCCGTTGATCTTCAGCAGCCCGCTGATCTCCATCAGGTCGAGGTTGTCGAACCCGGAATCGGTGATGGTGAGCGCGCCGGCGACAAGCGGCAGGTGGTAGCTGCCGGTCGGGGCGTCGGCCATGAGCAGTTGGGAGCCGGCCGGCACCGTGAAATCGCCGCCGCCCCCCGCCCCGGGATTGACGAGGGAGGTGAGGCTGCGGATGTCACCCGAGAAGAAGGGCGACTGGCTGTAATCGTTCAGGCTGTTGAAAATATTGAAGCTGAGCACCGGGTTCCCGGTGGTGTCGTAGGTGTAGATCGGGCCGATGCCCCCGCCGATGCCCCACACCGACAGACCGACCTTGAAGGCCTCGAAGTGAAAGGTCGGCGAGGCGAGCAGGTTGAGGGTGTTGGCGACGGTGGGGCGGACCTGCACGGACGGGAAAATCTGGAAGGCGGGGTCCGACGGCTTGTCGTGGATGTGGATGGTCAGGTCTGAGCCGTCCTCGGGGAGGGGAAAATACCACTGGGTGACGAAGCCGGTGAGGTGGGTGCCGGAGCCGGTGGCGTTGGGCACCTCGTATTGCACGGGCATGTTGCTCGTGAGGATGAGATAGGAATTGCTGGTGAGCTTGAGGGTCTGCTGGAGGCCGAGCGAGATGCCGGCGTCGACGCTCAGGAGCTCGATCTCGGCGGAGATCGGCGTGCCGGGGATCTTGATCCGGGGATCGAAGGGATTCAGCGGCAGGCCGTCGGCGAGGGTCGCGAGGCCGATGAGGTCGGCCCGCACCGAGATGACCTGCGACTGGGTGTTGGTCACCGTGGTCGCGCTGCCGGACCGGGCGTCGAGGTTGGCGATGGCGGCGACGCTGATGTTGCCGTATTCCACCTTCGTCGGGAGGAAGTAACCGATGCCCGGCAGCAGCGTGTCGGTGTTGAGCGGGTAGGTGAAGCCGGTCCCGAGGTCCTTTTTCGCCAGGCCGAACAGGCCGCCGAGGAGCTCGATCTTGTGGTCGTTGTTGACGTTGTATTTGACGATCGGGAGCGTGATGTCGAAGGGGTTGATAAGGGCGAAAATGGGGTCGGTCAGCTCCAGCTCGTGGCGGACGTCGGTGAGCGAAAGCGAACCGCTGACGCTGTCGTAGAAGGCCGCCGTGGCCTTCACGCTGGCGTTGATCTGGAACTTGGCGTCGACGGAGAACTCGACGGTGGGGAAGGTGGACTGGATCCGGTCGGTCTCCCCCGCGGTCAGCGCCCGGTTCTGGTTGACGAGGATGTCCGCCGGCCCCGGGCCGGTGAGGTCGGGCAGGTTCAGCGTGAGCGTGTTCGGCAGGTTGAGGTTGACCGAGCCTCCGTTGGACTTGAAGAAGACATCGAAGCCGATCTTGCCGTCGGTGTGAACGGTGGCCTCGAGGCCGTAGTCGCCATACCAGTGCGAGGAGATGCCGCCGAACGTGCTGGTCGTGTCCCACGTGACGCCGACGAACTTGTCGAAGGTCGTGGTCGACGACGTGCCGCTGCCCCAGAGGTTCAGGTTCGTGGCGCTGAAGTCGGCCGTCAGCACGTAGGGCGTGGTTTGCGCATCGGCCCATGGCGCGGAGGTCAGGACAAGGGCGGCGAAGCAGGCGGCCAGCTTGGGCGACGTGAACCCATAGCGGCGGCGAGCCGGGAGGACGGACAGCGTGGTGTGGTGCATAGGCGCGGCGGCGTGGTGCCAATAACCTACAACCGCGCCGGCCTGCGAGACGGCGGTGACCAAGGCCAGCAAATCAGTGACGAAACCCGCAGGATTTCACCGGCAGGCTGAGGGGACGGCGCCCCGTCTCAGCTCTTAAGCCGCCCGAGCCGGCGTTCGATGTCGGGCCAGTATTCGCGGCGCGCGCGCACGGGCTGGCTGTCGTCCAAGCCCGCGAGAAACAGATGCGTCGTCTCGCGGTCGACGTGCGTGCTGCGCACCACGGCGTGCAGGTTGACGACGGCCGTGCGGTGCACGCGCATGAAATGATCCGCCGGCAGCTGTTCCTCCCACGACTTCAGCGTCCGCCGCACGACGAGACCGGTGCCGCCGGCGAGGCGGAGCTCGGTGTAGTTCTCGCTGGAGAAAACCGCCAGAAGCTCGCGCAGAGCCACGAAGCGCGCCGCGTCGGTGTCGGTCTTCACGTAGATCGAATCATCGAGCCGCCAGCGCGTGTCACCTCCGGTCGGTCGGGCCGGCGCCGCCAGCCGCCGGAGGCTGTCGGCCAGCCGCGCCGGCTCGACGGGCTTGAGAAGGTAGTCGAGCGCGTTCACCGCGAACGCCCGGATCGCGTATTGGTCGAACGCGGTGACGAAGATGATCCGCGCGCCCGGCCGCACCAGCGGCACGAGCTCGAAGCCGGTGCCGCCGCGCAACTCCACGTCGAGCAGCACGAGGTCGTAGTCGTCCCGGGCGAGCGCCGCGCGGGCCTCGGCGAGCCGGCCGGCCTCGCCGGTGATGGTGATGTCCGGATGGGCGGCCAGCAGGCGCCGGAGATCGGCGCGCGCGGGGGCCTCGTCGTCAATGAGCAGGGTGCGCAGGGGCAAAGGGGTCACGGGCGGGTTGTTGGAGGTGGAGTCGGACGCGGACCCGGCCGGCGCTGGAGTCCACGTCGAGCGTGTGGCAGTCCGGGTAGTAACGCCGGAGACGCTGCCGCAGATTGTCAAGGCCGACGCCGGTGGAGCCGGCATGGTGCGCGCTGCCCGCCTCGACCCACGCGCCGGTGTTGGCGACCTCGATGCGCAGCCCCTGAGTCTCGTCGCCGCTGATGCTGACCCTCACCTCAAGACGGTCGGGCGAGGTGCGGCCGCCGTATTTGACCGCGTTCTCCACGAGGGGCTGGAGCAGGAACGGCGGCAGTCGCGTGGCGGCGACTGCGGGGTCGACGGTGACGGAGCACGCCAGCTCGTCGCGCCACCGCGCCTTTTCCGTGGCGAGGTAGGACTCGATCAGCTGCGCCTCGTCGGCGACCGTGCCGCCGTTCCCATCGGTGCGGGTGAGGGCGAAGCGGCAGAACTCGGCGAGGCGGGCGAGCATGTCGCCGGCGGACTCGGGCTGGGTGAACACCAGCCCGCGCAGCGTGGTGAAGGCGTTGAGCAAAAAATGAGGGTTGAGCTGGTAGCGCAGCAGCTCGAGCCGGGCCTTTTCCTCGGCGAAGCGGGCGGCGGTTTTCTCGTCGAGCTCGAGGCGGTGGAGCCGGGCGAGCTCCAGGTTGCTGCGGCGCAGCTCGTCGGTGCGGGCGGCGACGGTCTCCTCCAGTTGCGCGGCGCGACGCTGCAGGTGGCGCGTGCGGAGCCGCACGTAGCCGGCGAGGGCGCCGGCCGCGAGGACGGCATAGGCGGCGAAGGCCCACGGGGCATACCACCAAGGGGGCGTGACGCTGAACGTCCATTCCGCCGCGGTGCTTTCGCGTCCGTCGCGGGCGCGCGCCTGCACCTGGAACGTGAGCCGGCGGTAGGGCAGGTTGGTGAATTCGCGCACGGTGTCCTCGGTCCAGGGCGTCCAGTCGGAATCGAGGCCGGTCAGTCGCGTGCGGTAGAGCGTGTGTTCCCGTCCTTCGTGGTCCCCCTCATAGGTGGCGGCGGCGAAGGTGAAGCGCAGGGCGGACTGTTGCCACGCCAGGCGGTTCGCCGGATCCCCGGACCGGGTGGCGCCGGCGAAGAGCAGTTCGCGGGCGGCGGTTTCCACCCGGCGCACATTCACGCGCAGCGGCGGGAGCGGTCCGGCCGGGCGCCACGCCAGGTCGGCCGAGACCAGCGCGCCCTGGGCGGCGAGCCAAAGCGTGTGGGTGGACGGCTCCTCGAAGACGTGCTCGAAGCGGAGCCCGCGCAACGGCGAGATGGCGAGCGATTGCCGCCGCCATCCGCCGGGTCCGGCGCTGAGGTGCTCGAGGGCTTCGGGCTGGCCGGAGAATTGCAGCCAGACGTCGCCGGCGGGGCCCGTGCCGCACGACGCAATGCCGCCGGGCTGCGGGAAACGCGACTCGGGCACGAAGCGGTCGGCACCCGGGTCGTAGCGCCGCAGCCAAGTCGCGCCTCCGGCGTAGGTTTCCCCGCCGAGTGGGAAAACCTTCGCGTTCTCCTTCTGGGTGGAGGAGGGAATCCCGTCCTCCGGTCCGTAGATGCGGACGGGAGGATCGGTGCGGAGCGGCGCTCCGGCCGGTCCGCCCGCGCGGAAATCCGCGCGAAGCACCGCTCCGTTGAGATCGACCGCCCACAGGTAGCCGTTGCCGGAATCGAGGAGCTCGTCGAGGTTGCGGGTGAGCGTGGTCGCGACGGGTTTCTGCCGCCAGCCGCCCGTTGTCGCGTCGGGAGCCACCAAGTCCAGGCCGAGCGACGAGCCGACGAAGATCCAGCCGGGCGCCTGCTGCGCGGCGGCCATCGGTCCACCAAACACGTGGGTCCAGGTCGTGCTTTTGTCATCGGGCAGGATTTCCAGCAGGCCCCGGGTGCCGGCGAGCAGGCGCCCGTCGAGAGCGAGCAGCCGGTTGACCCCGACTTGGAAACCGTCGATCGGGACGAAGCGTCCGGTGAGTGGGTCCCGGCGGGAGACGCCTTCGCGGTGGGCGACGTAGAGCCGGTCGCCGAGCACGGCCAGATAGCGCGGACCGGCGGTCAGGCCCTGCGCGGCGCCGTGAAGGGCAAAGGGGGAATCCAGCGCGAGCCGCACGACGCCGTTGTCGAGGGCCAGCCACAGGCCGCCCTCGGCGTCGGGGGCGAGGTCGTTGACGCGGGTGCTGGGCAGGCCGTGTGCGCGGTCGATTTTCTGCTCCAATTCGCCGGTCGCGGAAAAAACGAGCAACCCGGTCCGGTCCGTGCCGAAGGCATAGCGTCCGTCCGGCAGAAAGCATCCGCTATTCGCAAGGTCATCGTCGAACAGGGCGGCAGTGTCGGCGCGCAAGGGCGTCATCGGGTGGCCGGCCCCGGCCCAGCGTGCCGGGCCGCGGGAGGTGAGCAGAAGCCACTGGCCGTCGGCGCTGCGTTGCGAGGCGAAGATGCGGAGGAACGCGGCGGGCAGTGCATCGCGGGAATCCGAAACGAGCGGCACCGGGGTCGCGCCGGTGGCGTCGATGCGGGCCAGCGAATCGAGCTTGGCGTAAACGGCGCCGTCCTGTTGCCACAGGATGCCCGGCGTGTCCGGAGCGGGCCAGACGCGGGTGTGGTCATCCAGACCGAAAAAGATCAGTCGCTGCCGGCTGCGCAGGTAGACGCCGTCGGCCGTCGCCAGGGCGCGGCTCACGGTGCCGACGGCGCGTTCGGGGGCGGGCAGTTGCCCAAGAACGGAAATAGCCTGCAGCTGGCCCTGTGCATCGGGCTCCAGCCGGCAGATATCTTCATGGGCGCCGACCCAGATCCGGCCGCGGATGTCGGCGGCGAGGGCGCGCGCGGCACCCTGGCGAGGGAGTGGGATCAACCGCCATCGCTCGCCGTCGAACTCGAGGACGCCGTCGTTGTTGGCGACATACACGAGCCCGTTCGGTGCGACGGTGATGCGCCAGTTCTGCTCGGCGGCGTGATAATCCTCCGTCTGCCAGAGGCGCAAAAGCGGCGTGCCGGTGAAACGGGGGTTGGCCGGCGGCAATTCGCCGCCCCGGGCCGGCTCGGCCAGGGCGAACGCAAGCAAACCGGTTGCGCAGCGGAGGAAGGCGGCGATTGGCGGGCGGAAAGCGATGTCGCAAGAAAATGAAAACCGCGGCCAGCGGCGAGTCTCTTTCTGCCGCGCGGGACGGTGGGCGGGCGCAAAAAAAGGCCGGCGCGGGGCCGGCCTTGGTTCAGATGAGCCCGAGCTTCATCTTCCCTTCCTCGGAGATCATGGACTGGTTCCACGGCGGCTCCCAGGTGATGCGGACGTCCGCGGCGGCGACGCCGGGGACGAGGAGGATCTTGCCCTTGGCGTCCTCGGCGATGGCCGGGCCCATGCCGCAGCCCGGGGCGGTGAGCGTCATGGCGACGTCCACCCGGAACCCGCCCTCGTGATGCTTCGCGACGTCCATGCTGTAGACGAGGCCGAGGTCGACGATGTTCACCGGGATCTCGGGATCGAACACCTTCCGGAGCTGGTCCCAGATGGCCGCCGGGTCCGGCGCGCCGTCGGCCAGCGTGGCGGCCGTGACGGTGTGCACGGCGGCGGTCTCGCCGATCGCGTCGGCATCCTTGCCGTCGATGCGGAACAGGCCGGTCGAGGTCTGCACGGTGTAGCTGCCGCCCAGCACCTGGTGGATGAACACCTGGTCGCCGGCGAAGAGCGTGTGTTTGTCCCCGCTCGGGATCTGGGTGACGGTGACCTCGCGGGTCAGGGTGCGGTCGCGTTTGTCGGGGGTGCTCATGGCTCAGTTGGCCTTGAATTTGGCGCGGATGATCTCGGTGAGGATATCGTGGAGCTGCTGGTGCTCGATCTTGCCGAGGACCTCCTCGAAGAAACCGAAGACGAGCAGCTCCTGCGCGTTCGCGGGGCTGATGCCGCGGGACTCGAGGTAGAACTCCTGCTCGGCGTCGATGCGCGCGGAGGTGGCGCCGTGGGTGCAGCGGACGTCGTTGGCCTGGATCTCGAGGCCCGGGAGGGAGTTGGCCTCGGCCTCGTCGCTGAGCATCAGGTTGCGGTTGCTCTGGTAGGCGTCCGTCTTCTGCGCGTCGGGGTCGACGACGATCAACCCGGAGAAGATGGTCTTCGCCTGGTCGAGCAGCGCATTCTTATAGAGCAGGTTCGAGGTCGTGTTCGGCGCCTGGTGCAGCTGCAGCGTGCGCTGGTCGAACTCCTGCGTGCCGTGCGCGACGGTGAGGGCGAGCATTTCAGAATGCGCGCCAGGGGCCTGGAGCTGGGAAAAGCTCTCGTGGCGGGCCTGGCGCGCACCGGCGTGGAGATTGAGGGAAAGGACCTTGGCGTCGCGGTGGGCGACGGTGGCGTTGAACTGGAACGAGAGGGTCTCGCGGCTCCAGTCCTGCATGGCGATGTAGGTGACCTGCGCGCCGTGGCCGGCGTAGAGGTCGTGGCCGCCGCAGGCGAACTGCGTCTCGCCCGCCTTTTCCGACCGGAAGAAGTCCGCGATCGTGATCTTCGCGTGGTCCTCCGCGATGACGAGCGTATGCGGGAAGACGGCGGCGCCGGCGCCGGAGGCGTAGTGGAACACACCGACGGGCAGCGCGGCCTCGACACCCTTGGGCACGTGGATGAAGGCGCCGTCCTCGAGGAAGGCCTCGTGCAGCGCGGCGAACTTGTCGGAGCCGAGCTTCGAGGGCTGGGCGAGCAGGTGGGCCTTCACGAGGTCGCCGTGCTCCAGCAGCGCGTGCTGTAGCGAGTCGAAGATGACGCCGGCCTGCGCCGCGGCGCTGTCGACGACCTGGCGCGCAACCAGCCGGTTGTTGGCGAGGACGAGGTGGCCGGCGCCCGTGACACCGAGCTCGCGGTGGGCCATCTGGTCGAAGCGGACGGCCGGCGGCAGGTTGAAGCCGTCGAGCGTGAGGCCGGCGAGGTTGGAGAAGCGCCAGCCCTCGTCGGTGCGTTTGGGCATCGGCAGCGCGGCGAAGCGCGCGTAGGCGGCGCGCTTGCGGTCGAGCCACCAGGCGGGCAGGTGCTTCACGCGCTCGAGGTGCGCGGCGAAGGCCTCGGCGGTGAAGGAGCCGGTGAGGGAAACGGGAGCTGAAATTGCGGAGGACATTTGGTTAATCGTTCTCTTGATCGTTATCTTTCTCGTTCTCCCGGCCCCGATCGTTCGACCCGGAGGAGAGAACGATCGGGATTATGAGAACGAGAACGATGGGTCAGCCGACGCTGCCCTCCATCTCCAGGTCGATGAGGCGCTTGAGCTCGACGGAGTATTCCATCGGGAACTCGCGCGCGAGGTCGTTGATGAAGCCGTTGACGGCGAGGCTCATCGCCTGCGCCTCGGTCAGGCCGCGGGACTGCATGTAGAAGATCATGTCCTCGGAAACCTTGGACACGCTCGCCTCGTGCTGCGTGGCGTTCTTGTCGCCGCGGACGGAGATCGCCGGATAGGTGTCGGTGCGGCTGTTGGTGTTGATCAGCAGCGCGTCGCACTCGGTGTTGTTCTTGCAGCCCTTGAGGTGCTTCGGGATGTGGACGACCCCGCGGTAGGTGGAGCGGCCCTGGCCGACGGAGATGGACTTGGCGATGATGTTGGACGTCGTGTTGTTCGCGGCGTGGATCATCTTGGCGCCGGTGTCCTGGTGCTGGCCGTCGTTGGCCAGCGCGATGGAGAGCACCTCGCCGCGGGCGCGCTCGCCCTTCAGGACGACGCCCGGGTATTTCATCGTGAGGCGGCTGCCGATATTGCAGTCGATCCACTTGATCTCGGCGTCCTCGTGCGCGACGCCGCGCTTGGTGACGAGGTTGAACACGTTGTTCGCCCAGTTCTGGACGGTGATATACTGGATCTTCGCGCCCTTGAGCGCGACGAGCTCGACGACCGCGCTGTGCAGCGTGGAGGTGGAGAACTTAGGGGCGGTGCAGCCCTCCATGTAGACGACCTCGGAACCCTCGTCGGCGATGATGAGGGTGCGCTCGAACTGGCCGAAGTTCTCGGCGTTGATGCGGAAGTAGGCCTGGAGCGGCTGCGCGACCTTGACGCCGGGCGGCACGTAGATGAACGAGCCGCCGGAGAACACGGCGCTGTTGAGCGCGGAGAATTTGTTGTCGCCGGTCGGGATGACCTTGCCGAAGAATTTCCGGAAGATCTCCGGGTGCTCGCGGAGGCCCTCGGTGGAATTGCAGAAGATGACGCCCTGTTTCGCGACGATCTCCTTGATGTTCGAGTAGGCGGCCTCGGAGTCGAACTGGGCCTCGACGCCGGCGAGGAACTTGCGCTCCTGCTCGGGGATGCCAAGGCGCTCGAAGGTCTTCTTGATGTCGTCCGGCACCTCGTCCCAGGTGCGCTTGGGCTTCTGGCCCTGCGAGAGGTAATAGCGGATCTTGTCGAAATTGATGTTTTCGAGGTCCTTCGTCGCCCAGTGCGTCGGCATGGGTTTGTCGAGGAAGGTCTTCAGGGCCTTCAGGCGGAACTCGAGGATCCATGGCGCCTCCTTCTTGACGGAGCTGATGTAGCGGACGGTGTCCTCGTTGAGGCCGGTGCCCGCGTCGAAGGCGTAGTCGACCTTGTATTGGAAGTCGCCCTTGGTCTGGTCGATGCCGGCGACGGGATTGACCGCCGCTTCATCTGCGGTGGCGGTCGCGGCGTCGTTTTCGGAAAGTGGCTTCATGATGGTTGGTGCGGTTGCCGGCGGCGGAACTCTCAACGCTTAACGCTCAACGCGGAACGTTTAGGCGAAGGAGAGGGGGCTGCAGGCATTGGGCGTTAAAAGTTAGGCGTTAAGCGTTGGGCGTTCAGGCTGTCGCGGCCGCAAATTCCTTCTTCACCCAGTCGTAGCCCTTGGCCTCGAGCTCGAGGGCGAGGGACTTGTCGCCGCTCTTCACGATGCGGCCGTCGTGCATGACGTGCACGAAGTCCGGCACGATGTAGTCGAGCAGGCGCTGGTAATGGGTGATGAGCATGATGCCGAGCGGGCCGGTGCGGAGCGTGTTGACGCCGTCGGCGACAATGCGGAGCGCGTCGATGTCGAGGCCGGAGTCGGTCTCGTCCATCAGCGCGAACTTCGGCTCGAGCATGGCCATCTGGAGGATCTCGCAGCGCTTCTTCTCGCCGCCGGAGAAGCCGTCGTTGACCGCGCGGGAGGTAAACTTCCGGTCGATCTTCAGCAGGTCCATCTTGCTGTAGAGTTTCTTGTAGTAGCCGGAGGCGTCGAGTTCCTCGCCCTCGGCGAGGCGGGCCTGGACGGCGGCGCGGATGAAGTTGGCGATGGTGACGCCGGGGATCTCGCTCGGGTATTGGAAGGCCAGGAACAGGCCGGCGCGGGCGCGCTCGTCGGGCTCCATGGCCAGCACGGACTTGCCGCCCAGGAGGACGTCACCGCTCGTGATCGTGTAGCTCGGGTGGCCGGCGATGGCCTTGGCGAGGGTGCTCTTGCCGGTGCCGTTCGGGCCCATGATGGCGTGCACTTCGCCCGGCTTGATCGTGAGGGTGAAGCCCTTGACGATGGACTTGTCGCCGATGCTGATGTGGAGGTCTTTGATTTCGAGGAGGCTCATGAGTGAGTTGAAAGTTGAACGATGAAAGTTGAAGGACGCTCAGTTGGTGCCGTGCGGGTTGCCGGCGGCGCGGCCGCGGAAGGCGAGCTCGACGGAATTGGCCGCGAAGCCGGGCGGCAGAAGTTCGCGGAGTTTCTTCAGGGTCTCGGCCGGCAGCTCGATGTCGTGCACCTCGCCCGTGGTGTCGTCATGGAAATGCGCGTGCTCGTGCAGATTCGGGCAGTAGCGGGTGGGGGCGCGCTCGAGGTTTACCTGGCGGACGAGGCCGCACTGGACGAGCGTCTCGAGGCAGTTGTAGACGGTGGCAAGGGAGATGGTGGGCATCTGGGCCTTCACGCGGGCGAAAATCTCGTCGGCGGTGGGGTGGTCGCGCTTTTCCAAAATGACCTTGAAGACCACTTCGCGCTGCGGGGTGGGGCGGAGGCCGCTGGCGGTAAGCCGCTTGGCCAAGGCTGCGCAATTTTTCGCGGTAGAGTTCATGGGACGGATGCCCCAAAACCAATTGGAATAAGACCGGATTGCAACAAGGGAGTTAGAATTGTTCTAAACAGGACGCATCATAGGGTGGAGGTTGCTTGTAGGTCGGGGGTTATCCTCGGCATGGAGGTTTTTTGTCGGGCATGAAACCCGACCTTGTTGCTACAGGCGCAAAAAAAGGGCGCCCGGAGGGAGCCCTTTTGTTATAGGAGGCCGCTTGGTGCCCAGCCGGCGACCCATGCCGGTGGCATGACCTTTGGATCCGCTCCGGGATTATCCCATCGCCAGGCCGTGGGCGGGCAGCGGGCGCTCGAGCTCGAAGAAATCGGACGGTTCCGATGCCGGGCTGATTTCCGGAGCGGCCTGATGCAGCAGTTCGCGCAGGCGCTCGCGGGCCCGGGCGATGCGGCTCTTCACGGTGCCGACGTTCACCCTGAGGCTGGAGGCGATCTGCTCGTAGGTGAGGTTGAGCACGGTGCGCATCGTCAGGATTTCGCGGTGCGAGTCCTCGAGGCGCTCCATGCACTCGGCCACGAGCGTGACAAACTCGCTGGTCATGGACTCGGCGCGCGGCGTGGCGGTCTCGTCCGCGAGCGCGTCCTCCAGCGAACGGTTGCTGCCCTCGGCAAAAGGCAGGCTGAGCGAAACGGCGTGGTGCCGGTGCCGGCGGAAGTGGAACCAGTAGCGGTTCCGCGCGAGGTTGAGCGCGATGCAGTGCAGCCAGGCCGCGAGCGAGCAGTCGCCGCGGAAATTCGCCAGGTTGCGGTGCGCGCGGATGAGGGCGTCCTGCGCCACTTCCTCGGCGTCGGCCTGGTTGCGCAGGATCCGGTTGGCCAGGGCGGAGAGGCGGGAGAAGTGCCGCTGGATGATCTCGGTGAAGGCCGATTCGTCGCCGGCCTTGAAGCGCTGCACCAGCCCGGCGTCGTGCGCCGCTTCCATCTTGTGCCGGGCCTTGACGGCCAGGCGCTCGGCCTGGGCGTCGTCGGAGGTGTCGTTAACGGAGGTGGGATGGTTTGTTTTCATGGGAGTGATGAGAGTGGTGGGGGACGGTCATTTGCGGGCGGCCAGGTATTCGCCGTAGATGCGGCGGAGATTCTGCAGCGAGGTGTTCGCCTCGCCCTTAGCGTTGTCCCAGGTGGCCGCGTCCGCGAGCGGGAGGGCCTTCAATTTCTGGGCGAAATCCGTGCGCGCCAGCGTGAGCTTTTCCTCGTTCATCGGCGTGCTGGTCGCTCCGGTCGCCTTCCAGGCCGCGATCTGAGAATCAAGGGCCTGGTTCAGGTTCGTCTGGGGAGTGGCGAGGGCCGCGGTGGTGTCGCGGGTGGTGGCCGCGAGGGCGGCGGTGATCTCCGCAAAGGGGTCGGCGGGGACCGCGGGGGCGGCCGCCGGCGCGGCTGTGTCGCCGGGATTTGGCGCGGTGGCGACGGCCGCCGGGTCGGGGGCCTTTTGAGCGTCGTCCGAACAACCGGCGAAGGAAAGGAGGGTGGTCGTGGCACCGAGCAGGAGGAGGGCGGGCAATTGGTATTTCATGGGAGGTGATGCGGAGGGTTGGCGGGTGGAAAGCGGGTGAGTCGGCGGAGGACCGGTCAGCCTGGCTGCCCGGCAGCGGGGAGATCGGCCACGTAGGCCTGCGCCCGAGCCCGCACGGTGGCCGCGCGCAATGTCTGGCCGCAGGCGCGCCATTCCGAGGACCAGTTGAGAAGGACGCCGCTCAGCCGGTTCTGGCCGACGAGCACGGCCTCCTCTGCCGCGAGGAGCGCCTTCAGGCCGAGGTGCTGGGCCAGCAGGCGCAGGTTTACCGCGACTTCCGCCGCCAGCGTCCCGGGGGCGGCCGCGACGGGGATGCGGGTGAAAAAATCGGCCAGCAGCGCGCCGGTCAGCGCGTCGGTCGTCTCCGGAAGCGTGGCCCCGGCTTCATCGAGTGCGGGTTGAAGGCGGGACTCGCCGTCCCGGCTCAGGGCCACGATGGAGTCGAGGGTCGCGGTCAGTTCGCCGGAAAACTCGCACTGCGGCCGGAGGTCGAGCAGGTGGTGGCTGATAATCCGGCTGGTGACCAGCAGCGAGGCGACATCCCGGAGCAACAGCTCGCAGAGGTTTCCCGGCGGGGTCGAATAGGAGGAACGCGAGAGGAAGGACATGGAACGGTGGGTTGGAGTTTTTCGGCGGAACTGGCGGACGTTGCTCAGTGCACGAGGCGGTTCCACTCGTCCCGCACGTCGGCCTTGAGGGCGTCGTAGCGGGCCTGGCGGAACTCGCTGTTCAGCTCGCCGCGGCGCTGCTTGAGGGCCTGGAGGCGCTGCTTGAGCTCCGCCTTGCGCACCGGGTCGGTAACGGCTTCGATCTTGGCCGCAAGCAGGTCGATGTCGGCGTCGAGGCGTTCGAGCGACGCCTTCACCTCGGCCTTGTTGACGTCGGTGGACTGCTCCCGGTAGGCGGCGATTTTTTCCGCCGTTGCATCGGCCGTGGCCGACGTGGCCGTCGCCGCCGCGGTCGCCGCGGGCTTGGTGGAGAAGGTCTCCTTCGCCCAGGCGGACATCTTGTCCATCTCGGACTGCAGGTCGGCCTTGAAGGCGTCGTAGCGGGCGCGGGTGAATTCCTTCTTCAGGGCGTCGCGCCGGTCCTTGAGGGCGGCGTAGCGGGCCTTGGCGTCGGTCTTCTGTTCGGGCGTGGGCGCGGCGTCGGCGAGCTCGTCGAGGTGTCTCAGCTCGGCGTCGATCCGCGCCAAGGCGGCCTTGACCTCGGCCTTGCTCAGCTCGGAGTGGTCGGCCTTGTAGTCGTCGAGACGCACCGCGGTGGTGTCGGCGGCCTTGGCCCCGGCCTTGGCGGCGGAGGCTGCGGGATCCTGGGCAAGGAGAACAGTGCCGGCGCAACCAGTGAGCAGGATCGCGAGGCGGGTGCCGCGACGGGCCGAAAGCATGTTAATTAATGGTTTCATTGTGGTTGGGGCGGTCCGGGCCGCCTGGTGTTTGCCTGCCACCTGTTGCCAGCTTCGTGCCGGGATCAGCCGGAAGTCCTAAGCTGCTATCATCAGGTCTGATACGCGCGGGTGCACCCGGAAGGCGGGTCGCGCGGGCTGGCAATTTGCGAGGCACCGCGTTTTTGTTGCCGCATCTTGCATGCAAACCATGCTTGTTGCCCGAACCAGCCGCGTGGCGCCCTGTCAGTGAGGTGTCGCCAGCGTATGGACCGGGAAATTCCCACCTGCCGCCCGGCACCACTCCACGCCATGCGAATACTCATTGTCGACGATCAGCGCAGCATCCGGCTCACCTCCGCCCAGGCGGTCCGGGCCGAGGGTCATGAGGCCGACACCGCGGACAGCGGGCGCGTGGCGCTTTTGAAACTGCAGGAGGAACGCTATGACCTCGTCCTGCTCGACCTGCGGATGGAGGGCGAGGCGGACGGGCTCGACTATCTGGCCCGCCTGCTGAAGGTCTCGCCCCAGCTGCCGGTGGTGATCTGCACCGCCCACGCGAGCATCGAGACGGCGGTCGAGGCGATGCGCCGGGGCGCGCAGGATTACCTGGAAAAACCCTTCACGCCGGAACAGCTGCGCCAGCTCCTGGCCCGGGTCGAGAAGGCGCGCCGGCTCCGGCAGCGCGTGGACGAACTCGAGGAGCAGGTGGCGCAGACCTTGCCCGCGATGGACTTCACCTCCACCGACCCGCTGATGGCCGGGGTGATCTCCGTCGTCGAGCGCGCCGCCGTGGCGAAGGCGACGATCCTGGTGCTCGGCGAGAACGGCACGGGCAAGAGCGCGCTCGCCCGCCACATCCACCGGCTCAGCCCGCTCGCCACCGGGCCGTTCGTCACCGTCAGCTGCCCGAGCCTCTCCCGGGAACTGCTCGAGAGCGAACTCTTCGGCCACGTGAAGGGCGCGTTCACCGGGGCGATGAAGGACACCTGGGGCAAGGTCGACGCCGCGCGCGGCGGCACGCTCTTCCTCGACGAGATCGGCGAGCTGCCCGCCGAGCTCCAGCCCAAGCTGCTCCGGCTCCTGCAGGAACGCAGCTACGAGCGCGTGGGCGACACCAAGACGCGCATCGCCGACGTGCGCGTCATCGCCGCCACCAACCGCGACCTGGCCGCCGCGGTCAAGGCCGGCTCCTTCCGCGAGGATCTATTCTACCGGCTGAACGTCATCAGCGTCACCATGCCGCCGCTGCGCAACCGGCCGCAGGACCTCGAGCGCCACGCGAAGGACTTCCTGCGGTTCTTCGCCGAGGAGTCGGGCTCCGAGGTGAAGGACTTTTCCCCCGAGGCCTGGGCGGCCGTGCGCCGCCACCCGTGGCCGGGCAATCTCCGGGAGCTGCGCAACTCCATCGAGCGCGCTGTGATCCTTTCGCGCGACGGCTGCGTGGAGCTGGGCGACCTGCCGGCGGAGCTGGCCGGGCCCGCCCCCGGCGGCGACGTCGCGCTGGGCGCCCTGGTGTCGCTCGACGCGATCGAGCAGGCGCACGTGCGCCTCGTCGCCGCACGCACCGCCACGATCGAGGAGGCCGCGCGCGTGCTCGGCATCGACGCGGCGACCATCTACCGCAAGCGCAAGCGCTGGGCGGGCGGCGCCGCCGAAACCGCCTCATGAACCGCTGGTCCTTCGTCGGCGGGCTCACCGTCACGCTGCTGCTCCTGCTCACCCTGAGCGGTTTCTGCGTCTGGGCGACGCGCGGGCTGACGGACGAGATGAGCTCCATCATCAGCCAGAACTACGAGAGCATCCGCGCCCTGCGCGAACTCCGCTCCGCGCTGACGCGCCTCAACGCGCAATGCCTGGCCGTCAAGGATGTGGCCGGCCTCGGGGCGACCGAAAAGGTTTTCCGGCAGGAGCGCGATGTGGCCGAGAAACGCCTCCGCGAGGTCGAGCGCAACGCCGACGGCATCACCGACCATGAGCTGGTGGCGCGGCTGACCGCGCTCGGCCAGGGCTACTTCGGCGCCTACGACGAACTGTTCGCCCTGAAGCCGCGGCAGGAGGGCCGGCAGGAGGAACTCAACCACGCCATCATCAGCCTGACGGGCGACATTTCCAACGTGGCCGACCAGCTGGTCGACCGGAACGAGAACCTCATCATGGCGCGGCGCGACGCCGCCGTGCACCGCGGCCAGAACGTGACGATCATCGCGATGGGCTTCGCGATTTTCTCGCTCGGGATCTACGTGCTCACCTCGATGCGGCTGACCCGCGGCATGTTCGAGCCGCTGCGGCGGCTGCGCGACTCGATCCAGCTGGTGAGCGCGCGGCGCTTCGACACCGTCGTGCCCATCGAGGGCGGCGGGGAGCTTGCGCAGATCGCCACCAGCTTCAACGACATGGCGCGAGAGCTGCAGCGCTACATCGGCGAGACCGACGAGCGCGCCGTGACGGCGAGCCGCATGAGCCGCGCGATCCTCGAGACGCTGCCTTATCCCGTCTACATCGTCGACGGGAACTTCACGGTCCGGCAGGCCAATCCGCGCGCCGAGGCGCTCAGCCGCGCGCTCGGCATCCCCGGCGTCCTCCCGGGCGAGGTGCGCCGTCAGATCGACGCCGCCGCTGCCGAGAACCACGATCTGGTTGGGGACGATATCCGGCGTGCCGTGCACCTGCCTACGCCCGATGCCGCCGTCGGGGACGATTACCTGCCGCAGATTTTCCGCATGGCCGGGGCCTTCGGCGGCAGCGACGGCTGGGCGGTGCTCCTGGTGGATGTCACCCGCCTGCGCCGCAACGTCGAGGCGAAGACCAAGGCGCTGGCCACGCTGAGCCACGAGGTGAAGACCCCGGTGACGGGTATCCGGATGTCGTTGCACCTCCTGCTGGAGGGGAAGCTGGGGCCGATCAACGCCGACCAGCGCGAGCTGCTCGAGATCGGGCGCGACGACTGCGAGCGCCTGCTCGCCGTGCTCCAGGCGCTGCTGGAGCTGGCCCGGCTGGAAAGCGGACGCACGGAGCTGCGGACCGCCCCGCACGCACCGGCCGACCTGCTGGCCGAGGCCGTGGCGGCGCACGGGGAGCGCGTGCGCCAGGGCGGCGGCACGCTGGTGCCGGAGGCGCCGGCGGACCTGCCCGCGGTGCTGGCTGATTCCGTGCATGCCGGGCGCGTGCTCGGGAATTTCCTCTCCAACGCCGGCAAATACGGCCTGCCCGGCCGGCCCGTCGCGCTGCGCGCCCAGCTGCGCGGCGACGGGTTTGTGCGGTTCAGCGTGGTGAACCACGGCCGGCCCTTCAGCGAGGCGGAGCAGGCGCTCGTCTTCGATCCCTTTTTCCGCCGCTCCGGCGAGAACGCCGAGGGCAGCGGCCTGGGCCTCGCGATCTGCCGCGAGATCGCCGTGCTGCACGGCGGACGCGTCGGGGTCTACTGTCCCGCCGGCACCGACCTCGTGGAGTTCTTCCTCGATCTCCGGCGCGCCACCTGAGCCGGGCTCAGGCGACGGCGGAGGCGGCCGGGACCTCGTGGGTCCGCACGGTGAACCGGGCCAGATGGTGGGGACCGAAGGTGGTCGTGAGCGCCACGTCGGCGGCATCGCGCCCGTGGGCCATCACGAGGTAGCCGATCCGGCGCTCATTGTGCCGCACGTCGAAGGTATGCCACTCGCCGCCGAGATAGACCTGCATGCAGGCGCTGAAATCCATCGGGGCCGGATCCGCGGGCACGCCGATGTCGCCGAGATAGCCGCTCGCGTAGCGGGCGGGGATGTTGAGGCAGCGGCAGAGGGTGACGGCCAGGTGGGTGAAATCGCGGCACACGCCCACTCGCTCCAGCCAGGCCTGGTGCGCCGTGCGGGTCGCGCGGGCCTGGCCATAGTCGAAGCGCAGGTGACCATGCACCCAGTCGCAGACGGCCTGCACGCGGGTCCAGCCGGGCTTGATCTGGCCGAACAGCTGCCAGGCCAGCTGGCCCAGCAGGTCGACTTCGCAGTAGCGGCTGGCGAGCAGGTATTGCAGCACATCGGGCGGCAGCTCCGCGACGGGATGTTCGCGTGCCTCGGCGACGACGGGTGCGGGCCAGCCGTGGTCGGCCACCACGGCGTCGCCGGTCAGTTCCAGCCGGCCTGCCGGCGCGGTGAGCCGCACGCAGCGGTTGCCGAATGCGTCGAGGAACAGCTCGTGCGGCACGGCCGGCGTGGACGAGAATTTCTCGGGCGAACGCAGACGCGGCGCGAGTTCCGGCCGCAGGTGGAGCAGCAGCACCATGAGGGTCGGGTTGGCCAGCGTGTAGGCAATGTCGTAACCGCAGCGGATGAGCATGAGGGGAGTGCCCGGCAGGGCGGGAAGAAGGTCAGAGGCGCAGCCAGCCGAGTTGTCGGCCGAGGCTCGTCAGGAAACTCGCGCCGCGCAGCCAGCGGCCGAGGCGGCCGGGCAGGAGCGAGCTGAAGGTCTCGACGTAGCCGAGCAGGTCGTGGGCGAGCTGCCGGCCCGGGCTGCGCGCGGGCTGGCAGGCCTGCCGCCAGGAGGCGCGGTCCACCTCGCACGCGAGGACGAGCAGTTCCTTGCGCTCGGTGCGCGGGGTCACCGTGCGGCGGATTTGAGCAGCTGGCTCAGGCATTGGTGGTCCTCCCGCAATTGCCGGCGGATTTCATGGAGCGGCTGCCAGTCGCGCAGCCGCCGTTGCAACCGGATTCCGGCGGCGACGGTCGCGCCGAGGTAGGCGGTGCTGAGGCCGCCGAGCCACCACCCGCGGTGCGGGTCGTCCCACACCAGGCTCGCGAGCAGCAGCGTGACCGCGAAGCCCGTGCAGAGCATCAGCGCGCCGGCGGCGCCGGCCAGCAGGGTGGAGCCGAGCGCATGGTCGCGCGCCTCGCCGAGCTCGAGGGCGGCGAGTTCGGCGCGATGCGCCGCGGATTCACTGAGCAGGCCGAGGGCCACACCCGGTGCCGGGAACTCCGGGCGCCGCGCGGGAGCGGTCGGGACGGTCGGGGTCATGGGAAAAAGTGCCGCAGCTGGCGGCGCCGGCGTCCACCTGTGGGCGGTGGACGCGGCGGCGCCGCGGGTCCGGCGTTAATCGTTAGCGCGAACCGTTGCAGCTGCGGGAAACGAGGATGCCGATGAGCGCGCCGACCCCGGCGGCCACGCCGATGGCGTAGTAGGGGTTGTCGCGCACGAGCTGGTCGGCCTGCTTGGCGCGCCGGACGGCCTCGGAGCGCAGGCGCTCGAGCGAATACCGGCCTTGGTCGAGGGCTGTGCGGAGGCGGCCGCGGAGTTCGTCGAACTTGTCGCCGGCGTCGCCGGCGGTCTGGCTGAGCGCCTGCTCCGCCTCGTGCAACAGGGCCTTGAGGTCGTCGGCGGTGTGGAATTCGGGATTCTGGGTGGCGGGATTGGACATGACGGGATGTGGGTTGAGGTTGCGGTTGACAGGAAAGGGAGAAGGGCGGGCCGGAGCTCAGCGGTCACCGCGGCGGAACATCACGCCCAGGCCGCCGACGATGATGCCGGTGACGCCGCCGATGATCAGCCACATGCTCTTGTCCGTGGGCGTGCCCGTGACGGCCTCCTTGGCGCTGGAAACCAGCGAGTCGTGGGCGTTGATCCCGAAGACCAGAAGGATGACGCCGGCCGCGAGCAGGGCGAGTGACGGGATGCGGTTCATGGGCGATGGGATTGGTTAGAGGTGAAAGTGGGCGACTGGCGTGATCGGGGTTCAGGCCAGAGGTTTGTCGCCCCGGATTACGCGCAGCAGGATCATGATCATCGCCGCGACGAGCAGGATGTGAATGAGGCCGCCCATCGTATAGGAAGACACGACGCCGAGCAGCCAGAGGACGACGAGGGCGATGGCGACAGTTTCGAGCATGGCGGGTTTGGGTTGCCCGATAAATTGCATGGCTCATGCCACGCTGGATCCTGCCTTGCTACTCATTGGCCCGGGCAGATATGCGGGATTCAAGTCCCGGCCTGGGGTGCAATGAAGGGGAGCAAAATGCGAGCCCGGCCTCCGGGCCGCCCGCAATTTGCGGTGCCCCGGCTCAGTCGCGGGAGCGCGCCTGCCAGCACCAATGCCAAGGCTCGTAGCCGATGCCGTGTCCGTTGCCCCGCGGGTAGGAAAGACGAAAGCCGAAGCGTGCCGCGTGTTTCTTCAGCCACCGGAATTCCCGGGTCCGCGCGAAGCGTTCGTCGAGGCCGGTATCGTCCGGCGAGCCGATGTCCAGCGCCCGGCCGGTGTGGTGCTCGCTGCAGCCGGGCGCGGCGACGAAGCGCAGGACGGCGGTGATGGATTCGCCCGCGGCAAGTTTCTGGCGGATGATCTTGATCTGCCGGGCGACGCTCCGGAAAGCGGAGACCGGCACCAGGGTGAGGCCATCGGCGGCAGCGGCGGCTAGCATGCGCCGCCACGCGGCGGCGGCGCGCGGCGTCAGCCGGAGGATGCGGCCGTCGTCGTTGCGACCGATGCGCGTCAACGCCTTCGCCTCGCGCTGGACCGGCATGTGGCGCGCGGCGGCGTAGTTCGCGGGAATGCCCAGCTCCGCCCAGACTGTGCGTCGCGGCTTTCCTGTCGTGACCCGGCTGGAAAAATCGGAGGTTTTCATCGGCATCGTCGCCGGCTCCCAGCGCAAGGCATCGGCGGGCCGAGGGCAAGGATGGGCTGGCCGGCCCCGCGGGTTTCGCGCCGGCCGCCCGGCCCGGTCACGCGGGTGCGCTGCCGCGGTGGGCTGGGCGCTCGATCACGGTGCGCAGCAGGTGCAGCAGGGCTTGTGCGGTGTAGGGCTTGAGCAGGAAGTCGTGCACGCCCGCGTTGGAGGCCTTGCCCACGTTCTGCCCCGAGTCGATGCCGCTCGCGGCGATGATCCGGACGTCGGGGTTGATGCGCAGGAGAACCTGGATGGTCGCGGCGCCGTCCATGATGGGCATCATCATGTCGGTCAGCACGGCGGAGATCGCGGACGCGTGCTGGGCGTAGAGGGCGACGGCCTCGGCCCCGTCGCTGGCGGTCAGCACCCGGTAGCCGAAGGCCTCGAGCGTCTGCCGGGTGACCTCGCGGATCGCCGCCTCGTCGTCCACCACCAGGATCAGTTCATCGCGGCCGCGCGCCAGCTGGGTCGGGAAGGGCGGCGCCGAGGCGGCGTTTTGGAGGCTCGGGTCGGTGGGCAGGTAGACCTTGAAGATCGCGCCGTGGTCGACCTCGCTCTCCACGTTCATGAAACCGCCGTGGCTCCGCACGATCGTGTGCACGGTGGCGAGGCCGATGCCGGTGCCCTTGCCGGGTTTCTTGGTGGTGAAGAACGGGTCGAAGATCCGGTCGCGCAGTGCCGGGGGAATGCCCGCGCCGGTGTCGGACACCTGGAGGAGGACGTAGGGCCCCGGCTTGGCGTCCTGGCTCATGCCGGCGAACTGGGCGTCGATGGTGACGTTGCTCGCCGCGAGGGTGAGCGTGCCGCCTTCCGGCATGGCGTCGCGGGCGTTGACGGCGAGGTTGAGCAGCACCTGGTGCAGCTGGGAAGGGTCGCCGGTGACCGGCCAGAGGCTGGGGGTCGCGGAGTGCACGATCCGGATGTTGCGGGGAAAAGTCTGGCTGATGACGCCGACGAGCTCGCTGATGAGGACGCCCAGCCGGATCGCGACCCGCTGACCCTCCACGCCCCGCGCGAATGAAAGCACCTGTCGCACGAGGTCGGCGCCGCGCCGGCTGCTGACGTAGATGGTCTCGAGAATCTTGCGTCGCGGCGCGTCGTTGGCGTCGTCGTTCTTCAGCAGCTCGATCGAGAGCATGATCGGGGTGAGCACGTTGTTCAGGTCGTGCGCGATGCCGCCGGCGAGCGTGCCGATGCTCTGCATCCGCTGGGCGCGGAGGTATTGCGCTTCCATCTTCTTCTGGGCCGTCAGGTCGCGCATGCCGCCGACCATGCGGACGCCCCGGCCGGCCTCGTTCCGGAGGATGAAGCCGCGGTCCTGCACCAGGGCGTGGCTGCCGTCCTTGCGCTCGACGCGGTATTCCGCCCCCCAGCATTCCGCGCCGGTCGCGACGGCGTGCTCGATGCTGGCGATCACCCGCTGGCGTTCCTCCGGGTGGATGCGTCCGGTCCAGGACTCGACACTGGGCTCGATCTCCCCGGCGCTGAAGCCGAAGGTGGTCAGGAATCCGTCGTTCCACCACAGGGTGTTGGCGGCGAGGTTCCAGTCCCAGACCACATCGCTCACGGCCAGGGCCGCGAGCTTGAAGCGTTCCTCGCTCTGCCGGAGGGCGTCCTCGGTGAGCAGGCGGCTTGAGGCCCTCGCGGGGGCGGCTTCGGGCGGGGTGTCCTGTCCGTCATGGCGGGTCAGGAGGGGGAGACGGATGTCTTCGAGGCAGGGGGCGAGGATGGCGGTCATCAGGGATTCCGGTTAAGGAAGCCTGAGAATATCCGCCGGCTGGCACCGGGAAAAGCGGGTCTGCACCCCTCGGGGAAAGCCGCCCGGGATCGTCAGGGAGCGCCTGATCTCAGGCTTCCTTGCCGGCCAGCCAACGCTCGGCCTCGATCGCGGCCTGGCAGCCCATGCCCGCGGCGGTGATCGCCTGGCGGTAATGGTGGTCGGCGCAATCGCCGGCAACGTAGACGCCGGGCGTCCTGGTCTTCACCTGGCTGTGGCCTGTCGGCACAAAATAGCCCTGGTCGTCGGTGTCGACGGCGTCCTTGAACGGCGCGGTGTTGGGCACATGGCCGATGGCGATGAAAATGCCCTTCGCCGGCAGCACGCTCTCGGCGCCGGTCTTGACGTGCTTGATCCTCAGGCCGCTGACGGCGCCCTCGGCGACGCCCTCGACCGCGACGGGCACGCTGTCCCAGACGCACTGGATTTTCGGGTGCGAGGTGGCGCGGTCGGCCATGATCTTCGAGGCGCGCAGCGAGTCGCGGCGGTGGACCAGGTAAACCTTGCTCGCGAACCGGGTGAGGAACAGCGCCTCCTCGGCCGCGCTGTCGCCGCCGCCGATGACGACGACGTCCATCTTGCGGTAGAACGCGCCGTCGCAGGTCGCGCAGGTCGTCACGCCCTTGCCGCCGTAGAGTTCGGATTCACCCGGGATGCCCGTCAGGCGCGGCGAGGCGCCGGTGGCGACGATCACGGTCTTGGCGAGGATCTCGCGGTCGGCGAGCTTCAGCGTGTAGGGCCACTTCGACGTGTCGATGCCCTGCACCGAGCCGCTCTCGTAGCGCGTGCCGAATTTCTCCGCCTGCTTCCGCAGGTTCTGCATCAGCTGGTAGCCGTCGATGCCCTCGGGGAAGCCGGGGAAATTCTCGACCTCGGACGTCGTGGTGAGCTGGCCGCCCGGCAGCGTGCCCTCGAGGACGAGGGGCTGCAGGTTGGCGCGGCCGGTGTAGATGGCGGCGGTGAGGCCGGCGCAGCCGGTGCCGACGATGACGACGTTTTCAACTTTGGCGGACATGGGAAAAATGAGAGCCACAACTGAGCCCAACATTCCAGCCAGCGCAACCCCCGAGATGGGCCATGGGGCCAAAGAACCACGTTGCCCCCGGCGGTGCCGCGGCCTTGCCTGTGGGCATGCCTGACGCCGCCGCCCTGCACGAGCGCCTCTTCACGATCGATACCCACCTCGACACCCCGACCGCCGGGCTCATGAAGCCGGACTGGGATTTCGCCGCCCGGCACGACGTCGCCGCCGACGGCTCGCAATGCGACCTGCCCCGGATGAAGGAGGGCGGGGTCGATGCCCTGGTCTTCGCGGTCTATTCCGCGCAGGGCGCGCGGACGCCGGCGGGCTATGCCGAGTCGCACGCCCAGGCCCTGCGCGTCTGCGCGCGGGTGCACGAGGTGGTCGCGCAGAACGCCGCCCAATGCGGCCTCGCGCGGACCGCCGCCGACGCCCGGCGGCTCAAGGCGGAGGGCCGGCGCGCGATCTTCCTCAGCATCGAGAACGCCTACTCCCTCGGCCGGGACGCGGCCAATGTCGCGAAGTTCCACGCGCTCGGCCTGCGCATGCTCGGGTTCACGCACATGCTCAACAACGACCTCGCCGACGCGTCGACCGATTCGCGCGGGCCGGAGTGGGGCGGCCTGAGCCCGTTCGGCCGCGAGGTGCTGGCCGAGTGCAACCGCCTCGGCCTCGTGCCCGACGCCTCCCACGCCTCGGACGACGCGCTGCGGGACATGCTGAAGCTGTCCAAGACGCCGGTGATCCTGTCGCACTCCGGCTGCCGGGCGGTCTGCGATCACCCGCGCAACATCGGCGACGATCTTCTCCGCGCCCTCGCCGCGCAGGGGGGCGTCATCCAGATCAACGCGCTGCCCTCCGCCGTGGTCGATGCGCCGGCCGACGGCCGGGTCGAGGCGCTGCAGGCGGTGCTGCTCAAGCTGGGCGAAACCGTGCTGACCCCCGCGGCGCGCGCCGCGGCGAGCGGCGAATGGCACCGGCTCGAGACGACCTATCCCAGCCCGCCCGTGACGCTCGGCGACTACATCAGGCACATCGAGCACGCTGTCGCCGTGGCCGGCATCGACCATGTCGGGATCGGCTGCGACTTCGACGGCGGCGGCGGTTTTCCGGGCTTGAACAGCGTCGCCGATTACCCGGCCCTCACGCGGGAGCTGCTTGCGCGCGGCTGGTCCGAGGCCGCCCTCGGGAAACTCTGGGGCGGCAACACGCTGCGCCTGCTGGCCTGAGCCTTGGGCGCTACTGTTCGATAACCGTATTTGGCAACTCGTCAGCGTCGTCGGGCCGGGGCGGAAAATGTTCGGCGAGCAGCGAGCCGGCGCGGGCGATGCCTTGCTGCAACCCGGCGGTGAATTCGCCCTGCTTGAAGTGGCCGGTCATTGCTGCGGCCAGTTCCGCCCAGAAGGCGTCGCCGCATTTTTGATGCACGGCCTCGTCACCGATCACGGCGAAGGTCTGGGATTCGGGTGCCACGAAGAAAAGCACGGCATTGCGCTCCCTGGTCTTGGCCATGCCGAGCCGGACAAACGCCCCTTTGGCCGCACCGACCGCGTCGGGGGCCGGACCATGCGTCACGACCACGCGGATCTCGCCCGAGGTCCGGGTTTCCGCCTTCACGATGGCAGCCTCGAGTGCCGCGTGATCCAGCTTTTGGATGAAATCGGATTTCTTCATGTCACCATTTTCCTCCCGCTCCGCCGCCGCCGAAGCTGCCGCCGCCACCCGAGAACCCGCCTCCGCCGCCAAATCCCCCGCTGGAACCTCCGCCCCAGCCGCCTCCGCCGCCACCCATCCACCAAGGGGTCGTGGCAATGATGCTGCGCCGGCGGGGGTTCATCAAAACCGACGGCCGGTTCGCTGCCCGGCGGACAAAGTTGATTAACGCCCAGAAAAGGCAAAAGACCACCAGCAGGACCACGAGTCCGCCGGAGTTGGAGCCGTTGCCCTCCGCCTGGGTCCGGCCCGTGCCTTTGTATTCACCCTTGGTGGCGGCGATCATCGCGTTCACGGCGGCGCGCAGCCCGCCCTCGAAATCACCGGCGCGGAAACGCGGCTTGAGTTCGTTCGCGATGATCTGGCTGGCGAGGGCGTCGGTCAGGGTCGCCTCGAGGCCGTAGCCGACCTGGATGTAGAGTTGGTGGTCGTCCTTGAAGACGAAGAGCACGGCGCCGTTATTCTTGCCCTGCTGTCCGACCTTCCAGGCCTGGGCGACACGGACGGTATAGTCCTCGACGGAGGAATCGGATTCCATCTTTGGGTAGATCGCGACCAGAAGCTGGTTGGAGGATTCCTTCTCGTATTGCTCCAGCTGGAGGTTCAGCGCGTCGGCCGCGGCCGGTGAGACGGTGCCGGCGTAGTCGTTGAAGTATCTCGGCGGGACCGGCGGGATACGTTCGGCGGCCGTGAGCCACGTCCCTGACAGGAACACGGCCGCCACCATTAGGAAACGGCAGAGGAATTTCACGCCGGGGGATCAGGGCTTCTTGGCGAAGTCGAATTGCACCTTGGGCGCGACCTCGGCGCCGGGCGTGGCGGCGAAGTAGGCCTTGTCCTTGAAGCCGAACATGCCGGCGAGGAACACGGCCGGGACGCGCTTGATCGCGGAATTGTAGTCGCGGGCCAGATCGTTGAACCGGCCGCGCTCGACGCTGATGCGGTTCTCCGCGCCCTCGAGCTGGGATTGCAGGGTCTGAAAGTTGTCCGTGGCCTTCAGGCTGGGATAATTCTCCGCCACGACCAGCAGACGGGAGAGGGCGGAGCCCAGCTGGCCCTGCGCCTTCTCGAACTCGGCCAGCTGGGCCGCGCTGGGCGTGCCGCCGGAGTTGATCTGGACCTTGCCCACGGAGGCGCGGGCCTCGGTGATCTCCGTCAGCGTCGATTTCTCGAAATTGGCGGCGCCCGATACGGTGGCGACGAGATTGGGGATGAGGTCGGCCCGGCGCTGATAGACGTTCTGCACCTGGGCCCACTGGGCGTCCACGGCCTGGGAGCGGTTTACGAGCCCGTTGTAGACACCCGTGACATAGAGGAATCCGGCCACGACGAGCGCAACGAGGACCCCGAGAACGATGAGGAGCGTTTTCATGTTTGCGCCAGCACAAATGACGCAACCCTAGGACAACGCAAGCGGGTGGAGGTTACACCGCGGGGGCAAGATTCAAATCCGACGCGTGCCGCGCCTGTCCGCGATCTGCCGTGCGCTACGGTTTGCCCGCTTCTTTCCCTGGCTGCGGGACCTTTTCAGGAATGTATTCCTGCACTTCCAGCGGCCCGAGGCGGACCTGCTCCTCGCGGTTGATCGGCCGCAGGATCGTGGCCACCTCCGTCATGTCGCGGCCGAAATAGCGGCCGGCGTTCTGGATCACGCTGGGCAGGGTCTCGGCCATGTTCACGCCTGTGGAGTCGACGGTCATCTTTGAGCGCCAGAGCAGCACACGCTTGCCCTTTGCGGCCGCCGCATAGTCGTAGGCGGAGGCGACGACGTAGTAGCACTCGGCCTTGGCCTCCTCGACCAGGTGCTGGGTTTTGGCGTCGCGGTCAGTGAACCGCCGCACGGCGCCGAAGTTGGTGAGCAGGCCCCGAAATTCCATCGGCGTGTCCGCCGAGATCATGTCGTCGCGGTCCTGCTGGTTCAGGGCCTTCCGGAGGTCCTCGGCGAATTTTTCTCCGCCGATGAGTGCGGCCCGGCTGAGCAGGTTGCGGTGGCCCACGTCCGGCATATCGTCGCCCAAGGTGTTGTGCGCCCCCCAGTGGAAGACGATCAGCAGGGAAGGCGGATGCGGGCCCGCGGCCGGCCGATAGCCGTTCACGGCGAGCGCCCGCTGGAGGTGCGGCGCGAGCAGTTCGGGGGGCGGCGGCGGCTCGGCGCCGATGTCCTCGCCCTCGATGTGGTAGCCGGCCGGCTGGAGCACATAGTAGGCCGGCTGCCCCGGGGTCGTTGGCGGCAGCTTCCGGCCCTCGTCGGTCATCTCCGTCAGCACCGTTTGGTTGACCGCCGGATGGGACTGGAAGGCTTTCGGAATCAGTGAAAACACGAACTGTCCCTCGCTGGACTCGACGTCGACCGTCGGCGGGCTCGCGGCGGCCGGGATCAGCGGCTGCAGCATCAGCCACACGAGGCCGGAGCGCAGGAGTTGGGCCGGAGTGCGGGGCATGCCTCAAAGACGCCGCTGCAGCGCGGGGGTTTCGGCCTTTTGTGGCGGAACCCGGCCGGACCGGGGGCGAAGCCGCCTGGGGCACTCCGTCCTCTTGCCTCGGCCGGCCGCCGTGTTTTGATCGGGTGGTCAGCCGGTCCGGCTTGTGACGGGACCCCCTGATTCCGGGAAAGATGAACCTCCTGAAAATGTTGGCCAAGCTGGCCGTCGTCGCCTGCCTCGGCGTGGCCGCCCTCACCATCGTGGGGAAGGTCCGCCAGCGGTCCGGCACCGTCCGGGGCGGTTCACCCATGGCGGTGAAGGATGATGACCGGTTGAGCCCCGCCGGTTTCTTCCTCCTCAGTCGCGACGAGGCGAGCAACCCGCGGGTCGTCATCATGTCTCCACCCGACTGCCCGAGCGTTGAGGCGCATCGAGCGCAGGCGCTGGCCGAGGCGCTCGCGCAAGCCGGCATTCCATCCGAGATGCGGCAGGAGTTGAATTTCACGTTTCACGACCCCGATGACGCCGCGCGCGTGAACCGCCACACGCCGAACCTCGCCAATCCCCTCGTGCTGGTCCGCGGCTGGGCCAAGGGCAACCCGAGCCTGGCCGAGGTCGTCGCGCAATACCGCGCGCAGCCCTAGTCCTGCCGGTCCGCCGGCGGAATCGCGGGGACGAGGGTGCGCTCCTGCTCGGCCTGGAGCTGGCTGGCCGCGCATTCCGGGCAGATGCCGTGGGTGGTCTCCGTCTTGAATTTCGAGTCGAAGTAGTCCTCCATGCTCAGCCACTCGTTGTGGTGGCCGACCTTCCGGCACCACGCGCAGACCCGCAGCGTGTCCTCCAACTGGTGCAGGCGCTGCAGCAGGCGGCGGCAGGTGACATGGATCCACGCCCAGATCGACAGGAGGATGAGGGTGCGGAAGACCACGCGGAACCAGTTGAACTCGTCGGGCTCGTCATACATCAGGTGCGGGAGCCGGATGGCCTCGACGAGCCACGTGAGCATGATGATCACCGAGAAACCGATGCCGATCTTCCAGAGAATGCTGGAATGGTTGCTGGGCTTGGGTGACGGCACGGACCGGATAAATGCCCCCGGTGCCTTCCGGTCAAGCCGGCGTTGCGGCCGGTAGCCGCGCTCCTTGGGCCATAACGGGTAGGGTGCGCCGGAGCGGGCCGCTCCGGCCGGCCAGCCTCACGCTTCCCGCGGCTCGACCGTGATCGCGGTGCGCACGGAACGGGCGAGGTAGCACTCCCCGTGCGCGGCGTGGTGCAGGGCGTCGAGCGCGGCGCGGTCGGGGAGCTTGGCGCCGCCGAATGTCACGAGCGGGCGCAGCGTCACCGCGGTCATCGCCAGCCGGCCCGCGTCGTTTCTCGCCATGACGCCGAGGGCGTCGTCGGCGTAGGCATCGACCGTGTAGCCCCGGCTCGCGGCGATCGAGAGGAACCAGAGCATGTGGCAGCTCGAGAGGCTGGCGACGAAGGCCTCCTCCGGGTCCACGGCCGCGGGGTCGGACATCGGCCGCGGGACGACGGCCGGCGAGGAGGAGGCGGGCACGGTCACGCCGCCGTCGAAGCGCCAGGTGTGCGCCCGGTTGTAGCGGTTGTCGGTGAACTTCTGCTCGCCCCGGCTCCAGCGAATCTCGGCGGTGTAGGTGGACATGCGCTTATTCAGCCGCCCGTCGCCCGGGGTGCAAGCCGGCCCGCCGGCCGGGCCGGCACAGTGGGCGGAAAATTCCGTCGCGGGCCCCGGGCTCAGCGCGGGGGCCGCAGGGCGGCAAGCGCCGGCTCGGGCAGCTTGTCGGCGTGCAGCAGCATCAGGCTGACCTGCCACATTTCATTGTCCGACAGGGTGCTGACATAACCGGGCATGCCGGTGAGCCTGATGCCGTTCTTCACCTTCCAGTAGGTTTCGCCGACCTCGTCGTCCGTGACACCCTTCTTGGGCGGAAGAAGCTGGGGCGGCGGGGGGAACATGCCCTGCGCAATCTTTGACGCGGGCTGGCCGAGCTGGCCGTGGCAGACGACGCACTGTGCCTGGTAGACGCGCGCGCCGGCGACGAGGTTGGCCTCGTCGGCCGGTAGCGGGGAGGGCTTGCCGACCTCGGGGTCCATAACGGCGTGCAGGGCCTTGCGGGCGATGGTTTTCTCAAAGGGCAGCGGCGCGCCCTTGGTGGCGACGGGCATGCGTCCGGAAACCACGAACAGGTAACCCGCAAGAAACGGGAGGCAGAGGCCGACGATGATGCCAAAGACGAATTTTTTCATGGGAGGCGTGTTGGTTGAGCATCCCCCTGTTACCTTAATCGAGGCTGAAACCAAACTGTAATATGGCCCGCCCCGAGGCCGCCGCACTACTCGGTGCGCAGGGCCACCGTCGGCGCGACCCGGGCCGCGCGCCGCGCCGGCAGCCAGCAGGCGAAGAGCCCGATGGCGCCCAGCAGCACCGGCACGGTAGCGAAGACCAGCGGGTCGGTCGGCGACACGGCGAGGATCGTGTTCATCAGCCGGGTCGCGGCGAGGGCGCCGCCGAGGCCGAGCGCCAGCCCGAGGCCCAGTTGGACGAGCCCGCGCGCCAGCACCAGCCGCACGACGCGGTCCGCGGTCGCGCCGAGCGCCATGCGGATGCCGATCTCGCGCGTGCGTCGCGCGGTGTTCTGTGCCACCACCGCGTAGATGCCGACCGAGGCCATGAGCAGCGCGATCACCGCGAAGGCGAAGAAGAGCGTCCCGAACACCTTGATGAACCAATGCTGTTTCTCGATGGCCGCCGGCAGCGTCCGCACCTCGAAGAGCGGCAGGTCCGCGTCGATCTCCTGCACGGCGCTGCGCAGGGCGGGCGGCAGCGCGGTCGGGTCGCCGTCCGTGCGGAGCATCAGGCCGAGCCAGCCCCAGGGCTCCTGGCGGTTGGAAAGGTAGACGACGGGCGGAGCGTCGCGGTCCATGGCGTCCTGGACAATGTCGCCGCAGACGCCGACGACGGTGTTCCAGACCTCGGGCTTGCCGTCGCGGTAGAACCGGAAGCGCCGGCCGATCGGCGACTGGTCCGGCCAGTAGCGCGCGGCGAAGGCGCGCGTGACCACCGCGGACTCGCGGCCGGTCTCACCGTCGTTCTCGGCGAGCGCCCGGCCGTTCAGCAGCGGCAGTCCGGCGGTCGCGAGGTAGTTGGGCGTGGCGAAGATCGCCGCGCCGCGCGGCCGGTGCTCGGGGTCGGCGGCGGGCCGGCCCTCGATCTCCAAATCGCGGTTGTCGGCCCCGAGGCCGGGGAAATCGGAGGCGAGCACGACCGAGGTGACGCCCGGCAGGTTGGCGAGGCGGTTGGCGAGCTTGTCGTGGATCAGGCGCCGAGACTCGACGCTCTCATAGTGGTCGCCCTTGCCCTCGGGCAGGCGCACGCGGGCCGTCAGCAGGTGCTCGGCGGGCACGAAGGCGTTGAGCTTCTGCACGGCGAAGAAGCTGCGGACCATCAGGCCGGCCCCGGCGAGCAGGATGACGGTGAGCGCGAACTGCAGGACGACGAGCGCGCCGGTGAGCCGTCCGCCGCGGTGCGTGCCGCCGGCGGTGCCGTCCTTCAGCGCCGTGTTCAGGTCGACCCGCGAGGCGCGCAGCGCCGGCACGAGCCCGAAGACGATGCCGCTCAGCACCGAGATGGCGGCGAAATAGGCGAAGGCCCGCCAGTCCATCTCGAACAGGATCCAAAACGGCTTGCCCACGTCCTGCGTCGCGAGGTCGAAGGCGTGCACGCCGGCCGCGGCGAGGCCGAGCCCGAGCAGGCCGCCGAGCGAGCTCAGCAGCACGCTCTCGGTGAGCAGCTGGCGCACGAGCTGCCAGCGCGAGGCGCCCATCGCGGCGCGCACCGCGATCTCGCGGCTGCGGGCGACGGCCCGGCTGAGCATCATGTTGGCCACGTTGGCGCAGGCGATGAGCAGCACGAAGCCGACCGCGCCGAGCATGAGCAGGAAGATCAGCTTGATCGGCCCGCCGTTGAAGGCCTCGTGGAAGGTCTGCACCTGCGCGCTCAGCTCCTTGTTCGTGGCCGGGTAGTCCTTGGCCAGCCGGGTGGAGAGCAGGACTAGGTCGCCCTGCGCCGTGCTGCGCGAGGTGCCCGGCTGCAGCATGCCGAAGAGCATCAGGGTGCGCTTCGTGCGGTCCTCGCGTTCCGGAGTCGGCGTGAGCACGGTCCAGAGGTCCTGCGTGTCGGGAAACATGAAACCTGCCGGCATGACGCCGATGATGGTGGCCGGGGCGCCGTTGAGCCGGACGGCGCGGCCGATGACGTCGCTCGCGCCGGCGTAGCGGCGCTGCCACGCGTTGTGGCCGAGCAGCACCACGGTGGGCGCGCCGGCCCGGCCGTCGGCGGCCGTGAAGCCGCGCCCGAGGATCGGCGGCGTCCGGATCATGTCGAAGAGACCGGCGGACACGACGCCCATGTTGAAGCGCTCGGCGGGGTTGCCGTTTTCGCTGATGACCGCGCCGCGGCGCTCGAGGGCCTCGAGGCCGGCGAAGCCGTGGTTCTCGCTGCGGAATACCTGGAAGTCCGGCCAGGAGACGGGACCGTGGCCGCGCGGATCCTTGGGGTTGAACTGGCTGACGACGACGAGCCGCTCGCCGCCGGGAAGCGGCACGGGCTTGAAGAGCACGGCGTTCACGAGCGTGAAGACGGTGGTGTTGATGCCGATGCCGAGGGCGAGCGTGACGATGACGGCGGCCGAGAACCAGCGGTGCGTGCCGATCATGCGGAGGGCGAAGCGGAGGTCTTGGAGCATGGGAAGCGTGGACTGCGCCGGCGCCCGGCTTCGCGAGCGGCAAAACCGGGTGGGCGGGTGGATGGTTCCCCCATTACCCGGCAGGCTGGCGGAAAGTGGCAGGAATCTTCCGGGAATAGGCGGGCCGGCTTCTGGTGGGAGCGAGCTTGCTCCCGGAAACGGCCGCTACCCGTGGCTCCGGGCGATGGCGGTCAGGGCGGTCTCAAGTTGTCCGCGGACGGCGGGCAGCCTGAGCAGGGCAGCGGTCTCAAGGGCGTTGGTCGTCAGCGGCAGCGTGACGCTCGCGTCGTCGAGCAGCCGGGCGTTCATGGCCGAGAGGGTTTCGCGCAACGCCGCCTGCGCGTAGTCGGCGCCGGGTCGCGCGTTGATGATCGCGACGGGCTTGTTGAGGAAAGGTTCGTGGCTGACGAGCCAGTCGAGGGCGTTCTTCAGCGAGCCGGGGAGGCCGTGCGCATATTCGGGCGTGCAGATCACGATTGCGGTCGCGGTGTCGACGGCCCCGCGCCACGCGGCGACGGCCGCGGGCGGCGGCGTGACGTCGAGGTCGGGGTTGAAGTGCGGCAGGTCGCCGAGCCCGCGGAAAACCGTCACCCCAATATCCGCGGGCGCCAGCGCTTGCAGCGCCTGGAGGACGGCGGTGTTGATCGACTTCGCCCGCAGGCTGCCGGAGACGGCAAGCAGGCGGACAGGGTCTGGGGCGGACATGGCCGGAAGCTAGCGGCGGACCGGCGGGCGAGGGAAGCGGGAAAGAATCTACCGAGGCAGTGTCATCTCGTAGCAGCGGCTGAGCGGGTCCGCGAAGTAGGGCGGGAAGGGCGGGATGCGTTTGAAGCCCACGCGTTCATACAGCCGGATCGCGGCCTCCTGGTGGATGCCGGTCTCGAGGCGGAGCTTGGTGACACCGTGGGCCTGCGCGTGGGCCGCGAGGTGGCTGATGAGCAGCTCGCCATAGTGGCGGCCGCGGAATTCCGGGCGGACATACATGCGCTTGAGTTCGCCGAAGTCGGAGCCGAAGAGCTTGATGCCGCCGCAGCCGGCCGGCGCGCCGCCGTCGCGGAGGACGAAGAACGCCACCTTCTGCTCGATCAGCTTCTGCACGCTGAAACCGTGCCGGCTCTCCGGCGGGTAGAAGGACTCCAGGTGCGCCTGCAGCTCGTTGATCAGGGCGGTGGCCTCGGCGGTGTCGGGGCGCTCGGCGGTGATGACAGCGGTCATGGGGATGGGAATCAATCTCGCGCAGCAAGCAAAGTGCCACCGGCGAAGCAAACCCCGGATTCCTCGGGCGCGGCCGGCCGGGCGGGTTGCGGGTAGGGGAACGCCTTATAGTCGGGGTGACGCGGGTGGCGTATGGTCGGCGCTGCATGTGCCTGCTTTCCCAAAGCCGCCTGTTCGGCCGCGTCCGTTTTGTCATCCGTCCGTGACGCGTGTCATGTCCTCCGGTCCGGCCGATCCCACCAAGCCCCACTACCACCTGCCCAACGGTGGCGAGGTGCTCGCGGCCGCGGCCGAGCAGGTGGGCATCATCCGGCGCTCGGGCCGGATCCTGGCGCGCACGGTGCACGCATTCGTCTCCGACAACATCATCCGGCTCGGGGCGGCGCTGGCTTTCTATACGACCGTTGCGGTCGCGCCGCTGTTGGTGCTGACGATCGCGATGGCGGGCACCGTTTTTGGCAAGAGCGACGCACGCCAGCAGGTCATCGGCGAAATCGAACGCCTCGCTGGCTCGCAGGCCAGCGCGGCGGTGGCCGCCGTCAACAGCCCCGCCGCCGCGGCCTCCGGCCTGGTCGCCACCCTGATCGGCGCGGGCACGCTGGTCTTCGGCACGCTGGGGGTCTTCAACCAGCTGCAGGACGCGCTCAACGCCATCTGGCGCGTCCCGCCGCGGCGCCTGCAGGGTTGGTGGCATTTCCTGAAGGGCCGGCTGTTCTCGCTGGCCACCGTCATCGTCACCGGCTTCCTCCTGCTCGTGTCGCTGGTCGCCAGCGCGATGCTCAGCTGGCTGGGCGCGCAGACCGCGCACCGCCTCGACCTGCCCGTGCTCGGGTTGGAGCTGGTGAACAACGCCATCTCCTTCGGCGTCGTGACCGCCCTCTTCGCGCTGGTCTTCCGGATGCTGCCCGACACGCCGGTGCGGATGCGGCACGTGTGGATCGGCGCCGCGGTGACCGCCCTGCTGTTCACCGTGGGCAAGACCGTGCTGGGCTACTACCTCGGACGCGCGAGCCTGACCTCCGCTTACGGCGCGGCCGGCTCGCTCCTCGTGCTGCTGCTCTGGTGCTACTACGCGGCGCAGATCGTCTTCTTCGGCGCGGAGTTCACGCGCGTCACGGCGCTCAGCAACGGCGGGCGCGACTTCACGCCGTTCACGAAACCGTCCGAAAGCGGCCGGCCCCTATGAACGCGGCTTCCGACAATACACGGGTGGTGCGGTTCGAGCTGTCGCTGAAATCGGTGTTTGTCATCCTCGGTCTGCTGGCCGGCATCTGGTTGGTGGCGCATGCGCTGCCGGTCCTGCTGGTGCTGGTGGGCGCGCTGATGCTGGTGGGGGCGCTGCATCCTTTCGTCGCCTGGCTCGAGCGACGGAAGGTGCGGCGGGGCTTCGCGGTCTTCCTCGTGTTTGCCGCCGGCGCAGGTCTCGCCGCCCTGATCTTCACCCTCACGGTGCCCACGGTGATCGCCCAGGCCAAGTCGCTGGCTGCGCACGAACCCCGGATCCGCGAGACGGTCGCCGGCTACCTGGAACAGTCGCACTACACCGCGGCCATGGCCGCCGACCTCCGGGCGATCCGCTACACGGAACTGCTCAAGGCCTCGCAGTCGTTCCTGCTGACGCTGAGTGAGCGGGCCCTCGAGATCGCGGCGGGCGGGGTCGCGGCGGTCTTCCTGGCGTTCTACATGATGCTCGACCGTGACCGCCTGCGCGGCGCGCTGTTCGCGGTCGTGCCGCGCTCGCACCACATCCGGCTCTCGCGCATCCTGCTCAACCTCGGCACGATCGTCGGCGGCTACATCCGCGGCCAGGCGCTTACCTGCCTGCTCATGGGCGGTTTCATCTTTTTTCTCCTGCTGGCCTGCGGCGTGCCCAACGCCCTGGCGATCGCCGTGTTTGGCGGGGTCATGGACCTGCTGCCCTACATCGGGATCTTCCTCACGATGGGTCCCGCCGTGCTCGCGGCGGCGGAGCAGGGCCCGGTCGTGGCGGGCGTCGTGTTCGCGCTGATGATGGCTTATGAGGAACTGGAAAGCCGCGTGCTCGTGCCGCTCGTCTACGGCCGGGCGCTGCGCCTGCCCTCGTCGGTCGTGCTGTTTGCACTCATCGTGGGGACGGCGCTCGCGGGCCTGGTCGGCGCCCTGCTCGCCTTGCCGCTGGCCGCGGCGCTGCTGATGCTGGTGGAGGAACTGCGGGTCGAGCTGCCCGGCGAGGCTGTCCAGCCCGAGGATGTCGCCCAGGAGCGGGCCGACCTGCGCGGCGAGGCGGAATACGAGCGCCGGGCGGAGAACATGCCCGCGGACCAGGCCGCGGCGATCGCCGTGGAGATCGCCGGGGCCCGGAAGAGGACGGAGGGCGAGGCCGCGAAGTCGCTCGCCGACGCCGAGGAGAAGACGGCGGTGGATCCGGGGTGAGCCGGTCGGCGAATCGCGCGGGATATCCCTTTGGCTTCGTCTCCCGGGCCCGGCTGTTGGCCGGTCAATTGCTGCGCTGATTTTTGCAAGGAACGACCAGCGCCCCCGTGCGCCGGGTCTATACTGCCGGACAAGGGCGGCTCCGCGCCCGTTGACGGCTTCACTTTATGCGCCCGTTCACCCCCACCTCCCGCTTAGTGCTCCGGGTGGCGCTGTTGCTGCTGGTCCTCGCCTGCGCCCCCGCCCTGGCTTCCGCCCAGGGCCTGATCAACACCGTCAGCATCCTCGGAGTCTCCAGCGAGTATCCGGGCATCGAGGCCAGCCACCTGCTGACCGCCGACGGCTTCGGGGCGGGCAATCCGCCGACCTTCACGAATGACTACGTGCCCGCCGACATCTGGGAGACCATGCCCTATCAGCCGGGGGGCGTGAACTGGGTGGCCTTCGATCTCGGCGGCACCTTCGACCTCGCCGGTTTCCATGTCTGGAATTTCAACGTCGTCAGCGGCCTCAACTACACCGGGCGCGGCGTCAGCAGCATGACGGTGCTGACCTCGGCGGACAACGTCACGTGGACGAGTCGCAGCACGGTTACGCTTGCGCAGGCCCCGGCGCTGCCGACCTACATAGGGCAAGACTTCTCCGCCGGCTGGACCGACGTGCGCTACGTGAAGTTCGCTGCGCTCTACTCCTTCCAGAACGGTGGCGACGATGCCGGGCACATGGGCCTGTCGAAGGTGGAATTTTCCGGCACGGCCGTGCCGGAACCGGCGGGTGTCGCGGCCTGGTGCGGCCTGGGCGGATTGGTCCTTGTATTCTGGCGCCGGCGCCAGTGATCGCCGGTCACGGTCGGCGGCTTGGAATGGATCGATCAGGGGTTTGAGTTATCAGGGGTTTCCATTCAACCGCCGGCCGCTTGCGGCGGTGCGCGGTCGCCGGGAAAATGATTTCCATCGCGAACGCGTGCTCGGCGGCCCACTCCTTGCGTGGCGGCGCCTGGGGGAAGGATCCGAAATTCACGCGTGGATCCCGGCCCCGCGGAACTCCTGTCGGGGTGCGACGCCAAACTGCACGGGAGGCATGTGACCTCAGCCTTCCGACGGGTCGCGGCGCGGTTTGCGCGCGTGGCAGAAGTTCATCGTGCGCGGCTCGGCCTGGCGGGCTCGAACCCGTTGCGGGGGCCGCTCGTGCTCCACGCGGACGCGCAGGTCCGGCCGGGCGGACGGATGCGGACCGTGCTGCTTCGGATCTCCGGCGTGCGCCGCGGAGCGCCGCTCCGTCACGCTATCGGGCCTCGTTTCCGCGGGCGCCGCGACCTGCACCAAGCCAACTCCAGTCGGTGGGGTTTTCATATGCTGCCTTGGTTGAACGGGGACATGGTCGCACCTCCCCGCGGAAAACGCTCCGCATTTTTAGGCTTATTGCTGCGCGTTCCTTCCGCGCGCCACGGGTTCCGGCTAGGGGCCTGGCACGATGCGGATCGCGGCGTGGACGAGCCGGGCGACGGTCTCGTCCGCGGATGACAGGCGGGGGGAAAGCAGCATCGACGCGGCGGCGATCTGCCGGTCCCCGACGGCGACCAGCAGGATCTCGGTGCGCACCTCCGTCCCGTTCGGGTTCCGGACCCGCGCCGTGTATTTGAAGCCGCGGTAGCCGGAGATCTCGGCGGGTTCCCGGCTGTCCCAGGGAGTGGTGACCGCCTGGGCGAGGATCGCCTTCGCGAGCGTGTCGAGCGCCTCGCGCGGCTGCGCGCTGGCCACGAAGGAGAGGGAGAAATTCGCCCCGTGGCCGCGGTTGGCGAGGAGGAGGTTGCCCGCCGCGTCGACCGAGCTGGTCCAGTCGTCGGGCAGGGCGCAGCGAAAGGCGGGCAGCTCGGCCTTGGGGTGGAAGACTTCACGGAGTTGGGCGTTGGCGGTCGCGGGCAGGGCCGCGGCCAGGAGCACGAGCATCGACAGGAGAGCGCGCATGGCGGTGGGGATTGCCCCGATTCTGCGGCGGCGAGCGCTCCGGGGCAAAAACCGCGCCGGCGACGAAACCTTGGAAATGCCGGACAAATCTTCGCGGGACCGGACCGTGCCGGTGAGCCCCGGGGCGGTGCCGGCGACAAGTTTGGGTTGGTCTCGTTCCTGTGGCGGTGCAAGGGTGGGTGGCGTCCGTCCCGATTCATGCACGCATCACCATTCCGGCGATTCATCGCCCTGACCCGGCCCCAGCGCTGGCCGATCTTTCTCGGCATCGGCCTCATCCTGGCCGCCACGCTGCTGATGCTGCCCGCGCCGTGGATCCTGAAGATCGTGATCGACCGCGCGCTGCCTAACAAGGACCTGACGCTGCTGCTGGAGCTGCTCGCCGTGTTCACGGGCCTCTTTGTCCTGCGGGCCTGGCTCACCCTGCTGCGCAACCGCATCCTGCAGTTCGCCGCGATGCGCCTGGTGTGCGACATCCGCATCCGGCTGTTCTCGCACCTGCAGAGCCTCTCGCTGCGCTACTTCGACACGAACCAGACGGGGCGGACCATCGCGCGCATCACCCAGGACACGCACGAGGTCTACGCGCTGACCAACGGGTTTCTCATCACCATCATCGCCGACTCCGTCACGGTCGTCTGCGTGCTCGGGTTCCTCTACTGGATCGAGTGGCGCCTGGCACTGGCGGTCACGGCCGTGCTGCCGCTCTTTGTCGTGAACTACCTGCACCACCGCCGGCGTATGAAACAGGAAAGCCGCGTGCACCGCGACAACTGGGACATGGTCATGGGCTTCCTCAACGAGCGCGTCGCCGCCGCCCGCGTGGTGAAATCCTTCGCGAAGGAGCAGGACGAGATCACGTCGTTCGCCGGCGGCATCAACGCCGACTACTTCAACTACTCGCGCATCGTCATGCGCAACACCAAGCTCTCCGTCGTCGCCGAGCTGCTGGGTTCGCTCGGCGCGCTCGTCGTCCTCGCCTACGGCGGCTGGCTGGTGATGCAGGGGCACATGCAGGTCGGCACGCTCGTGGCATTCAACGCCTACATCACGTTCATCTTTCCCCCGATCGTGCGCTTCGTGGACCTGAGCACGATCTTCCAGCGGGCGAACACCGGTCTGGAAAACATCTTCGCGCTGCTCGACACGAAGCCCGAGGTGGCCGACCAGCCCGGCGCCCTGCCGCTGCCGGTGCTCCGGGGCGACGTCGAGTTCCGCGACGTGGGGTTCGACTACGACCTCGAGCCGCCGGGCAAGGGCCGGCCGCGCACCCTCACGAACGTCAGTTTCGCCATCCCCGCCGGCCGCATCGTGGCCATCGTCGGGCCCAGCGGCTCGGGCAAGAGCACGATCATCAACCTCCTCGCGCGCTTCTACGATGTCGCCTCGGGCGCGGTGCTCGTGGATGGCATCGACATCCGCACCATCACGACCGACTCGCTGCGCCAGCAGATCGGCATCGTGCTGCAGGAGAGCGTGCTTTTCTCCGGCACGCTCGAGGACAACATCAAATACGGCCGCCCCGCCGCCACGCGCGAGGAAGTCCTCGCCGCGGCCGTCGCGGCCAACGCGCACGAGTTCATCGCCCAGCTGCCCGACGGCTACGCCACGGTGGTGGGCGAGCGCGGCGCGAAGCTCTCCGGCGGCCAGCGCCAGCGCATCGCCATCGCCCGCGCGATCCTGAAGGACCCGCGGATCCTCATCTTCGACGAGGCTACCAGCGCGCTGGACACGCAGTCGGAGCGGCTCATCCAGCTGGCGATGGATCGCCTGATGAAGAACCGCACGAGCTTCATCATCGCCCACCGGCTCTCCACGATCCAGAACGCCGACGTGATCCTGGTGATGGACCAGGGTCGCCTCGCGGAGATGGGCACGCACGCCGACCTGCTCGCGAAGGGCGGCCTCTACGCGCAGCTCCACGCGCTGCAGTTCAAGGACACCGCGATCACGGGCTGACAGGGTTTGTTCGACGGCTCGTCGGCAAGCCATGGCCTTCCGGGCATCCTTTCATCGGCCGGAAAATCAGGCGTTGCAGCATCCGGCGAAGGAATAAGAGTGTTCGCATGACGAATCCAGAACAGGCGATCGAGGAGGCCCGGCAGGCGGGCATCGACCTCGACCTGTTGGACGCGAATCTGGCGCTCTCCGTCAAGGAGCGCTGGAGCCAGCACGATGCTGCGCTGGAACTGGCCTTGAAGCTGGAGCAGGCGGGCAAGGATCGGAATGCAAAACTTCAGCCAACTGCTGCAACGGCTCGCTGATGCCGGGTTGGAATTTGTGCTGGTGGGCGGGTTTGCCGCCGTCACGCACGGTTCTTTCCATCTCACGCGCGACGTGGACGTGTGTGCGGTGCTGACGGATGAAAACCTCGCGAAGCTGCGGCGCGCCCTTGGTGACTGGCACCCGGCGCACCGGATGACTCCCCAGAAGCTGTCCTTTTTGCTCTACCCGCGGGCGGGCGAACCGGTGAACAACCTTTATCTGCAGACCGACCTGGGGATGGTGGATATCCTGACGTCGATCAAGGGTGTGGGTGATTTCCAGCGCTTGAACGCCGCGGCCGAGGAGTTCGAGGTGGATGGCAAGCGGGTGCGGGTGATCTCGCTGGCCGATCTCATCACGGCGAAGGAAGCCATGGGCCGGGAAAAGGACCTGCTGACCGCCAAGGAACTGCGGGCCATCGCCGCAAAGCGCCGGGAATCCGGCCGCGGTTAGTGCCGCTGCTCTGGGAGCCAAGCGGGGAAAGGTGCACACCGGCCCCTGCCGACAGTATCACGCCGCGCGCCGGGTGAAGGTCTTGGGTGGCAGGGTGGTCAGCTCGTCGGCGACCCGGGAGCGGAGCTCGGCGCCGACGCGCAGGACGACGGCGCAGACGTTGGCGCGCACGACCGGATCGTCGGGCGGGACGAAGTGGCCGCGGCGCTCGGCCTCGAGCCACGTTTCATCCTGGATGATCTGGGCGATGAAGGGGAGCTGGCGGCGGACGAGGGGATCGGGGTAGATGATCATGGCGGGGTTGGGGTGGTTGCATCCCGTAATTGCACCGGCCGTGCCAAGCCGGCCTGACCCCGCCCAAGTCGCGCCGGGCCGGCGGTATCGGATGATTTCCGGGTCTCGTATCGTGGTGGGCTTGCTCTGGCGAGACACCACCCGGCAAATTTTTCTGGGCGTCAGGCCGGCTCATTGGGCCCGCCTGCGGTCCGGCCTCAAGTGTAGACGCGCTGCACGCCGGGGCGGACGGATTGGACGGGCTGCAGGTTGGCGGGAACTGGCGCGATCTCGAAGTGAGTGGGAGTCAGAGGCGGCTGATCAGATGCCCCTTACGGTGAATTCCCTTCAGGTTCACGCCACGGTGACGATATCAAGAAACGGTTGTTACGACGCACCCGAAACGACGGGTGTTAGCGTCAACCGGTGACCGCATCCACGCCTCATGAAAACCCAGACCCTCCTGCTGATCGCCCTGACCGCGGCCGGCAGCCTCTTCGCCGCGGCTTCAGCCCGGGCTCAGGTCACCTTGGCCGACGTGCGGGCTAATTACGCCACCAGTGGAACCCTCACCGATACTTTCGGCACCGGAACCTGGACCTATTACGCCTCGACGACCGCCGACCCGTCGGCGGGCACCCTCACCGCGCTGAGCTACCAGAGCATCGGCAACGCCGGGAACAATGGCTACGGCGACAGTGCAACGGGTGGTTATGCCGTGCCGGCCGTTTCCAACTTGCCGATCTTTGGCGACGGCGCCGCCACCGGCTCCGATTCGCTGGCTTGGCATCCCGGCAATGGTTCCCCGGAATACACCGTCATCCGCTGGACTGCGGGAACAGGCGAGGCCGGCGCGATCAACCTGCAGGGCACCTTCTCCGGCGTGGGCGAACCGGGCGGCACCACCGAATTCTATGTCTTCGTGAACGGTGTCCAAGCCTATGGCCAACCTGCGACCGGAGGGGGCCGCAGCTATGCCTACGACCTCACGGCGTCCATCGCCAGCGGCGAGTCGGTGGATTTTGTGCTGGGCAACGGCGGCAACGGCTACGGCGGGGATGAATCCCTGATCAGCGGGAGCATCAGCACGGCCATCCCGGAACCCGCGGCCTATGGCGTCTGCGCCGGGCTTGCGACGCTGGGCGTGGTCGCGCTGCGCCGCCGCCGCGCCTGAGGCGGGGAGGCCCGGCGGGCCAAGGCCGGCGAATGTGGGGCATTATTGAACGATTTCGGCACGGTCTCGTCTGACCCCGTGCACACCCCACCCCATGATCACCGTCCTTCTGTTTACGGGCCTCAGCCTCGGCCTCGTCTGTCTCGTGGTGACAGACTGCCAGACTCACCACCACAACTCCGATGCGGAGGAACCGCCCAAGGATCCCGCCGCGCGCGGCTGACCGACCGCAGGCACCGGCCCGGGGCCTCAAGTTCGGGCGAACGCTGCCCCTGCTCCGGTCCCGGCAAGGCACAGGCTTCGCGCACGAGTAGTCCCCGGGGATCCAACCCGGTCAATTCGTTCAAGAGTCAAGACATGACCCCATCCGGCCGCTCTTCCGTTCACACCGCCTGACTTCCGTTTCCGCGCCTAGGCCGCCGGCGCGATGAAGGCCCCGCGTCGCCGGGCCGCGCGCAGCAGCAACCCCACCGCGACCGTGGTCGACGCGATCACGAGCCACGAACTCTCCGGACCGAACATCCCGCCGGTCAGCCAGTCGGGCCCGGCAAAGCGGCTTTCGAGTGGCGCCAACGTCCGCCAGTCCTCGATGCCTGATAGCGGCAGGCCGCTCAGCAGGATGGTAAAGTTCCATGCCGCGTGATGGGCGGCCACCATCCACAAGTTGCGCGCCAGGATGAAGACTGCGCCCCACAGCAGGCCCGTCAATGTCACCGCGACCAGCATGGTCACCGCGTCGCCGACCCCGCCGGTGGCAACGTTTTCCAGGTGCTGCAGGGCAAAGATCACCGCCTGGACCGCCAACGCCCACTTTGTCCCCCAGGTCCGTTCCAGGATGCGGAACAGCAGGCAGCGGTAAGTCACTTCTTCCAGGGTCGCGGCGATGCCGATAACGGCGGCCACGCCGGGCAACCCCGGTGATGCGCCGCGAAACAAGACGCGTTCGTAGACGCCGAAAGCGAAGAGCACGGCCATCGGCAGCGCCACCAGGGCGGCGCCGCTCGCGCCGCCCAGCAGCAGGGGAATCGGCCGCAGGCGCAGCTCGGCCGCCTGGCGTTTTTCATGCCCGTGCACGAAGGCCCAGTAGCCGCCCACGGCGGTCAGCAGGATGCCCACGCGCCGGAAGACACTGAGCCATTCGGGTCCGGGATGGAATGTGGTATCGATCAGCGGCAGCAGGCCCTTGCGGAAGATCAGGATCGAGCCCAGGACCGCCACCCCACCCAGCAGCAGGGAGCCAAGCATCCGTCCGGCCACGCGCGTCCGCCGTCGCGCGACGGTTTCATTTGCCGGCGGAGCGATGCGCTTGGTTTCAGTAATCTGCGAAGACTTTGCCTCCATGCTTAAGGTGAACCTTCCGGCTGCTCTGCCATAACCCGGCCGCCGGCGGGAAAGTTGCAGGGAGACCCCCTTTCAGACCTAAGCCCAACGGTGGTTACCGGATACGAGCTTCGCCCTTCGGGGTGAGGGGCAGTATTGGAGTCAGGCTGCGGGAGTTGATGTTAGCGCGGGACTTATTCGCAGCCAGGCCTTCCTGGCTTTCGAACCAGCTGCTCATGGGGCCGTAATATTTTGGCCTTTGAAAAGATTACGCTTGGGGTCGAATTCCAGGTTACGAGTCGCGTCCGGATTAAAGTAATTACGCTACAAATCAGCCGGGCCGGTAGCGATGAGGGAGGACGGAGCGGAAATTGCTGACGTATAATGTTACGAGTCATCCCGCGGTCGGCTCCGGCGGCCCGGCCGGGCTCAGTCCGACAGCGCCTTTGCCTCGCGGCGGGCGGTGGCGATCTCGTCCGGGGTCAGCTCGAGTCCGGGTCCGGCGATCATCAGCCGGCCCTTGAGGCTGGGATCGGGATGTTTCAGCCCGAGGTTGTGGCCGAGTTCGTGAGCGCAGGTCTTGGCGACGGAGACGTAGGGCGGCTCGGTGAGCACCAAGGGCGCGCGGTGGTAGGGCCGCTTGCCCGGCTGACGCCAGATGCTCACCACCGCGACCTTGTCCTTGGGAAAGGCGATGCCGTTGGCCGCGCCGATGCTGGGCAGGAGGTAAAGGTCGATGACGTTCCGGGCGCCCCGGGTCGGTTCAGGCAGGAGGGTGCGGATGTCCGGGCCGATCTCCTTGGCCTGTTGCCTGATCTCGGCCAGCCCCGCGGACGCGGCGCGGCTCTTGACCGCCGGTTCCACCTCAAGGGAGGCGACGCGCCACTGCACCGCGGCGGGTTGCCAGATGCGGTTCACCTCCGGCAGGACCTCCTTGGTGAATTCCTCCGGCGTGATCCACAGGTCGACCTTGGTGCCGTCCGCGGAGAACTCCGCCCCGGTGAGGAGATGCACGCGGATGGCAACCGTGTAGACCGGGACGTCCTTGGTGGCGCCCACACCGGTCGCCGCGAGACCCGTTACAAGGAGCAGCGGAAGCAGCAAACGGCGCATGCCGCAGTTAACTCACCGCTTTCCCGACTGGCCAGACTTTATGCGGAGGTGGTGACGGCACTCCACTCGGCCCGTCCCCTATCTGGCTCGTCGAACGGACGGGCTCGGTCGGTTCAGTCAAAACTCAAGACATGCTCGATGGCCAGTTCTTGAACTCGGGGTTGGTCGCGACATGCTGCAGGCCCTCGCAGCGTGCGGGCCGGCACACTGGCGACCAATCTTCCATCCTTGTCCTGAAAAATATGAGAACGATCCTTGCCCGCGCCCTGTGCTTTGTTGTCGTCGCCTGTTCCCTGACCGGCGCTCAGAAGTCCGCTCCGATGGAACTCGTCATCGGCACTTATCGTGAGGGGAACAACATCACCGAGCCGAGGCCGGCGCAGAGCCGGTATTTTAAGACGACGCTCGGGGCCTTCCATCTCATCCAGGGATTTGCGGGCTACAAGTGGTTCGTCGAGGTCATCAGGCATCCCGAAAAACGAATCTATACTCGGTGCATCATAGAAAATCCGCAGGATGCGAAGAAACCTTTCGTCTATGAGAACGCTATCGACCCTGACACGCCGAGCACGACGATCACCCACGGCCCCGTGATGGGATTGAAGATCTATTCGGACTACACCCTCGAGCTGATCGCCTACGCCGACGAGCAGCGGACGAAGGAAATCGACCGCCTCACCCAGAAAATCAGGTCCTACGTCGACACGACCGGACCGAAGCTGAAGTTGTTCGACGGCATGAAGACGAAGGCCACGGACAGCCTGGAGGAGCACTCTGCGCCGCCGGCTGCAGATCAAAAGCATTAGCTTGCACATCACCTCAGCCTGACCTCATCCGGCCGCTCCTTACTTGTTTGCCGCAAGAGTTCGCTCGGCGATCTCTTTGGCTAACGCAGAGACTTGGCTAACCGAATCCTTGTTCTCGTAGGGAGTGTATACCTGTAGCATGAGCATTCTCCCGTTCAGGCTGATCGATATCACCGCGGCACCAACGACAGTTCTACGATTCGCCGGCGGCCCAAGGTTCATACCCATGAGCATAGGAATAATAAAATACCTCTCTGACTCGCTAGAGATAGGGAACAAGACGGGGTTGATGAGCTTGGCATCTGCAGCTGTGGCCTCATCGATACGCTTTTGAAACGCGGTCCTAAATTCGCCCGAATCAAAACTCGGTAGCTGGGCTTTTACTTGCGCGATACTAGCCAAAAAAGATTCGCGGGTATAGCGATAGTCCCGCTGCGACATGTGCATCTGCACTTGCACAAACTGCCACGGCTTAGGGGAGCGATAATTAGCAAAAATAAGATAATCCTTCAGTATCCTTCTGGATTGAATGAGTCCGCCATCGTCATCCGGTGCTTTCAAATATTCAGTTGGCAGCACCAGCTTCACTGGCGTTCCATCAATATCGATTTCGTTGCTCGACCACTGGGCTCGCAGGCTAAGTGACAAAAGTCCGAACAAAAGCAGCGAGATCATATTCGAAGCCTTGAATCTGGAAAGTATTCTCATGTTTTTGAGCTACGACTTGAGGGGTTCGCCCTACCCTGGGAAAGCGATTTCTCTCCATCCAGCCACAATCTCTGAGCTATTGGCTGTTTAGGGCTGTGATCGCTTCTGCACGGCCCCTCTTGAAATGCGCTGAGGTTTGGCGCGGGTAGGCTCAAATTACGAAGATGGTTTTTCGGTTGATAGACATTCTGGCGTATGCGTAACCACATTGGTTTGTGGTGTAATGTCCGTTGTGAACTTTGCCAAAGGAGGAGAGATCTGCGCAGACTCTGATGCCGCCGTTAGAGTGGCCTGTGCTTCTGCGAGCTGCTTCTGAGAGCAATATTCGATATAGTTCTTTTTGGTGTCTTCTGCCTTTTCCCCTGCAAAAGACGTAACGCCGGCAGCGGCATTCATACACTTCACGGCGTCCATCACCGTTTCGCCTTTGTTGACTAGATGATACAGGGTGCAGAAGCCGATGGAAGTCTCTGACCAAGTCGGTGAATCGTGATTTCCGATCAATGCGAAGAATGGGGCGTCTTCATCATGGATTTCCATGGCCATACGGACCCCAAAGTAGCCCTTGCAGCACGACATGCATACGAGAAGAAAACCATTCAGCGCTTTGTTGATTGGCTGCAATAATACTTTAAGTTCATGCCAATCAATCCGCGAGCCATCGGCTAGCTGTAAACCGTTGTCGTCCCCATGGGCACTAATGTGGATGATAGGAATCAACGCCGAATGCAATTTCATCGCTTCAGGCAAGCCGATCAATAGGGCAGCTTTGAATGCCTCTTTTGTTACAGCAAGATGGTCTATCGCGGAGATTTGGCTCAGCTGGAGAGACTGGCGTAGCATCGTGCCCTCATGCCGTCCGTTGTATAAATCCAACGCAGATGGGGATTCTACAATATAGACAAAAAACTTCAGGCGTTCTTCGGGGGCAAGCGGCATGATCGAGCTATATACTGCCGCTCATGCAATAGTGTGAATGATATTGGGCAATACTCTAAAACTACCACCCATAGCTGCGTTTAATGCGCAGCTCTTCGTAGAGATCTTCGGGTAATTCTTCTAAGAACCGCGACGGCGTCAGCATCATGCCGCCGGGGCCGGCGCGGGACGCGACCTTCGGATAGCTGATGTAGAGTTCGTTCTTGGCGCGTGTCACGGCGACGTAGAAGAGACGGCGCTCTTCCTCGACGTCGCCGCTCTCGATCGAGCGGCGGCCGGGGAACATGCCGTCAGCGGCGCCGATCAGGAAGACCACGTCATACTCCAGGCCCTTGGCCTGGTGCACCGTCGTGAGCTTGATGGCGTCTTCGTTGGCGTCGACGTGCTTGTCACTCGTCTCGCCGTTGAGGAGCACGATCTGCGCGAGGAAGTCCTGCATCTCCTCGAAGCGGGCGGCGAAGCCGACGAGCGCCTTCAGTTCCTCGAGGCGATCCGTGTAGTCGGCGTATTCGCCCTTCATGTAGTCGCCATACCAGCCGTCGATGGCGACGGTCACGGCGTCGCTGGGGCGCTGGTCGCTCATGGCGTCGGCCACCTGGCGGAGCGAGGCGCAGAAGCTGGACCAGTCGTCCTTGGCGTCCTTGGCGACCTTGCTCTTCACGTCGTCGGTGTCGAGGGCGTCGATGAAGTTGCGCTGCATGAGCCGCGCGTGGTCGAGGGCGGCGGCGTGGATCTTCTGCGCGCCCTTCTCGCCGACCTTCGGGAGGAGGATGGCGATGCGCGCCCAGGCCTGGGTGTCGGCCGGGTTGTAGACGAAGCGGAGGACGGCGATGAGGTCGCGCACGTGCTGGCGCTCGAAGAACTTCACGCCGCTGGTGATCTGGTAGGGGATGCCGGCGCGGGAGAGGGCGAGCTGCACCTCGAGGGCGATGAAGTGCGAGCGGTAGAGGATGGCGATCTCCTTGGCGGCGACGCCGTCGTCGTTGATGAGGGAGTGGATGCGCTTGAGGATGAACTCGGCCTGCTCGCGGTCGTCCATGGTGGCGACGACGTAGGGCTTGACGGAGTGGGCGCGGGCGGCGCGGAGCTCCTTGTCGAAGTGGCGGCCCTTGGGCTGGGCGTTGAGCACGCCGTTGGCGAAGGCGAGGATCTCGGGCGTGGAGCGGTAGTTGATCTCGATGCGGTGGATGACGGTGCCCGGGTGCCGCTCGGGGAACGACATGATGTTCTCGAAGTCGGCGCCGCGCCACGAGTAGATGCACTGCGCGTCGTCGCCTACGGCCATGACGCAGTGGTGCTTCGCGAGCTGGTCGACGATCTGCGCCTGGATGGTGTTGGTGTCCTGGTATTCGTCGACGAGGACGTAGCGGAAGCGGTTGTTGAAATACGTGGCGACCTCGGGGGCGTCGGTGAGGAGCTTGAGCCAGAGCTCGAGGAGGTCGTCGTAGTCGACGACGGACTGCTCGCGCTTGGCCTTGTCGTAGGCCTCGGCGAACTTGGGGAAGAGGTGGACGATGTCCTGGTATTGCGGGAAGTTCTTCGCGACGGTGTCCGCGAGGGAGAGCTGGGTGTTGCGGGCGAGGGAGAGGACGCTGAAGAGAGGGCCGGGGCGGGGGTTGGTCTTGTCCTTGAAGAAGAGCTTGTCGACGGACTCGACGGTCTGCTTCAGGAGGGTCTCGGACTCGTCGGCGTCGAGGATGGTGAAGTTCTTCGGGAGCTTGATGGCCTCGCCATACATGCGCAGGGCGCGGTTGCCGAGGGAGTGGAAGGTGCCGCCCCAGAAGCGCGCCGGCTCGATGCCGGTGAGGTCGTGGACGCGGTGGAGCATCTCCTTGGCGGCCTTGTTGGTGAAGGTGAGGAGGAGGATCTCGCCCGGGCGGACGCCCTGGGAAAGGAGGTAGGCGACGCGGTAGGTGAGGGTGCGGGTCTTGCCCGAGCCGGCGCCCGCGAGGACGAGCAGCGGGCCCGCCGGCGCGGTGACGGCGTTGAACTGCTCGTCGTTGAGGAGCGCGCGGAAGTCGATCGGCGGGACGTCGAGGGGCCGGGTCGGAAAACTGCTGGGAAGGGCGAAATCCATGGAATCAGAGGCCAGAGGACAGAGGTCGGAGGGCGGAGGCAAGAAAAGGCTTTGGGAATGGAGGGCCCGCGTCCCTGCGGACCGGATTTGAATGGAGGGACGGTCTCCGACTGTCCGCGGCCCATCGGGAGATGGGCCCTCTACTTTAACCCCCGGCCGGTCAACAATGAGAATGACAAAGTCAAAATCCCGGCTGGCGGCGGGATGATTTACGGGGAAAGTGACTCCCGGCTCGTGCCCGCCGCCGCGGTCGCTTTGCCTTCGGCTCACCCCTCCCACGCATGAAACCCCTCCGTGCCCTTCTCCCGGCCTTGGCCGTTGCCGTCCTTGCCGTCGTCGCCTCCGCCCAGGCTCCCGCGCCGGCCCCGAAGCCCGCCTACCTCGACCCGACGCAGCCGGTCGAGGCGCGCGTCCACGACCTCGTGTCGCGGCTGACGCTCGACGAGAAGGCCGCGCTGATGCGCAACACCACGCCCGGCGTGCCGCGGCTCGGCATCCCGCGCTACGACTGGTGGAACGAGGCGCTGCACGGCGTCGCCCGCGCCGGCGAGGCCACGGTGTTCCCGCAGGCCATCGGGCTCGCCGCGATGTGGGACCCGCCCTTCATGAAGCAGGTCGCCGCGACCATCGGCACGGAGGCCCGCGCGAAGTTCAACCACGCGGCCGGCACGAAGAACGAGGGCGCGCGCTACTACGGGCTCACGTTCTGGACGCCCAACATCAATATTTTCCGCGATCCGCGCTGGGGCCGCGGGCAGGAGACCTACGGCGAGGACCCGTTCCTCACGGCGCGGACCGGCGTGGCCTTTGTGCAGGGCCTGCAGGGCGACGACCCGCTCCACCTGCAGGCCGCGGCCTGCGCGAAGCACTTTGCGGTGCACAGCGGCCCGGAGTCGTCGCGGCACACGCTCGACGTCGCCCCGCCCGAGGCGGATTTCCACGAGACCTACCTGCCGGCCTTCGAGGCGCTCGTGCGCGAGGGCAAGGTCGAGGCGGTGATGACCGCCTACAACTCGCTCTACGGCCAGCCCTGCGCGGTGAACCCGAAGCTCTACGCTCTGCTCGCCGAGTGGGGCTTCAACGGCCACATCACGTCCGACTGCGGCGCGATCGAGGATCTCAAGGAAACCTACAAGCTCGCCCCCGACGACGCCGGTGCACAGGCGCTGGCGGTGAAGGCGGGGCTCGACGTCCGCTGCGGCGAGGACGCCCCGCAACTCGCCGAGGCGGTGCGCCGCGGGCTCGTCACCGAGGCCGAGGTCGACTACCGGCTCGGCGCGCTGCTCCGCACGATGTTCCGGCTCGGGATTTTTGATCCGAAGGAGAGCGTGTCGTTCAGCAAGGTGCCGTTCTCCGAGAACAACTCCCCGGCGCACGCCGCGCTCGCGCTCGAGGCGGCGCGGAAATCCATCGTGCTCCTGAAGAACGACGGCCTGCTCCCGCTCGACCGCACGAAGCTCAAGCGCATTGCGGTGCTCGGCCCCAACGCCGACTCGGTGACGGTGCTGCTCGGCAACTACAACGGGAAGCCCACCGCGCCCGTGACGGTGCTCGCCGGCCTGAAGGCCGCGTTCGGCCCCGGCGTCCTGGTGGACTACGTGCGCGGCTGCGACTACGCGACGCTCCCGCCCGGCCGCCGCCCGATCCCGCGCACCGGGCTGCGCTTCGGCGAATACACGGGGCTGCAGGGCGAATACTTCGCCAACCCGGACCTCGCCGGCAAACCGGTGGCGGAGCGCCGCGACCGGCCGGTGAGCTTTGATTTCGCGACGGGGCCGGACAAGCTCCCGGCCGGCGTGCCCGCGGAGCATATCTCCGTGCGCTGGCAGGGCGAACTGCTCACGACGCTCGCCGGCGACTACGAGCTGACGGTGAGCGGCCGCGGCGGCTTCCGGCTCTTCATCAACGGCGAGACGATCATCGACGCGTGGACGGCAACGGGCGAGCAGGTGAAGACCGTGACCCACCACCTGCCCGAGAACGCGGCGCTCGCGGTGAAACTCGAATACCGGCAGGCGCCCGGCATGGCCGCGGCGGTCTCGCTCGAGTGGCAGATACCCCCGGCCGACGCGGGTGTCCCGGCCGCGTTGGAGCTGGCCAAGTCGGCGGACGCGATCATCTACGTCGGCGGCATCTCCGCGCAGCTCGAGGGCGAGGAGATGAAGGTCGACTATGAGGGCTTCAAGGGCGGCGACCGCACGCGCATCGAGCTGCCGACGGTGCAGGAGAAATTCCTGCAGCAGCTGCAGGCGCTGGGAAAGCCGCTGGTGTTCGTGAGCCTGTCCGGCAGCGCCATCGCGATGCCGTGGGCCGACGCGCACGTGAACGCCATCGTGCAGGCCTGGTATCCGGGCCAGGCCGCCGGCACCGCCGTCGCCGACGTGCTGCTGGGCAACTGCAACCCCGCGGGCCGGCTGCCCGTGACCTTCTATCGCGCGACCTCCGACCTGCCGGGCTTCGAGGACTACGCGATGGCCGGCCGCACCTACCGGTATTTTTCGGGCAAGCCGGTCTACGCCTTCGGCCACGGGCTCAGCTACACGACGTTCGCCTACAGCCAACTGACCTGCGCGCCGCAGGCCGACGGCTCGCTCGCCGTCACCGTGACGGTGGCGAACACCGGCGCCCGGGACGGCGACGAGGTCGTGCAGCTCTACGCGACGCCGCCCGCGGCCCGCGAGCGGGAGGCGCTCTGCGGCTTCAGCCGGATTTCACTCAAGCGGGGTGAATCCAAGACCGTGGCGATCACCGTGCCCACGACCGCCCTGCGGCGCTGGGACACCGTGAAACACGCCTATGGCCGGCCGGCCGGTGACTGGAAACTGGCCGCCGGGGCGGCCTCGGACGACCTCCGGCAAACCGTGACGGTCAAATTGTGAGGCGGGGGTGGAGGCGAGTTGCCGGAGACGGCGAGACTCTCTGGAATTGAACCGGTGAGCCGTTTCCCTGCTGGCATCGGAAGCAGCCGAGCGCAAAGCGTGCAATAGTTAGATTAAAAAACCCAACTCCCTGCTCGTGAGCCGCGGTGGAGCGGGTAAGGTGCCCGATGCACGCCGCCTGCTGATCATATTCCCCTGGTCAGCGGAGGCGTCCGGGCATTCCTCCGTATTACCCCCTGCACTCCGTGGACCATCCCCGTGGCCCGCAGCTTCGGGGGCCTTGGCTGCCTCCACCTCATTTCCCCTGAGAAAAATGAAATCCGTCCATCACACCGCCCGGCTGCTCATCCTTGTCCTGGTCTCCGCCCTCGCCGTCCGCGCTGACGCCGGCGCCGACGCGGGAAAATTCACCTACGTCATCGTCCATGGCGCCACAGCCGGAGGCTGGGAATGGAAGAAGGTCGGCGAATTCCTCACGGCCGACGGCCATACCGTCTACCGTCCGACGCTGACGGGTCTGGGCGAGCGCGTCCACCTCTCCACCCCGGAGGTCGACCTCGACACCCACATCAACGATGTCGTCAACACGATCCTCTACGAGAACCTGCATGATGTCGTGCTCGTCGGGCACAGCTACGGCGGCATGGTGATCACCGGGGTGATGGACCGCGTGCCCGACCGGATCCGGCATGTGGTCTTCCTCGATGCCGCGGTGCCGGACGACGGCATGTCACTGTATGACCTGTTTGGGGGCCCGCGCGCCAATTCCAATGTCGTCGACGGGATGTTGCAGGTTCCCTGGGTCAAACCCGGGGCGCTGCCTCCGCACAACACGCCGCAATCCGTAAAGACCTTCACCCAGCCCGTCTCCTACAAGAATCCCCCGGCGAAGGCGCTGCCCGTTACCTACGTCGCTTTCGTTCCGGCCGACCAGTCGGCGGCCGAGCGCGCGGCGAAGGATAAGAGCTGGCAGCGGGCCGTGGCCCGCGGCTGGACGATCCGGACGTTCCCCGGCCACCACGTGGCTCACGTGGAGAATCCCCGGGGGGTCGCGACCCTCCTGGAAAGCGCGGTCAGCGACGTGAACCAGCCGATCGCGGAGAAACCTGCAGCAGGTAAGTAAGTCCCGGCCCAATCCCCATGAGAGCAATCACGCTCCGCCACTTCGCCGCCTTCGCGCTTCTCGCCGCGCTCGCCGCATCCGCGCAGGAGAAGCCCGCCGCGGCCTCGCCGGAACCGGCGCGCGCGAACCGTGCCCGTCCGATCGTGCTCGCGCCCGATGATGTGCGCACCTTCCCCGAGGCGCCGGCGGGTTTCAAGGTGTTGCGGCCGGGCGTCCCGACGGGCCGCATCGAGTTGTTTGAATACGACTCGGCCGTCACCCACACCCGCCGCCAAGCCAATGTCTACCTGCCGCCCGGCTATTCGCCCGACCGAAAATATCCGGTGCTCTACCTGCTCCACGGCATCGGCGGGGACATCACGGAGTGGCTGCGAGCCGCCTCGCCGAACGTGGTCCTCGACAATCTCATCGCCGAAGGGAAGGCCGTGCCGATGATCGTCGTGCTGCCGAACGGCCGGGCGCTGCCCGACGACCGCCCGGGCCCAAACGTGTTCGCCCCGGACCAGGTCGCCGGCTTTGCCCGTTTCGAGGGTGACCTGCTCGACAATCTTGTTCCCGCGATCCAGGCGAAGTATCCGACCATGGATGATCGCGAGCACCGCGCGCTCGCGGGACTTTCGATGGGCGGCGGACAGACGCTGAACATCGGCTTCGGTCACCTCGACACGTTTGCCTGGCTCGGCGCCTTCTCCTGCGCGCCCAACACCAAGCCTCCGGCCGAACTCGTCCCCGACCCGGTCGCGGCACGGGCGAAACTCAGGCTCATCTACCTCTCCTGCGGCAACAAGGACGGCCTTATCAACTTCTCCCAGGGCGTCCATCGCTACCTCAAGGAGCAAGGCGTGCCGCATGTCTGGAACGTCGACGACCACGGCCACGACGGCGAGACGTGGGCCGGCAACCTGTATTATTTCGCTCAGGCCATCTTCCGCTGAACCAACCCCTTTCTCCATGATCTTTTCCTCGAATAACATCGCCCTTGCCGCCGCCTGTCTTTTTTCGACGGGCCCGCTGGCCGCGGAGGAACCGCGGCCAGCCTATCTCGACCCTGCGCAAAGTCAGGAGACTCGCATTCACGACCTCATCTCCCGCATGACGCTCGAGGAGAAGGCCGGCATGATGAGCAATTCGACGCCCGGCGTCCCGCGGCTGGCCATCCCCAAATACGACTGGTGGAGCGAGGCGCTGCATGGCGTGGCCAACGCCGGGCACGCGACCGTGTTTCCCCAGGCCATCGGCCTGGCCGCGATGTGGGACGAGCCATTGCAGCAGCAGATCGCGCACGTCATCGGCATCGAGGCGCGCGCCAAGTTCAACGGCTACGCGGGCACGCCCCGGGCGGGCACCCTCTTTCACGGCCTCACTTTCTGGTCGCCCAACATCAATATCTTCCGGGACCCCCGCTGGGGGCGCGGGCAGGAGACCTACGGCGAGGATCCCTTCCTCACGGCGCGGCTCGGGGTCGCCTTCGTGCACGGCCTCCAGGGCCGCAACCGCGACCAGCTGCTCGCCGCGGCCTGTGCGAAACACTTCGCCGTGCACAGCGGACCCGAGTCGCGGCGGCACGACTTCGACGTGTCGCCGCCGGAGGCCGATCTCTACGAGACCTACCTGCCGGCGTTTGAGGCCCTGGTGCGCGAGGGGCAGGTCGAGGCCGTGATGACCGCCTACAACTCGCTCAACGGCACGCCCTGTTCCATGAACCCGCTGCTCTACACGCTGCTGGCGCAATGGGGTTTCAATGGCCACGTCACCTCCGATTGCGGTTCGGTCGACGACCTCAGCCGCACCTACAAGCGCGGTGATGCCGCGGAGGTCAACGCCCTGACCCTGCGAGCCGGCATGAATGTGCGCTGTGGTTCCGAGTCGGCCGCCCTGGCCGAGGCGGTCCGGCGCGGCCTCGTGTCCGAAGCCGAGCTCGACTACCGGCTCGGGGCATTGCTGCGCACCATGTTTCGCCTCGGCTTCTTCGACCCGAGGGATCGCGTGCCGTTCAACCGGATCGCCCCGACCGAGAACGACACCCCGGAGCACGGCGCCCTCGCCCTGCAGGCCGCCCGCGAATCGCTGGTCCTGCTGAAGAACGACGGGCTGCTGCCGCTGCGGAAGGACCGGCTGCGCCGGGTGGCCGTCATCGGGCCGAACGCCACGTCGGTGCCGGTGCTCGTCGGCAATTACAACGGTTCCCCCTCGGCCCCCGTGACCATCCTTGCGGGCCTGAAGGCGGCGCTCGAGCCGGCGGGCGTCGAGGTGGACTACGCTCACGGCTGCGATTACGCGGCCCGGCCGGCCGCGGTGCGCCTGTTGTCGGGTGGTTGGTTTGACGGCGAATTTTTCTCCAACCCCGACCTCGCGGGCCTGCCGGTGTTCAAGCGCACCGAACGCCCGCTGAGCTTTGATTTCGGCGCGCCCCGGGCTCCCTACGCCGGTCGGCCGCACGAGTTGCCCGAAGCGGGCATCTCCGCGCGCTGGTCCGGCGACCTGACCACCACGCTCGCGGGCGACTACCAGATCGTCGTCCGCGGTCGCGGCGGCTTCCGGCTCAAGCTCGCCGGCGAGACGGTGGTGGACTCGTGGATTCCGCCGGCCGGCGAGGAGGGCCGGGAGCGCGGGGTGAGAGTTACACGCCGGCTCGCCGACAACGCCTCCATCCCGCTGACGCTCGAATATCGGCAGGGTGACGGCCCGGTCAAAGTCGAGGTCGACTGGGCCACGCCCGCGCCGGAGTCCGGCATGGCCGAGGCCCTGGCGGCAGCCGCGAAGGCCGACGTGATCATCTTTGTCGGCGGCATCTCGGCCCAGCTCGAGGGCGAGGAAATGACGGTCGATTACGAGGGTTTTGTCGGCGGGGATCGCGTCAGGATCGAGCTGCCGGAGCTTCAGCGACAGCTGCTCGACCGGTTGCGCGCGACGGGCAAGCCGGTCGTCTTCGTGAACATGTCCGGCAGCGCCATCGCTATGCCCGGGGTCGAAGCGCACGTGAACGCGATCGTGCAGGCGTGGTATCCGGGCCAGGCTGCGGGCACCGCCGTCGCCGATGTGCTGCTCGGCAACTACAACCCCGCGGGCCGGCTGCCGGTGACCTTTTACCGAGCGACCGCCGACCTGCCGGGCTTCGAGGAATACGCGATGGCCGGGCGCACCTACCGGTATTTTTCCGGGAAGCCGCTCTATGCCTTCGGCCACGGACTCAGCTACACGACGTTTGGCTACAGCAACCTGACCTGCGCGCCGCAGGCCGACGGCTCGCTCGCCGTAACGGTGACGGTGGCGAACACCGGCGGCCGCGATGGCGACGAAGTCGTGCAGCTCTACGCGACGCCGCCCGCGGCGCGCGAACGGGAGGCGCTCTGCGGCTTCAGCCGGATTTCGCTAAAACGGGGTGAATCCAGGGTCGTCGCGATCACCGTGCCCGCGGCCGCCCTGCGGCGCTGGGACTCGGCGAAACACGCCTACGCCCGGCCCGCCGGCGAGTGGAAAATCGCGGCCGGGGCGGCCTCGGACGACCTCCGGGCGGTCCTGCAGGCTCAATTGCATTGATCCCGGGGCGGGTCTCGGGCATGTGTCTGCCCGCCCTATGAAAAACCCCGTTCGTATTGGCGTCATCGGTCTTGGCAACATGGGTCAGGTGCACGCGCGGCACCTGCTCGAGGGACAGGTGCCTCACGGCAAACTCACGGCCGCGGTGGACAGCGACCCGGCCCGGCTGGCGGCGCTGCCCGGGGTCAAGGGCTTCACGGATGTGGCGGACCTGTGCAAGTCCGGCCTGGTCGACGCCGTCATCGTGGCGACGCCGCACTACCACCACGCGGCCGCCGGCATCGCGGCCCTGAAGGCGGGTTTGCACGTGCTGATGGAGAAGCCGTTGACCGTGGACAAGGCCGACGCCGAGAAGCTGCTCGCCGCGCACCGGAACCGGAAGCAGGTCTTCGGCGTCATCTACAACCAGCGGACGGACCCGGCGTTCCAGCGGCTGCGCGCGCTGGTGCAGGGCGGCGAGCTCGGCGCGGTGCGGCGCGTGCATTGGACGGTCACGGACTGGTTCAGGCCCAACGTCTATTTCGCGGGTGCCGGATGGCGCGCAACCTGGGCGGGCGAGGGCGGCGGGGTGCTCATCAACCAGAGCGTGCACAACCTCGACCTGCTGCAGTGGATCTTCGGCCAGCCGGTGAGCGTGCGCGGGTTCTGCAAGTTCGGCCGCTACCACCCGATCGAGGTGGAGGACGACGTGACAGCCTACCTGGAATTCGCCAACGGCAACCACGCGACGTTCGTCACGTCGACCGGCGAGGCCCCCGGCACCAACCGGCTCGAGGTGGCCGCGGAGAACGGCCGGGTTATCCTCGAGCCCGCCTCTTTCCGCTACACGCGCAACGCGGAGCCGATGTCGCAGTTTTCCAAGACGACGAAGGAGCGCTTCGGAAAGCCGGCGACGACCGATGTGCCGGTGCCCTTCGAGGGCCTCGGCGGCCAGCACACGGAGATCGTGCGGAATTTCACGGAGGCGATCCTCGAGGGGAAGCCGCTGATCGCTCCCGCCGCCGAGGGCATCCGGGCCGTGGAGCTGGTGAACGCGATCTTGCTCTCCGCGTGGACGGACAAGACGGTGGCCTTGCCGCTGAAGGGCGCGGCCTTCAAGCGCGCGCTGCAGCGCAAGATCGCCGCGGCCGCGCGGAAGAAGCGGAAGAAGTGACCGGCCGGCGCCGCTCCGCCTCTCCGCCCGTCTGTTTTCCCATGAAAAAACACTTCGCCCGCCTCTTCCTCCTGCTCGCCCTGCCCGCGCTCGTCGCCCGGGCGACGGAAGGGAAGGGGTCTGCGGCCGAGTCGCCGCTCGCGCCGCTGGCCTCGCTGGTCGGCGGTGTCTGGGTCGGCGACGTGCCGGTGCCGAAGGACGCGGCGCCGCTACGACTCGAAGCCAGGTTTGCGTGGACCGAGAACAAACAGGGCGTGCGCTTCGACTCGGCTTTTGTGCGGGGTGACAAGCGATCCCCCTACACCAACGGCCAGTATGGCTGGGACGGCGCCAAGGGCAGGCTGGTCATCTTCTATAGCGACGACAGCGGCAGCCTGACGACGGGCACCATCGCGCAGGAGAACGGCGTGCTCGTGAACGACCTGACCGTGACCGAAGCCGGCGGGAAGACCTATCCGGTGCGGGTGCGGTTGACGAAAGAAGGCGCCGACGCCTTTACGAACGGGATTTTCCTGCAGAAGGACGGTGCGTGGGTGCCATTCGTGACGGTGCGTTACGAGCGGAAGAAGTAACGGCCCCACAGTTGCCGGGTTTGGAAAAACCGGTAAAGCCGCCGGGTGGCGGGACTGGCCCTAATAAAGTGCCGGCTTGTCCGTCATGGGGGTGATATCATTCCATCCATGAACATGAACCCCGTGCGCAAATTCTCCCTCGCCGTCGCGACCGCCGCCCTGGCGCTCAACGCCTCCGCCCAGTCGGCCCTCACCATCTACAACCAGAACTTCGCCGTCGTGCGCGAGCACGTGCCGCTCGACCTCAAGGCCGGCGTCAACCAAGTCGTGTTTTCCGGTGCGACCGTGCACCTCGAGCCCGACTCGGTGGTCCTGCGCGATCCGACGGGCAAGGTGGCGCTGCGCGTGCTCGAGCAGAACTACCGCGCCGATACCATTTCGCCCGGGCTGCTGCTCTCGCTCTACGAGGGCAAGACCCTGGACTTCGTGAGCCGCGACCAGAACGGGAAGGAATTCACCGTGAAGGGAAAGGTCATCCGCAGCGGCTACGTGCCGAATTTCTCCGGCGCGCGGCAATACGGCCAGAATTTCTACCAGCAGCAACAGATGATGCAGCAGGCGGCCGGCACGCCGATCGTCGAGGTCGACGGCAAGCTGCGTTTCTCGCTGCCCGGCGAGCCGCAGTTCCCGGCGCTCACGGACGACTCCATCCTCAAGCCGCAGCTCACTTGGCAGCTCGCGTCCGACCACCCCGCGAAGTTCGACGCCGAACTCAGCTACGTGACCGGCGGCATGAGCTGGGACGCGTCCTACAACCTCATCGCGCCCGAGAAGGGCGAGACGCTCGACCTGATCGGCTGGGTGACGATCGACAACCAGAGCGGCAAGCAGTTCGACAACGCCACGATCAAGCTGATGGCTGGCGACGTGAGCAAGCTGCAGCCGGACCTGGTGATAAGCGGCTACTCCCGCGCGGCGAAGGCCATGCAGGAGATGGATGCGATGGGCGCGGCCGTCACCGAGAAGGCTTTCGACGAGTTCCACCTCTACTCGCTGCCCCGGCCGACCACGCTGCACAACCGCGAGACGAAGCAGGTCGAGTTCATCCGCGCGGCGGGCGTGAAGGCGAAGACGCTCTACATCTACAACGGCGCGGCCATCGGCCAGCAATACCGCGGCTGGAACATGGAGAATATCCGCAACAACCGCGACTACGGCACGCAGTCGAACCCGAAGGTGTGGGTCTACCGCGAGTTCAAGAACAGCGAGGACAACGGCCTCGGCCTCCCGCTGCCGAAGGGCCGCACGCGCTTCTACCGTCGCGACGACGCGGATGGCCGCCTGGAGTTCACGGGCGAGAACACCATCGACCACACGCCGAAGAACGAACTTGTGCGCATCTACACCGGCGACGCCTTCGACGTCGTGGGCGAGCGCAAGCGGACGGACTTCGTGCTGACCAACCGGCAGGACCAGCTGGAGGAGGAATTCGAGATCCGCCTGCGCAACCGCAAGGCCGAGCCCGTGGAGGTGCGCGTGACGGAGAAGCTCTACCGCTGGGTGAACTGGCAGATCGTCTCGAACTCGCAGGACTTCGTGAAGACGGACGCGCAGGGCGTCGAGTTCCGCGTAACGGTGCCGGCCGACGGCGAGACGGTGGTGAAATACCGCGTGCGCTACGACTGGAAGTGATTCGACGGAGGGCTCAGCTCCAGCTGAGCCCTCCGGGAGCAACGACCATGACATCCGGGGCGCGGTCCAGCTGGAGCTGGACCCTCCAAAATAAAAAAGGCCCGCCGATGGGCGGGCCGGGTGACGGGCTGCTTGCACCGTCGGGGCTTGGTGGCCGCCCGGTGTTTGTCCGTGATTCTCGGGCGCTCACCGCGTCCCGAAACCAAGGCACATCACACCGTGATCAGTTCCTTCTCCTTGCTGGCGAGGTGGCTCTCGATGTCCTTGATCGCCTTGTCGGTGGCGGCCTGGACATCCTTCTCAAGGCGCTTGGACTCATCCTCCGGGAGCTTGGCCTTCTTGACCTGCTCGAGCGCGTCGCGGCGGACGTTGCGGACGTGGACCCGGCCCTCCTCGGCGAGGCGGTGGGCGGTCTTCACGAACTCGAGGCGGCGCTCCCGGGACAGGTCGGGGAAGGGGAGGCGGATGAGGTTGCCGTCGACGACCGGGTTGACGCCGATGTTGGCCATCTGGAGGGCCTTCTCGATGGCGCGGGTGAGGCCCTTGTCCCAGGGCTGGACCTGGATCATGCGCGGGTCGGGCGTCGTGATGGCGGCGCAGGACTTGAGTGGCTGCATGCCGCCGTAGGCCTCGACCATGACCCCCTCGACCATGGCCGGCGAGGCCTTGCCGGTGTGGAGGGTGGCGAACTCGTGGAGGGTGTGGTCCACGCTCTTCTTCATGCGGTTCTGGGCGTCGGTGAGGATGGGATGTGACATGGGATGGAAGGGAAGGTGGGGCAGACTAGGAGGCGCGGGCCGGAATGCAATCCGAGTCCGGCCGGCGGCGACTCACGCCACGCGGTGGCATTCCCGGTCGGGGCAATCGCCGGCGCGGGCGGACTCGAACTGGATCGTGGCGTGGCCGATGCTAAAATGTTCACGCAGCTCGTGGTTGATCTCGTGGAGCAAATGGGCATCGGCCAGTCCGTTGGTGAGGACGAGATGAACGGTCAGCGCCGTGTCGGTGGTGCTCAGGCCCCAAATGTGCAGGTGGTGAACGTCGGCCACTCCGGGCAGGCCCAGCAGGTAGGCGCGCACCGCGGCAGCGTCGATGCCGGGTGGGATCGCATCCATCGCAAGGTTAAACGAGTGGCGCAGAAGACTCCAGGTGCCGGACACGATGACCGCGACCAGCACGAGGCTGACCACGGGGTCGAGCCAGGCCCAGCCGGTGAAGGCGATGATCACGCCGGCGACCACGACGCCGGCGGAAATCACGGCATCGGCCGCCATGTGGAGGAAGGCGCCGCGAATGTTCAGGTCGCCCTTGCGGCCGGCCATGAACATCAGCGCCGTGGCGGTGTTGATCACGATGCCGAGGGCGGACACCCAGATCATGGTCTGGGTCGAGACCGGCGCCGGCACGCGCAGGCGCTGCACCGCCTCCCACGCGATGCCGCCGACGGTGACGAGCAGGAAGATCGCGTTGGCCAGTGCGGCCAGCACGGAGGAACGCCGCCAGCCGTAGGTGTATCGGGCCGTCGGCGCACGGCGCGCCCACACTGCCGCACCCCAAGCCAGCGCGAGCCCGAGCACGTCGCCGAGGTTGTGGCCCGCATCGGCGACGAGCGCCAGCGAGTGCGCGAGCAGGCCGTAGACCACCTCGACGATCACGAAGACCGTGTTGAGCGTGATGCCGACCGCAAAGGCCCGCCCGAAGTCCGCCGGCGCGTGCGAGTGGCCGAGGCCGTGCGAATGCCCGTGGTTGTGCGAATGCTCGTGTCCGCCGTGGTCATGATCGCAGTGATCATGCTCAGGCTCGTGGTGGTGATGGGCGCACATGCGTGGTGGCGCTCGCGGGGATCAGCGGATCCCCAGGGCGCGGGTCAGTTGTGGACGAGGGTGCCGATCTTCTTGCCGAGGATGGCGTCGCGGATGGCGTGGTCCTGGTCGAGGTTGAGGACGAGGATCGGGACGTTGTTGTCGAGGCAGAGGGAGAACGCGGTCGAGTCCATGACGTTGAGCCGCTGGCGGAGGGCGTCGACGAAGGAGATCTCGTCGTATTTGACGGCGTCGGGGTTCTTCTTCGGGTCCTTGTCGTAGATGCCGTCGACCTTGGTGGCCTTGATGATGATGTCGGCGTGGAGCTCGGAGGCGCGGAGGGCGGCGGTGGTGTCGGTGGAGAAGTAGGGGTTGCCCGTGCCGGCGACGAAGATGACGACGCGCTTCTTCTCGAGGTGGCGCATGGCGCGGCGCATGATGAACGGCTCGGCGATCTGGTTCATCGGGATGGCGGACTGGACGCGGGTGTTGACGCCCATCTTCTCGAGGCAGTCCATGATCGCCAGGCCGTTGATGACGGTGGCGAGCATGCCCATGTAGTCGCCGGTGGTGCGGTCGACGCCGCGCTTGGCGCCCTGGAGCCCGCGGAAGATGTTGCCGCCGCCGATGACGACGGTGACCTGGACCCCGAGGTCGTGGATTTCCTTCACCTGTTCGCACATCCGCTCGAGGGTGGCCGCGTCGATCGCCTCAGTGCCCTTGCCGCGCAACACCTCGCCGCTGAGTTTCAGGACGATGCGCTTGTATTTGATACCGGAGGCGACAGCGGACTTGGTGGGCATGAGGCCTGATGAAACGTGCGGCCAAATCGGGCGTCAATGCCCGAGATGAGCGCGTGCTTCCCCTTGACTGCAAAATCGCACCGAGGAAACGTGCGGTGCGGAGATTTTCATATATGAATGCCGAGTTCATAAATGAATTGCCTCGGGCTGCGGCGTTCTCCGTCATCGTCGGGTCGGTCAACCCCAACCCCCCGCTGGTATGAAATTCGAACATTTCGCCCTGAACGTCCCTGATGTGCGCGCCATGAGCCGCTGGTATGTGGAGCACCTCGGCTTCATGATCGTCCGCCACCGCGAGGATGCGCCTTTCACGCATTTTCTCGCCGACGAGACCGGCCGCGTCATCGTCGAGCTCTACTCCAACCCCGCCGCCGTGATGCCCGACTATGCCGCCGCCCATCCCCTGGTGTTCCATGTGGCCCTGTTCACGACCGATGCCCGGGCGGAACAGGCGCGGCTGGAGAAGGCCGGCGCGAAGCTCTTCCTCGAGGAAAACATGCCCGATGGCTCCCGCCTCACGATGATGCGCGACCCGTGGGGCGTGCCGCTGCAGCTCTGCCAGCGCACCAAGCCTTTTGCCGGTTTTTAATTCCTGATCGCTCGGTCGGTTTCGGTTCCCCTTCCATACCCCTATGTCCACGCCTTCCATCGCCGCCCGGCGCTGCCGCTGGTTGTCCGCCCTGCTTGCTTCCTTCGTCGTGTCCGGCCTGCAGCTCGCTGCGGCCGACAACGGCCTGCTCTTCTACCTCTCCGCCGACCAGGGCACGACGGCCGACGTCGCCGCGCCGGGCACGGCGAAGCCGAACTTCGACAAGCTGGTCACCAAGATCGCCGACGGCGCCAAGGGCGCCGCGCTCGAGTGCGGCGACCTGCAGGAGCTCGCCTGGTGGGGCCCCGGCAACATCTACGCCCAGCGCGGCACGCTCTCCTTCTACTGGCGCTCGCGCTATCCGGTCGGCCCGACGGAATTCCCGGTGTTCCGCGTCGGCTTCGGCGATCATTCCAGCTGGGACATGACCTGGCTGCGCATCGACTACAACGGGCACGGCTTTGACGCCTTCGTCACGGACGCCAGCCTGGCGCGCGTGCGCGTGT
>Ga0265327_10000203_pt1 | contig 124148 bp, 114 predicted proteins | sample 41621metaG_FD_202089 | JGI IMG/M metagenome (GOLD analysis project Ga0265327, IMG submission 202089) | Rhizosphere microbial communities from Carex aquatilis grown in University of Washington, Seatle, WA, United States - 4-16-21 metaG | ecosystem: Host-associated > Plants > Roots >... | reverse complement strand
AATTATGGTTGCAAATTCAGTAAAAATCACGCATTCTTAGACCAAGTTTGAGCCCCTGAATTAACAGTTTAAAGTGGCTTCATTACGCCGAAAATCACTGGCTCCTTAATGCCGAAAAGTGACAACTCGTTCAACTTCTGCTGATCTTGGTTTCTTCTTCATCGGTGGCCGGATATATTCCCCAGATTCGCTATCCCAACTTCCGGCAGGCTGATCTTCTTCACTCTCCCTTGCATACTCATCCTGATAGGCTGGTGGTTGTGTGTCGGCAGGCTGAATTAGAGGTGTGGAATTTGCAAACCCTACACAGGATAGGCTTTGCACTTTTGGGGCGCAGATTACAGCTTCATTCCCTATAGGTTTTGAGTGCTTCCCATTCCCTATAGGCTTTTCAGGCTTAAACTTCTTCGTCATTATTCCAGAGAAAGTTTGCTTGGGTTGCTTGGGGTTTTCGAACTCAATGCCGAAGTAAGCCATCAAGGCCGCTGGGTTTTCCGTGATGGTGTCTCGCATAGCGTCCCAGAATGTAGGCTCATCAATACCCCTTAGCGCCTTCCGCATGTCATCAATAACGCTATCCGCTGCCTTTGATCTAGCAGCGGCGCTATGACGCTTTACAGGCTCTCCGCGCTTCAATCCATACTGTTGCCCAACCTTAGCGTGAAAGTCGGTTTGTAGCGCCTTTAGGCGTTGCTTGTTGCCTACTAACCCACTGCCGATCATGCGCCCATCAAATAGCGGCAGCATGATTACATGGCAATGCGGCGCTGCTTCATCGTTATGGATAATTGCGCTTAGAATTGGAACCTCGAAATAAACTTCCGCCCATACTACTGAATCAGCGAAAAATTGCTGCTCTGCGATTCCTGATGAAAGTGGAAGGCTGAAAAGAACTTCCAATCCTAAAACCTCATTTTTCCGCCGCTTAACTTTTGCCTGCTCCATCCTGCTAACCGCTTGCGCTGCTACGTCAACGGCACAGCCAGCACCTTTCAAAATGTCGTTTAGATGTGTCCTGCTCGCGTCTATGTGGCTGTCAGCGCCGTTTTCAGCTTGAATCTCACGCAAGTTATGACGGGCAGCAACAGCGATGATGTTACTGCCCTTCAATTTTTTGATACGCAAAACCTGAGTGTGTTCAATCATGGCACGCCTCACGTTGCAGCACGTAAAGTGCGACACGATGGAATTTGCCGCTATCAGTTGACCGTTTCACCCATACCAAATCAATCCGGTGGCCGTAGCGGTGGCGTAGTTCATGAACTCTTGCCGCAGGTGCGAGAATGTCCAAGTCGCGCCGGGCAGCGAGGGTGTCAATCATGCGATGTACTCGCAACCAATCCATCAAACGTTGGCGTTGTGCTTCGGCTGAGTTAAAATGCGCGTGCGGTGTTTTACCTTCGCCCTGACCACTAATCAGGGCGATTTTCTTTTGCGGTGTCGTCATGGCTACACCTCACGATTAGCGAGGCGATTATTTACCCATGCGAAAATCTCAGCTTCAGAAAAAACAGTCTTCCGGCCAAGCTTTACAGGGCGCAGTTCGCCAGCCGCGATAAGCTGATACAGGGCAGTTTTTTTCAGGCTGGTGATGCGGGTGACTTCTGGAAGCGGAATAAACCGCGTTGCTGTGGTTGTCATGGTGTGTGTGCTTCCTTGGCTGGTTATTGAAGGTTGCACTTTTCCAGACGTGATTCACGGGTTCGCTAACCCGTGAAATTTACCGTATGATCTTCTTTCGTTCCTCACCGCAAACATTGCAGAATCGCTCATAACTCATATTTTTGTTTTCTTTGCCTTCTAGGTATTTCCCTACACGGTTATCATAGGCAGTCCATCCGCGTGGTGGCTTGTCTGCCACTGCTTTCCACAATTCCGGGTTTTTCATGGCTGGTTTTTTCTCCAGAATTTTGGCAATACACTTGCGGATAACGCTGCCAGTATTGGGTTTCCGTCCCTGCTCGAACTTTGATCCTTTCAATGCTTTATGACACTTATTTGCTTCTACAAGCAACGCGCTTTCATGAGCATATTGCTGCTCTGGGGTTCGATTTTGACCAGCTCCGCGTTTGGAAATGTAATCGTGTTGCAGCGGCGTGCTAGCCTCACCATAAATTTCACGCATCGCTTGCCATAATTTCCTTACCCGAAACGGAGGTTGCAGCGGCCACACACCATTAGGAATTTCACAAAATTGCTCGAATCTGCCATCACCTATAAAATTTTCACGCAATTGCGCGAACCCCTTAATTTCTCCATTAGCTGCTTTTTCTATAGCTACTTTGTTTTCAGCTGTATATTCTTCAGCCCCGAATTTTCCGGCCAGCCATTTATCGACTGCATTATTAAAATCGTTCATGCAACCCCCGGCGATTATGAAAGATTACGCGCTCTGCACAAGCTGAATTACATTCCCCTTGCTGCCGCAATAATTGCCCCATGCCTGCATCAACTCTCTGCGCCTCTCAAATAGGTCACTGCGCTGATATGCGGCTTCAACTTGGTTTGTATTGACGTGTGCTAGAGCTGCCTCTAATACTGCGCTGGGATAGGCCGTAGTCTCTGCGCCCCACATCCTAAACGATGATCTAAAGCCGTGAACAGTCACATCAGGCGCGATGCTGTGCAATGTCTTATTGACGGCCACATCTGACAGCAGGCCACCGCGCTCACCACGGAAAACAAATTCCGCATTTTCTAGCCGCCATTCCTGCATTTTGGTCAATATCTGGATTGCCTCATCACATAGCGGAACCCGATGTTCTTTTTCTGCCTTCATTCTGGCTGCTGGTATTGTCCACGTCTTCGCCGTCAAGTCGATTTCACTCCACAATGCGCCCCGGCCTTCCCCTGATCTCGCCGCTGTCAGGATAATGAACCGAAGGCAGTAAGCCGATATAAAATCCTTCCCGCGCAGGGCTGACATAATGCCCGGCAAATCAGTGTAGGACGCGGCGGCGTGGTTGATGCGCTTGGTCACTTTGCTGGGCTTCGGTAAAACTTGATCGAGATTGTTTTTCCACCCTGCCGGATTATATCGTCCGTGCGCTTTTTCAGTGACTGCGGCATAGGCAAGTACAGCTTCTATGCGCTGCCGTAATCTAGTAGCTGTCTCGGTTTTTGTTGCCCACATTGGAAGCAAGATAGCCTTCACATCGGCAAGAGTAATCTCAGCAGGCGGTTTGCTGCCGATAGTTGGCTGTGCGTACTGTTCAAGCGTTGTTGTCCACTGTGCCGCGTGTTTCGCGTTGCGCCATCCGCTGCGCTTGGTTTCGATCAACTCAGCGGCGTAATCAGCGAACGTCATCGCCTTTGTGTCGCGCCTGTTGAGTAATTCCGCAGGGTCTTTGCCGTCAGCCAGTGCTGTACGCATCTTGGCTGCCAGTTCCCGCGCTTTGGCAAGTGTGCGATCATCCTTCGAGCCGATACCCAACTCCCTGACCTTGCCGGAAGCCTGATACCGGAAAACCCAACTACGCGCCCCGGTGTCCTTCACCCTCAGATACAGATTTCCGCCGTCCGCGTGAAAGCCTGTTCCCAAGGTGTCCACCTTCCGCGCTGTTAACTCAAGATGCTTTGCCATGATGCCCTCCAGTTCTTACGCCAGTTCTTACACTGTGACACGGATTATAGCAAACTAAGGCGAACCGTGGCGGATAGATAATACTGTAAGTACATGAAGAAAAAAGGTGTAATTGGAAGTATGCGAAAGTGTGCGAACGTAGGTTAGGCGGTCGTCCACTCCGCCAATTATAAAAAAACCGTTGATTAGTCAACGGTTTTTTTCATCAAAATCCAGTGGCCTTTCTTTTTTGCGTCCCGTATTTGCAAGGGGAAATACTATTATTACCGGTAGAATGAAGTTCATCGGTCTTAAATATTCGGCAAAATCAGGGAACGGTTTTCTGTTTCGGATCAATTTTTTGTGCAGGCAATGCCAATGTGAATCGTACTATCCCGTCGTCGCCGGTCTTTAGGGTGATATCTCCCCCGTGGGCGCGTGCAATTTCCCTGGACACGCTGAGCCCCAATCCAACGCCCTCTATGTGACGGGTATGTGCGGGGTCGGCACGGTAAAAACGCTCGAAAATTTTAACGCGATCTGCGGGGATTATTCCGGGTGACGAATTGGACACCATGACTTCTATCCGTTGTGCATTGCGGGAGGCGGTAATAGTTATCCATCCGTGTTCAACGTTGTACTTGATCGCATTGCTGATCAGGTTGTGCAAAACCTGGCGCAACAGTCCCTCGTCGGCATTGAGCAACAGGTCGGGTTGAATTTCGCCGCTAACCTGTAACTGCGGTGCCAACATGCGGGTATCTTCAACAAGATCGGCAAGCGTTTTTGAAAGATAACAGGGTTCGCGGTGCACACTCAGGCGGCCTGCATCGGCCTGGGACAGCATGAGCAGTTTGCGTGAAATGGTGGAGAGCCGTCTGACTTCATCCAGGATGCCGGTCAGCTCCGCTTGCAGGGGGGATCCGTCTTCGGCAGTGTTGATGGCGCGTTCGAGTTGCCCCTGAAGGATGGCAAGGGGAGTCTTCAATTCGTGCGCCGCATCGGCTGAAAATCGATGTGCCTGCTTGAAACTGCGCTCCAGACGCTCCAGCATGCGGTTAAACACCTCAATCAATTCGACGAACTCATGATCTTCCCCCCGGGCTGCAATCCGATTGTTAAGTCCTTCCGCAGTTACTTTGCGGGTGGTGTCGGTAAGTTTGCGCAGGGGGCGCAAGGCCCGGCTAGAAAAAATCCACCCGCCGAAGCCGATCAGAATGAGTGTCAAGGGAAGCACGGCAAAGAACGCGTTGCGTATGCCGTTCATGTCGGCATCTATGACCCGTGCATTCACCGCAACTGCTATCCGGCTGCGATCGGTACTTGCCAATCCGATACGCCATAAACTCCCCTCCAGACTTTGGGAAGTAGTTGAAGAAACCGGCGGTGGTCCGCCGGGGGGGTCGCGGGGAGGCAAAAATTGGGGGAGCGGATTTTCCCGGCCCACAGTTCCCTCATTGGACGGAATGGGTACAGAGGGGGCAAAATTTTGCCGTTCGGGCATAGGTTGAGGCGGCAACTGTTGCCCCGTATTGCCCCCATTCGGACTCGTGTCTGGCGGACGCCGGACAGGGTCCGTGCGCGGAGGGTCACGGGGAGGCGAATATTCATTTTGATCCGTTGCGCCGATTGGAGGGGCGTCCGGGCGGGGAGGTGGAGGGCCGCGAAAAAAATTCCTGTCCGGAGGCGGTGCGCGTCCACCCGGTCCGGGCCCCGGTCCCGGACCGGCTTGTGCAAGAAGTAAAGGCGAACCCGATACGAAATCAGTGGCCCTGGCCTCTGAAACCAGCTTCGGAACCGTCCATCCGGTTATTTGCCCCGCTTGCTGTTTCGGCCAGGCAAGATGTGTCGGGTCAAGATTGGAAGGCCAGCCTGATGATTGGTAAATGGTCCCGCCTGAACTGTTCTGAACCAGCAGGAGCAAGTCGCTGCTGTCGCGGATTCCAAGGTCGGTCACGAATCTGTTTTCAACTTCCCGCCAGTCGGTGGCTCCAAGAGGCCGAGCAGCCGCGCGTTCGGCATGGGAACGAACTTCGCTGTCTATGCGTTCGATTTTGATATCGCGAATCAACCACCAGGTGCCGAGACCGAATGCAAGCAAGGCGAGCCCGGTGAGCAGAACCGAGAGCAGGGCGAGTCGCAGGCGAAAGGACTTGATCATGCCGTTTTCCGGAAACGGTAGCCGACGCCGCGCACACTTTCAACAGGGGATTCGCCGTCGCTCATGACACCGATCGAGGCCATTTTTTTTCTGATACGCTGGATACAGACATCGACGACATTGGTGCTGGGATCGAAATCGTAGCCCCAGACGTGTTCGAGTATTTGGGTGCGGGTGAAGACGCGGCCCGGGGAACGCATGAGGTATTCAATCAGGTTGAATTCGCGGCTGGTCAGGTCAACGGTTTCCCCGCACCAGGTAACTTCGCGGGAAATGCGGTCGAGGCTCAGATCCCCTACCGAAAGAATATTCTGGCGCTCGCCCGAGACGCGGCGCAGCAGCGCGTGAATACGGGCGATCAGTTCTTCCACAAAAAAGGGTTTGGCAAGATAGTCGTCGGCCCCGAGTGTCAGGCCTTCAATACGGTCGTCGAGTTCGTTGCGGGCTGTGAGCAGGATGACCGGGGTGGCATTCCCGGCCTTGCGCAGTCCCTTTAGAATTGACAGGCCATCGCGTCCGGGTAGCATGATGTCGAGGACGATTACATCGTAATTCCCGCTGCAGGCACGGTTGAAGCCGTCAATGCCATCGGCGCAATGGTCGACCACAAACCCCTGTTCCTTGAAGCCGGCACATACGAAGTTGGCAATCTTGATTTCATCTTCAACCAGCAGCACTTTCATGATTTTTCCATCGGGTGTGTTTTGCTGCATATCGGATGGATTTAATTATAAATCACTAAGGGAGAGATAAATTTCAAATGTACCCATAATTAACGGATTAAGTTGCGGGATGGATAAACACAGCGCTTATCCATCCCCCAGTCCAAAGTGATAAAGGGTGCCGGGTAATTTTCGCCTCACTAAACTCTACTTGGGGCCGTGGACAGGCCGGCAAGCAAGCGGATGATTTCCTTCGGGCGGTGCAAAACAAGTCCCGCTAAGCGTCTTGTCTTCCCGTCCCACAAATGAACAGGACGCCCCGCTCGCTTTGTTGCTGCAGGCCTCAATAGCCTGGGGCGGAGGCCTGTGCGGTGCTCCCGAACCCATGCCGGAGTTTTCCTGTGCTCCTGCGGAAGCGGATCCACCCGGGGCGGTATTGCCTCCATAAGTGTTGTTTGTTTGTGCAGCCGCCATCGATATCAGCCCGGACAGAATGAGTGTTGCCGACAATTTGTAAATTTTCATGGAAGAGCTCCTTGGTTTAAAGTGATGGTTGGTTAAAATTTTTGATGGGCAGCGCAAGTAACTTCAAATGCTTTGCGCAGATCAAATACAGACAGGGCATCTTTGTCGTTTGACCATAGTTTCCCCGCAATGGCATGTGCCGACAGGATAGATGTGGCATAAACAGCGCCAAGAGTTTTGTCTGAAATTCGATGGGTGACCAAAAATGGCAATGACATATTTACCTCCAAAATTTCCGAATGAGTACGCACCGGAGCACGCATGATTAATGGGAGGAATCAAAATATATTGAATTCAGGCGGGGTTATAACCCGGCGCATTGACCGGATGTGTTGTAAGCCGACGGGTTCTTCGGATCATATCCGTCAGTCAATGTACACAAAAAACTGACAACATTTTGAATGTCCGTGGCGTTAAGGCCGGGGGCTATCGGCTTGCCGGGATTGTTCGTCGGTTCCACATTTTGCGCGTAGGCGACCGGGAGATCGTTGTACAGAATGTCCGGGGTACCGTCGGGTTTCGTATACCAGCGCGCCGGATTGCTGTTGCGCGTGGCATAGAAACTGACTACCTCATTGAGGGTGGAAAAAACGCCGTTGTGAAAGTACGTCTGCTTTACACCTGCATTGCGCAAAGTCGGTACTTTGAAACTTCCGCACAATGAAGTATTGCTTGCGAGATCAGTGCGAAACGGCCCGCATAATCCCATGTCATAGTAGTTGTGACCTGGAGCGCCCAGGTTGGCGCCATTGGCCGGTACAAAAGAGGGCAGCGGAGTGCTGTCGAGATTGTAGGAGATTTTCCAGTTGCGCGGAACGCCCAGCACATGATAGGAGTAATCGGTAAATTTTGCGGGGGTGCCGGATGAGGCGGTGGTGGTGTGGCAGGTTGTGCAGTGTCCTTTGTTGGGATCAAAGAACGCCTGTAATCCGGCCGATTCCTGTGCGGTCAAAGTGGCTTGTCCGTTCATATACGCGTCATATTTGCTGGTGAACGGATGAAACCCCGGAGTTGCCGATTCAAAGGCGGCAATGGCTACGCCGATAGCGGCAACTGTGGCGTCGGAATTGTTAAGAATCGACGGGCCGAATACTGCCGTAAATTGCGACAAATAGGGACGCGACAACAGCGATGCAACGACTTGGGAGGATCCGCTGTTGCCCATTTCAAACGGGGTGATAAACGGTTGTTGTGCTTGCGCGGCCAGATTGGGCTGCCTTCCGTCTAGCATAATTCCTCCGGCTGGATGTAACTGGTTGGCGTTGGTCGCGGGAAGGGTATTGGCTTGGGGCGGTGCCACGAGGGTAAAATCCGGCGTGTACGAGGCATACATTACCGTGGGAGAATTGCGCAGTCCCTGCAACGTCAATGCGCTGCCGCCGAATTGCACCGGGGCGTTATTGCCTGCTGAGAAAGCATTGCCGGGCGAGTGGCAGGTGGCACAGGACTGCTTGCCCGAAGCGGACAGGGCCGCATCATTAAACAGCAATTGCCCCAGGGTAGCCATCGTCGCCAAATCGGCTTGGGGGGGGGCGGAAAGGAAAGTCACAGCGGTCAGGATAAAACTGTTGGCTGAGGCATTGTACAGGGCGTGGATTTCAATATTTTTCCCGGCGGTCAATGAGGCGAGTGTGCCGTTGGCAAACGTTATTTGGCTGCCTAGTGTGACCGGTATCGTCTCGCTCGCATTTGCGCCCGGAGGAATGACTGTGAGGGTGAGTTCGCCTGTGGCGGAATTGTAGCTCTGTACGGTTGCGGTCAAATCAACCACCACGGGCGTATTGGGAACGTTGACAAAACTGATGCCGGTTGCAATTACAACGTTATTGCTCAGCGTACCGCTTATCTGGACCAAGGTTCCGTTCTGCAAGTTTGCGGCGCTATAACCCGCGTTGAAAACCGGGTTCTGGCTGGCATCGACTATGACACCGCGTACGCTAAAACTGGCAGTGCTGACAAAATTGCTGATGGTGCCTTGCAGACTCACCGGCGGGGCGACATTAACTTGTGATTTAAATACGTTGAGTTGGGTCGCGATCAAGGTGCCGGTACGGTTGACTGTGCCGTTTACAGCAACGATCAGGCCATTTGCCAGCGCCGGAATATCGGAGGGCAGGGTCACGCCGCTTGCGTCAACGGTCACGCCGTTAACGACGAAAGCGGATTTTGAAACGTAATTGCCGATTGCGCCGCTGACTGCCAAGGTTTGGCTGGCTGCGGATAAATTACTTCTGACACTAATGATATCGGCAGTCAGCGTATTGTTGATCAGGGTGCTGTTGCTCCATACGCTTACCACTTCCCCGTTGGACAGGCTGGCACCGCCGGGTTGCACGGTGGTGCTACTGCCGGTGATGATAGTGATGGAATTCGTACCCGATCCAAGTTTAAATGTATTGGCGACCGGGTTATAAGCGGTTACTGAGCCGGTTACGCGAGTTCCTGCAAAGGAGGCCAACTTCCCAAGATAGGTTGCCTGAATATAATCAATGCCATTCACGGAGAGCAACAGTCCGTGTACTTCAATATTGTCTCCGGACAGGACGTTGGTTAACGCGGTATATCCTCCGCCAAACGTGGTCACCGGGCCTTGTGCGCTGTCGGTATTGGCGGTGACCGTCACGCCTGCCACAACTATGGCGGGTAATTTGGCAGCGCTGCTGCCACTGCCTGTCGCAAGGCCGGCAGTAATCGATGTAACTGTACCTATAACATCGGGCGCAATGCCAACCAAACTGATGTTTTTGCCCGCGTCCAGATTCAGGATGACATGCTGGCCGAGTTGAATACCGTTTGCTGCCACGCCACTTGCAGCACCCATTGCCAGAGTCTTGTATGTCGTGTTCGCATTTTCAGAATATTCCTGACCGTCCACGATGATGCTGCCAAAGCCGGTTACCGTCCCGGATGCCGTGCCGCCGCTGCTTGTTCCAGACGAAACGGTTTGGCTCCCTCCTCCTCCGCTACAGGCATTCAGAGCGCCAGCAAGCAATAGAATGATGCATCCGGAGTTAAAGTATGTTCCAACTATTTTCATGATCGGCTCCTAAATTGCTATTTGTTCAAATTGAGAGGGGGCTGCACTGCAAATCAGATTAATTGGACAGCTGTATCCTATGCGCCAATAATGGCGGCACTCGTTGCCTTTGCATTACAAATTTGTAATGCAATTCACCGACCGCTCAATTTGTTTGTGGATTGAATAGAGGGTTGGCTGGATCGGGTGAATTGATGCGTAACTGATGAGGAATGAGCACGGGGTTTGCAATTTGGAGCGGCGCAATATGAACTTGTATGTATTTTCTTAAGTCAAACTGGTATATGCCTTGATTTATATTGATTTTAAGGTATGCTTGACGCTACATGATTGGCTTTGGGGATGATATGTACAAAAAACTTATATTGCTGGCTTTGTTGACCCACAGTCTGCTGGTACAGGCCGCGCCGGATGAGGCGGTGAATCTGAAGCAGGATGACGAGTTGGCGAGCTTGGTGCTGACCCACACAAAATCACCAAAATTACGGTCTTCCATAGCTTTGATCTACGACGAGCGCGGTCAACGCGCGCTGTATACAAAGAATGCGGATACGGTTGCTCCTATCGCTTCCATTAGCAAGCTGATGACGGCCATGGTGGTTCTGGACGCGAAGTTGCCGATGGATGAAGTGATACGTATCAGCACGCAGGATATGGATACACTCAAGGGGACACATTCGCGTATGCGTCCCGGCATGACTTCAACTCGGGGAGAGTTGCTCAAGCTTGCGCTGATGGCCTCCGAGAATCGGGCAGCGGCCGCACTGGCGCGCACGTATCCGGGCGGCACCGAGGCGGCAGTGTTGAAGATGAATGCCAAGGCCCGCGAACTGGGTATGAAGGACACGCGTTTTCTCGATCCAACCGGACTAAACAGCGGCAATGTTTCCACCGCCCAGGATTTGGTGAAAATGGTTTTGGCGGCCCAGACCTATGAGCCTATCCATAAAGCGACCACTTCTTCGTCACATGTTCTGGAACAGGCCGGATACCGTCCGTTGTTGTATAAGAATACCAATCCGTTGGTGCGGAATACTTCCTGGGATATAGGGGTCAGCAAGACCGGTTACATAAGTGAAGCGGGGCGTTGTCTGGTGATGGAAGCCAATATCAGGCAGCATCCGGTGGTGATTGTACTCCTTGATTCATGGGGCAAGAGCACCCGAATCGGTGATGCCAATCGCATCAAGAAGTGGATGGAAAGCTCTCTGAATATCCGCACGGTACGGCGCGGCTGACACGCATTTGCAAAAGAATGCAGCTTATATCCGGGGGGCATAGGCCCCCCGTTTTAATTCTGACCGTATCAATATTAGCCCAACAAATGGTTGATGCGGATATTGCGTACCCGTGCGGTTTCCCGGATCGCTTCGACTATGCGGCGGTTTAAAGTTTCATCGGGCTCTCCCGAAGCCGGAATACGGGCCATTGCAGATTCGGCAAATTCGCGGATAGTGTTGAAGTAGGTGTCCGACTTTCCGGCTTTCGGGCCGGCAGCCTGAAAATACAGCATACCATTTCGTTGTGTGACAGCGAGTAAATAGCAGTCGTGTCCATGCGCGGTGACCTGATTGTCATTCACCTCGAAGTACAGAGTGGCACTGTTTCGGGCGGACACTTCCGAAAAACCGATTTGTGCGGCAACCGCCTCGATAAAGGGTTGCGCGAGATTGATCTGCGGGGCCAATGTCATGTGATATTGGCCGGGCCGTTCGATAACCAGCGGGTTGTCCAGCGGTGGCGTTTTCCCCGGACGGAGGATAGACATCAACAACAAAGTCAGCGCAATAAGAGTGATCGTTTCTAACATGTGAAATTTTCGGAATCTGTATTCGGAATTCGGCGCAAAGGGATTTTGGCATGTATCGTACAGGGCGGGAGCACATTCTGAAAATTATAATGCCTGCCTTCGGGGGCAATATTCAAAATATGGCGCGAAATTAGCGAACCGACTTATTTAAGTCTGCCTCGGCAAGATGCTGTTCGAGTTGCTGGTCAGCATACTGAATATGGGCGAGCACTCTGGAAAATGGCCAGTGATGGAACCATTCCGGAAACAAATCCGCCTCCATATAGTTCAACTTTTCCCTGAAGTGGAGTGCATCCCGAATTAGCTCTTCATGCTTGTCCACGTGCCGGTCCTTTTCGGGATATCCGGACAGAATCATCAGCCGTTCTTCGGTTTCGAAGTGCATGCGCGTATATGAAATTACATCATCTATGATCCGGTCTATATTTTCCCGGGGCTCGTTATTGGTCACGGCTTCGTTCAATCTGTTCAGACTGCTGACGAGCTGTTGATGTTGCCGGTCAATTTCAGATACATCGAACATTTTTACGCATCCTTTCGATAATTGAAAATACCGGAAAAATTAGATATGACACTTGATGTGTCCGAAAATTATTCCGCTATTCAGGTGCGCCAGCTTACGCAATCATTCCGGTTGAATGCCATAATTTTAAAATTATAGGTGGGCTGGGCATTAAACTGCAGCTAAAAAGACGAATCCGATCAAACTGATTGCGATAGCCATTCCCAAAAATAATTCCAGGCTTCGCAGCATATCCATGTGTTTTTCATGGGACGGGTTGTCCCAAACCGGGAAGTGCATGATGTCAACCTCCTGCAGATAATTTGGAACGGCTATGGTGAGATTCATAGTCATTGCAATCGTGTTTGATCTGCTTCACAAACTGCAACTTTATTATATATACCATACTAAAATAGTCAAGTAATATTTGCCGGCAAATATTGGCCGAAAGTATTCCTGTCAGCGTAATCCTCCCGGGGGAAATGGTGTTGCCCGCCGGCAAGACCGGCTGAAGGAAAGCTACTGAATTCGCGCGATTAAATACGAATGCTGGAAGGCGCATTGCGCAATAAAATGCGCAAAACCAAAACTCTGTTCCATATCAACTTCCTTCCAAAGTAAAATTAAACGGTTGCAAGGCTACCGCGCGAACTGCCACACCATTACGCACGGACGGCTTGCAGCGCCAAGTCAATACCGTATTAAGTGCTGCATCATCCAGACGCCGGTATCCCGAACTGGCTTTTATTTCAGCACTTTCAACCCGACCATCCACACCGAGTTCGACCCGCAAAACTACTTTGCCTTGCTCGCTGAGGCGTCTGGAGAAAGACGGATATTCAGGAGGCGATCTCTCCGGGCAAGCGACAGACAATTCGCCGCTTAACATGACGGGTTGCTGCGGAGCGGGAGGTGCGGGAGGTGCCGCTGGAGCTTCAGGCAAAGATGCGGATTGCGGTTGAGGGGCGGGAACATAAACTACCGGATCATCCGGCACTACTGCGGGGGCTAGGGCCAACAAAGGGGGAGGATCGGAAGGCGGTGGTGTGGCGGGCTTGACTGGTTTTGCGTGCTCATGCGGCACAGGCTGCGCGGAAATGAGATCAACCATTAAAGTTACCGTCTCATCGTGAACCGGGATGATGTGATAGTTCCATAGCGAGTATAAGGCTGCAGCATGGAGCGCCAGCACGAAGAGCAAACCCGCCGTATGCCCCGGTTTTATATCGCGCAACAATTTATAAAATCCCATTTGTTATTCAATGAAATACAGTACTTGACTATTCCAAGGTCATCGCCGCGTTCCTTCCCATGATGAAAGGAAGAAACTGCACATCTGTGTGTACGGGGCGGCTAGTTCTCCTGGATGTAGTCATTTATGTAAAGATCAATAATCTAGAATTTGTAAGCAATTCCGATGCGCAGATTTAATGGTTCGTATGAGGCGCTGTTACCCAGGGTGCCGTAGGCGACTTGCGAGACCCCGTTGACTGTCGCAATGGACACGCGGTCGGCATATTTGACATTGGTCAGATTGAGGACATGCAACCATGCGTTCCAGTTTTTGTTTACAGCGTAGCTGGTGCGCAAGTTATACAAAGTCGGTCTATGGTAAGTGGATGTATTGGCCGTGGAGAGGAAATATTCCGATAGGTAATCTCGCTCAAGTTCTACGCGCGCGCCCGGGAGAGGGAAGTAAGTTGCTCGCAAATTAAGGTGGTTGCGCGGCATTGATTGATAGTCGTGCCCGGATAGGTCGGTGCGTGCGGAACCGGTTCCGGAAATGTAGCGGTCATAATAGGCTTCTGCCCAAGTGTAGGTCGAGGCAAGTTCCAGCGACTTGGAAGCCGACCACGCCAACCGGGTTTCCAGACCCCGCGCCTTCAGTGATCCCGCGTTTTCGTTTAGTGTTGTGAACGACGAGCCGTACAGGGTTTTTTCCGACGTAGTCGTATCGCGCGACACGATAATATCCTTGATGGTGGAGTTGTAGAGCGCAAGATCCCAGCTCAGTCCCCTGGTTTTCGAGCTTCCGCGCAAGCCGATTTCCTGCGTCAATTGATATTCCGGCAGCAAATTCATATTGGGTACAGTCGTGGTACTGCCTGCCAGAGTTGAGACAGACGGTGCAAGAAAGCCTTGCGAGTAGTTAAGCCAAATAAACTGGTCAGGCGCGTAATCGTAAGTAAAGCCGCTCTTGAACACATTCTTGGAAAAGCTTTTGTCGCCCCCCTGTGCGGGTGCGGCTCTGTTGTTGATGGAATAATCGATATGGTCAAATCGCTCACCCAATTGGAAACGCATTTTATCAACCGGACTGAATTCATATTGCACAAAGGGAGTCTTGTCCTTCTCGGTAGAAAGACTGCCGGCCGAATTCACACTCCCCGGCGCCCAATAGCCGCTTTGGCCCTGCAAAGCATTAAACGAATTATTGTAAGTAACTGAATCAACCGAAGCGTCTGTAAGCTCCACACCGGCGTAGAAGGTGGATTTTGCCAAATCGAATTCTTTGCGAAAAAGGGCCTGATAGGCGTTGTCTGTTTCTTTTGATTCTACGATGGTATTGGTTACGGCGGCGGTACCCGCGTTCACCGTTTTACAAACCACGGATTTCCCGGCCGCAGGTGTCCCATTGGCAGCGGTAACACCATCGTCACATACCGTTTGCCATGCCCCTCCACTGCCGCCGCTGCCAAAACCATCAGTCTTTGTGGTGCGCTTCGAAGCGGCCAGATTTAATTCAGCACGATCTCCGAATACCCACTGGTAGCGCGCGATTCCTGTGGTGAAATTATAATCGGTGCGGCCATAATTCCCCGGCAGGCCCTGTTGCCAGTCGGCAATGAACAAAGCTTGCGGCAGAAAGCCGGCTAGACGATAACTCCAATTTAATGCGTCAAGACCAATAATCAGCCTGGTATTGTCGCTGGGTCGAAATAACACTTCGCCCCCAATACCATCCTTATTCTGCTTGTCCGAGCTGTTGCCTCTGGAACCCGCATAATCCGATTTGCAGGCTGAAAATGTGTAGCCTACGCCGTTGTCCAGCATATTGCCCGCATTGGCCTGGGTACGCAGAAATCCAAAGCTTCCCGTTTCCTGAGAAATCTTTGCCAGAAAGGATTTGGGCGGGTCGCGGGTGATGACATTGATGGTTCCGCCAACCGCGTAACTGCTGTTGAGTGCAGAACCCGGGCCGTTAATGAAATCGATGTGGTCAACGTTGGTAATATTGACCTGGTCCATCAACTCCCATTTCTGGCTATAGGCGACTCGCATTCCGTCTACCCGCATGTCGGTATAATTTTTACCCCCGTCAGGAATGCGCATGTTGCGTACCATGCTGAGGCCGGGCACCCGACCGGTCAATTCCCGCAATGCATCCACGTACTGCACGTTCTCTATGGACTCGCGGGTGACAACCGTGCCTGCCATAGGCGTTGCCGCGGTTAATTTCCCCAATTCCGTTTTAGTGCGAACATCGACTGATCGGGTAGCCGACACGGTCATAGAGTCCAATGTCGTTTCGCTTGCCTGCCCCGGGACGGAATCCCGGGGCAGGGGAGAACCCTCATTGTCGTTAATTGCAAAAGCGGGAGCGCTGAAAATTGAAGCGACTGCCAGTGACAACACAGTGAGCCGCATGATTTTATTTTCCGCCCATTTTTCCCGGGTAATCCCTTTCATTTTTTTTCTTCCTTTTGGATTTGTATATATAAAATTAATTTCAATTACAACGCCAACATCAACCGCCTCAAGCCCAGTAAAATGAGTACGGCAGCAGCACCCCAGCGTATCCAGCGCGTGATCCATGCGCGCTGGTCACGCATATTTTTTCCCAGCAAATTAATGAGCGGCAGCAAAATCAGAAGCGGAGTCAGAGCCGCTCCCAAGCCAAATGCCGCGCCATTTGCCATGCCCATACGTGCACTTCCCGCTGCCGCACAAACAGCCAGAAGTGATGCCAGCGGGGCGCACGGCGTCAAACTTAGAGAGAAGCCCATCAGCAACGGAGGCGTGCGCCCCGCGCTTCGTGCCACACCGCATGGAGTATGCTTTTTTTCGGAGTAAAGCAGCCAAATCCCCGCCGCAATTGAGGTTAGCCCAATCACCGCATTGCCGGTTCCTCCACGCATGGCTTGTGCGAGCCATGCACCGGCGCTACCCGCAATGGCACCGAGCAAACTGTAGGCGATAACCCTTCCCGACACGAACAAGGCGGTATCGCGCAATGCCTGCGTTTGAGAGCCGCCGCGTCCCAATATCCACGTTCCCATGAACGGAAGGCAGGTGGCAGTACAAGCCGTCAGACCCAGTGATACGCCGAGCAACCAGATGGTGAACAGCGTGGTTTCTTTGGGAATCAGCGCCGGATTAAAGAACTCATCCATGCTTGATCTCTTTTACAGGTGTCAGCCAGAGCACCTTGTTCTTGGGCATGCCTTCCGGACTTTCTTGCTTCACACGATTCTTGTAATAGTCACGCGAAGAACCGAACAGCTTGAAGCCAAAAAATTTGATCTGGATCACATCATCGTCTGGGCAATATTCCACGCAACGTCCGCACAATGTGCAGTCTTCATGGAAGGCCTTCTTGCCATGCTCGCCACCGATTTCGTGTATGTCCATCGGGCAGGCTTTTTCGCATACGCCGCATTTTTCGCATTTTTCGTGCTGTTTTTTCACTAGACGCATCGGCGATAGTCTTTGAAACAATGCGTTCCATGACAACAACGGACAGATGCGGCAAAATGGCTGGCGCGCGGCAAAGGCGGCAATGATGACGAATCCAAACAAAGCATTACCCGCAGCGTTAAGGAAGAAGCCGGCACCGGATGCGGTACTCATGGCGATTTGTTCCGTGTCTGCCGTCAGCAAGGTGGTAGCCAGACGCGATGGACATACCTGACAATAAGGTGCACCCGCATCTTCGGAGACCACTCCCATTCCCGCCAACAAAGGCAAGCCCAACACCAGTACCAGTAACATCAACCATTTTGCAGGACGGACTTTGTTTACATTGTCCGGCTTAAAGCGGTGCAGCGGTCTGCCCAATCTTCTTCCTATGCGGTAAAGCAGCTCCTGTACGGTGCCCATGGGGCACACCCAGCCGCAAAATGCTTTGTTGAGAAAAAAGAAAAAGGTAAAGAATGTTCCCACCGAGATGAGCGCGGGGATGAAAATCTTGAAAGTGACCTCATGCACTTTGGTGAAAGCCTGCCCGATGCGGTGGTGCAACTGATGCTGGTCAACAATAAGAATGCATTTGTCACCGGTCAGTTTGTCGTATGCGCAGGAGAGTGAGGGGAGCGACTCTGAAATTTGATCCGATGCGTAACTCCCCAACACGGCCCCTCCGTATACGGTTACGAACAGCATGATAATTTGAACCGTAAATCGAGTGCGCCCCAGCGTCGGAAACCGGATATTCAACATGTTATGCCTCCCCACCCGCGGTATTTTTTGTTATGGCAGAATTCCTGTCACCCGGCCTGGTGTTGGATGCCGAATTGTTTGATTCGCGACGCCTCAATAGGGGGGCAGCCCCCATCATTCCCAGCAAAATAAATCCAATGCCCATTGCCAAGCTGCGTTGATCGTATGCGTTCGTCCCGTAGGTGCTGTTAAATCCGGTTACATACGATTTTCCTCCCCCGATATGTTCCGCCACGAGCACGAACTCTGAACCGCGCCTTCCCGCATTATGGGTGTGACCGCCCGCATTGTTTTTTTCGAAACCTTGATCGGCGGCCACTTTGAAATCATCGGGGATATGAACAGTGACCAAACCCTGCGCATTGCTGGTCAACTCGGCTTTAGTGCCGTTTTGCGTTTCCAGATTAAGTTTCTGACCGGGTAGAAGCTGACCGTTAAATCGAACAATAAAACTCCAGTCTTCATTGGCGCGATAACGCGAATGTTCATGTGGAAAAGGTTGCGGTATAATTTCGAGCTCATTCTTATTTTGCATGAACATCCTGGTTGGATCTTTGCCGAAACCGCTGAAATATACTGTGGATGCCACATGTACCGAATCCGGTTTCTCTTCCCGCGCCGCCAGCCAATAGAATCCTTTGGAGGCCGATTTGTCCATTTTGGCCCCCGCCATGCTGAAGGGCAGATGTAGTTTCCCCCCGGAATTATTGTCCTCGGTTGAGTACGCATCGATGTTATCCGCCACAATGTTTTGTGGAACAACCGTCACTTCACGTTGATCGGTGTCATCATTTATTTCCATCCGTATTTTCAACGTCGGATAGGCAGTCCACGCGGCCGGTCTTCCGGGCATTTTCTCGCCCCCCGGAATGTCTGCAATCCCTTCCTTGCCAGAATGGTCACCGTGCTTGCCATGCATCCCCGCGTGTTCTTTATGTGCCGGAGCGGGAGACTCGGGCGAGTTTTCCGCACTTATTCCGGATTGCGAAAATAACATTACGGTTGCCAAAATAATTCCGCCGCAAAAATATTGGTTTTTCATTTTTGTGACACCCTGTCGAATCGGTTGTTGAAAGTTTGCGCAGCGGATTCTAAGGATGAAAAACCTCTTTGAGAATGTGGCATATTGACGCGCGGCATTTTGTCGCAGGCCGGTTGGGGCGTGACTGCATTAGTGTTAAATCGATGAGAATTACCGGCTCAGCAATAGGTATGCCAGGGGTACGTCAAAAGTAAACCGCTTTGGAGTTGACGGGTTTGAGTGAGATAATGTCTGGCGCATGCAGGGTTCGCAGATTGAGTTGCCGGTAATATTTGCAGTTGCAAGGGAGCGGTACATTATCAATTTCATTTGTGCTGTGCCGGTTAAGGTCTCTTTCGTTTAATTCTCCGGTCTTTGGCGGGCTGGAAGGGCGGACATGATCGTGCATGGGTAATAAGGGTGCCTGGGCATAGCCGGTGTAACCTTGGGTTGTTGAGTTGTTGATAGGTAGAGGAAGACATGGATACCCATCTTGGACGATATGAAATACTTGAAGAGTTGGGGCGGGGGGATATGGGCATTGTTTACAGAGCTCATGACCCGCTCATTGATCGTTTCGTCGCAATCAAGACGATCGATCTTCAAAAACTAAGCGAGATAGACAAGGAAGAATACAAGGCGCGTTTCTATCAGGAGGCCAAGGCGGCAGGCCGCTTGAATCACCCGAATATTATTACTATCCATGATCTGGGCAGAAAAGGCGATATTGCCTATATTGCCATGGAGTTGATGGAGGGGCCGGAACTACAGAGCATCGTCACTGAAAACCAGTCCCTCACAATCGGGGAAAAGCTGGATGTGGCTTTTCAAGTGGCGGAAGGTTTGGCGTACGCGCATGAGCAAGGCGTGGTGCACCGGGATATCAAACCTTCAAACATCATGGTATTGAGGGGCAATCATGTGAAAATTGCCGATTTCGGCATAGCCAGGATGGAGTCCGCTTTGTGGCTCACTCAAACCGGAAAAAATGTTGGCACCCCCTTGTATATGTCTCCCGAACAGATACAGTCCCATCCAATTGATGCCCGCACGGATATATTTTCATTTGGTGTCGTGCTGTACCAAATGCTGACCGGAAGGCTTCCGTTCAGCGGGGATAATATCAATTCAGTCTGGTATCAGATTGTCAACGAGGAACCGAAAAAACCCAGTTTAATCAATCCGGAGGTTCCTGAGATGCTGGATCGGATTGTTGCCAAATGCCTCGCCAAAAAGCCGGAAGACCGCTATTTGAATGCGAATGAGTTGGCGGCTGATTTGCATTCATGCCGCAGGATGTCGTCACTGGCTCATCCGGATACCGGCAATCAGAGTCACTATTTTGGCGATAACGGGACATCCCGAGTCAGAAAAATCAGTACCAAGCAATTGATTGGGATCATCGTGTTGACCGCGCTGATTACGATGGGGCTTTATATATTGATTGATCAGATATTCATCGACAACTTCGGGCAATGAACCGGAATGCAGGATATTCATTAACGGCGAATATATTTCCGGCGGGCAATCAATAATTTGATGCCCATTATTCGAGCCTTCAATCTGCATTAGACTTTCCTCTTCACACCCTTTAGACTTGCGGACTTTTTGACGAACTTTCATCATGTCCGCAGACGTTGAACCCACCCTGAACGAACCCGTAGCCGTACCGCGCGAGATGATTGCGCGCGAAGTGGCGCGCCGCCGCACCTTCGGCATAATTTCCCACCCGGACGCGGGCAAGACGACACTAACCGAAAAGTTGCTTCTGTTCTCAGGCGCCATTCAGTTGGCGGGAACGGTAAAGGGGCGCAAGAGCGGCCGTCATGCCACTTCCGATTTCCTTGAAATTGAAAAGCAGCGCGGCATCTCGGTCGCCAGTTCGGTGATGCAGTTCGAGTACCGCGACCACGTGGTGAACTTGCTTGACACGCCCGGTCACCAGGATTTTTCAGAAGATACCTACCGAGTGCTTACCGCAGTCGATTCGGCGCTGATGGTGATCGACGCGGCCAAGGGGGTGGAGGCGCAGACCATCAAGCTGCTCAATGTTTGCCGCATGCGCAACACGCCCATCATCACTTTCATGAACAAAATGGACCGCGAGGTGCGGGATTCGCTGGACTTGCTGGACGAAGTGGAATCTGTGCTCAACATCCAGTGCGCGCCGGTGACCTGGCCCATCGGCATGGGCAAGACGTTTCGCGGCGTGTATCACTTGATTCGCGACGAGATCATGCTGTTCGAGGCGGGCGAAGAGCGCGATACGAAGGAATTCGAGATCATCAAGGGCATCGACAATCCGCGTCTGGCGGAGATGTTTCCGCTGGAAATCGAACAACTGAAGATGGAAGTCGAGCTGGTGAAGGGGGCATCGCATCCGTTCGATCTGCAACGCTTTCTCGATGGCAAACAGACGCCGGTATTCTTCGGTTCCGCCATCAATAACTTTGGGGTGCGCGAAATACTGAATGCGTTGCTGGACTGGGCACCCGCGCCGATCGAGCGCGATGCCACCGTGCGCACCGTGCAGCCCGCCGAGCAGGCTTTTTCCGGATTTGTATTTAAAATACAAGCCAACATGGACGCCAACCACCGCGACCGCATCGCCTTTCTGCGTGTCTGTTCCGGCCATTTTGAACGCGGTATGAAGATCAAGCATTTGCGCATCAACCGCGAGATACGGGTATCCAATGTGGTTACGTTCATGGCTTCCAGCCGCGAGCAGGTGGAAGAGGCTTACGCGGGCGATATTATCGGCCTGCCCAACCACGGCAACATGCAGATCGGCGACAGTTTTTCCGAGGGGGAGCTGTTGCAGTACACAGGTATTCCGTATTTTGCTCCGGACTTTTTCCGTTCGGTGCGCATCCGTAATCCGATCAAGGTGAAGCAATTGCACAAAGGTTTGCAGCAGCTCGGCGAAGAGGGCGCGGTGCAGGTGTTCAAGCCGGTCAACGGTGGCGATTTGATTTTGGGCGCAGTCGGCGTATTGCAGTTTGATGTGGTTGCCAGCCGCTTGCAGGGCGAATATGGAGTCGATGCCGTGTTTGAGGGCACCAGCACCACCAGTGCGCGCTGGGTTACCTGCGACGATAAAAAGATGCTGGCCGATTTCGAGAAGGCTTTATCCAACAACGTTTCCTACGATGCCGCAGGCAATATGGCTTACCTTGCTCCCAACAGCGTCAATTTGAAGCTCACCCAGGAGCGTTGGCCCAAAGTGGTGTTTCATACCACGCGCGAACATGCGGTCAAGTTGTAATGCGGCAGCTCGAATTTCAACTCAAGGGCGAATTTGTTGAACTCAACCAGTTGCTCAAGCTGGCGGGGATTTGCGATAGCGGCGGGGCGGGCAAGATGCTGGTTGCCGAAGGCGGCGTCTCGGTGGACGGACAGGTGGAACTGCGCAAAACTTGCAAAATTCGCGCAGGGTCGGTGGTGACTCTGCACGACGCAAGAATCAGCGTAATTTAGATGTTGTATATCGCACACAACGTAACGATCCCCGACGGCGAGATTGAGATCAGCGCCATCCGTGCGCAGGGAGCGGGCGGGCAGAACGTGAACAAGGTATCCAGCGCGATTCATTTGCGTTTTGATATCGCGGCATCCTCTTTGCCGGAAGACTTCAAGGAACGTTTGGGCAAGTTGAACGATCAGCGCATTACCAAAGAAGGCGTGGTCATTGTCAAGGCCCAGGAATTTCGCAGCCGGGACAAAAATCGCGGTGAAGCTTTGCGGCGATTGAAAGAACTGGTACAGAGCATCGCGGTGCTGCCAACGGTGCGCCGCGCCACCAAGCCCACACGCAGTTCGCAAAAGAAACGGCTGGAGAGCAAGGTCAGGCGTGGTGCAACGAAATCGTTGCGCGGGCGAGTAATAGAGTAGGGGCGTATGTCATACGCCCCCGCGGATTATTGGAAACCTTATGGCCATCAAAGCAACCATCTTCAAAGTCAATCTGCAAATCGCGGATATGGAACGCCATTATTATCAGGATCACGCACGGACGCTGGCGCGTCATCCGTCCGAAACCGATGAGCGCATGATGGTGCGTTTACTGGCTTTCGCATTGAACGCCCATGAGTATCTGGAATTCGGCCAGGGCATGACTGCCGACGATGATGCGGATTTGTGGCTGAAAGATTTAACCGGCGCAATTGATCTGTGGATAGATGTGGGCTTGCCCGACGAAAAGTTGATACGCAAAGCGTGTGGACGTTCCAATCAGGTAATTGTCTACACTTATGGGGGGCGCACAGCCGAAATGTGGTTTGCGCAGAACAGCAGCCAGTTTGAGCGGTTAAAAAATCTCACCGTGGTAAATTTTCCGGTGGAAAGCACGCGCGCTATTGCCAGGCTGGCGCAACGTACCATGCAATTACAATGCACCATACAGGATGGGCAGGTATGGCTAAGCGATGGCAAGGAAAGCGTACAGGTCGAGCGGGTAACCCTGAAGGCGGTTAGCTGAATTTGCTGCATGGCAAGTATAGCCGGCACGGCGTGCGTTCCTGTTTGTCGATAAACGTGCCGACCTGTTAGAATACGCGAGTTATTTAGTCAACATATATACAAGTCAACTATTATGCAAGAAGACAAAGAATCCATGACCCCGCTTGAACGCCGTGCCAGCATTGGCCTGGCGGGGATTTACGGCCTGCGGATGCTGGGCTTGTTTATCATTTTGCCGATTTTTGCGATATATGCCCAGAAGCTTCCCGGCGGCGAAAATCAGACCTTGATTGGTATTGCACTCGGTGCCTACGGTTTGACTCAGGCTATCTTGCAGATACCGGCCGGTTGGCTATCCGATCGATATGGACGCAAGCCCGTTATTTATGCCGGATTGATTCTGTTTGCCATCGGCAGTTTCGTCGCGGCTTCGGCAGATGATATTTATTGGATTATCGCCGGCCGGGTGATTCAGGGCGCGGGTGCAATCAACGCGGCGGTGATGGCCTTGACTGCCGATCTGACGCGCGAGGAACACCGCACCAAGGCAATGGCCATGATAGGGATTACTATCGGCATCACGTTTTCGATTTCGATGGTGCTGTCACCGTTGCTGTATCAGCTGATCAGTGTGCCGGGAATATTCATGTTAATAGGCGTGCTGGCATTGCTGGCAATGGCCGTGGTGGCATTGGTCATTCCCGATCCGCTCATTACCCGTTTTCACACCGATACGGAAGCGACTTCAAAAAAGTTGGGCGAGGTATTGCGCAACAGCGATTTACTGCGCCTCGATTTCGGGATTTTTTCACTGCATGCCATTTTGATGTCGGTGTTTATGCAGGTACCGTTTATATTGCGGCAGGACGGGCTTGAGGCAGCACAGCACTGGCAAGTGTACCTGCCGGTGATGCTGGTCGCGTTCATGTTGATGGTCCCGCCTATCATCATTGCCGAGAAAAAGGCCAAGATGAAGCAGGTGTTCATGGGAGCGGTCGCACTGGCCGCGGTGGCGCAACTGTCGTTGATGCTGTTGCAACACAGCTTGTGGGGAGTTGCGCTGGCACTGCTGGTTTTCTTTACCGCGTTCAACGTGCTTGAAGCTACACTCCCTTCGATGATCAGCAAAATCGCCCCGCTGGATTCGAAGGGTACGGCGATGGGCGTATACAGCAGTGTGCAATTTCTGGGGGCCTTCTTCGGCGCGGCTGCGGGCGGGTTCCTGATGCAGAACTTTGGCGGTAATTCAGTATTCTATTTCGCAATCGGTTTGCTGCTGCTCTGGCTGCTGGTTGCCGGCACCATGCGGCCCCCTGCGGCAGTGCGAACCAAAATGTATCACTTGCCCGAACTTGATGAGGAAAATGCAAGCAGTCTGCGGAGACGTCTTGCCCAAGTAACCGGAGTTCGCGAAGCAATGGTGGCAGGGGCGGAGGGATTGGCCTGTCTTAAAGTAGACATGATAGGTTTTGATGAAGCGGCGGTTGAGCAACTTTTGCCAAAAGAAGGCAGCTTCTAACGTTTCAAAATCCGGGAAAATTGCCGGAATTCGTTTATAACCATATGAACTTAATGGGATTCTGTTTTGGCTGGAAATCGCTATATCTTTCCAGCCAGTATCGGATGTTTTCGCACGATCCATATTCCCCGGTATTTTTCCAATATTCTACAGCGACGAAAGCGATATAAAACACGGGCGGAAGGTGCTCAACCCTGTTTGGTTGGGGTAGAATTCATTATGGGCATTTTGAAATGCCTGAAAATTAGGCGGTGCAAGAATATTTGTGATTTATGCGGGATTCAAGATGAGGGGCGAATGATGAGCAATGCAGTGACAAGGATGCTATTCAAATCTTTTATATATGTGGCGCTGCTGGCCGTGAGTGCCGGAGCGCAAGCGGGTTTGCAGGAGGGGCTTGACGCCTATCACAGTGGAAATTTCAAGGCAGCTTTGAAAGAATTTATGCCTCTTGCTGCCAAAGGCGATGTTGAAGCCGGGTTTAATTTGGGCAGGATGAACGAGTTGGGGCAGGGCGTGCACCAGAACTATGCGAAAGCCAAATCACGCTATAGCGATGCCGCTATAAAGGGGCATGCTGCTGCGCAGTATAGTCTGGGGCAATTGTACAGGGAAGGAAAAGGAGTCGCCCAGGACGATAAAATGGCCGCATCCTGGTATCTCAAAGCAGCCGTTCAGGGATATGCCGATGCGCAATATCATGTGGGGATAATGTACGCGCAAGGATTGGGTGTGGCGCACGACGACAAAGAGGCTGTGTCCTGGCTTGGCAAGGCCGCCGAACAGGGACAAGCGGATGCGCAGTTAGCACTGGCTCAAATTTTTCAGTTGGGACAAATCGTTACCCAAGATTACCTGAAAGCGGCCAAGTGGTACTGGAAATCGGCCGACCAGGGAAATGCATTGGCCCAATACAATCTGGGGCAGATGTACCGCCAGGGAACGGGCGTTACGCAGGATTACAAAGTGGCGTTATCCCTGTTGCGCAAGGCTGCCGAGCAGGGCCAGGCTGCGGCCCAGTTCGGGCTCGGGGAATTGTATGCAGACGGTCAGGGAGTTGCCCAGGATGCAGTTCAGGCGGATAAATGGTTCAGGTTGGCAGCAGCCTCCGGGGAAGAAAGGGCAGCGGCAAAGCAGGCTTCGGTTGAAGCCGGACTGAACCCAAGTCAAATTGAGCAAGCTCAAGCGCTGGTTCAGCAATGGACGCCGAAACACAAGTGAATGGATAAGGTGTGCGCACCGGTTTACCGGTGACGGGCGGGTTGGGGGGGAGTGCGGTTTGCCGGCAGTTTTGTTCAGGGCAGCAGGGATCTGGATACGGTTCATCAATTCTTCATTAAGGAACGCTAGACTTGCCATCCCGCAGGGGCGCAAGCCGCAAAATCAAAATTTACCGGCGAGTCGTACCCCGTTTTCAAACGGGGAAATTGTTTCCAATTTTTTCATCATAACAATTCGCAATTGCAAGTTTAACCATCAATGAGAATCCAGTTTGCACATGTCGGAGCGTTCGCTCTTTTGGCTATCAGCGCGTCTGCCCAGGCTTCCATACAGGACGGGATGGATGATTATTACCATGGAAATTTCCGGGCGGCGTTGGCTGAATTCAGACCTCTGGCTGATGGCGGAAATGCCCAGGCCCAGTATCAATTGGGGATGATATATGATCTGGGTAAAGGCATAAAACAGGATCGGAAACAAGCGCTTGTATGGTTTCGCAAAGCGGCCGAGCAAGGCAATCCGGATGCGCAGTTGAGCATGGGGCTTGCCTATGCCGACGGCAACGGTGTACCCCAAAATTCGGCGGAAGCCTTGAGCTGGTTTCGTAAATCCGCCGAACAAGGAGATCGTGTTGCCCAGTTCAGTCTCGGGGTTGCTTACGACAACGGGCAGAATGTGCAGCATGATGTGCAGGAAGCACTCTCCTGGTATCGGAAGTCGGCAGCCCAGGGATATGCCAAAGCACAGTACAACCTCGGGATGATGTATTACAGCGGGGAGGGCGTAACCAGGGATTTCCGCGAATCTTTGTTCTGGTTCCGTAAAGCGGCGGACCGGGGAGATGCCGATGCACAATATAATCTCGGTGTCATGTATGACAATGGGGAAGGTGTTCCCCAGGACTACACCCAGGCGATGAAGTGGTACCGCGAAGCGGACAAGCACGGTAATATTGCGCAGGCCCAGATGAATTTGGGTGATATGTATTTTGTCGGACGCGGTGTAGCCCAGGATTACGCGGAGGCCGTGCTATGGTTCCGCAAAGCCGCAGCACAAGGGCGAACCAAGGCCCAGTATAACCTGGGTATGGCTTACAAGGACGGATTGGGAGTTGCAGCGGACTTGGTGCAGGCGCACAAATGGTTCGAGTTGGCAGCGGCTGCCGGAGATGAAAACGCCGAAGCGGCCAGGAAAACGCTGGAAGCAACCATGTTGTTCAAGAAAGCCGAACCTGTCAAAGCGCACAAAAAGAAACGTCATGCAAAGAAGGCGGCAGACGCCGAATAGTCTCAGTTGTGTACGGTTTCATCCCCGGTGAATTCAGCTATGGGCAATGCATTGATCAATATTCCTTACCGGTCGATTCTGACCGTGGCTTCCCTCGCTGTGATCACAGCTGCGCAGGCCGGGTTTCAGGAGGGCCTTGACGCCTATCACAAGGGGGACTATCAACTCGCCCTGAAGGAATTGCATACATTGAACAAGCATGCGGGACACGGGGACAAGCGCGCGCAGTTTCTTATCGGAGTCATGTATTACAACGGACTGGGAGTCAAACGGGATTTCAAGGAAGCTGTGACCTGGTTTCACCTTGCCGCCGAGCAGGGGGATGCCGAGGCCCAGAATAACCTCGGCTTGATGTATGACTTGGGGCAGGGGGTCGCACAAGACACCCTGCAAGCGGCCGAGTGGTTTGAGAAGGCGGCCAATCAGGGTAATGCAGAAGCGCAGCATTCACTCGGGGAAATGTTTGAGCAGGGGCAGGGTGTTACTCCGAACTTGAAAATGGCGTCCGACTGGTTCCGCAAAGCAGCGGAGCAGGGAAATGTCGATGCGCAATTCAGCCTTGCGGTCATGTACCGCCAGGGGCGCGGAGTGAATCAGGATGCCAAGCTTGCCTCCGACTGGTTCCGCAAGGCCGCCGAGCAGGGAAATGCAGAGGCGCAAAACAATCTTGGGCTGATGTACGATTTGGGGCAAGGTGTCGATCAGGACTACAAAGCGGCAGTGGAATGGTATCGAAAAGCGGCTGAGAAAGGCAACGCGGAGGCGGAGAATAATCTCGGCTTGATGTACCGTCAGGGTGAAGGAATAGCGCAGGACGACAAGCTGGCGGTGGAGTGGTTTCGCAAATCAGCCGAACTGGGCAACGCGAATGCCCAGAACAACCTGGGAGTCATGTACCGGCAGGGCAGGGGCGTTCCGCAGAATTTCAAACTGGCTGAGGAGTGGTACCGCAAGGCAGCAGATCAGGGCAATGCCGATGCGCAAAACAACCTTGGATTGATCTTTGACATGACGCACGGTATGGCGGATGGTCACAAGCTTGCCGTGGAATGGTACCGGATGGCGGCCGAGCAGGATCGCAATGTCGAAGCAGAGTATAACCTCGGGGTTGCCTATTACCTTGGCCAGGGAGTTGAACAGGATTACAAGCAGGCAGCTGTCTGGTACCGCAAAGCCGCCGAGCAGGGATATGCGGAGGCACAATTTAATCTCGGGATGATGTACCGTCAGGGGCAAGGCGTTGAACGGGATGACAAGTTGGCTTTAGTCTGGTTTCGCAAGTCGGCGGATCAGGACAACGCGGATGCGCAATATAACCTGGGTATGATGTACCGTCTGGGGATTGCGGTTGCACAGGATGATAAGCTGGCGTCGGAGTGGTATCGCAAGGCAGGCACACAGGGATATCCGGAAGCACAAAACGCACTGGGTGTGATGTACCGCAAAGGGCTGGGAGTTGCAAAGGATGACGAGGAGTCCATGTCATGGTACTTCAAGGCCGCCAGACACGGTTACCCGGATGCGCAGTATAATCTTGGGGTGTTATATGAGCTTGGCGAAGGGGTGCAACAGGACGACCGGGTTGCATCGGAATGGTATCGTCAGGCGGCTGAGCGCGGATATGCAGAAGCCCAAAATAATCTGGCCACGTTGTACCGCCAGGGACGGGGCGTCGATCAAAACGACAGACTCGCCGTATCATGGTACCTCAAGGCAGCCGAACAAGGGTATGCTCAAGCCCAGTTTAACCTCGGGACAATGTATGAGATGGGAGACGGCGTGCTGATCGACCTGGTTCAGGCATGCAAGTGGATCAATCTGGCGGTGGCGGCCGGGAATGAGGATGCGCAAAAGGAAATTAAGTTGCTGGAAGACAGGATGCCTCCCGATAAAATTGAGCAGTCGCTTATTATGGCCGGTGATTGGCTGGCCAAGCATAAATAATGTGTTTCAGCCGATGCTTACGGTTGACCGGTATGCCCGATAAATGACTCCAACAATTCAACCCGATATACAAGCAGAACTTATTTACGCCCATTTGTTTGGCGGAAATGGAATAGGCAAGAAAATTGATGCGGAGTCCGCTCTTGAATGGTTGAAGAATTCCAATAATCCCGCTTCAGAATTTATTTGGCTGCATTTCAGCAGTCCCCATGGAATAGCCAAGGACTGGCTTCAATACATAGAACTGCCGGTATCATTTAAGGGCGTGTTGCATGACGAAAGACGTTCGTCCCGGCTGTCTCATTCACATCACGGGTTATTTGCCGTAATGAATGATGTTTCTTACGATCCCGCCCATAGAAAGCCTCCGGAAATATCCACTTTGTGGGTAAGTATCAGACAGCGCTGGCTTCTTAGCGCATGGGATAATCCTTTGCGTTCGGTAGGTCAGCTTTTGGCATTGATCTCAGCCGGGAAGGCTTTCCATAATCCGCTGACACTGGTCATCCAGCTTTTGTCCAATCAGGCAGATGTACTGGCAGAAATTTTGCGCAGCACATCGAATACAGCCAACAGCATCGAGGAAAAATTGGCTGCCGGTGAACTGCCCAAACGGGCATCCCTGGGCGGGATGCGTCGTGATCTCATTCGTTTGCAGCGGCTGCTTGCACCGGAGCCTTCATCACTGTTTAGGTTGCTAAGCCGCCCACCCAAATGGGTGAGGGAAGAAGATATCGACTATCTCCATCTGGCAACAGAAAACTTTTCTGTTGCTTTGAGAGACATGGCCAGTCTGCAGGAGCGGATCGAACTTCTGGAGGATGAAATTGTGGCGCGTGTCGGAGAAAAGACTAACCGGAGTCTCTTCATCCTGACATCGGTTACCGTAATCGCGTTGCCTATGACCGTAATCGCTGCGCTGTTTGGCATGAATGTTGGCGGGGTACCGTTTAAGGATAGCAGCGAAGGTTTCCTTTATATATTTATATTTTCAACCGTGTTCACTCTGGCTGCATCCTGGCTGGTTTTTCACCTGTTGAGAGATTGATCGCGATCATTGCCTTTTGAAAATGAAGAAATATCTCGTTAAGGCCGCCTCGCCAGCCTGATACAAAGTTGACATAATTTTGAAATGCCGCTCTGGTAGAATTTGCGTGTCTTCCCCCATCCCAAGTTTCTAAATGCCCCCCACACCCCAAGAATACCCCCAAGACAAACCGGCAGCAAAAGCGTATGAATATAGCACGTTCACCTATCGACTCCGCTCTTCAGGAAATGAGCAATCTGGTCTCGCTATTTAATGCGGGGAGATATACAGAAGTAGCATGCCAAGCCCGGGAAATGACATTGCGCTTTCCTATGAACGGGATGTGCTGGAAGATGTTGGGGGTGGCACTGGGTCTGATCGGGCGTCACGCAGATGCACTGTTGCCCATGCAAAATGCTACGGCACTCTTGCCGAATGATGCTGAAGCCAATACCAATCTGGGCATCATTTTCCTGGAGTTGGGGCGCTTAGACGAGGCCGAGGCTAGCTGTCGGCGTGCGTTACAGATACAGTCTGACTTCCCCGAAGCTTATAACGTTTTGGGTAACACGCTTATGGCATTGGGGCGGCTTGTAGAGGCCAAAGCCAGCTATCGGCAGGCGCTTCAGCTCCATCCTGACTGGGCCGATGTTCAGAGCAACCTGGGCAATGCACTCCAGAACTTGGGGCGGCTAAACGAGGCGGCAGACTGTTACCGGCATGCACTACAGATCAGGCCGGATTGCGCAGAGGCATTCAATGGACTGGGCGGCACCCTGCATAAACTGGGACAATTGGAGGGGGCTGAAGCCAGCTATCGGCGGGCGTTACAGTTCAATCCCAATTGGTCCGAGGTGTATAGCAACCTGAGCAATACACTCCTCGAACTGGGGCGGCTTGAAGAGGCCGAGGCAAGCTGCCGGCATGCGTTGCGGATAAAACCGGATGTTGAAGGGGCGCATTATAACCTGGGTAAAATCCTGCAGGAACTGAACCGGCTGGATGAGGCCGAGGCGAGCTATCGGCGTGCGCTTCAGTTCAATCCCGAGTATGCCGATGCGCTCAACAACCTGGGAACTGTCCAGCAAGGCCTCGGCCAAATTGAAGACGCAGTGGCAAGCTACCGGCGGGCGATTGAAATTATACCGAGTCTCACCGATGCCTATTGTAATCTGGCCGGCGCTCTTATGAATCAGGGGAAAGCGGGCGAGGCGGAAAATTTTCTGAACAAGGCAATAGAACTGGCTCCCGGCAAATCAAAACCGCTGGCCACCGCGCTCATGTATATCCCCTACCGGTTGGATGATCCCCGGTTCAAACAATTGGAAGCCGTCTATGCGGAACGCGGAACGCTGCCAATGGAAGAACGCATCAAACTGAATTTTTCCATGGGCAAGGCCATGGAAAATATTGGAGAATTTGACCGGGCTTTTAACGCATATGAAGAAGGAAATCGGCTCCGCTATCAAAGCCATCCTTTTGATGATGTTTGGCATGAACGTTCCTTGCAAGAGTTGTGCAGCATCTTTACACAGGATCTGTTCAATAAATTTGCTGCCATTTCAAAAAACCTGCCCGCTATTCGGGATAAAAGGATACCCGTATTCATAGTTGGCATGCCGCGCTCCGGCACCACACTGATTGAACAGATTCTTGCCAGCCATCCTGCCATTTTCGGGGCGGGAGAGCTAACGATACTGGGTGAGCTTGCCAATAAAATTAAGCCGCTCCTGCTTGCCCGGACAAACCCTACGGACACTCTGTTGGCATTGCGCAAACTCGGGCAGGAATATCTTGACCGGGTCTGGAAGTTTGCGCCGGATGCGCGCTATATCACCGATAAATTACCCGGCAACTATTTTCATTTGGGGCTGATCAGCCTAATGCTGCCCAATGCGAAGATCATCCATTCCATGCGAGATCCGATGGATACGTGTTTTTCCTGTTACACGCTGTTTTTCGCGCTGGGACATGAATATAGCTACGATCAAAAAATGTTGGGAAGGCAGTATCTTCGCTACAGAAAACTGATGGAGCACTGGCACACCGTTCTGCCACCGGGGCGTATACTAGACGCGGTTTATGAAGACATGGTGGCCAATGCCGAGCGCGAAGCAAAGCGCATTTTGAAGTATTTGGGGTTGCCATGGAATCCTGACTGTCTCAAGTTCCATGAGCACAAGCGTGTTGTTCACACGGCCAGCGTTACCCAGGTACGCAAACCCATTTATTCGAGTTCTGTGGCTCGCTGGAAGCATTTTGAAAAGCACTTGGAGCCTTTGCTTGGGACGATGCAAGCGCTTGTGCGAGAACCGCAGGCAAAAGCGCAGAGCGCAGGAGTTGCCTTTGGTGCGGAAAGTGCGCCTGTTCATGCCATGCAGCGGCAGACGAACCAACGCGTGACTTTTAACAGGCTATTTCCCCGGGGGGAGAGTCGACGCTATCAGGGGTATTTTGCGGTTCTATTGCTAGTCGTCGGGGCGGGATTTTTGATGAACCCGGGTTCCTCATTTATCTTCAGCAAGCCTGACCCCGCACCTGCACCGGTTAAGGCTGGAGCCGACGCAACCGCACCCGCCAGTGTCGCAGCCAAATCACCGGCTCCGGATATGCGCACTGATATCAATCAGCTTGCTCTTGCGGCGAACCGGAAACAGCTTGCGGAAGTGAGAATTCGCCAATCGGTCATGCAATGGGCCGATGCATGGTCGCGGCGTGATGTGGCCGGGTATCTATCCTTTTATGCCGACGATTTTCAGCTCCCTGAAGGAATGCAGCGGGCCGATTGGCAGGCACAACGACAATCAAGGTTGAAGAAATACCCCTCAATTGAGGTGACTCTGAACAATATGGAAATCAGCTATCCCGGCGAGAATACTGCAAGCGTGCGTTTTACCCAGAATTTCCGGACTGATACCATTAGAGAAATTGGAACCCCAAAAGAACTGCGCTTGAAAAATATTCATGATCGCTGGCTTATTGTGAGCGAGAAGAGTTTGTGATTCCGCGTCTGGAAGTGACGTGGGCTGAGGCACTGATGCCGGAATCGGGCGTTCGATGTCCCTCCATGTGCCCTTCGGATCGAGAAGTGAAGGTGGAAATTGGGCTGCTTTGGGGAGGGATGCCTAGTCCGCCGTTGAAGCCTTGATTTGCTCCTGATTGCTGCGGCTTTGTTCTTCCATTACCAGTAACGATAGTTCTTTCTTGAGTTCATTGAATTCAGCCGAACTGGGATCGCGCGGACGTGACATGGCGACACGGACCTGTTTTTTTATTTTCCCGGGCCGGTAGGTCATGACGATAATCCGGTCGGCCAGGTAAATTGATTCTTCGATGCTGTGGGTGACGAAAATGATGGTCTTTCTGAACTCTGTCCAGATTCGCAGCAATTCATCCTGAAGATTGCGCCGGGTGAGCGAATCAAGCGCTCCGAACGGTTCATCCATCAACAGGATCGGTGAATCAAGTGCGAGCACGCGCGCTATGGCAACGCGCTGGCGCATGCCTCCGGACAAATCCTTCGGGTAACGCTCGCGGAAATCCTGCAAGTTCAGCATGTGCAAAAGCGCCCCCACTTTTTCCGCAATTTGCGCCTTGGGCATTTTTTTTATTTCAAGGCCGAAGGCAATATTCTTCGCTACGGTCATCCATGGAAACAGGGCATATTCCTGAAATACCATCCCGCGGTCCGGGCCGGGGTTGAGCACAGCTTGTCCATCGACTGTGATCGTGCCGCCGGTGGGGGGCGAGAACCCGGCGACGGCATTGAGCAGGGTGGATTTTCCACACCCGGACGGCCCGAGCAGGCAAATGAATTCACCGGGTTGGATGTCAAGATTGATATCGTCCAGCGCAACGATCTCCTGCCCGCCGCTGCTGAAAACTTTGCTGACGTTTCTGATTTGAATGTGCGGATCGGGAGTCATTTGTTTTCAATACCCCGGTGCCACTTGAGCAAATAATTGTTGAGGCGGTTCATGCCGGTATCGATGGCCAATCCTATCAGGCCAATGCTGAACATGCCGGCAATAATTTTGTCCGACCAGAAAAATTCGCGTGCTTCCAGAATGCGGTAGCCGAGCCCGTTGTTCACCGCAATCATTTCCGCCACGATAACCACGATAAATGCGGTACCGATGCCGACACGGGCACCTGTCAGAATGTAAGGGGTGGCTGCAGGCAGCATCACGCGCAGGAACATAGTGGTTTGATTTGCTCCCAGGCTGCGTGCCGCGCGGATGTAGATGCCGTCGACATGCCGTACCCCGGCGATCGTGTTCATCAGGATCGGAAAAAATGCGCCCAGTACGATCAGAAAAATAGCCGGCGGGTTACCCAGGCCGAACCAAAGAATAGAGAGCGGAATGAAAGCAATAGGCGGGATCGGACGCAGCAGTTGCACCAGCGGATTGAACAGTTTGTAGATGCGATCATTGGCGCCCATCATAAGACCGAGAGGAAGTGCCAGAACAGCGCCTATCAAGAAACCGACTATTACGCGGTAAAGACTGGAGCATGCATCGCGGATCAGCTCGCCGGAAAAACACCAGGCAAGATAGCCGGATTTCTCCGCATCAAAAACCTCAACCGGCAACAGATATTCCCACCACTTTGCGACGACGGCAGTCGGGGCGGGTAATATTTGCGGATTGACGATGGCTTGTGACGACAGAAACTGCCACAGCACCAACAAAATAACCGGTACCAGAAACCCTTGCAGGGTATCGAATATTTTTGCCGGGGAGCTCTTCTTCATGGGGCTATCAAATGGGGGCCGGATTGGGGGCGCACAGGGTTTCCAATAGGTGATTCCGTTTCTATTTCAATACAGGAATCATTACCGTGCCCCAGCGGCCGTGTTATTTAACTTTCAGTTCCTTCTTTGCCTTGTCGAGCAAGTCAAGTCTCACCCAGTCTTTGGCCTGCGGCGGAGTGACTATTTTTCCAACACCGTATTTCTTCATCAGGTCTGCCGTTATCTGCACGTGATCCAGCGTGACGTCATAAGTGAAGGAGGCATTGCTCATGGCGTCCTGATAGTCTTCGCTGCTGATCTGATTTTTAAACATTTGCTCGCGCACATATTTTTCGGCCAGTTTGGGATTGTTCTGGAAAGTCTGGGTTGCTTCCACGAACAACTTGAGCACCCGTTCGGCGACATCGCGTTTCTCGTTGTACATTTTTTCGGTCATCACCAGCACACGCACCGGTTCTCCGAGCGGGGTGTCATAGGGCTTGAGGACTTCCGTGCCGTAGCCCTTGTTGATTGCCTGGGAAGATTGCGGCTCGGATTGGCACATGGCATCGATATTTTTTTGCATCAAAGCCTGGTTCAGGTCCGCGAAGGGCATAAAAAATATCTGCACATCTTTGCCCGGCTGATCGGACCAGGTCAGATTGTTTTTTGCCAGTTCGGCAGCCAGCAGAAGTTCCTGCGCGCCACCCCGTGCCACACCCACTTTTTTACCCTTCAGTTCCGCGACGGATTTGATACTCAGATCGGAACGGCCCACGATACGCGCACCGCCTTTGGCAAATCCGGCCACCACGAAGATGGGTACCCCGCTGGCGCGACCCGCAACAGCGGCATCCAGTGCGCTCGCGGCGATGTCGATTTCGCCCGCAATGGTTGCCGGCAAAATATCGAGCCCCTTGGCAAAAACGCGTTCCTCTATCGTCAGATTATATTTTGGGGCAAGTTCTTTCATGTAGGAGACGGCACCGTAATGGGCGAACTTGAGATTGCCGAGCCGAACCACATCCGGCGCCGCCTGGGCGGAATACGCAATAAGCAAGGCGGATGCTATTAATATGAATTTTGAAAATTTCATGTGTACCCCCGGTTAATGCTGTTTCATGGTCAGAAATATTTTCTTCAGTTTTTCATCCAGCGTGGCGGATGTAAACGGTTTGACCACATAGCCGCTGGCGCCGGCCTGTGCCGCCTCGATAATATTTTCGCGCTTGGCTTCTGCCGTGACCATCAATACCGGCAAGTGTTTGAGTGTTGCATCGGCGCGTATGGCGCGCAGCAAGTCAATTCCGGTCATATTGGGCATGTTCCAGTCCGACACTACAAAGTCAAAATCCCCGCCGCGCAGCTTGTTCAACGCATCGATCCCGTCCTCTGCTTCCTGCACGTCGGTAAAGCCGAGTTCCTTGAGCAGATTGCGCACGATACGTCGCATGGTAGAAAAGTCATCAACAACCAAAAATTTCATAATTCAAAAGTCGCAAATATTTAAAATTCCGATGTCCATCCCCGGTCGCAGGGGGGTATGGACGCCAAAGTCCCCGTGACGGGTATGTATTATATCGAAGAGCGACTCTTTTGAAGTGCAAAGTGGAAGCCAATGTTAAAAAATAATCGGTTGCGCTATCCGGACAGTTTTTACTTGGCCTCTATGGCTGCACCCGAAGCTTCGGCCATGATGCGTGCGTACCTAATTGCTGCGCCGTTTGGGGGGATGAAAAAAGCCAAGCCGACAGCCTGGGAGGAGGGTGAGATACTATCCAGTATCAGAGGAGATCAAGGCTACTGTTTAGAGCTCGGCATCGGCTTGGCAGTCGGCAATGTAATACATGTTTCAATGCTTGGGAATGTGACATGATGCCGCGCGGCAATTTGTCGCATCAGGAAATAATCGGGTATATGAATAACGGTAACTTCTAAAAATTCAAAATTTTTATAAAGCCTCCGGCTATTCCTTTCGGTTGCCAAAGAGGGCTATCAGTTGGCGGGCTATAAACTTGCGTTCTAAATTGCGATTGCCTTGCATTCCTTTGCACAGGCGGCGCAAGCCTCCTCACATGCCTTGCATTCAGGGTGCTTTTCCGTCTTTTTGCACTCTTTCTCACAATCTTTGCAAATTTCCATGGCTACTTTGGCAAACTCCGGTAAGCGTTTTGCCTCGGAAGAGGCTAATTGTTGCAAAGCAGCACAAACTGCCGCAACCTGACTGGCGGACTTTGCGCACGCCGCAAGATCGCTATCTCCCGCGCCCATGGCAACGATACAGTGCTGAAGGCAGATATTTGCCTTCAGAACACAGTCTGAGGCGACATCGATCAGCTTTTGGTTGCGAGTCGATTTGTGATGCTCATGCCCGTGTGACATATCCATCCCGCCCATATTCATGTCGCCCATATCCATATGTTCATGGTCATCCGCAAAGGTGCGACCCGTGGTTACGGCGGCAAGTATAGCTGCGGCACCTGTCAGCAATTCTCTTCTATTCATGATGAACTCCCTTTTGTATGCCTGCAACCTATTGCGGCAGGCAGGAAATAATACTACGAATTCAGCGATATTTTTTCGCTTTCATTTGGCATAGTCCCCAACCCGGTTTGCGCTCAAGCCGGAATCCGATTACCTATCGCTATGTTTATTTGTGTATCTATTTTAATTCTACAGAGTAGACTAGGGCGGTGCTAAGCGCACTCAAAACCTGACCAGACCTGCAGCCAATCCGGCCAGACCTGAAATGCCAGCGTCTGTGAAGGAAAAACTTTGGGGAAAAAACAAACTGAGCTGGAAAAAATGCGGTCTGACGCCGAGGCTCAACTTGACCGTTCACCATCGCCGGGCATGCAGCCGCAATCAGGCGAAATCCTTCTGCACGAGCTTCAGGTACACCAGATCGAACTGAAAATGCAGAACGAGGAATTGCGAACTGCCCAGGTTGCCCTGGAAGAAGCTCGCGATCGTTATATGGATCTCTATGAATTCGCCCCGGTCGGTTACCTGACTTTGTTGCGCGAGGGGCAAATTTCCTCCATCAATCTGACCGGAGCCGCGCTATTCGGCGAGGATCGCAAAAATCTGCTGCAGCGCCGTTTTGAACGCCTGATCGCGCCTGCGGATCACGACCGCTGGCAACGGCATTTTATACGTGTGATGCAACAGGGTGACAAACAGATTTGCGAACTGGCTCTGCAGCGCAGCGATGGCACGCTCTTTAACGCACGGCTGGATAGCCTGCTTGTTCTGGACGATGATGCGGCACCGTTGCTGCGCGTTACGCTGACCGATATCACCGCTCGCATGCGGGCGGAAGAGGCAGTGCTGAAGGCGGGCGCGTTGCAGAGCGCCATTTTTAATAGTGCCAATTTTTCGAGCATCGCCACGGATGCACAAGGGGTGATTCAAATATTCAATGTCGGTGCCGAACGCATGCTGGGCTATACAGCCGACGAAGTGCTGAACAAGATTACTCCGGCCGATATTTCCGACCCCCTGGAAATTATCGTTCGTGCCAAGGCGTTGAGCGTTGAGAACGGAACATTGATCACCCCCGGTTTTGAAGCCCTGGTGTTCAAGGCGTCGCGCGGAATCGAGGATATTTACGAACTGACTTATATTCGCAAAGACAGCACCCGCTTTCCGGCAGTTGTGTCGGTTACGGCGTTGCGCGACGCACAGGGTAGCATCATCGGTTATTTGCTGATCGGTACGGACAACACAGCCCGCAAACAAATCGAAGCCGAGCAGAAGCAACTTGATCAGCGACTGCGCGACCAGCAGTTTTATACCCGTTCTCTCATCGAGTCCAACATGGATGCGCTGATGGCCACCGATCCGTCCGGCATTATCACGGATGTCAACAAACAGATGGAGGCGCTTACCGGGTGCACGCGCGATGAACTGATTGGTGCGCCGTTCAAAAACTATTTCACCGATCCGGAGCGGGCCGAGGCAGCCATCAATCGGGTGTTGGACGAAAAAAAGATCAGCAACTACGAACTGACCGTGCGCTCAATGGACGGCAAGGAAACGGTGGTTTCATACAATGCGGCAACTTTTCATGATCGCAACAGGCGGTTGCAGGGGGTGTTTGCGGCCGCGCGTGATGTCACCGAACGCAAGCGTTTGGATTTGGAGCTGGAAAATGCCAAGTCTATTGCGGAAAAAGCCAATCTGGCCAAATCGGACTTCCTTTCCAGTATGAGCCATGAATTGCGCACACCGTTGAATGCCATTCTCGGCTTTGCCCAGTTGCTGGAAGGAGGCTTGCCCCCGCCCACGCCCACGCAGGTTGTCAGACTGCATCAAATCATCAAGGCCGGATGGTACTTGCTGGATCTGATTAACGAAATTCTCGATCTTGCGTTGATCGAGTCGGGCAAATTGTCGCTCTCGCAAGAGCCGGTATTGCTGGCTGAAGTGTTGCTCGAATGCCAGGCGATGGTCGAACCCCAGGCACAGCAGCGTAATATCAAACTGACCTTCCTGCCGGCTGCGCCGGGGTTGCGTGCGCATGCAGACCGTACCCGGGTGAAACAGGTTCTCATCAACCTGCTTTCAAATGCCATCAAGTACAACTGCGAGAACGGAACGGTTGAGGTGGAATGCTCGGAGACTGCGGCGGATCGTATCCGCATCAACGTCAGGGACAGCGGTGCGGGATTGTCTCCGGAAATGCTGGCGCAGTTGTTTCAACCGTTCAATCGGCTCGGTCAGGAATCCAGCGGCGAGGAAGGGACGGGCATCGGCCTGGTTGTGACCAAGCAACTCATCGAGCTGATGGGAGGCGAAATCGGGGTGGAAAGCAGCGCCGGAGCCGGCAGTAATTTCTGGATTGAATTAATCCGCGATGCAACACCGCTATTGTCCGACGAAATGATATTGCCAGCAGAGCCGCTACTGCAAAATCAGGGGAACGCGGTGCGGCGTACCCTGCTGTATGTGGAAGATAATCCGGCGAATCTTTTGCTGGTCGAGCAAATTATTGAGGATCATCCGCATGTTCGCATGCTGAGTGCGCGTGATGGAAAACAAGGCATGGCGCTTGCGCATACACAGCGTCCGGATGTGATTCTGATGGACATCAATCTGCCCGGTCTCAGCGGATTTCATGTGCTTAAACTCCTGCGGGAAGATGCGGAAACCGCACATATTCCGGTGCTGGCCATCAGCGCCAATGCGATGCCGCGCGACGTCGAGAAGGGGCTGGAAGCCGGGTTTTTCTGCTATCTAACCAAGCCCATCAAGGTGAATGAATTCATGAGAGCGCTGGATGATGCGCTGGAACTTGCCGGAACAGGATTGAATCTGAAACCCACGGATGTTCTGGTGAACTAACCGGGTGAACCGGATGGATTATATTGTGAATTCTGTAACTGCCGCAGCAAAGCAATCATCGATATGATTATCAATGCACATGACTACCTCCGGGTCCAACTTATTATTTGTGACCAGGGTATTTAAAATGTCCATGATCTCTTCCTTGGGCAGGGGGGCGCGATAAGGGCGTTTTTGGGCTAATGCCTGAAATACATCGGCTACCGCCACGATACGGGCTTCCAGAGAAATTCCATCACCTTCCAACCGGTAAGGATAGCCGCTTCCATCCACGCGTTCATGGTGATATGCCGCCCAGGTACTAATTTTTTCCAGACCGTGAACGTTTTTGATAATAGAGTAGGTATCAAAACTATGCCTTTGTATATGGATGTATTCTTCCGCAGTCAGCCGGCCGGGTTTGTCCAGCAATTGGTCGGGTAGTCTAAGCTTGCCGATGTCATGCAGTAATCCCGCCAACTCCAGCATTTCGCAGCGTTCCTCGGAGAGATTGAACAAGGTTCCGATGTGTCGGGCAAGTTGTGCTACCCCGTCGGAATGGGATTTGGTGAATGAACTTTTTGCATCGACGATATAGGAAAAGATTCTCACGATGCTGCGCAACTCATGGAAGTCCATTTCGCGGGTTTTCGTTTCCGAAAGCCAAACAGAAACATAACCGTTTACATGCTCATTTTCCAGTGAAAGCCAGAATGCTTCAGAATTTGACAGCGCTAAAAATGCGTCCACCAGTTCGGGGCAAAACCAATCGTCGCGCCTTGCAAGGATGGTGTTGCGAATTTCTTCCCTGCCAAGCAGTAAATTGGATTCGTCAATCAGGAAGTTAAGTGAAAGAACATCCACACGGTCAACCAGATAAATACAATTTGCACAGAGCTTCACCTCCTCCGGCAAATCCAAATCTTTAAGGACAGACCAGTGCGTATGGTGGTGAAGCACAATTGGTGCAAGATTTTCCATAAGCGGACATGTCTTCAGCAAGGCTGCGCCGAGCAAACAGTGCTCACCTTCATTTTCCCATTCCAATTGCGCCAGGCGTTGGTGCACAGATGTTCTGGAGACGCCGCAGTCGTGCAAAATGGCGGCTTGAAAAAGCTTATCCATGCGCTGATGCGTCCAGCCAAGATACTTGCCGCACTCGGTGGCCATATAGGCGACACGTTTGCCGTGATGAATATGCGTGACCCCAACCAGGTCGAGAGCATCGGATAGGGAGAAGATCGCCTCGTGCAAATTTATAAAAAATTTTGACATTTTTTATTAGTTAATCTTGCTGTTTCGCGCTGCCGGCCAAAAAAGGATTGGTGAGGCGTTCATTGCCGAAAGTTGACATCGGACCGTGTCCGGAGATAAATGAAACTGCATCGCCAAGGGGAAACAATTTTCCGCGGATAGAGGAAATCAGCGTGTTGAAATCACCACGCGGAAAATCGGTGCGCCCAATCGAGCCGCGAAACAGCACGTCGCCAACCAGCGCGAGATTGGCCATGCGGTGAAAATATACCACATGTCCGGGTGTATGACCGGGGGTATGCAGTACGGCCAGTGATTCTTCACCGAATTGCACACTGTCGCCATTGTTCAGCCAACGGTTTGGAATAAATGACTCGGCTAACGGAAAGCCATACTGCTGCGATTTTGCGGGCAACTCTTCCAGCAGGAAAGCATCGTCCGCATTCGGCCCCTCGATCGGCACATCCAGTTTTCTTGCCAATTCAGCCGCGCCGCCCGCATGATCGATATGCCCGTGGGTCAACAGCAATTTTTTAACTATTACGCCTTCTTCTTCAATTGCTGCCAGAATTTTTGACGCTTCTCCACCGGGATCGACCACTGCGCCATGGCGGGATTTCTCACACCAAAGCAGGGTACAGTTTTGCTCAAAAGGCGTAACGGGGATAACGCGGAATTTCATAGGTGCTCCGGGAATTTATAATAGGAAATTATAAACCCTTTACTGTGCAAGGCAGATTAGCATCAGCCGCGTTTGGCGGTATTCGTACTGAATAACCTATGGGAACTAACATTTGATTTGACTGGCCAGGTCGAGAGGATTCGAACCGCCGCCCTCGTGCATTCAATATGAATCCATTGCTGTCCCAGGCAATTTCATCATTACCCCAACAGTGTATAGACAAGAAAAAGGCCACTGTATAAGTGGCCTAAATCTTTGTTTCTTTTGGTCGGGGCGGGGAGATTCGAACTCCCGACCCCTTGCACCCCATGCAAGTACGCTACCAGGCTGCGCTACGCCCCGAAGGCTCACATTATAGCAGAGGGAAGAATTTCATGAGAAAAAGTTTGCATTATTTGCGGGGGAGCTACAGTTTTAATACTATAACGGCATTCCGGCGATATACTGGCCCCTTATCGCCGGATATCTCGTTGCTGATTCCCGGTATAGGGATGAGCATCGGGGAGATGTGTATTTATGGTGCTTGCGGAAATTGCGGGAGAAATGAAACCGTACAGATTGTCGAAGCACCCCTGAATCGTGAGGGAGAGTTCAAATGAGCCATTCCAAATTTGTCGAACCTGCACCCAATGAAGAGGATGAGGAGACGCGTCTGATCGAGCGAGCGGACGGATTTTATTGGCAGAATGTCGCCACCGAAAAACTGTACGGCCCGTTCCCAACCCTGTTGGATGCGATGGAAGATAATCCTTATCAGGAAGAAAGCGACTTCGGGGAAGGTGCCACGCTGCATGAGGCGGAAGAGGAAATTGGTATTGCCGACTGGGTGGATTCCGACACCGGCGAACTTGCCGAAGGTTCGGCACGGCATCTCAGTGACGAATAGTCTCAGAGTGTATTGTTCGTTTGCCCCGCCCCGATTTCTATAGTGACTTTGCACAACGCGGGATATTGCCATGCAAAATATTCGTCCGCCGGCTGTTTCCGGCATGTTCTACCCGGGTGATTCCGCCATTTTGGCGCGCGACGTGCGCGCCATGTTGGTGGCCGCAAAACCGTCCGGGATGATACCCAAGGCATTGATCGTGCCGCACGCGGGATATATTTACTCCGGGGCAATTGCCGCGAGCGCCTATGTCGCCTTGCAGGGAATCGCATCGCGCATCCGGCGTGTGGTCCTGCTTGGCCCTACCCACCGGGTCGCGGTGCGGGGCTTGGCCCTTCCCGGCACGGATGCTTTTGCTACCCCCTTGGGCGTCGTGCAGGTGGACCATGAGGCGGCGCGGGCAATCGCCCGTTTGCCGCAAGTGGTTGTCAGTCCGCAAGCCCATGCACAGGAGCACTCGCTCGAAGTGCAGTTGCCTTTTTTGCAGGCCTTGTTGCCGGATTTTAAATTGTTGCCGCTGGCTGTTGGTATGGCCACGCCGGAAGAAGTCTGTGAAGTGTTGGAGTTATTGTGGGGCGGTGACGAAACCCTGATTGTGATCAGTTCGGATTTATCCCATTACCTGCCGTATGACGCGGCCAATCGCGCGGATGGAAGCACGGCGAAAAGCATCCTCGATCTGGGGCAGGGTATTTTGCACGAGCAGGCATGCGGTGCAACGCCGATCAACGGATTGCTTTTGGCTGCCCGCCACCACCGCCTGACCCCGCATTTGCTCGATTTGCGCAATTCCGGTGATACCGCCGGGCCGCGCGATGGCGTGGTGGGTTACGCATCGTTTGCCTTTACTCCGCCTGCCGGATTGAATTAAGCCGATTCCAGCCGTATCGTCCAGAAATCGTCGGCGAGGCCGGGGTCGGTGAGATAGGCATAGGGCATGGTGCAATAGCCTTTGATTCCCCACTCGCTACCCCACGAGTTGCGCACGATAAACCGCCGCGTGAGATCGTCGTAGCCGACTGCAACCACCGCGTGTCCGCCAAGCAGTTTTTCCCTGGGGCCGGGTATGTTGATCTCTCCCGTTTGGGCAGCCGTGCTGCTTTCAAATTCGGTGTAAACCGAAAAACCGAACACAAACGGGTAGCCGGATGCCAGACAACCTTTCATCTGGTTGAGTAGTTGCGGCACACGCTGGTATTGCACCGCCTTGTAATGAATTGCATCCCGATAGCATTGCCGATCCGGCTGGACAGTAAACCGGGCTATGTCATAAGGCCATTCGGTTTCGGGGCAGTCGCCCTGATTTGCAATACTTTTGATTCCGTCGCGAATTTGCGCACCAGAATCCGAATCCACGGAATTTTCCATTGCGCGCTCGTTGTAATAGATAAACAAACGCGAAGGGATAAACTCGGGTTTCAGTTTCTGTTTGTGCCGCTCGAATTGCATAGCAGCGCCGATGGCGTTGGCTGTGCAACTGCCGAGTTCACCCTGCGCGTAAACCGGTGGGCAGCGCGGGCGCAGATCGATTTTTGCGGGCAGTTTCACTATTTGAACTGCCGGCACCGAATACAGAAAGTCGCGGTGATCCGGGACATCCGGTAGCCAGCCGTAACAGCGATTATTTTTGGATATTCTGGACATGATGCATTCCTTGTGGGAGGGCGGGTGGCGGGGAAAAGGGCCGGGTGAAATTGGCGCAATCGGAATTTACACGGTTAAGCAAATTGCTATCTGTACGTTATCGCACAAATTAAATGCCCGCCCGGATGCCATACAAAAAGGGGGGAAGTTTGTATCCGATAGACATGCAAAGTGAGCGATGTAAAAGCCGTTTGTCAGCAAATGGTCGCCGCCTATACGAGTTTTTGTACCGCTTGAGCGGGGCAATTTTTTTCAGACAGAAATGCTATGTATATCCTGCGTCATTGGTTAGGGTGTGCCAGTTATATGTGGCTAATCTTTAAACAACGTGCACCATTCATAAATTGATCGCGTCCCTATTCGGGGCGGGAAATCACTTCGGTTATATGCAGAAATGCAATATTTGGAGCGATCACGGATGGGGAGGCAAGGAGTAGGAATTCATGCAATTGGTCAATCCGCACCGTTATGTGGCTCTCAAGGCTTCGGGGCAATTGCCCTCGCCCAAGGGCTTGGCCTTTGCCATTGTGAGGATGTTGCAGCGCGACGATTGCCGGATCGACGATATCGTGAAGCTCATTCAGTCTGATCCTGCCATTGCGGGGGAGCTTCTCAAGTTTTCAAATGCGGCAACTTTCGGCCATAGTCGCCCCATCATTTCTCTTTCCAAAGCGATCACCACACTCGGCACGTTCCGTGTGCGCGTTCTCATTCTGGCATTTTCTGTGTTGCATAATCATCGCGACGGAAATTGTCCCCAATTCAATTATGAGCAATTTTGGGCACGCTCGCTGGCAACCGCTATTTCAGCACAGGCTTTGGCTGCTTCGGCCAGAATTAATGCGGAGGAGAATTTCACTGCCGGCCTGTTATGCGGCGTTGGAGAATTGGCGCTGGCTTCTGTCTTTCCGGATCGTTATGGTGAGATTATTTCCATGCCCGGTCTGGATTTCCATAAGCGGCTTGAAATGGAGCAGGATGCATTTGGTAACAATCACCGTGAACTCAATGCCACCATGTTGCTGGAGTGGGGCTTGCCGGAAGTGGTGGTTACGGCTATTTATCATGCCGAAGCGCCTGACGAGGCGGGCTTTCAGGATGGCTCGCGGACACATGGATTGGCTTTGTCTCTGCACGTCGCGCTGGCCATGGCGAAAATTTGTGTGGCGGATGACGGGGCGCGCTGGGCAATGTTGCCAAATTTGTACGCGAAAGCCGCCCGACTGGGAATCACGACGGGAGAAATGAATTCAATAGCGGATGCTATCACCGCAAGCTGGCTGGAATGGGGTGAGAAACTCAAAATTCAGACCCGTGAAATTTCCTCGTTTGCAGACCTGCTCGCTTCATCCCAGCCCAGAGACCAGGCTTATGCATCGGCGTCCTGCTCCGGGCAGAACGACAGAAATATCCTGTTGATATGCGCTGAATCAGCAGAGACTTCCGCCATGATCCGTCATTTGCAACAGCAAGGTTATGGCGTGAAATACACTTCCAGTTCCGCCCGGGGTTTTGAATGGGTGATGCGGGACAAACCTGATTTGCTCATCGTTGAGATGTCTTCCCCCGAAATCGACGGGGCGTCATTTTGTAACTCATTGCGCAGCCAGTCTCACGGGCAATCCCCCCACATTATTTTTGTTGCGGATAAAAATTATGGGGGGCTTCTTGCGCAGGCATTGGGCAACGGTGCCGATGATATTTTGTTGCGACCGGTAACGGATTTTGCACTGGAGGAAAAACTGCACGGTGCGTTCAAAATTATTCAACTGCAAAATGAACTGATCAAGGAACGCAATGAACTGGTGAGTTCAGCCGGAGAGTGGGCCGGAGCCAACCGCCGCCTGACTCATGTCGCGATGACCGATCCGCTGACCCAACTTTCCAACAGACGCCACGGGATGGACACATTTTCTGCCGAATGGGCCTTTGCCAGAGCCAATAATCTGCCTTTGGCATGCATGATGATCGATATTGATTATTTCAAGAGTATCAATGATATGCATGGTCACAAGGCGGGCGATGCCGTGCTGATCATACTGGCAATCCTGTTGCAGACAGGCGCGCGCACCGAAGATCTGGTATTCCGTTTCGGGGGTGAAGAATTCTGTGTTATTTGTCCCGGAGTGAGTTTGGAGACAGCGAACGAAATAGCCGAACGCATACGCCGGAATGTGGAAAGCCAGCCCTTTCAGCTGGGGAAAATGGACATCGAGCTCACCGTCAGTATTGGTGTGGCAATGATGTTGCCCAAGCATACGAATGAAGAAGATCTAATACACGATGCAGATGCCGCCCTTTACTGTGCCAAGAATGGCGGACGCAACCGGGTGGAGTCCGGCGTGCCGGAAGGCCAATTCAATCGGTAAATTTATGAGCGCTCCGAGGCTTCTTTCTGAATACACCAAGTTGTCCCGCGCCTTTTGTTGCAAAAAGGCGGACGGACTTGAAATTCATGACAGCGGGGAAGCAGGCAATGAGTTTTTCCATGCACGTTGAGAGGCAGTGCAACGACACTATCTTCACGCGAGTTTTCGCGGCACCGCGTGTGCTCGTTTTCAAGGCATGGACCGAGCCGAAACTGCTCATGCAATGGTGGGGTGCGCCCGGAATTGATTGTTCCGAATCCCGGGTTGATTTGGGGCCGGGAGGATGGTATCGCCTGGTCATGCGCACTGCGGACGGGCCGGCATTTCCGCTGAACGGCATCTATCACGAAATTATTGCCCCGGAGCGGATTTTCTGCAGCGTCAATACGCGCGAATATCCGCCGGTATGGCAAGAACTGCTGAAACAATATTGCGGGCACGAGGCGTCCACGGAGCTGCAATGGACGATCTCGTTCTCCGAGCTTAACGGCAAAACAACACTTGCTGTCCGCACGCATTTCGCGACCGTGGCGGATCGGGATGCCTGCATGAACATCGGCATGGCCGACGATTGGATGCGGAGCCTGAAACGCCTCGAAAAGCTCGTGATGAAAATTTTCAGTGAACAGACCGCCTATGGAATCAGGCCGGGCTCCAGCGTGTTTTGTGCCCCGCAATAGCGCTGAAGCGCATCGCAAAATTTCATGATGAAAGTACCTGCAGCCCATTATTTTTTCCCGACCGTTCATCCGCCGGGAGCTACCGCTTGTTCCGCTTGCGAACAGCAGATAAATGGGTTTGGAGTGGCTTGCTCAAGCGGGTAAAGTGGAGCCATCTTCAATAAAGAAGGTGTGTCAAAGCTGAAGATGGAAAACGGGGAATCCATTCAGCCTTAACCCAAAACCCGAATAAAAAGGAAAACAAAATGCTATCAACAAAATTGAAATTGAAATCCGTTAAGAGCGAATGTTTGCCTATTCCGGGCAGCGAACCATGGTTCGTTTGCGAGTCGGATCCGGCATTGTCGGTGATGATAGATTATCGTACTCGCCCTTCGGTCACATTGTCCGAAAATGAATCTCTTGACGAGGCGCTCAAGCACCTGAAACATGCTGGGGTCAGATGCGCGTTTGTCGTGGACCGGGAAAAAAAGTCGGTGGTTGGCATACTCACTGCCTACGATATTTCCGGCGAAAAGCCCCAGCAGTTCATGAGTCTTGCGGGAGTGGTGCATGGTGATGTGCGGGTAAAAGATATCATGCAAACGATCAATGATTGCAGGGTTGCGGATATCAACGACATCGAACATGCGAATGTGGGCGACTTGTTGGCGGTATTCAAGGAAGCCGGAGTGAGCCATTTGCCGGTGACCGAGGCGGCAGAAAATAACCAACAACGGCTGCGCGGACTGCTATCCTATGCCAAAGTGAAACGTTTGCTGGTGCATTGAGCGCGCGATCCAAACGGGTCACGCAGGATGACAGGGCATGCGCCGTCATCCGTGTTGCTTTTAACCTTAAAGCCTTTTTTGTCCACGAAACACACAAAAATCAGCAATAACCCCAAGCGTTACTTCAGCATAGTAACTCACCCAATGGGTGTGAAAGTTAATCGGGACATCCACATGAATTTTTCGTGCCTTTTGCGGATGTCCGGCTTGTTCAGGTTTATTGCAGTCATCAGGTGGTGCCAGCGCAAGCGTCCGGTTTACTTGTACGTTTCGAACGATGCGGCCAGGCCCACAGACCAGGACTTGCGGTAATACTGGATTACATTGGCGTTGTATCCGGTTTGCCCCCACAGCACGATAGGCAAACCCAGCAGATCGTGCAGGGGAGTGAAGCCCAACTCCGCGCGGAGAGTATTCCATTTGGCCACATCGTGGTAGCCGGTGGTATAGGCTACGGTTGCCCCTTTGAACCATTGCCAGTTTAGATCGTGATTCACTCTAAGGCGGAGGCCGTCCACCTGGCTGATCCGCGTAATTTTACGCGGCGCTTCCCACGCGAAATTCTCTTCGATTCCTTTTTGCAAATAACCGTAATTCAGAAAATATTTCAATTCGGCATCGAGGGAATTGGTGCCAAGCGCATTGAAATGCAAATGGCGTTTGTAATCCAGATAATCCCAGCCGCGGCTGATGTAGTCCTGCGCAATATCCGCCCCGCCCACGCTTGCCGCCATGCTGTTGAAAACCGGAACTGAATCGATGTACTGTCCGTTTGATTCGTGGGCATAGCCCACGTCGAAATAATCCTGCAAATTGTCGGCTGTCCCGTGCAGTTGATCCACCGTGTTGGGGGAATAAAAACGAACGAACAACTTGGGGTTGAATTGCTTGGTTACGACGGGTGACGAATGTCTGACGGAGCCGCTGTATTGCCCCATCCTTCCGGTGAAGGAAAAAAACGGCAACAGGTTGTGCTTGTTATGTCCCTGATCCATCGCGTCGTAAAACAGGGGGTAACGCAGCGACAGAACAAAGTCCAGAAAGCAAGCGGGTTCGTAACTGTCCCGGGTGCAACCCAGCCGATTGGGTTCGTCGGACGACAGCAGCGCGATGGAGGAAGAAACACTTTTCTCTGCGGGAAGAACTTTCGGGGGAATGTCTTCGCAGTATCCCGGTACGGAAAGACTGAGCGTAACCGGCAAGACGACGGCCAAAAAGCGACGCATCATTTTCCTTTAAGGAAGCGTTTATAGATGGGTTGCAACTGACTGAAACCAGCCCGGAAAGGCTTAATTCGGGCTGATGCCATACTACCAGCTTTCATCGATGGAAAAACAGAATTCAGAGTTTTATGAGCGGCGATTTACTTTTTATGCGTTTAAGTACGGTTCAAAAAAACAGTGTAGCCCGCTTCCTGCTGGCTGCGCACAGCAAGGACAAAAACGGTGTCGATTTCAACAAGGTAACGGTACAAAGCTATATAGCCATGCGAACTACGCCCGATCACCAACTCACGCTTATCGTTAATTGCGGGACGTCCAATCAGAGGATTGAGTTCCAGCACATTGAGGGCTTCGATGATCTCCCTGATGCGCAACAGCGGGTTTTCAACTTGAAATTGTGCGAGGTGATCGAGGATGCGATCAAAATCATCCCCCACCTCCGGGGCCAACTCGATGCGCGACACGGTCAGCGCGCCAGTTTGCGGGCGACCGGACGCATTACTTTTTTACCGGCTAGACGCTCTTCCAGATAACCGCGCATTTCCTGCCAGGAAACCGTCTTTCCGGAGGAAGCAATACGGGCATAGCGTTCCTCGGCAACCGCATCAAAATCGGCACGTCGCCCCTCTTGCGCTGTTTTTTCCGCAATGGCCTCAAGAATAAAACCATGCGTGCTCGTGCCCGCACGTTTCGCCGCCGCTGCGACAAGCGCTTTCAGGTCTTCCGGCAAGCGTATGGTGGTTGTTGACATGGCGTCTCCCCAGGATAAAGGTATGCGCATACTGTAGCACAGTAGCGCTACAGCGCGCCAGGTTTCAGATATTCAGAAATGTGGATGGTCAGGTAAATAAGAGAGATAAGAGTCTAATGAATTGGATTCAATAATGCTGGTTGACCAAACTCGGATAAATCAGCATTGGATTTATGGAAATATTCTGACCAGAATCGTGCAAGTACCTGCATAGTTTGGGTAGACCGATATGCCCCTTTGGTTTGATTGGTCTCATCTGGCAAAAGGCCTGCGCCAATTACAAACACCCTAGCCCCACCAAAGTCACCAAACAACTGATCGTTGGCTACTCGCATGAGTTCTTTTTCCGGATTTAGCAGACGTACACCTTGATTGGCGTAGAAACTAGAAACTGAGGAATTCTCTAGCATACGGCGGAAGGCGTTACGCTTTTCCGCCCCTCATGTTTGGTAGCATGTTCCGCTATTTTTGGTTCGCTATGCCGGACAAGATTGCGATTTACTCGATGCGGTTGGGTTTGATTTTGGATAATAATCGTTGGCCGCCGCGTGCGCGTTTGCCGAAGTAGCCTTGCAGATTGGCCCCCGACAGTTTTACGATTTGTTCCTTTGTACCGCTCTTGCCGATGATTTTTACTTCGGCCTGATTGATGACGGCAGCTGCCGCCAATGCATCGCCTTCGCCCAAGCCCATGAGGATGACGCCTTTGCCCCCGCCGGACAGGTGCTTCAACTCGGCCAGCAGGAACACCAGCAGCCTGCCGCCGTTGGATACGGATGCCACCAGAGATTGATCCGTCGGAGTGAACGGGGCAGGGGGGAGGATGATTTCCTTTTCGACGGTGATGAACTGTTTGCCTGCCTTGTTTCTGCCTACCATGTCGCCGAGAGTGCAGGAGAAGCCATAACCGGCAGTGGTCGCAAGCAACAGATGCTGATCGGTTTTTCCGCACAGCGCGTGGGCGATTTTAGCACCCGTTGCGAGGTCGATGAAGGTGGTGAGCGGTGCGCCGTCGCCTCGCCCGGAGGGCAGTTGCGCGACCGGGATGCTGCATACGCGCCCGTTGTCGCATATCACGATGCAGTGGTCGGTGGTGCGGCACTCGAATTTGCCGAGCATGCCGTCGCCGTCCTTGAAGGCAAGGGTGGATAAATCCAAACCGTGGCCTTGGCGGGTGCGTACCCAGTGTTTGTTTGAAATGATCACGGTTACCGGTTCGTCCAGCACCGGCACGACGATGGCCGATTTTTCCGCTTCCTTGATCAATGTACGGCGCTCGTCGCCATAGGTGACGGCATCGGCTGCGATTTCTTCGGCGACCCGTTCGCGCAGCGCGCTTTCCTTGGACAATAAGCGGGTGAGTTCTTTGCGTTCTTTTTCCAGCGACTTGATTTCTTTTTCGATGCGGATACCTTCCATGCGCGCCAATTGGCGCAGACGGATTTCCAGTATGTCTTCGGCCTGGCGGTCGGACAGTTCGAAGCGCGCGATCAAAGCAGCCTTGGGATCGTCCGATTCGCGGATCAGCGCGATTACTTCATCCAGATTCAGGAACACTACCATGCGGCCTTCGAGAATGTGCAGGCGGTCGTTGACCTGTCCCAGACGATGCTGGCTGCGGCGGCGCACGGTGTTCAGGCGAAACTCCACCCATTCGCGGATGATTTTGCTCAGCGGTTTCTGCTGTGGGCGGCCATCCAGCCCGATCATGGTCATGTTGATCGGGGCGGAAGATTCCAGGCTGGTGTGGGCGAGCAGCACATTCATCAGCTCGTCCTGCGTCTGGCGCGAGGACTTGGGCTGGAACACCAGACGCACGGCCTGCGACTTGTCGGATTCGTCGGCTACGGCATCCAGCACCGACAACAGTAATTGTTTGTTCTGCACCTGATCCTGCGTCAGGCTCTTCTTGTTGGCTTTGACTTTCGGATTGGTCAGTTCGTCAATTTCTTCCAGCACCTTGCGGGTCGAAACGCCATGCGGCAATTCGTGCACCACGATCTGCCACTGGCCGCGCGCCAGCTCCTCGACCGTCCAGCGCGCGCGCATCTTGAGTGAGCCGCGTCCGCTCAGGTAGCAGTCGCGGATGTCGCGCGCGGACGAGATGATCTGTCCGCCGCCGGGGAAGTCCGGTCCGTGGATGCAGGCGAGCAGGGCATCGTCGTCGAGTGCGGGATTGCGTACCAGTTGCACGGCGGCTTCCGCCACTTCACGCAGATTGTGCGAAGGAATTTCGGTCGCCATGCCGACCGCGATGCCCGAGGCGCCATTGAGCAGCACCATGGGCAGACGCGCCGGGAGCATGGAGGGTTCCTGAAATGCGCCGTCGTAGTTGGGCACGAAGTCCACTGTGCCCATGTCGATTTCGGACAGCAGCAGTTCGGCCAGCGGGGTGAGTCGCGTCTCGGTATAGCGCATGGCCGCAGCATTGTCGCCGTCGCGCGTACCGAAGTTGCCTTGCCCGTCCACCAGCGGATAGCGCAGGGAAAAATCCTGCGCCAGTCGCACCATGGCTTCATAGGCGGATGAGTCGCCATGCGGATGATATTTGCCCAGCACATCGCCGACCACGCGCGCCGATTTGACGTGTTTGCTGCCGTGGTTCAGCCCCATCGCGCGCATCGCGTAGAGAATGCGCCGCTGCACCGGCTTCTGGCCGTCGCACACATCCGGCAGCGCGCGGCCTTTTACCACCGAGATGGCATATTCCAGATAGGCGCGTTCGGCGTATTGCGCGATGGGTACATCGTCGCCGTCCGGCAAGCTTGTGAGCGGGGAGAATTGTTTGGCTCCGCCAGAACCGCCCGAATTGTCAGGCGTTATTTCGGGCGCTGCGTTCTCGACGGGTTGGGCTTCGTCTTCAGGGAACAGGTTAGATTGATCTGTGTGTTCGGTACTCATTAATTTATCCAGATTTGTTTACACGGAAAGGAGTGGCAACTCTACAGTTTAGTCTTGCTCAGGTTGTATGCAATGCGTCTGGAAGTAGTCATATAGGCGGTTGTAAATCAGTCAGCATGAATGTCGCTTAACGACCCAAACCGGACGTCCCAATCGCCATTTTGATTGTGTCGCGAATAGTGAATTCAATTGTCGTCTTGTCGGTGTTAGGTAGTTTGTTTCTTCGAGCACGATAAGTTTAATCGCTGCGAAATTGCAGTGTTTCGTCTGAAAAAATTTCATTGATAAAAGCAGTCATTTCAATCTTCATCAGATGCACAACTATCAACTTTATGAGTTAAAAATATTGCGGCTAACGTCGCAGACTTGAAAAACATATCGTAATGAAGATTATCCGATATGTTTTGAATCTTCCAAACGTTTCGTACAATATGATCAAAATGCACAGAAAAATAGCAAATCACATGCGAGCAATTGAGCAAAGTATTTTCTGTCTCCTTCGTAACTCGCCCCAGAATTATTGTTTGCAAATTATTATCCTTATCACGCTGATAGCCAGATTTTAGGACATGACAATATGAGGAATGTGTTGCCTGCGAATAGTGTTCAAGTATTCCTATTCGCTGCATTAGCTGGTTTGCCCTGTCTTCTTCTGGAGTATGACCAAGCTCGTCTTCAAGTATTTGAATTTTCTTTTGGAGCCTATTTTTCTTGGAGAATAATTCGTAATAAACCTTTTTTGATTCCTCATTGGTCACGCCTTTTCTATAAATCGCGTATGAATCCTTATCATGGAAAAGCACTAATGTTTGATAGATGGCTTCAACAAATGATCGTGTGAGGACTCTTGCCTGTGGCTCTAGCCCTTGAAACGCCAAGATACGAATTGCCACAGCTGTATTACAAAGCCACGAAAGATTATTCGCCACAAAGAAATTGGTTAGATGAATGGAATCACCTCTGACACAGCCGTCTGGAGGTAGCGTAACGAATGTTTGCCATGCTGCATAAAGGGCAGAAATTCCGTAAACCATGGAGGCGGGTCCATTTGTGCAGGTAGCCCTAACAACTTCTTCAGCTTCTTTACCTCGAAGCGCCCTAAGATCAAATAGCTCTTTTGAAAAAGCTTGAAGGTCATCCGGCGTATTCATTGTCAAGAAATTAGCCGGGCGCATTTTTTTCTTCCTAAGTAAATAGAACTGACAATATGTGACGACTCCTAGCACACTGTTGTCGGTCACGAGCGACCGCATTACTGCTATTTGTTTTACACCTCGACAGTCGGCAATTGGCACATTGTGACCGTTCAGCCCGCGTAAGGCGGAATAACCAACGTGTGCGGGGGTACGTCTTGCATTAACACATTCAGCCTGCAAAATAAGGTATTGTGTCAGGCAGTTGAACGCCTCATGCCGCATAGCGTTGAATCTCAACTTCCACATGGCGATGGGCGGTTTCTTCGGCATCGGCGTACACGCGGCGGGCGGTGGGTTCGTTCAGGTAATATTCGCCGCAGTCTTCGCAAATTTCGGCGGGAACGTCACGAATGACTACTACCGTATTGTCGCGTTGCAACGTAACCGTGGTGGTGCCGGGATGAGTATGTCCGGTCTTGCAGATGGTGCATTTCATCACGCTCTCCTTTTCCTGAATGTCTCATCCCAAATCGCGGGATTCGGCCAATAAATCGTAACCAGATGGCAATCACCGGTTGCCGGGTCGTTTGCAACGACAGCATGAACCGGCTTGTCTCCATGGAACCCCAACAACAAGGTGCTGGGGAAAGGCTGGTCATTCGGGTAATCCGCAATGACCTCGCCGCTTGCGACAATCTGCGCCACCGCATCAGGATTGATCCCGCGCTGGAACATGCGTTCGAAAGCGTGACGGGAAAAGTGCAGGCTTACACAATCCATACCTGTCCTTACGCAGTTCGCATTACTATGGTCATGTCATTTTCCGCATTGCAAAATCAGGCGAAAGTTTATCACTGGCACAGCCCGTATAGTAAAAACTTCCCCAGATTGAACGGTTCAGAATAACCGAACAGTTGTCGCAGGAGGGAAGTTTGCCGTGATCGTCAGGATCAATCAAATATCCCCCTGAACCTCATTGCCGTGATATTCCAGCCACGCGCGGCGTGTCGAGGCCTCGTGTTTGCCCATCAGCATGTTGAACATTTCCATGTTGTCGTTGAACGGAATGGCGGCGGCATTGACTCGCAACGCACGCCGCGTATCGGGATTGAGCGTGGTGTCCCACAATTGTTCGGCATTCATTTCGCCCAGCCCCTTGAAGCGCGAAATTGACCACGAGCCTTCGCGGATTTTTTCCTGCCGTAACCGGTCTTCGATGCCGAGCAATTCGCCTTCGTTAAGCGCATAGATTTTACGGATCGGTTTCTTGCCCTGCGCGGGAACATCCACGCGGAACAACGGAGGCTGCGCCAGATAAATTTTTCCTGCAAGCACGACCTTGTAGAAATGACGGAAGAACAGGGTAAGCAGCAGGGTGGAGATATGCGCCCCATCCACGTCGGCATCCGCCATGATGTAGATGCCGTTGTAGCGCAGGCCGGACAAATCTGCTTCTTCATTCGGTCCGTGCGGATCGACACCTATCGCCACTGCGATGTCGTGTATTTCGTTGTTGGCGAACAGGCGGTCTTTCTCGACCTCGAAGGTGTTGAGCACCTTGCCGCGCAACGGCAGCACGGCCTGAAATTCCTTGTTGCGCCCTTGCTTGGCTGAGCCACCGGCAGAGTCGCCCTCCACCAGAAACAGTTCGGTGCGCGCTGGATCGTTCGAACTGCAATCAGTCAGCTTGCCCGGCAACACCGCGACCGAGGAACCTTTTTTCTTCTCCACCTTTTGCGCCGAGCGCATGCGGGTTTGCGCCTGCTGGATCGCCAGTTCGGTGATGCGCTTGCCGTGGTCTACATGCTCGTTCAGCCACAAATCCAGCGGGTCTTTCACCATCAGCGATACCAGACGCAGGGCGTCGCGCGATACCAGCTTGTCCTTGGTCTGTCCCTGGAATTGCGGATCGAGCACCTTGGCCGACAGCACGAAACTGGCGCGCGAAAATACGTCGTCGGATACCAGCTTCACCCCTTTGGGCAGCATGCCGTGCAACTCGGCAAAGTTCTTGACCGCATTGAATATGCCGTCCTTCAGCCCGGAATCGTGCGTGCCGCCCGACCAGGTGGGAATGAGGTTGACGTAGGATTCACGCACTACGGCCCCTTCCGCCGACCACACAATCGCCCAGGCTGCGCCTTCACCTTCGGCAAAACCGCTGTCGCTGGTGTTCGGTACAAATTTTTCCATTGCGAAGATCGGCACGGCGAGTTCCTGTTCGGAAGTGGCTTCGGTCAGGTAGCCTCGCAGCCCGTCCGGATAAGACCACGATTTGGTTTCACCGGTTTTCTCGGTATGCAGGGTGACATTAACGCCGGGCAGCAGCACCGCTTTGGAGCGCAACGAGCGTTCCAGTTGCGGCAGGATGACATTGGGTACGTCGAAATATTTGGGGTTGGGCCAGGCGCGCACTTTGGTGCCGGTGCGCTTTTTGGGACAGTCACCGATGCGCACGATGGGCGCTTCAGCCACACCGTTGAGAAAACGCAGGAAATGTTCGCCGCCATCGCGGTATACCGTCACTTCAACCTTGGTGGACAAGGCGTTGGTGACGGCCACGCCGACGCCGTGCAGCCCCCCCGCGAACTTGTACGCGCCGCCGGACTCTTTGTCGAATTTGCCGCCGGAATGCAGCACGGTGAATGCCACTTCTACCACGGACACGCCTTCTTCCGCATGGATGCCGACCGGGATGCCGCGTCCGTCGTCCTGCACGGTTACCGAACCGTCGGTGTGCGCGGTGACCGTAATATTCTTGGCATAGGCCGCCAGTGCCTCGTCGCAGGCGTTGTCCACGACTTCGGCGATCAGGTGATTGGGAGATTCGAGATTGGTGTACATCCCCGGTCGCTGGCGCACCGGTTCGAGACCGCGCAGAACTTTGAAACTGGATTCGTCGTAGGTATTTGCCATAGCTTGATTCTGGATTAAGACTGAATGGTGCACCCGGTATTTTACCGGAAGAACGCTCGTTCTTTCTATATTACTTAGCTATGCGTAAAGACGCAAATATATTCTTTGCCAAGTTTGCCCAAAAATAAACGGAAATTATGCCGCCTCGCGGACTTTGCCAAACAATGCCTCGTGAGTTTGTTTACCGATATTAAAATTTACTGCAACCGCGTTTTCCACGCCTATGCGCATGCATGGCCCGAAACGGGTAACGGCAAAACCCGCATGCCGCATCATGCGTTCGATTGGGGATGTGGTGACGGTAACGAAATTTTCTATTCCCATACGGTCCCCGAACAGGACGATTTCCCGCGCTGCTTCGAGTGCCATCCGGGAAAATCCGAATCCGTGAGGCCCGTCAGTTTCTATGGCAAAACGGCTCAATTCCCAAATTTTGGGATCTTCCGGTGCAACATGTCCGTGCAGCAACTCCGGGAAAGTATCTTTCAACATGTAGGGACCTTGAGACGGCAGTGCTCTCCAGCAACCGCACAGTTCTTTCGAGGATTTCCGGATCATCATGTAATAAGGATTCAGGGCATCGTAACCATCAATTTCCATTCCGCTCATGAGAGGAATATCCCATCCCATTTTATGTCTGAACATTGTGGCACGCAGTCGATGCATTTCCCATAAATCAGCATTTTCAAACGCTATTCTGGGGGCGATTTTAATTTGATAAGGCATGCGTGTTCTCCCGTGAATTGCCAGGGCTTGTTTGTTCCCAAAGCAAGGAAACCCTGTGCCGCAGCTTCTTGCAATCTGTGTGTTACAACTGCCCTAGAGTTGGAACAGCCCGCTGCGCATGGCTTTGACCACCACTTGTTGCCGTGATGAAACACCGAATTTGCGACGCATATTGCTGAAATGAAAATTGATGGTGGCCTCGGAACAGCGCAATATCTGTGCGGTATCCCAGGAGCTTTTTCCCACCGCGCACCATTTGAGGCATTCAAGCTCACGGGGCGTGACGGGAGGAAGAATGTCGGCCGGCCTGGAGGATTTAATATATCGCAGCGATGACTCATAGACAAAGTCGCGCAGGCACGCAAGCGCGGGAAGCATCGCCATTGCATCCCGCTGAAAATTTTTGCCCGGATTGGTGTCGGTTACAAAACACAGCAATCCCAATTCGCCTTGCGCGCCATGAATAGGTAGGGTAATTCCGGATTTAAGGCCATGAGTACATGCTTCTTCATACATTTCCCTGGATTTGCCGGCAGTAAATATGTCGGGTGACCAGATCAACGGGATCGATTTATTGATGCAATGGGTGAAAGTCGGGTCTACAAGATGCATTTTTTCTGCATCGTAGCGATTGCGCCAGTCGGTGGAATAGTTGCTATGCAGGAAGGCGAATTTGGCCTCAACAGGGGTATTTCGTCCCGGCAGGACGGCCAGTAAAGTGCGCTCATACCCCAGGTCAAGGGCAAGTTTAAATACAAGATTGCGCCACGCGTCCAGCGAAGGGCAGTGCATCAATTCGGCAAATTGTTCGGTGGTGTTCATTTTGTAAGTTTCCAATAATGTTTAGTGGAAACTTACCCGATCAAACAGGGCCCCCTCTGTGCGTTGGCACACCCAAAGGTGAGTAGCGACAGGATGCCGGCAGGGTGGATGTGCCGCGTATTCGCAGTGCCGGTTCATGCCGCGCACCGCACAATTCACCATTGCAACTTTTATTAAAATAGTTTGCTGCTATTCCTTGCCCGGCTTTTCATCGAGTTTGAGTGCAATATAAGAAGTGATATCCTCGCGTTTAACCAGCAGGGCGACATTGCGTCCTTTGGGTATTTGCTTGAGAGCTTCGTTGAATTGTTCGAGCGACGAGATTTCGGTATTGCCTATGGCGAGAATTACATCGCCACGTTGCAGTTCATGGGCGGCAGCACCTTTCACTTCTTCCACGATCAGTCCGCCCTTCAACTGTAATTCGTTTTTTTGATCGGCGCTAAGTTCTCCCAGCACCAAGCCCAGGCGCGTGATATTTTCACCCGTAGCCTCGCCGCTGCCCTGCTGCGCCAATTGTTTGTCATCTGACATTTCGCCGACAGTCATACTGACTTCTTTGCTGTCGCCGCGGCGCCACAACTGTACGCTCACTTTGCTGCCCGGATGGGTGGCGGCAACGATGCGGGGCAGATCGCTGGAAGTGGCGACGGTCTTGCCGTCAAATTTGAGGATTACATCGCTGACCTGAATGCCGGCCTTGTCCGCAGCCCCCCCTTTTTCAACATTGCTGACCAATGCACCCGAAGCCTTGCCCAGGCCAAATGATTCGGCCAAATCGCGGGTGACTTCCTGAATACTCACGCCGATGCGTCCGCGGGTCACCTTGCCGGAAGCGCGCAACTGGTTGGAGACTTCCATTGCCACATCAATCGGAATGGCGAACGACAATCCCATATAGCCCCCGGAGCGGCTATAGATTTGCGAGTTGATGCCGATGACTTCCCCTTTCATGTTGAACAGGGGGCCGCCTGAGTTTCCGGGGTTTACAGCCGCATCGGTCTGAATAAAGGGAACATAATTTTCCTGCGGAAGCGAACGTCCTTTGGCGCTTACTATGCCCGCAGTCACACTATTATCAAAACCGAAGGGGGAACCGATAGCCAGTACCCATTCGCCGACTTTGAGAGCATTGGGATCGCCCTGGGTGATTTTAGGCAAGCCGGTTGCTTCAATTTTAATGAGCGCCACATCGGTGCGTTTGTCTATGCCAACTATCTTTGCCTTGAACTCGCGCTTGTCGGTCAGTCGCACGGTGATACCATCCGCTCCGCCTACCACATGGGCATTGGTGAGAATATAGCCATCCGAACTGATTATGAAGCCGGAGCCCAGAGACTGCGATTCCCGTTCTTGCGGTGCTTGTTGCTGCGGGGCGAAGCGCTTAAAAAATTCATAGAACGGATCCCCTTTGGGGAGGTTGGGCATGCCCGGCATGACTTGTGTTTCGCGAATAATCTGCGTGGTGCCGATGTTTACTACCGCTGGCCCCTGCTTTTCGACCAGTTCGGTGAAATCCGGCAAGTCCTTGGCCGTTGCCTGCTGTGCCAAGAAGTAAAACAGGGTAATACTAAATATTTTCTTCAACATATCCTAGCCTCGCTTATGCGGAAAAATTAATCGTGTAACGGGTGGAAATCAGGATGATTAGGGATTGTTTCCGTTGCGCACGGAGTCAGCTATCTGCATCACTGTCTGCGGCGGTACTTCCCCGATTACCGTTACCAGATTGTCATCGATCACCTTGCTGTAAACCTGAATGACTCCCTGGCTTGAGAGACCGTCATGGTCATCGTCATCATGATCCGATTGTTCGATAAAAACCGAGACACCGGCCAGTCCGTCCGAAAATACCATTTGGATGACCGGGGCGTCCCTGCCGTGCAGTTTGCGGCGCACTTCCGCAATTTTCCGGAACCCGTCCGGCAAGGCATCCACCCGCCAGCCGCTGGCGATGGAGGCTGCCATTTTTGGAAAAGTTCCGGCGAGTAGAGGGTCGCCGACATGGGGTGCATCATGGGGGTAATGCGAATTATGAGTATGATGGGGCATATGCGCGGGGGATGCCGTCGGCGGCTGATTCGAGGCAATCCACGAACGGTCAATATCCCCGCCTATGCTTAACTGGGTGAAAGAATACTGTTCAATCACGTTGCCCCGGTCATCGATTACCTCGGACTTGAGCAATAAACCGGAAATGCTGTCTGCCCACATCTTGTGCGTATAACGCAAATTATCTTTGGGCTGAAACACCATGGTATGAGCATGGAAGCCTGCCAGTCTTTCTTCTTCGGCGGTTTTGATCACGTAGTTTTTACTGAGCAGGGTAAGCTGCTCGGGAAGCAATGCAGGAAACTCTCTTCCACCCTGGCGTTGTTCAATTTTTACCTTGCCGTTGCCCAGATCGCACCAGACCTGATCGTTGTGGCGGATGATTTCACGGCGGGGGCCATCCAGTCGTTCCAGTTTTCCATGTTCCCCGTCGCGATCTGCAATATGGGTGATACGGGAGGTTTCTACATGACCGCCATATTGATAAATAAAGGTGCCGCTATAATCGGTTTGATGTGCGGCAAACGCCATGGTTTGCAGCCAGTCTAGTTCCTCTTGGCGGAGGGGGTCGGCATAAGCGCCAACCATTCCGCCCAACAACATCAGGGCTGAGAAAACCAGAGGCTTTACAACAGTCGTTTGCACTATTGGCCTGCTACGGTACGAATGTAGGGGGCGGCACCCTGAACATCGGTACTGGGGGAAAATTCCTGGTGGGCCATCAGGTAGGCATTTAGCCCTGAATTAAGCGGAAAGTTTGCGGGATGCAGGGCGGAAGGTTGCTGTTGCATCGCCATCTGGGGAGCGGGTTCCGGGCCGACTTGCACCGATAGCCACGCTACCAGAGCCAGCGCCATAATGGAGGCCGCAGCCGATAATGCAAACCAGCGCGCATTTTGCCGTTCACGGTTGCGCGGGGCGAGCACGGTGGGTTCGGCCTGGAGACGTTCGCGCAATACGGAACGCATGTCGGCGTGCAAGTGGCCGGGTTGTCGCAAAGCATCCCCAACCAAGTGATACATATGCCATTCCGTTTGTGCAGCGGGATTGCGTTTTATTTGATCAAGCACGGCATCGGCTTCGTCATCAAACAATTCGCCGTCCATCAATGCAGAAATATTATTTTTCATTATCACCACCTGTTTTCTTCACTGGTACCCAATAAAGGGCGCAAATTTTCCGCAATAGCCTCGCGAGCACGGAAAATACGTGACCGCACAGTGCCTATGGGGCAGTTCATTACATCTGCGATTTCTTCATAACTCAAGCCCTCGATTTCGCGTAACGTGAGCGCGGTACGCAAATCATCAGGCAATTGCTGCAAGGATGAGTTCACTACTTCGACAACTTGTTTGCTCATCAATTCATTTTCAGGTGTGTTAACTTCCTGTAAAAGTCCCGCATCTTCAAATCCTTCTGCTTCTTCCGTGTCAAACAACGTATTGGTCGGAGCACGTCGTTTGAGCGCCAGCAGGTAATTTTTTGCGGTGTTAATACCGATTCGGTAGAGCCAAGTATAAAACGCGCTTTCACCCCGAAACGTCGGCAGGGCACGATAAGCTTTGATGAACGCTTCCTGGGTTACATCTTCGACCTCGGATGCATCCCGCACAAATCGCGAAATCAGGCGCGCCAGCCTGCGTTGATACTTGGTAACCAGCAATTCATAGGCGTGCTTGTCTCCACGTTGCGCACGCTCTACTAATTGTTGATCGACCTCCCTGTCGCCCATGCCCCGTTATTCCAATTTTTTTATATTATCGAGCCACCCCGAACGCGGGCGCGCTATAACCAGCGACTTGGCAAGCCTCTTGTGCTTGGTTAGTCGGATGGCTAGTAGTTCGACAGTATAACCGGACATACTTGAGGCGTCAGCCATCTTCGTCTCATGGTAAGCATGGACACAATCCGATCAAATTAGTTCATTCCTTGGTATGGGTATTTTCATCGGGCACATTGCCCCCGGAACAGCCACAAGTAATCGCGTAAAATAGTATATTACAAAAAATGGAACATATTGATTGGCCAGTACGTCCTATATTTTGGTTTCTCAATGCCTTAAGAGAATTTTGATGGCACTTAACTGTCCAGAAAAGTGTATTTCATCGGTATATCTGCAGTTGGAAAGGCTAGGATTTGCTATAGTCCGGTAATATGAGCAAAAATTCTGATTTTCTACAATATGACTCCCTGATCATAGGCAGTGGCTTGGCGGGATTATCGCTAGCTCTGAAACTTGCCGACCACCGGAAGGTGGCGGTTATTACCAAAAAATCGCTGCTGGAAGGGGCGAGTGCCTGGGCACAGGGGGGGATAGCCACGGTGCTTTCGCTGGAAGATTCCCTCGCCGAGCATATACAGGACACCCTGGTTGCCGGTGCCGGGTTGTGTGATCTTACTACCACACGTTACGTGGTCGAGCACGCCAAACCTGCGCTTAACTGGTTGATCAATCAAGGCGTGCCTTTTACCCGTGATGCCAGTTCGGATACGGGTTATCACCTGACCCGCGAGGGGGGACACAGTCATCGCCGTATTATTCACGCTGCGGATGCAACCGGACTGGCGGTACAGGAAACCATCGCGGCGAAAGTGCTGGCACATCCGAACATCACCTTGCTGGAACACTACATAGCCATTGATCTGATCACCGGGAAGAAACTGGGGTTGCAGGACAACCGTTGCCATGGCGTTTATGCGCTTAATTGTCTTAGCGATGAAGTCGTTACGATTGCTGCGCACGATACCATTTTAGCGACCGGAGGCGCGGGCAAGGTCTACCTGTATACGACCAATCCGGATACCTCCACCGGCGATGGCATTGCCATGGGATGGCGTGCCGGTTGCCGCGTGGCGAACATGGAATTCATCCAGTTTCATCCGACTTGCCTGTACCACCCGCAGGCCAAATCTTTTTTGATCTCGGAGGCAGTGCGAGGCGAAGGCGGGTTGCTGAAACTTCCCGATGGTACGCGTTTTATGCCATGGCACGACGAGCGCGCGGAACTTGCCCCGCGTGACATTGTGGCACGTGCCATCGATTTCGAAATGAAGAAACGAGGGCTGGATTGTGTCTATCTGGATATCTCGCATCGATCCCGGGAGTTTTTACAGGAGCACTTCCCCACTATTTACGCGCGCTGCATGGCGCTGGGAATAGACATTGCCAAGCAGCCTATTCCGGTTGTGCCGGCAGTTCACTTTTCCTGCGGCGGAGTCGTTGCCGATCTGGACGGACGCACGGATGTGGGCAATCTGTACGCCATTGGCGAAACTGCTTACACCGGCCTGCACGGCGCCAATCGCCTTGCCAGTAATTCTTTGCTTGAATGTATGGTATTTGCCGATGCGGCAGCGCGCGACATATTGGGCAAACCCCAAAGTCAACTCATTCCCCTTCCGCAATGGGATGAAAGCCGCGTGACCGATGCCGACGAAGAAATAGTTATCTCGCATAACTGGGATGAACTGCGCCGTTTCATGTGGGACTACGTCGGTATTGTGCGCACTACCAAGCGACTGCAGCGAGCGCAGCACCGCATCCAGTTACTGCATGAAGAAATCAATGAGTTTTACACCAATTTTCATGTTACTGCGGATCTGCTGGAGTTGCGCAATCTGGTATTAACTGCCGATCTTATTGTTCAAAGTGCCTTGTCCCGGCGGGAAAGTCGCGGATTGCATTACAGCAAAGACTTTCCCGATACCTTGCCTCAGGCTATTCCGACTGTACTTGTCCCGGCTGTTTTTTCCGCGACGCGCTCTTCGGGTTAAGGCGGAGAATGTGATGAGGGCTATTATAAGGATTTCTGCTCTGATGCTGATCCTGCTGCCCTTTTCTTTGCGTGCCGGAGATTTTGAAGAGGGTGTAAGACTAACGGGTATCAAGGACTATATCAGGGCGGCTCAATTTATGCGTAAGGCGGCCGAACAGGGAAATGTGCAAGCCCAGTACAATTTAGGCGATCTGTATTACGATGGACTGGGCGTTGCACAGGATTACCAGAAAGCCGCTTCCTGGTATCGTCAGGCCGCAGATTCAGGATGGGTAAAGGCGCAATGTAAACTGGGAATCATGTATTACGAGGGGCGGGGGGTCACCGAAAATTACCATGAGGCTGTTTCCTGGTTTACCCAGGCCGCAGAACAGGGCGATGCAAAGGCACAATTTAATCTGGCGGGAATGTACTACGAAGGGCAGGTCGTTCCGCAGGATTTTCGGCAGGCGCTATCCTGGTATCGCAAGGCGGCCGAACAAGGGGATGCCCAAGCCCAGTATTTTATGGGATTCATGTTTTACAACAATCAGGGAGTAACCCAGGATTATCGGCAAGCTGTTTACTGGTATCACAAGGCGGCTGAGCAAGGGAATGCCAAGGCGCAATCCAATCTGGCGGCTTTGTACTTCGACGGTCTGGGAGTCGCGCAAAATTTTCAGGAAGCTGTGTTTTGGTATCACAAGGCGGCAGATCAGGGCGACGCAAAAGCGGAATCGAGTTTGGCCTCAATGTATTATGAGGGGCAGGGAGTAACAGAAGATTATCTTCAGGCCGCCTTCTGGTATCAAAAGGCGGCCGAGCAAGGGGCCGCGCATGAGAGGCTCAATCCCGGGGCAATTCCCCGCGAAGGCGAGGGTAACAGACAAAATTACCAGCAAGAATCATCCTGGTATCGCAAGACTACCGAATTATCGGTATCCCAGGCCCAATATCAGCTCGGCATCATGTACCAGAAAGGTCAGGGTGTCGCGCAAGACTATATTGACGCGCATAAGTGGTTCAATATTACCGGAGCGGGCGGCAGTGTGCCGGGGAGGGAGCGTCGCGAGCAGGTGGAAAAACATATGACATCCGCCCAAATTAGCGAAGCCCAGCACCGTGCGAGCAAGTGGATGGAGGCGCATTCAATTAACTCAATTTTTGCCAGTCGCAATTTGAGTGAATTGGAAACAATAAAAATTGCTCCCGATTTGGGGGATGTCGTCAAATTTGTCTCGGGCAAAGATCGCGCCAAGACTGTAAAATCTTTCCGAAAAGCCGCCGAGCAAGGCGATGCGAAGGCCCAATCCAATTTGGGGAGCCTGTATTACGACGGGGTAGGGGTTGCCCAGGATTACGCGCAGGCAGTAATCTGGTTTCGCAAGGCTGGCGAGCAGGGAGTGGCGAAGGCGCAATTCAATTTGGGGATTATGTACTCAAAAGGTCAGGGGGTGGCGCAGGATTATGTTGAGGCGCATAGGTGGTTCAACATTTCAGGCGCAATGGGTTACGAGGACGGAAGAAAAAATCGTGAACTGGTGGAAGTATTTATGACTCCCGCTCAAATTGCCGAAGCACAACGCAAATCGAATCAATGGATGACGGAACATCCCTGAGAAATATTATCGCCCCCCAGGGCTCAATTAAGAAAGTCTGGTTATGCAATTTCGTTTTATGGGTAAACATATCCTTGCGGCATTGGCGCTGCTTTTGGGAAGCACGCTATCGGCATATGGAGAATCGGAAACAAATGGAGCCGGGCGGATACAGGAAAGCGGATACGATTTCGCGGTTTCGGTAGCGACCAAAGATAGTACACATCCCCATTTTGGCGAGGGGGGGCAGCTTGGCTTTGTCATCAACGGGGTGCAAGGACGCTCTCTGGTGCTGGTTCGGGGGAGGGCCTATATTTTCAAGATTGAAACCAGCCCGATGCATGATTTTTATCTTTCAACCGAGCCCGTGGGGTGGGGCACTTCCCCGTTGACGGTGGGCGTGGGAGGCAATTTTACCTATAAAGGTACGCTCACCTTCAAGCCGACTGCCGAGACGCCCGACGTGGTCTATTACGCATGCCGAAATCATAAGCTGATGGGCGGTGAGATTCACATAGTTAATCCCGGTGAAGAAGACAAAATTAAACTCATCGAACCCAAACCTGCCGCCTCCGCAGTGCAGGCCAATGTGCCGTCTCTTGACAAAAACGAAGTAAGACAAAGGCTGACGTTTGTAAATATGTATGTCAGCAATTCGGCTGCCGCAAACCGAATTACTGCCGGGAACAATGAGGAGGCAAAAGCCAAATATAAAAACGCCGGGGACAGATTGAGCGAGGCGATGACGGCGTTTGATGCAGACAACCTGCAGGAAACAAAAATAAAATCCGATGAAGCCATGGCTTTAATGAGTGCGGCGGCGAAACTTGTTCCGTCCGAGTCCATGCTAAAACTGGTCAAGACCAAGAATGAAGAGTTACAGCGCGGGGTGGCGGAAATGGAGGAGTCCTATAAGCAGAATCGGGATGCTCTTGCCAAAGAAAGCAGCACAAAGAACTTGTCCAAACTCGATACCGACAAACTGCACAAGATGGTCGACAGTGCGAAGGCGCTTGTAGGGGAAGGGAAGTATGAAGAGTCCAATAAGATTCTTTCCAGTGTAATGAATGAAATCTCCGGCGCATTAAATAATTTGCTTTCCAACCGGACCATGGCTTATGAAATGAAATTTGAATCTCCGGCCCAGGAATACGACTATGAGCTGGATCGTTTTTCCAGCCTGGAGAAATCGATCCCACAGGCAATTGAGCAGAAGCAACCCTCTCAGACTTCGCTTGCGCTGATGGAGTCTTATGTAAACAAGGGAAAGGAAAGCCGTGACCAGGCAAATATAGAGGCGAAACAAAAGAACTTCCCCTCCGCTTTGGAAAATATCAAAAAAGGCACTGAACAATTGGAGACAGCGTTAAAGCTGCTGGGAATAAATTGAACGATGCCTGTCTCTCACAATAGGATGCCAAGCATTTAATAACCCTGTTGCAAGTAGCTACAATTTTGCTTGCATATTGTGGAAAGTACAAAAATAAGAGAGGATACGGCTCTGCAGGGGAAAAGCGGGGCTGGTTCCAGCTATAAAAACGCGAGGGAGAAAAAATGAATCGGGTAATACAACTCATCAAGTTGTTTTTTGCATTGGCGATTTTGGGTATGAGCACAGGCGCATACGCGGATTTGGCGAGTGCCAAGAGTGCTTACAAAAACAAAGATTATGCGGCAGCATTAAAGGAGTTTAAATCCCTCGCCGCGGCTGGGAATGCCGAAGCCCAATTTGATGTCGGGTTGATGTACGACAACGGGGATGGGATGCCGCAGGATTATCAGTCGATCATTTCGCGGGTTGATCAGGCAATGACATGGTATCGCAAGTCTGCCGAGCAGGGATTTGCACCGGCGCAAACCAATCTTGGGATTATGCTTGAAACGGGTGGACGGGTTGAGCGCAACTACATTGAAGCGGCTTCATGGTATCGCAAGGCTGCAGCGCAAGGGGATGCTGCAGCGCAATTCAACCTCGGGATAATCTATTATTCCGGACGGGGTGACGACATTGCACCCAATTATAACGAAGCGGCCATGTGGCTGGGAAAATCAGCCGACCAGGGAAATTCCGCCGCGCAAATTGCTTTGGGACGGATGTATGAATACGGTCAAGGTGTGCTCATTAACTATGTGCAAGCCTATAAATTGTATCTTCTGGCCGATGCGGCAGGGAACGACTCCGCTCCGACCAACAAGGAGTCCGTTGAAGCCAAGATGACGCCGGAGCAAATTCAGGAAGCCAAAGCACTGGTAAAAAAAAACGGCCACCTAAAGTAAGTCAAGCGGTTTCCAAAAATATATCCGCACACAAAAAGCGGAAGAAGAAAGACGAATGATGATTGAACCTTAAAACTTCTTTTCATCCACGAAAAGCACGAAAGTCACGAAACAAACCAAAGCGTGACTGCAGCATAGTAACTCACCCAAGGGGTGTGGAAGTTTAGTGGGGTATGTGTTTGAATTAATTCGTGTCTTTTCGTGGTTTTCGTTAACCAATGACTTAGCGCATGTCTCACCGCGCTTAGTCAGATGGCTAGTTAGTTCATCAGGGCATCTGAGTTTTTTGGATTAAAAGGTGCTTCCCGCAGAAATGCGGCCATTTTCCCCATCTGATTGCCCGGTGTACTGTTTTGTAGAACGTTTAAACTTCATGCCAGTCGATGCATGGAGATTGCGATGTTTATACTTTACGTTAACGGAGTTCCATCCATCAAGCTCGGGAACAAGTCGGAAATCCCGGCCCGTCAAGGGAATGAAGCTTGGCTGGTGATGGATGCAGAGGGCAGGTTGATTGCATCCTATCAGCCGAAATAGTTTTCTGTATTTTCCCGCTTCTATTATTTTGGTGACGCATGATCCAGGAAACTCCGGATTGTTCCAAATGTATTTATTACTACATTACCCATGATGTAAGTTTTCCATGCGGTTGCCGGGCGCTGGATTTCAAGAGTCAAAAAAAGCCGTGTCTTGATGTGCTGGAAGCCTCGAAACAACCCTGTCTGGCTTTTGAAAAGCGAGCCGCGAAAAAATGCTAAGCGCAGATTTTGCAGAGACGGAAACGCGTTCCGGGAAGTAAATTTCAAAAATTACTCTGAGGTACAAAATTTCTGTACCACCAGACACCCCACCATGTCTCCCTCAACATTGACGACTGTGCGCAACGTGTCCAAAGGCCGGTCGATCGGCAGCAAAATCGCAATGGCTTCAATGGGTAATCCGACCGACTGCAACACCATTATCATGGTTACCATTCCCGCACTGGGAATGCCCGGTGCGCCAAGGGCGGCAACCATAGCCGTAAGGCATACGCACAATTGCTGCAACAGATTAAGCTCAATGCCCGCCAGATTTGCAACAAATAGCGCGGCAGCCGCTTCGTAAAGAGCCGTCCCATCCATGTTGAGATGGGCACCGAGCGGCACCACAAATCCGGTAATGCCCGGGCTGACCTGTAAGTTCTGCTCCATGCAGCGCAGGGTAACCGGCATGGTCGCTGAACTTGAACTGGTTGCAAAAGCGGTTACGAGCGCCTCTTTCGCTCCACGGAAAAAGCGTAGCGGCGACATACGCGTGACGGCAAACAATATCAGGGGTAAAACGATCACTCCATGAAATAGCGTTGTTCCCATAATCACGGCAATAAATTTGATCAGTGTTCCCAGCAAGTTCGTATCCTGGGTCGCGATCAGCTTTGCCAGCAACGCCATAATGCCCAGCGGTGCGATGATCATAATCCATCCGACGATGCGTAAACTTAACTCGAATATTTCCTGCAATATAGCCAGTAAATTCCGGTAACGTTCACCGCCTGCCACAATGGCGATTCCAATGAAAAGTGAAAACATGACGATCGCCATGATGTTGCCTTGCGCGAGTGCGGCAAATGGATTGACAAACAGACTGCCCAGAAATTTTGCAACGAATTCGCCCAGCGTCATTTGGGACGCGTTTACACTGTGCATGACATCATGAAACATGTCGAGGTTCAGACCTTTTCCGGGCGAGAAAAGATTCGACGAAGCAATACCAATGGTTACCGATATTGCCATGGTGGTTACCGAGAAAATCAGGGTTACAATCCATACGCGGTGAATTTGATGGTGCGCACGCAGATTGGCAATGCCTACCACGATGGAAGTAAATACCAATGGGACCATCACCATTTTGAGCAGATCGATGAACAATCCCCCAAACAGTCCGGCAAGGTATAGGACAGCATGAGTTGAAACCGCTTCCTTTTGGCCCGCCATCCATAGTCCAAGGCCCACCCCGGCTATTGCACCCAAGGCGATCCGGTTGTTATGAGAGATGCTGTTCATTAATCTTTCGGATAAATATTATAGGTGCTTTCAGCAGTTTCATTCTAACGGGGGAGGACATGCGTGTATGTCCTGATTTCGGCCTATCCGCACTTGCTGTCCAAGAGCGATAACTAGTTCATTAATGACGGTGGCCCAGTCACCGATTTCCGGTTGGCGAAAAAGCCGCATGATGCCGGGGTACCAGGGCGAGTCTGCCCGATCGTTCAGCCAGCGCCAGTCTGTTTTGTATTCTGGCAATAGTACCCAGCATGGTTTTCCGAGGGCTCCGCTTAGATGGGCGACAGCCGTGTCCACGCAAATTACCAGATCGAGACATGAAATGACAGCGGCAGTATCGGAAAAGTCCTCAAGCATCGGGCCAATATTGAGGAGTTTCAATCCGCTTGGCGGGTGAGCCGCTTCGTCTTCTCCGGCACCTTTCTGCAGGCTGATAAATATTACCCCGGGCACAGCCCACAAAGGTGCCAAAAGTTCCAATGAGGGGAGAGAGCGATCCGCATCATTTTCAAATTGTGCGCTTCCCTTCCATACCAGGCCCACACGGAATCCATCTGCGGGCAGAGTCCCGGCCCATTTGCTAACTCGTTCGGACGGTACGGTCAGATAGGGAATTGTTGCCGGAATTGAATCGATGCGTGTTCTGAAATGGTAGGGAAGACTTAGAAGTGGCACCCAGTAATCCCAGCCGGATGGAGGGATAGGCTTGTCGTAGGACAGAACGGTATTGACACATTCAAACTCATCCAGCAAGGTTTTTAAAGCGGGATGGCAAATCAGAGTGATTGATGCCGCTCCTTGCGCATTCAACAAAGCGGAGTATCGGCAAAATTGAATCACATCACCATGGCCCGCTTCAAAACAGATCAGGATGGATTTGTTTCCGAGAGACTCGCCCTGCCAGCGCGGACAAGTGAAATGAGCGGCAAGCTCGGAATACCATTTGCGCGCTTCCAGACACTCCCAGCCTTCTTCGAATCTGCCCTGACGCAATAAGAGATAACTGAAATTGAAGCGGGCCGTTGCGTGGGAGGCATCCAGAGACAGGGATGCCAGATAACATGTTTCCGCTTCTGCTTCCCGTCTCAAACAGGCATACAGCACACCCAGATTAGACCAGCCTGTTGGGGAATGGGGGTTCAAGGCGATCGCCTGTTTGTAGGCTGCCTCGGCATCGCTGAATTGTTTCTTGTTCGCGAGAAAGGCTCCCAGATTAAGGTGGTTTTCCGGATAGTCCGGATTGATTTCTATGGAGCGGCGATAGCAAGTTTCGGCTTCGACTCCGATGCCCAGTCTGTCCAACAACAGGCCCAGATTGGCATAAGCATCTGCAAAGTCCGGCGCTAACCGTATCGACATTCTGAAGCATGCTTCAGCGCCGGCGACATCGCCGCTTTCCATGCAGCGTGTTCCCTGATAAGAAAGTGCTTCCGCATCCAAGCGTGATTGGCTTTTCATGGCGTGGGCGACTCATAATTGAGGTTTAATGCTTTGTGATACTCATTCAATTCGAGTGCTCCACAGTGTTGGATATTTCATGATCAAAACCAAAAGCTTGGGAAGAGTCACGCAGGAGTGTAGCAAATCTGCAAAGATGGTGTGCACAAAGCAAAACGAGAGTGATTTCTGTGTTTGAAGCTATTTGACGGAACATGGACTGCATCGAGATTAACGCAATACAACCGATCCTATGTGATCCGGATGGAAAAAAGCGAATTGTGCCGCACAATTTTAAATACCTTCCGGTGAATACGTTAACTCTCGTGTTCAGGTGCAGGGAGTCAGGTCGTCGGGATGGATGCATACCGCAATGGCTGATTCATTTTGTTTGTATCTTGAATTGTACAAATTTGATATTGCCCTGATACGCGAACAGTGAATGATGCCACAACAATATGGGGTAATTTCGGTTTCCCGTTGAATTTCATCCTTAAGGATTTAAGCCGGGATTGTTGACGTCTGTATTAAGTCTTGGGGGGGCGCTGTTAAAATAGACAGCCGTTGTGTGCCTGCTTTGTATTGTGCCGAAGCGGAGCATGGGTATTTTTCTGGCGGATGCACGCATGAGGCTCATGCTCCGTGTTGCAAGGAATATTTTTCGTAAAGGAATGTCATGCTTTCTGTGCTGCTAGTGGATGACGATATCCAGATTCGTCAGTTGCTGAGCGATTACCTGTCCAAATTTAACATGGCTGTTGTTGCCGTTGCCGATGGAAAATCGATGGGGGAGGCTTGCGGAAAAAGCGTGTTCGATCTTGTGATCCTCGATCTGATGCTGCCTGAAGAGGACGGTCTTTCTTTGTGTCGGAAATTGCGTGCAAAATCGGACATCCCGATACTGATGCTCACTGCACGGGGAGAAACGATGGACAGGATAATCGGACTGGAAGTCGGTGCCGATGATTACATAGTCAAACCTTTTGAACCGCGTGAATTGGTTGCACGTATCCAAACGATTTTGCGAAGAACAAACGGGGGGCGTGCACACCCCGGCGAAACTGAAAATGGCGTTTCCTTTATGGGTTGGCGTCTGAATTACGTTTTGCGCCAGCTGGTTTCTCCCGAAGCATTGGTTATCCCGTTATCCAACGCCGAATTCCGTCTGTTAAAGGTTTTTATCGAACATCCGGGGCGCGTGCTTACCCGCGATTTTTTGCTTGATCAGGCGCGGGGCAGGGATATGGATATGTTCGATCGCAGCATTGATTTGCTGGTTTCGCGTTTGCGCCAGAAACTCGGGGATGATTCGCGTACTCCCGACTTGATCAAAACTGTTCGGGGCGAGGGATATTTATTCGATGCGAAAGTGGCGCGATGAAAAAATTCTTTCCGGATACGGTTTTTTCGAGGCTATTCCTGCTCATGTTTGTTACGCTCACGCTAAGCCATTTTGTGGGTATGGAAGTATTCTCCAGTTTTGATCACCGCCACAACTTTGACCCGAATCATATCCGATTCCATCCGGCCAGAATATTGGGATTTTTTCTGCGTCTTTCAGGCATTGCTTTGACTGCATGGATAGCAGCGCGCTGGTTGTGTCGTCCGATCGATAAATTGGCACAGGCGGCAAGTGAACTGGGTGAGAGCCTGGAAAGTACCCCGCTGGATGTGACCTGCGGCCCGGTCGAAATCAGGCAAGCGTCGGCCGTGTTTAACCAGATGCAGGCGCGACTGAAGCAGCAGCTCGACGAGAGAAATCGTTTTCTCGCGGCTGTTTCTCATGATTTGCGCACGCCGATTACACGGCTTAAATTACGTGCGGTCAAGATTGAAGCAGCGGATTTGCAGGAGGACATTCAGCGGGATATCAATGAAATGACCGTGATGATTGATGCAACGCTGGATTATTTGCGCGGCGACGGGAAGCCGGAAGAGCCGTGTTATCTGGATATTTCAGCTCTCGTGCATTCGCTGGCAGAAGATGCGGGGGAAAGAGGGGGGATGGTGACCGTGTCCGGATTAATCAAGCCCGCTATGGTGCCGCCAATGGCCTTGCAGCGTTGCCTGAATAATTTGATCGAAAATGCCTTGCGCTATGGGGGGCGGGCGGACATTGGATTGGATGATTCCGGCGATCAGCTGATTATTTCCATCCGTGACGCGGGTGCAGGAATACCGGAAGATCAATTGGAAGCTGTTTTTGCGCCATTCTACCGGCTGGATCAATCCAGAAGCAGGCACACGGGGGGCGTCGGTCTGGGGCTTTCCATCGCGCGTGATCTTGCACAAAAGATGGCCGGGAACCTGTCTTTGAAAAATGCACCCGAAGGTGGATTGATTGCCACCTTGGAGTTGCCCAAGCGTTGAGAGGTGAAAATATAGCCATTCCAAGCCACATGACGCGGTCTGAGTAGTGACATGCCGATCAGTCCGCAGTAACGCGATCTGAATTGATTTTGTTCCTTGCTTCCTTTTGTACCGTTCTTGAATTGCATTCAACTTGGCTGGAGCCATGCTGCGCCGCGTACCCCGCTGGAGTCGCCGAACTGGTGTTTTGCCAGTCTGGTATCGACACGATCAGAGAACACCCAGCGTGACCACAGTTCGGGCACATTGATGTACAGCCGCTCTATGTTGGACATTCCGCCTCCCAGCACAATAATATCCGGGTCAAGAATATTGATGACATGCGCCAAACTCCGGGCCAGACGGTTCTCGTAGTTTTGCATACTGCGTTCACAGGAACCATCGCCATTGGCTGAATGCGCCACAATTTCCTCGGGAGTCAAACACGCGCCAGTATCGTGCTCATGCAAGCGCATTATTCCGGGGCCGGAGAGAAACGTTTCAATGCATCCCCGCCGACCGCAGAAGCATTCCGGACCGGGCAGCTCTTGTGCCACCGGCCAGGGGAGCGGGTTGTGCCCCCATTCTCCGGTGATGCCATTGGGGCCATTTAAAACTTTCCCGTTGGCCACGATGCCTGCCCCGACCCCGGTCCCCAAAATTACGCCGAACACGATCCCGCAGCCTGCTGCGGCACCATCCGTTGCCTCAGACAGCGCAAAACAGTTTGCATCATTGGAAATCGCCACGGGGCGCCGCAGGATAGATTCCAAATCCTGAAGAATGGGCTGTCCGTTAAGTTGCGCTGAATTCGAATTTTTGAGGCGGCCGCTTGCCCTGGAAATTGTTCCGGGAGTACCAATGCCTACCGAACCGCGCTGGCCCAGTCCTGATTCTGTCTCATGCACCAGTTTGGCAATTGCCAATAATGTTGCCGGGTAATCATTTTGAGGGGTAGGGATGCGCCGACGCATGAGCTCGCTCCCCTTTTCGTCGAGCGCAATGATTTCAATTTTTGTGCCGCCAAGGTCTATGCCAAGTTTCATGCTATTGCAGTGGAAATCTTAAGAACTCATTTGTCCGGAATTCGTTTGACAGGAAATGCACCGGGCCAACAAGCGGGTTCCGGTATTAAACGGATGGCTTATCGTACACGTACGCGCGGGCAATTGCGAATCATGCTAAGCGGAGCTGTTTGCGCTGACAGGATTTATGCGTTCCTTCGGCTCTTCAGCACGCTGCGAAATCTTGCCGGGCAGGCTTGAGTTTTCATGGTTTCCGGAAATATCCCCCATATTTTCCAGCTTTACCTTGGCGGCAAGATAGAGTATTTCCGATGTTCGGATAAATTTCTTGGACAAGGCGATGTCAATCGGCGTTAGTCCTGCCTGATTTTGCATCTGGAAGTCGGCGCCGTGTCTGATCAGCATTTGGGTGATGTCCGCGTAGCCTTTCTCTGCCGCGAGAAGGATGGGGGAGGTGTCGTTATGGATGAAATTGATCTCAATATTTTTTGCAATCATTTGACGCAATGCGCTTTGGTTTCCCTTTGATATTGCAGCCAACACCGATTCCCGAGATTCTGAGGTATCAACGCGCTCCGGATTTTCGGTGGCGATACCGGTTGGCAACAAGTTGTAGAGTCGGTTCATCAGAACTAAAGATACGATGACGGTCAGTGTGGCTGCCAGGATGGGGGGGTGGACACCCACGGCGGATGCCAATTCCGGCGGCAGCCCCGCCCCCACCGATGAAACGACCATTACGGTTGATAACAGTAACTGCAGATATTGAAACAGCGCAATGAGCACGGATGCTCCCAGGGTGACCAGCAGCATGCGCTGGTCAATAAAATTTTCCAGTGCCCCCGGCGGCAGGTTGGCACCGAAACTCATCAGTGAAGTTATCGAGAATAGGGCCATCTCGTTGCGTTTTGCTAATATTTCCATGGTAACTCCCGAAATAATTCGGCTGGCTGCGAACGGGACGTTAGAGTTAACGAAGGAATACTTTCAGATGCCGCACAGAATGGTGGCGATCAATCCGGCATTCCGCTGCCATAAAATCCTTGCGGATTCCTTAGGCCGGTAACTTTGCGTCCCTGCCTTTCGACAGGTTTGCCTTTTCAGATTTAGGAAAATTCCCCCACACAAATATCGTGTGGGGGACTACGGCGTTCATTTTACGCGCGGAAGGTTCAAGGTCAATCACGCTTGTCGGGTTGGTGAAAATGGACGAACGGCAGGAAGGGGGGAATCCTCTGTAAACGGGGTGTTCAAGCGCTGTTTACAGGGTGGGTGCCAACCTGTTCCCGCTCAAAGAGCAGGTGTGAATCGTTGTTCCCCGCTCGATTTGAATAGTGCTGTGATGAACAGAGAAACGCTCTTTGAGGGTAAACATGATGTCATCCATGAAGGCGTCACCGGGGTATCCGTTCGGCATCACCAAATGCACAGTTAATGCGTTTTCCGTGGTGCTCATTCCCCAAATGTGCAGGTCATGAATGTCGGTGACTCCGGGGCAGATGCGCAGGTAGGCATCAATTGCCGCGACATTAATGTTGGACGGAACGCCACTCAGGGCCAGTTGAACCGATTCGCGCAGCAAACCCCAGGTGCCGATCACAATAACGGCGATGATAGCCAGGCTGATAACCGGATCGAGCCGGTACCACCCCGTGTAGAACATCACTATTCCGGTGATTACCACGCCCAATGATACGGCGGCGTCGGTGGCCATATGCAGATAGGCGCCGCGAATGTTCAAATCACCCTTGCTGTCTTTCATGAATAACCATGCGCAGAAGCCGTTGACGAGGATGCCGACCGCTGCAACCAATGTGACCGTCAGACCGGCTACAACGGGGGGCTGCGAGAAGCGTTGCACAGCTTCCCATGCAATCGCTCCGCAAGTTGCCAGCAGGAGCATTGCATTTGCCAGTGCGGCAAGTATCGAAGTGCCGCGCAGCCCGTAGGTGTAGCGTTCATTGGGCACTTTGCGGCTCAGGACGGCAGCTGACCACGCCAGAATCAGACCCAGTACATCGGATAAATTATGCCCGGCGTCGGCTATCAGCGCAGTCGAATTGGCGATAAAACCGAAAACGAATTCGATCACCACAAAAATGGCGTTCAGCGCGATAGCAATCACAAAAGAGCGGCCATGTTTATTCGGGTCTCCGTGATGGTGTCCGCCGCAACTGTGTGAATGAGCGCCATGATCATGGTCATGGGTATGTTCGTGCTGGTGATCCATCGATTCGATTCCGTGTAAGAGCGGGGGGTAATAATACTATGAAGTGATCTGTTTACGTGCAAGCCGTGTAGACTGCTTGTGTGGCTATTGTGTTGCATACCTGTGGCCGAAGCCGGATTATTGTCAGGTAATAATTCCGCCCCCCAGACAAACTTCCCCGTCATACACCACAACCGACTGTCCCGGCGTGACAGCCCATTGCGCATTGTCAAAAGCGAAGCTGGCACGGTCTCCCGATAGGGCCGTGATACGGCAGGCGGAATCCGACTGGCGGTAGCGGGTCTTGGCGCCGAAACTCAGTGCCTGATCGGGTGCGTGCCCGCTGATCCAGTGCATTTCCATAGCCCCAAGGCGGGGCGTCAGCAGGGCGGGATGATCATGGCCCTGAACAACGATCAATCTGTTGCCGCTCATGTCTTTGGAGGCCACGAACCAGGGTTCTCCGGTTCCCTGTTTCCCTCCTCCTATACCCAAGCCCTGGCGTTGGCCGAGGGTATAAAACGATAATCCCATGTGCCGGCCCACAATATCACCTGAGGGCGTAACCATCGGGCCGGGAGCGGTGGGCAGATAACGGTTGAGGAATTCGCGAAAAGGGCGCTCTCCGATGAAACAGATGCCGGTGCTGTCCTTTTTGGCATGGTTGGATAAATTATGCCGCCGGGCGATTTCGCGAACCTCTGATTTCGGCACTTCGCCCAGAGGAAACATGGCTTTTGACAATTGCGTCTGATTCAGGCGATGCAGGAAATAGCTCTGATCCTTGCTTGAGTCTGCCGCCTTGAGTAGTTGAAAGTGTCCATTGTGCTCGCGTATTTTGGCGTAGTGCCCTGTGGCAATGGCATCGGCCCCCATACCGAGCGCATGCTCCAGAAAGGCTTTGAACTTTATTTCCGAGTTGCACAGGATGTCCGGGTTGGGAGTGCGGCCCGCCTCGTATTCGCGCAGGAAGTAGCTGAACACGCGATCCTTGTATTCTTTGGAAAAGTTGACGGCTTCAATGGGAATGTCCAGCGTGTCGGCGACCGACACGGCATCGATCAAATCCTGGCGCGAAGAACAATATTCTTCATTGTCGTCATCTTCCCAGTTTTTCATAAACAGGCCGATGACTTCAAAGCCCTGCTGTTTGAGTAGAAGGGCTGTGACAGAGGAGTCAACTCCGCCAGACATGCCAACGACTACGCGCTTAATCATAATGGGTGATGATCTCCAGCGGATAACGCTTTCCGGCGAGATAGTCTTCCACGCACTGCAATATCAGCGGGCTACGGTGGCGTGCACGCGTAGCGCGGATTTCGTCCGGCGTCATCCATGCAGCGCGGACGATTCCTTCGTCCAGAATACGCTCCGGATGGTGGGCCTGAATGCGTCCGGTGAAAGCAAAGCGCAGGTAAGTTGTGTCGGAAACCGGTGTGTGCCATCGGTAAATGCCGAGCAGATGTTGAGGTTCGAATTCGTATGCTGACTCTTCCAGCGTTTCGCGCGCCACAGCGGCAAGCAGAGATTCGCTCGCTTCCAGATGCCCGGCGGGCTGGTTGAACAACAACCCTTGCGAAGTGTGTTCTTCGACCAGCAAAAATTTTCCGTCCTTTTCGATAACGGCAGCGACGGTGACGTTGGGTTTCCAAATCATGGCGATGGGGCGCGTACAAAATAAAAAAGGCAGGGTTGCCCCTGCCTTTTTAGGCGTGCGCTAGAATTACTTGGCGGCTGGTGCAGCGTCAGCAGCGGCAGCCTTCTTTGCCTTTTTATGCTTCTTTGCCTTCTTGGCCGGCTTTGCTTCGTCCTTGGCAGCAGGAGCAGCGGCAGGAGCGGCGGCAGCAGCAGGAGCAGCAGCCTTGGCAGCAGGAGCGTCAGCAGCAACAGCAGAGAAAGTAACAGCAGCGAATACGGCAGCGATCAGTGTGGACAACAGTTTCATAGTTAACTCCAATATTTTATTAGTTGATAAACGTTTACAACATGACTCGATGTCATTGTTGCAATAACGCACAGCATTCCCATTTCGTTGACAAGCGACAAAATAATTATCTGGTGCCGGGAGGGGGACTCGAACCCCCACATCCTCACAGACACTGGATTTTGAGTCCAGCGCGTCTACCAATTCCGCCATCCCGGCCTTAGGAAGGCGCGAATTATCCATGAAACGGGCCTCTTCATCAAGCTACAATGACGCCTTTTTACAATTCGTCACATTTCGCAATGCGCACCAACGAGTTTGACTTTGCACTTCCCGAGTGTCTGATTGCCCAACACCCGCCCGAAAAACGCGGAGCAAGCCGTATGTTATATCTGTGCGGAAACACACCGCATGACCGCTTGTTTGCCGATTTGCCCGGTATAGTGCAAAAAGATGATTTGCTGGTTTTTAATGACACTCGTGTGTTGAAAGCGCGTTTGTTCGGGAGTAAGGAAAGCGGGGGCAAGGTCGAGGTGATGGTGGAGCGCGTTCTCGACGAGCATGAGGTTCTGGCACAAATCCGGGCCAGCAAGTCGCCCAAACCCCGAAGCAAGTTACGCTTGGCGGAGGTGATTTCCGTTACGGTGCTGGAGCGCGCCGGTGAATTTTATCGATTGCGCTTTGACGATAAAGAAAATGTGCTTTCCTTGCTGGAACGATACGGGCAGTTACCCTTGCCGCCCTATATCACCCATTCTGCCGATGCCGGGGATGAAGAGCGTTACCAGACTGTATACGCGCGCCAGTCGGGTGCTGTGGCAGCGCCGACGGCAGGCTTGCATTTTGACGAGGAGATGCTTGCAACCCTGAGAGTGTGCGGTGCCGAGATCGCTTATGTCACCCTGCATGTTGGCGCGGGGACATTCCAGCCGGTGCGCGCGGAGTACACGCATGAGCATATCATGCACAGCGAACGCTACACCATTCCCCGGGAGACGGTGGCGGCCATTGGGGAAGCACGGAAACGGGGCGGTCGCGTCATTGCTGTAGGAACCACCACTCTGCGGGCGCTGGAAAGTGCAGTGTGTGCAGGTGAAATAAAAGCGGGGGAGGGCGAAACCAATATTTTCATCACGCCGGGCTATCGTTTTAATGCGGTGGATGTGCTGCTGACCAATTTTCATTTGCCCAAGTCTACCTTGCTCATGCTGGTTTGTGCATTTGGCGGAATGAGCGAGATGATGGCTGCGTATCAATACGCGGTGGAACAAGGATATCGTTTTTTTAGTTATGGTGACGCGATGTTGATTGAGCGACAGCATAGGTGATGCAGTGTATTGTTTTGTGTAATTCAGTCTGGCGTAACTTCGACAAATTGACGGTCTGTTCCTGATGCGAGACTGTCACTCGAATTTTTCAACTTGCAGGTCGGCAGTGGGGCGAAGGGCTACGCTGGCCGGCGGCAAATGAATGTCTCAATAGCGTGTCGGCTACGCGATCGGGCAGGTCTTGGAATGGACAGCAGTGAGGCCACTTAAAGAAAGAGCACATGCGGCCAATTAATCATCCATTTTATAGCCGTGATGTCAAAATGGGTATTACATAAAAGAAGACGATATTGTATGATTTACCTGCATTTTTCCATTTTTGAGAAGGACAGCTAAATGATTATTGCCCCCATCCCCGTAGATGAGCATGAACGTCTGGCAGCGCTTCGAAGTTATTTCTTGCTTGATTCGGAACCCGAGGCGGAATTTGATGGAATAGTTAAATTGGCGAGTTACATCTGCCAAACACCCATTGCTGCTATCAGTCTTGTAGATACGAATCGTCAGTGGTTTAAAGCGATTACAGGACTGGACGCCAAGGAAACATCAAGGGATGTGGCATTTTGCGCTCACACCATACTGCAAAACGAAGCCTTGGTGGTTCCTAATGCGTTGAATGATGAGCGTTTCTGCGATAATCCACTGGTTTCATCCTCGCCTGAAATTAGATTCTATGCGGGTATTTCCCTGATTTCACCGGAAGGCCAGCATTTGGGAACGCTGTGCGTCATAGACCGGGTACCCCGGGAACTTTCCTCCGAACAGCTGGATTCACTCAAAATCCTAGCTGTCAACATTATGGCTCATTTTAACCTCCGCCGGGCAAGTGAAGACCGCATCCAGTTAATTATGGATACGTCTATGGATGCCATCATCAGCCTGGATCGCAATGGTCTGGTAACAGGTTGGAATAATCGGGCCGAAATCATGTTCGGATATTCTCAAGCCGATGCGCTCGGGAAAGACTTGATTGACCTGATCGCACCCCCCCACAAGCTTGATTTATACAACAGGGAAATTAGGAACGCCCTCAAAATTGATGAAGGGCAGATGCTGGGTAAGCGAATTGAAATTGAGGCAATGCGTTTCGACCTGAGTGAGTTTCGAGCCGAGTTTTCGATTACCGTTATTCATGGAGAAAAAGACATTTTCTTTAGCGCTTTCGTGCGGGATATTTCTGAGCTGAAGAAGAATGAGCAAGCATTGCGAATTGCCGCGACCGCTTTTGAATCCCAGGAAGGGATGATTATCACCGATGCAAAAGGCAATATTCTCCGCGTGAATAATGCCTTCTCCAGCATTACTGGATATGCTGCCGACGAAGTGATAGGCAGGAATCCCAGATTGCTTAATTCCGGGCAGCACGATAAAACTTTTTATCTCGATATGTGGGAAACCATCAGTTCCAACGGGTCATGGGATGGTGAAATCTGGAACCGGCGAAAAAATGGGCAGCTGTATCCCGAGCATCTTACCATCACGGCAGTGAGGGATAAGGATGGACAGTTGACAAATTATGTCGGCACCCTTACCGATATTACCCAAAGCAAGTATGCCGCAGAAGAAATTGAACGACTGGCATTCTATGACCCGCTCACACATCTTCCAAACCGGCGCTTGTTGCTTGACCGCTTGACACAGGCATTGGCTTCCAGTACCCGCAGCGGGAAACTGGGAGCGGTGTTGTTTCTTGATCTTGATCATTTTAAGACGCTGAATGACTCTCTGGGACATGACATTGGAGATGTCCTTTTGCAACAGGTCTCGCAACGTCTGGAAACATGCATTCGGGAAGGCGACACGATTGCCCGGCTTGGCGGCGACGAATTTGTGGTGTTGCTCGAAGACTTATGCGAGCAATCTCTTGAAGCAGCAACACAGGCCCAGGCCATTGCGGAAAAAATACTGGCCAATCTTAATCAACCTTACGCGCTTTTTTCACATACTTATCACAGTACAGCCAGCATTGGCATCACGCTATTTCGCAATCATGAGGAGAAAATTGATGTGCTGCTGAAACAGGCTGATATTGCAATGTATCAAGCCAAGCAATTTGGTCGCAATACACTGCGTTTCTTTAATCCCAAGATGCAAGAATGCATCAATAGCCGGGTCGAACTCGAATTTGAACTGCACAAGGCACTTGAGAAGCGGCAGTTCAAGTTGCATTACCAGATCCAGTCGAATAACTTCGGCCGGGCATTGGGCGCAGAGGTGCTGCTTCGCTGGTTACATCCCATTCGCGGCATCGTTTCGCCGGCAGATTTCATCCCGCTGGCGGAGGAAACCGGACTCATTTTACCCATAGGAAAATGGGTTCTGGAAACAGCGTGTGCCCAGCTCGAAGCATGGAATAATAATAAGCTGACACGCGAACTTTCCCTGTCGGTAAACGTCAGTGCCAAACAGTTCCATCAGACCGATTTCGTGGCGCAAGTCGAGGACACAGTCCGCGGATATGAGTTTAATCCGTGTAAGCTCAAGCTGGAACTGACGGAGAGCATGTTGTCTGAAAATATTGACTACATTATTAATTCCATGAGCCGGTTAAGGCAAATCGGAATTCAGTTCTCGCTGGACGATTTTGGTACGGGATACTCCTCTTTGCAATACCTCAAAAAACTGCCGATTAATCAGCTCAAGATCGATCAATCGTTTGTTCACGACATTACATTCGATGAGCAGGATCGTTCCATCGTTCGAACCATCATTGCAATGGCACATAGCATGGATCTGGAGGTGATTGCCGAGGGAGTGGAAACAGAGGACCAAAAACAACGGCTACTGCATAAAGGCTGCAACCAGTTTCAGGGTTATCTCTTTGGAAGGCCTGTGCCGCTGAATGAGTTTGAAGCGAGATTGCGGCGGGCAGAGTAAGTCGCGGGCAACGGCTTTCACGTCATCGAACACGAATGGGCGAGTGATGCACGCCCATTGCTTATTGGAGTAACCGTTATTCTGGTTGGGGCGGGAAGTTTCCTGATTGCCAAGTACGCGCAGCATCTTACAGCACCGGCTTAAGGGTTATTATTCGTACTCGCGCTCAACAGGTTGGCTTAAATCGGTTTCGCCGCTGGTCCGAAACAATGATCACCGCAAATTCGGGGTGCCTGAGCTGACTGGCAAATGGCCGGTACTCAGACAGGCAATCATCAATAATTACTTATGACGCTCAAAGCACAACTACAATTAAATATGAAATTTACTCTGCATAAAACCGACGGCCTGGCTCGTCGCGGTACCCTAAAGCTTGCCCACGGCTTGGTGGAAACCCCTGCCTTCATGCCGGTCGGCACCTATGGTTCTGTTAAGGCGATGTCTCCGCTCGAACTGCATGAAATCGGCGCACAGATCGTGCTGGGCAATACTTTTCACCTGTGGCTGCGCCCGGGATTGGAGGTAATCGGGGCGCACGGCGGCTTGCACCGCTTCATGGGCTGGGACGGGCCGATATTGACTGATTCGGGCGGGTTTCAAGTGTTCAGCTTGGGAGCGTTGCGCAAAATCACCGAGGAGGGTGTTAAGTTCCAGTCTCCGGTAAATGGAGACAAATGTTTCCTGTCGCCGGAAGAGTCCATGGGTATTCAGAAAGTGCTGAATTCCGATATTGTGATGATCTTCGATGAGTGCACGCCGTATCCGGCTGATGAACGGCAGGCCGGAGATTCCATGCGCTTGTCGCTACGTTGGGCCGGGCGTTCGAAGCAGGCGCATGAGGGCAATGCCAACGCGCTGTTCGGTATCGTGCAGGGCGGGATGCACGAGCATTTGCGCGATGAATCGCTGCGGGAGCTGGAACGCATCGGATTCGACGGTTACGCTATCGGCGGTTTGTCGGTAGGCGAACCCAAGGAGGATATGTTGCGCATCCTCCAGCATACGGCCCCGCAACTGCCGCAGGACAAGCCGCGTTATCTGATGGGAGTCGGTACACCGGAAGACCTTGTGGATGCGGTATCGCAGGGCATAGACATGTTCGACTGCGTGATGCCGACGCGCAACGCGCGCAATGGCATGATGTTTACCCGCTTTGGCGACATCAAGATTAAAAATGCACAATACCGCCTGGACATGCGTCCTCTGGATGAGCAATGCGGATGCTATACCTGCCGCAATTTTACCCGTGCTTACCTGCACCATCTGTTCCGCATCGGCGAGATACTCGGCGCGCGACTCAATACCATACACAATTTGCACTATTATCAGGAACTGATGGAGGGAATTCGTGCGGCCATTGCGGCGGGACAGTTTGATTCCTTTGTGGCCGGCTTCAGGCAGGCACGAGTTAAACACATCCCCCTTTAGTCGGGCACAGTGAATTTGTTCCCTCCGTCACATCTGGATTAATATCCACGAAGAAACTACCTTGCGTTGTCCCCTCGCCCGCTTGGGGGAGAGGGGGATTTAAATTCTTTGAATAAACATTAGGTTCCAGTCCGCACCCCTCTCCCCCTCCCCTCTCCCGCAAGCGGGCGAGGGGAGGGGAACTAATTTCCGTGTCTAGTCGCGGGGCTGGGCGGGGTTTGTTTTCCAGTTCATGATAGAATGCGCGCCTTTGATTTTTACCGGAGTTAGCAAGATGTCATTGAGTAACCTATTTATCAGCAATGCCTATGCACAAACTGCCGCAACCGGAGGCGACGGCGGCCTCGTGCAATTTTTGCCCTTGTTCGTTCTGATCGTCGTTTTTTATTTTCTGATTTTGCGCCCGCAGCAGAAACGTGCCAAGGAGCAGAAGTCGATGATAGAGGCCCTGCAAAAGGGCGACGAGATCGTGGCTGCAGGCGGTCTGTTGGGGCGCGTCAGTAAACTGGATGAAAATTATGTCAGCGTGGAAATTTCCGATGGCGTGATTGTTAATGTTCAGAAGGCAGCAGTACAGACCGTACTGCCCAAAGGAACGATCAAGTCGATTTAAGGTGCTGTAATGAATCAATACCCGTTGTGGAAATATCTGCTGATCCTCGCTGCACTTGCACTGGGGCTCGTTTACACCTTGCCGAATTTATACGGCGAATCCCCTGCGGTGCAGGTGTCCCCCCTCCGTTCCGGAGGCAAGGCGGATAGTGCTTTGATGGGGCGTGTTGAGTCCGCGCTCAAGTCTGCCGGCCTCAATGCCGATGCGATTTCCCTGGATGCCACCAGCGTCAAGGCGCGATTTGCCGATACCGACAGCCAGTTGAAAGCCAAGGATATTCTCCAATCAAATCTGGGCGAGGATTACGTGGTGGCGCTGAACCTGCTACCCCGCTCGCCGCAGTGGCTGACCGGCATTAATGCGCTGCCCATGTATCTCGGTCTGGATCTGCGCGGCGGCGTGCATTTCCTGTTGCAAATTGACATGAAGGGCGCGCTGGATAAATCCCTGGAGGCGGCAGCCAGTGATATTCGTAGCACCTTGCGGGATCAAAATATTGCCTATTCCGGTGTGATCCGCGAGGGTAAGCTGGTGACAGTCAGGTTTCGCGATGCGGAAACACGCATTAAAGGCGAGATTGAGCTCAAGCAACATTTCAACGGGTTGTTTTTGAGCGACAAAGAAGAAGGCAGCGAGTTTCTGATAGCGGCCACGCTCAAGCCGGAAGAAGAAAAACGCATTCAGGATTCTGCGGTGCAGCAGAATTTGGTTACCCTGCGCAACCGGGTCAACGAACTGGGCGTGGCTGAGCCGGTCATTCAGCAGCAGGGGGCGGACCGTATTGTGGTGCAACTCCCCGGCGTGCAGGACACGGCGCGTGCGAAAGATATTCTGGGGCGTACGGCAACGCTGGAAGTTCGCCTGGTGGATGAAGAGCATCATTACGCGGAGGGAACCCCCGTTCCTTTTGGCAGTGAAATGTTCAAGGATCGGGAAGGCACTCCGCTGCTCGTGAAAAAATCCGTGATTTTTACCGGCGAACGTATTAGTGACGCGCAACCCGGTTTCGATAACCGCGACAACGAACCGGCGGTGCACATCAATCTGGATGGTATCGGTGCACGCAAATTCAAGGACGCAACGCGCGAAAATGTGGGCAAGCGCATGGCGATCATTCTGTTTGAGAAGGGCAAGGGCGAGATCGTCACGGCGCCGGTGATACGCGAGGAAATCGGCGGAGGACGAGTGCAGATCACCGGACGGATGAGTACCGAAGAGACCAGAAATACTGCACTGCTACTGCGTGCCGGAGCCCTGGCGGCACCGATGGAAATTGTGGAAGAGCGCACCGTCGGTCCCAGCCTGGGCGCGGAAAACATCACGCGCGGTTTTCATTCCACCCAGATCGGCTTCACCGCCATCGCGATTTTCATGATCGCCTACTACCTGATGTTCGGCGGGGTTTCCGTGCTGGCGCTGGGGGCCAACCTGCTGCTGCTGGTGGCGCTGCTGTCCATGATGCAGGCCACGCTGACCTTGCCGGGCATGGCTGCTATCGCACTGACGTTGGGTATGGCGATTGACTCCAACGTGCTGATCAACGAGCGCATCCGCGAAGAGCTGCGCAACGGCAATACGCCGCAGGCCTCCATTCATGCGGGTTACGAGCAGGCATTCGGCACCATTCTCGACTCCAACATCACCACGCTGATTGCGGGTATCGCACTGTTCATGTTCGGCTCAGGTCCAATTCGCGGCTTTGCCGTCGTGTTGTGTCTGGGGATACTGACTTCGATGTTCAGTGCGGTACTGGTTTCACGTTCGCTGGTGAATTTAATTTATGGGCGCAAGCCGAGATTGACCAAAGTGGCAATCGGTTAGGAACAAAAAATGGAATTTTTCCGTATTAAGCAAGACATCCCGTTCATGAGCTATGGACGTTACACCACCAGTATTTCGTTGGTGACTTTTATCGTTGCCGTCATTTTTCTGGCTACGCGCGGGCTGAATTTCGGCGTGGACTTCACAGGTGGCACAGTGCTGGAAATGCATTATGCGCAACCCGCCGATCTGAACAAGGTGCGCGAGCAGTTGGCCGGTATCGGACTGAAAGATGCCCAGGTGCAGAATTTCGGCACCAGCCACGATGTGCTCATTCAAGTGCCGCTCAAGCAGAATACCTCCGGTGCGAAACTGAGCGAACAAGTGCGCGATGCGTTGCACGCGCAGGATGCCAGCGTGGAAATGCGCCGCGTCGAATTCGTCGGCCCGCAGGTGGGCAAGGAACTGGTGGAGAACGGCGCAATGGCGCTGTTGCTGGTTTCGCTCGGTATCGTTTGCTACCTGTGGATGCGCTTCGAGTGGAAATTCGGTCTTGCCGCGATCATCGCTAACCTGCATGACGTGGTCATCATTCTGGGTTTCTTTGCCGCATTCCAGTGGGAGTTCTCGCTCTCGGTGCTGGCGGCGGTGCTGGCGGTGCTGGGTTACTCGGTGAACGAATCTGTGGTGGTATTTGACCGGATCCGCGAAAATTTTCGCAAACTGCGCAAAACCGAGGTGGCCGGGATAATCGACAATGCCATCACCCGTACCATGTCGCGTACCATTATTACCCACGGCTGCACGCAGATGATGGTGACCTCAATGCTGTTCCTCGGCGGTGAAACGCTGCATTATTTTGCGCTGGCACTGACTATCGGCATCCTGTTCAGTATCTATTCCTCTGTGCTGGTTGCCAGCCCGCTGCTGCTGATATTCGGCGTATCGCGCGAGGATTTTATCAAACCGGAAAAGACCGAAGTGGAAGCAGTGACGCCGTAGTGGACGGGAAGGGTTAATGGGGGAAGAGTAAAGAGAGAAGGGTAAACTGCAGATTTTTCCTTCTCCTTTTCCTCTTCTCGTTTTGCCCCTTTCCCTTTCACCCTTATCTGGATTAAACCGTGGATTTACTCACCTCTTTTATCGACATCCTCCTGCACCTCGATACACACCTGCTGTCGTTGATACAACAATACGGCGATTGGGTTTATGGCATTTTGTTTCTGATTGTTTTTTCTGAAACCGGTCTGGTTATTGCTCCATTTCTGCCGGGAGATTCGCTTTTGTTTGTAGCGGGGGCATTGTGCGGTATGGGCTCGCTCGAGTTGCAAATTTTGATTCCATTCCTGATGTTCGCGGCGTTCTCGGGTGACAACACCAATTACTGGATTGGGCGGCTGGTCGGAAAGCAACTGCTGCACCACGCAAATTCGCGCTTTATCCGGCGGGAATATTTGGACAAGACGCATGCTTTCTACAAAAAATACGGCGGCAAGACTATTTTGTTCGCACGTTTTTTGCCCGTCATCCGAACTTTTGCCCCATTTGTAGCCGGAGTCGGCTGCATGAGCTACCGCTCGTTCCTGATGTTCAGTGCGCTGGGTAGCGCGGCATGGATTACTTCATTTATTGTGGGGGGGTATTATTTTGGCAACATACCCATAATCAAGAACAATCTCACCCTGATGGTAATTGGTATCATTCTCGTTTCATTCCTGCCCGCAATACGCGAGATCATTCGTCATCGCAGGCAAGGTGGCTGAATATCTTTACTTCGTGTACAGTGCTTTTCCCAGCCAATGCGATGATACGGTTATTTTCCGGATGCGATCCCGGCTAAGGTAAAAATTTATGGCGCGTGATGAAAAATTCGAAGTGCTTAAAGCGGAAGGGAAGCTGCCGTCGCCCAAGGGCGTGGCTATGCACGTAATTCAGCTCAGCCAGAAGGACAATGTATCCAATCAGGAGATTGCCGAGGCAATCAAGGCGGATCCTGTCTTGTCCGGCCGTGTAATCAAGATTGCCAATATGGTGGCGACTTACCATACCCGGCCCATCGCATCTGTTGTTGATGCGGTAACTGTGTTGGGATTGAATGCGTTGCGGCAACTCTTGCTGAGTTTGTCGCTAGTGGAAGGTAACCGGGATGGAGTGTGCAAGAATTTCAACTATCAGGAATTTTGGGCGCATTCCCTCTTGACGGCAATTGCTGCCCAGCATCTGGGTTTGCTTGGGAAAATCGGATCAAACGAGGAAGTATTTATTCTGGGCCTGTTGGGGAATGTAGGCCGTCTGGCTTTTGCATCGTCCCGTCCGGACGAATACTCGTCCATGCTCGAAAAAACTGCCGGAACAGATTCAGGATTGGCCGAGCTCGAATTGGCGGAGTTTGGTTTGACCCATAATCAGTTGAGCGGAGCATTGCTGGCCGAATGGGGGCTGCCGGTGTTGTTCCAGAAAGTCGCAGTAAACCATGAGGTTCCGGAAAAGGCAGAATTCGCGGATAACAGCAGGGAAGACCGCTTGTTGAATCTGTTGCATGTCTCAAATTATCTTGCCTCGCTATGTCTGTCGCAAGACCCGCTCCAGCGTAAGATGGTCTACAAACTGATGATGCTTGCCTCAAGGCTGGGGGTGGACGCAAATACGATTATCGAGCTGGGCGACAAGGTGGTGAAAGAATTGTCTGAATGGAGCAAATTATTCGGACTGAATGTGGGAAGAGTTTATTCGATTACCGAATTATTGGATGAGGTTCCTTTAACTTCAGATTTAATCGATGCGGGTTCGTTGCCGCGCTTACCCAAGGATTTTTACAAGCTGCGCGTATTGGTGGTGGACGACGATCGTGTTATTTTGTTGATGCTGCAAAATTGGCTGGAACAGGATGGCCATATTGTCACCACAGCGCGGAATGGAGTTGAGGCGTTACTCGCAGTCGAGGAGTCGATGCCGCAACTCATCCTGACAGACTGGGTCATGCCCGAGATGGACGGTATCGAATTCTGTAGAGCCCTGAGACGAAACATCGCCTGGCGCAACATATATGTATTTATCGTAACGGGGTTGGAAAGCAACGACAGGCTGGTGGACGCGTTCGAAGCGGGGGCGGATGACTATCTGACCAAGCCGATTAATTTTAAAGTATTGGGAGCGCGATTGCGCGCCGGACAACGCGTGGTGCAATTACAGGAAGAGCTGGAATTTGATCGCCAGCAACTCAGTCAATTTGCGGCGGAGCTTGCGGCCTCGAACCAGCGCCTGCAGCAATTGGCGCTTACCGACGTGTTAACCGAGCTGCCCAATCGCCGAAATGCGAATGAGCAGCTGGACCGGCAATGGGCGATAGCCGAACGTAGCGGAAGACCCTTGTCGTGCATGATGATTGATATCGACTACTTTAAAAATATCAATGATACCCACGGACACAAAGTGGGTGACGATGTACTGAAACAGGTTGCCAATATTTTGCGTTCCACTGCCCGCAAGCAAGATATGGTGTGTCGTTTGGGCGGCGAGGAATTTCTGGTGATTTGTCCGGATTCTGATCCGGAGCAGGCTTTTCAATACGCGGAAAGACTGCGCCAGAGTATTGCGGCAGGCAACATGAATAGTGCCGGCGTGGATATTCGTCTTACAGTCAGTATCGGACTGGCGAATAAGAAGCCGGAGTTGTCGAATGTTGAAATGTTGTTGCAGCTGGCAGATAAACGATTGTATGCCGCGAAAAACAAGGGCAGGAATCAGACGGTTGCGGACTGAGCAAGAAGGGACAAGGGTAGAACGCGCCCCTTATTCGGAGAGGAAGGGGTGCCCTTATCCCTCATCCCTTTCCCTTATCTGCATGATACCCTTGAGCCTGTCCTTGTCCCACCGGGCAATCGCCCAATTTAAAATTTCTTCCGGTTTACATGTCGCCAGAACCGTAGGCGGCTGCTGACGCAGGAACTCCAGAGCAAGCCACAGTGTACCGGAAATATTGTGCGTGTCCACCGGCGCGGCCAGGGTCTGTTTGCTGAGTTTTTCGCCCTGCGCATTGACCGCAACCGGTAAATGCATGTAGGCTGGAGCAGTTAACCCCAGCAGCCGTTGCAGATAAATCTGGCGCGGTGTGGAAGATAGCAAATCCGCTCCGCGTACCACATGCGTGATGTCCTGGAAGGCATCATCCACTACCACTGCAAGCTGATAGGCGAACAGCCCGTCGGCGCGCTTAACCACAAAATCGCCGATTTCATTTTCGAGGTGCTGGGCGAGGCTGCCCTGCAGCGCGTCGTTGAATTTAATTACAGCAGAAGGAGGAGGAAGGGATAATGGGAAAGGGGGGAGGTCGGTGCGTACCCGCCATGCCCGCCCCTCGCGCCCTTCAGGAACACCCTTGCGACATGTTCCGGGATAAATCTGGCCTTCAATTCCATGCAGTGCCGAATCGGCAATTTCCTTGCGCGAGCAGGCACAGGGGTAAACCGCACCGATGGACTGTAATTCATGCAGTGCCTGTTCATATGCCGCTGTTCGGGCACTTTGGTAAAGTACTTCCTCGTCACTATGCAGGCCGAAGACTTCCAGCGTGCGCAGGATATCGTCGGCAGCACCCTTGACCGTGCGGGGACTATCGAGGTCTTCCATCCGCAGCAGCCATTTCCCCTGATGGTGCTTTGCATCCAGATAGCTCCCGACTGCCGCCACCAGCGAACCGAAATGCAGCGGGCCGGTGGGGGAGGGGGCAAAGCGTCCGCGATAACTGATTGGGGAGGTCATTCGGTATTGTAGGGCGGAATAGCCGTTGGTTATTCCGCCCTTCGGTTGCCGGAAAAGATTTGCGGGATCATGCGGGACGGGAACGTTCCTTGAAGAGATTCTTCCAGCCAGCCAGCTCGAAGAGCAGGCCGAGCCCAAACAAAATTCCCGCAATTCCCGTTGAACTGGAAATGTAATACAGCGCGATTGCTACCGCGAAACAGGCTACGGCAACAAGTCGATTGTTTTGCATGGCTGGTCCGATGATTTAAACTGCAAGTGCTTCCTCTTCAAACTCCAGTTCCACCTTGTCGTCATTTACATCCACTGTGACCCTGCCGCCGCTTGCCAGCCTGCCGAACAGCAGCTCATCGGCCAGCGCGCTACGGATGGTGTCCTGAATCAGACGCGCCATCGGACGGGCACCCATAAGCGGATCGAAACCAGTCTTGGCGAGGAAGTCTTTCAGTTTGTCAGTAAATACGGCTTCCACTTTCTTCTCGTGCAACTGTTCTTCCAATTGCATCAGGAATTTGTCCACCACGCGCAGAATAACTTCCTTGTCCAGCGGTGCGAAGGAAACGATGGCATCCAGCCGGTTGCGGAATTCAGGCGTGAACATGCGCTTGATGTCGGCCATTTCGTCACCGGCGGTAGCGCTCTTGGAGAAGCCGATCTGCGTCTTGTTCAGGGCTTCCGCACCCGCGTTGGTAGTCATGATGATGACCACGTTGCGGAAGTCGGCCTTGCGTCCGTTGTTGTCGGTGAGCGTGCCGTGATCCATCACTTGCAGCAGGATGTTGAAGATGTCCGGGTGTGCCTTTTCGATTTCGTCCAGCAGCAGCACGCAATGCGGCTGCTTGCTGATGGCTTCGGTGAGCAATCCGCCCTGGTCGAAGCCGACATATCCGGGAGGGGCACCGATCAGGCGCGACACGGCGTGGCGTTCCATGTATTCGGACATGTCGAAACGGTGCAGCGGCATGCCCATGCTGTAGGCGAGCTGGCGCGCCACTTCGGTCTTGCCCACACCGGTCGGCCCGGAGAACAGGAAGCTGCCGATGGGTTTTTGTGGATTGCCCAAGCCGCTACGCGACATCTTGATCGCGCGCGCCAGGGTATCGATGGCCTTGTTCTGGCCGAACACCGTGGCTTTGAGGTCGCGATCCAGATTTTTCAGCGTATTGCGGTCATCCGAGGATACGGTACGCGGCGGGATGCGGGCAATTTTCGAAATAATTTCTTCGATTTCGTGCTTGCCGACAATTTTCTTTTGTTTGGATTTGGGTAGCACGCGTTGAGCGGCGCCAGCCTCGTCGATCACGTCTATGGCCTTGTCGGGCAAGTGCCTATCGGTGATAAAGCGCGAGGAAAGCTCGGCGGCGCTGGTCAAAGCGGCAGCGCTGTATTTGATGCCGTGATGAGTTTCGAAACGCTGTCTGAGCCCCTTCAATATTTCGATGGTTTGTTCCACGCTGGGCTCGGTTACATCCACTTTCTGGAAGCGGCGGGAGAGTGCATGGTCTTTCTCGAAAATACCGCGATATTCCTGATAAGTGGTCGCGCCGATACACTTAAGCGCACCGCTGGACAGTGCGGGTTTTAACAGGTTGGAGGCATCCATGGTGCCGCCCGATGCCGATCCCGCGCCGATCAGTGTGTGGATCTCATCGATAAACAGAATGGCATTTTTGGCTTCAGCCAATTCCTTGAGCACCGCTTTCAGACGTTGTTCGAAGTCGCCGCGATATTTGGTTCCGGCCAGCAATGCCCCCATGTCGAGCGAATAGACGTGGGCATCTTTGAGAATTTCAGGCACGTCGTTCTCCGTGATGCGCCGCGCCAGACCTTCGGCAATGGCGGTTTTACCCACGCCTGCTTCACCGACCAGCAGGGGATTGTTTTTGCGGCGGCGGCACAAAGTCTGGATGACGCGCTCCAGTTCCAGTTCGCGCCCGATCAGCGGGTCGATCTTGCCTGCCAGTGCCTGCGCATTCAGGTCCAGTGTATAGTCGTTCAAAGCCCCCTCGTTGCCGGCTTCCTGTTCGGTCTCGGCTTCTACCGTTTTCTTGGGGTTTTGCGGAGTGGTGGTGTTGTTTATGCCATGGGCGATATAGTTCACCACGTCCAGGCGGGTAATGCCGCGCTGGTTGAGAAAAAATACCGCATGGGAATCTTTCTCGCTGAACAGGGCGACCAGAATGTTGGCTCCGGTGACTTCTTTTTTGTTCGTCGATTGCACATGCAGGATGGCGCGTTGAATAACCCGCTGAAAACCGACCGTGGGCTGGGTATCCACTTCGCCGCTGCCGGCCAGCGTGGGGGTATGGGTGGTGACAAAATCGATTAGCACAGCGCGCAACTCGTCAATATCCGCCCCGCAGGCACGCATAACGTGCGCGGCAGAGGGGTTGTCGAGCATGGCGAGCAACAGATGCTCGACCGTGATGAATTCGTGCCGTTTCTGGCGTGCCTCAACGAATGCCAGATGCAGGCTGACTTCAAGTTCTTGCGCGATCATGTTTTATGTCTCCTCCAATTCACACCGCAGCGGATGCTCGCGATGCCTGGCAAATGCCGTAACCTGTGCAACTTTGGTTTCCGCGATATCCCGGGGATAAATCCCGCACACCGCAGACCCCTCCTGATGAACTTTGAGCATGATTTGCGTCGCACGTTCGCGGTTCATGGAAAAAAATGTTTGCAAAACCTCAATTACAAAGTCCATGGTCGTGTAATCATCGTTGAACAACACCACTTTGTACAGCATGGGTGGTTTGCTCTTGCTGAGTTCACGCTCCAGCAGGGATGTGTTTTGTTGTTTTGTCGCCATTTTTTAAACTGTCACCATTGTTGCACCATCTCAGGGTACATATTTGACGATTAGAACAGCTTTTTCAAGTGTATTCCAAAAATTTTTTTCTTAACCACTTGACGGAATGGGTAATACAGGAGTAAAAAGCGCTTGGGTGTTTGAATCAAGTTACATGCATTACTGGTTTTGCCATGTGCGGTCTTGGAATTCAAACAGTTTGACGGGAATCCACCCGGTTTTTAGTTAAGGAAGTAACATGGCAAACGGTACTGTAAAGTGGTTCAACGATGCAAAAGGTTTTGGCTTCATCACTCCTGATGATGGTAGTGAAGACCTGTTCGCGCATTTCTCGGCGATCAACATGAGCGGTTTCAAAACCCTCAAAGAAGGCCAAAAGGTAACCTTTGATATCGTTCAAGGTCCTAAGGGCAAGCAAGCTTCCAACATTCAGGCTCCCTAATCGGTCCTGATATTGGATAAAAAGCCCGCGCAAGCGGGCTTTTTTGTTTGGTGTGCCCGACTTGGCTCGCACGTTAACTTGAAGATGACTTTGCGGAGCCAGGGGAAATACCCGCAAGGCCGAGGCTGTCTGGCGGCTTTGCCCCACTCTTCCTCACAGCGTAGTGCCTTTCGCCGAATGAAAGTCTCTCTTAACGGCAAATTTGATGTTGGCAGACCGGGAACCGATTGCCCAGTTCGGCGGGGGATGCGTTCGAAAGGGGGCGGTTGCGCGCACAGTCGGTGAAGGGGGCATAAACTATTAGTCCCCAAGCCTTCCGAAGCCGGAAAATAAACTGCAAGCGATGTGTTTTGCACTTGGGGGCAAAATAATTCCTAAAATATCAGTAAGTTAATTGTAATTAATTAATTATGGAAATTATGGCTGCAATTTTTTAAATTTTTCCTAAAGTATTCAGAAGGCGTGCCGATAAACACAGTGGATACTGGTTTTTTTGAACAGGTTACAAATTCTTTACTGGGAGTTCTTCATGAGTACTATCGGCAGTATTTCGAGTTTCAGTAATTTAACTTATGCACAGTCTGCGACGGGGAAGGTTAAATCAAGCGGCGGCGACGCTGACGGCGATAATGATGGCAGCGGTGCGAGCGGATCAGGCAGCGTCGGAAAAGCAAATTTTCTCAGTGCGATTGAGCAGGCATTGGGGCAGAGTTTGGCGGGCAGTTCTGCCACATCGTCAGCCGCAACGACATCCAGTACAACGTCATCCTCAAGTACAACACAGAGTCCGCAAGCCGCGTTGCAGGGGTTTTTGCACAGTCTTTTCGCCGCATTGCATTCAGGCGGACAGGCGGGCGGGGCCGGATCAACAGGCGGTAGCGATTCAGATAATGGTGCTAGCGCAACGGCTACAGGAGCAGCCAGCGGTGCCGGAGCTTCAAATTTGGCGGCCAATATTCAGAATTTGTTGCAGCAGCTTTCTTCCGGCAGCTCAAGTTCGCCGGCAGCGGCTCAAAGCAGTAGTGCAAATGCACTGAGTAATTTAAACTCCAGTTTCCAGAATTTGATTAGCAGCTTGAATTCTTCGCAAGGACAAGGAACTTCGGCGGCGACTGCAACGCCTACACTACAATCATTTTTGCAAAATCTGATGCAAGATTTGAACGGCGGGCAGAATATTTCCGGAGCATTGGTCAATACGCAAGCATAATGATCGGCCAGGTATAGCAATCATGGATGTTTCTCCTGTTACTTATCAGCCTGTAGCCCCGGGTGCAAGTTTGGCCGGATCGGTAGCGCTTGCCGGGTCGGCGGGTGGGGCAACTTCAGCTTCAGGTCAAGTTGCCCAAGTAGCTCCTGTTCCCAATCCGCAAACTTTACCGAGCTCACAGTCCGATGCCGGTAGCACAACCCCGTCTTCGGCACAGCTTGCCCAAGCTATCAGCCATGTCAATGATACTTTCACCCAGAGGGCGCAAAACCTTTATGCCACCTTCGGGAAGGACGCTTCCACGGGCATCAGCGTGGTAAAAATAGTTGATAAAAATACCAAGGAAATAATCAGTCAAATTCCCTCAAAGCAAATGCTTGCTTTTGCCCAATTTCTGGACCAGTCGCAGGGAAAAGGCGGGCAGCTACTCGATGTCAAAGCCTGATGGAGGGGGTTATGCAAGTTCTCTTTATTCAGATCACTGACATAATCCGCAAGTCCACTCTGAGTTCTTCGGATAGTTTGTCTGCTTCTTCAACGCTTACAATGGCATCCTGAACTTTTGACAAGTCTATCCATTCCTGAAAAATGGGTTCGTCAACCCGGGTGGAAAAAAATACCCGTACAATCGGGGTGGACAGGCTTTTCTTGGACTGCTCCTCAACAACTGCAACGCGACCGGATTTTAGCTTGACCAGCGTGCCAAACGGATAGATACCCACGGCTTTGACAAATGCGTGAAACACTTCCTTGTCAAACTGACTTTCCTGCCATTTGGTCATTTTGCGAATGGCATTTGCGGGTGAAATACCTTTCCGGTAAATGCTATCGGAAATAAGGGAGTCGTACGTGTCGCATATTGCCGCCATCCGGGCGAAAACCGACAATGAGTCCGGCGGAGGGCAGTCTGGGTAACCTTTCCTGTCCATACGTTCATGATGGTGCATGCAGACATCAAGCACGATGTTATCCAAGTGATGCGCGCTGAGTATTTTCCACCCCAATATGGGGTGGGCTTTTATGGCGATATATTCCTCGCGGCTTAACTTTCCGGGTTTGTTTGCCAAGTCCTCCGGAAACCCGACATTCCCAATGTCATGCAACAATCCGGCCAGCCCGAGACTGATAATGGTTTCATGATCCATTCCCATTTTGCGCCCGAGAATGATCATCAGAGCGCAAGTGGCAATCGAGTGCAGGCAGAGAAAGTCTTCTTTGCTTTTTGCACGTGTCAGGCTTAAAAAGGCATTTTGATTGCGCGCGGTGGATCTTCTTATTTCGTCAACCAGAATAAGCACCCGGTCCAACCGGAACTCTTCTTTGTTACACACGCTTTTGAACATCTGCGTAACATCAATGCGGCCTTGGGTGTGTATTTTTCGTGCTCGACGGATTTCATCGCTCAACACAACCGGCGGTTCGATATCCGTTTTATCCTGATCGGTACTTTCTGTTTCCGCAGGCTGGCTATCCGGGGCCGGAACACTATCGACATCTTCTCCCAGTTCGGTGTCTATCCATATTTCCTGGGTGCCGCAAATCAATAGCTCATCCAGGTCTTTCTGCTGATCAAGCAGAAAAGACTTTTTCCAGAAGGGGTGGTCGATCCAGCGTCCGCAGAGCGAGTCGATATACATCCCGAGCCGGGCTTCATTTACATTAATTTTCTTTTTCATCAATGTATCCGCAACACAGGTCGTCAAATAAATGTCTTACCAGATTCCTGTCTTAATTCCGTTTGTTTCCAGCAGTGCCTTGATCTTCGGTTCCGGTTTCCAATAGTTTGGCCCTTTGAGGAACTTGCCATTGGAGTCATAAATCGGGTTGCCGTTCGCATCCAGCTTGCTCTCATTGCTATCCATGATTACATCCAACACCTCTTCCAGCGGCAAACCATACTTTAGTGCCTCGGAGCGGCAATACACCGTAATGTCACCCAATATGTCGGCAATCGCTACCGCGATATCCGCGGGGCTTCCCCCGTTTTGCGCGAGCTGCACAATTTCATCGATTTCATGCACTTCGTCAAGTAAAGTGGCCTTGAATTTGGTCAGTCTATCCTGCACGTTGGCAGGCAATGACGGCTGCTCATGGGCGGGGAGCTTATACATCGCATTCATTGTTGCGATACGCTGGCTAAACGATTTTTTCATGGCGGAAATCCAGTTTAAGGTTCGGATAGTGAAATTATATGCGGATTCGGCAATCGGGCGCACTACATCGGATACAGGCCGTCTGCGATAAGCATTCGTAATGATTCAATTAGTTTTGTCTCGGACGCGCTCGGCATGCTAAAATTACAGGCTGTTTTATATGCATTTTTAAGGTATCGCCATACATGGAACAATTCGCCAAAGAAACACTGCCGGTCAGTCTCGAACAAGAGATGCGCAAATCGTATCTCGAATATGCGATGAGCGTGATAGTCGGACGTGCGCTGCCCGACGCGCGCGACGGACTCAAACCCGTGCACCGCCGCGTGCTGTTTGCCATGCATGAATTGTCCAACGACTGGAACAGGGCCTACAAGAAATCGGCGCGTATCGTTGGCGATGTAATCGGTAAATATCACCCGCACGGCGACACGGCGGTGTACGACACCATCGTGCGCATGGCGCAGGACTTTTCCCTGCGCTACATGCTGGTGGACGGTCAGGGCAATTTCGGTTCTGTGGACGGGGATAACGCGGCGGCGATGCGTTATACCGAAATCCGCATGGCGCGCATAGCGCACGAATTGCTGGCCGACTTGGACAAGGAAACCGTGGATTTTGGCCCGAACTACGACGGCTCCGAGCATGAGCCGCTGGTTTTGCCCGCACGCTTTCCCAATCTGCTGGTGAACGGCTCCTCCGGTATCGCGGTGGGGATGGCGACCAATATTCCCCCGCACAATATGGGCGAGGTGGTGGATGCCTGTCTGGCATTGCTGAAAAATCCGGAAATGGATATCGAGGAATTGATCGATATTGTTCCCGCTCCGGATTTCCCCACAGCCGGTTTTATCTACGGCACGGCGGGGGTCAAGGAAGGCTACCGCACCGGGCGCGGACGGGTGGTGATGCGCGGGCGCACCCACTTTGAAGATATCGACAAGGTTGGCGGTCGTCAGGCCATTATCATCGACGAGCTGCCCTATCAGGTGAACAAGGCCAACTTGCTGATCAAAATCGGCGAACTGGTGCGCGAGAAAAAAATCGAGGGTATTTCCGAAATCCGCGATGAGTCGGACAAGTCCGGCATGCGCGCGGTGATCGAATTGAAGCGCAACGAAATGCCGGAAGTGATTCTCAACCAGTTGTTCAAGATGACGCAGCTGCAGGATAGCTTCGGCATGAACATGGTGGCGCTGCTCGACGGGCAGCCCAGGTTGCTTAACCTGAAACAATTCCTCGACGCGTTCCTCCGCCATCGCCGCGAAGTGGTGACGCGCCGCACCGTGTTCGAGTTGCGCAAGGCCAGGGACAGAGGCCATGTACTGGAAGGCTTGGCGGTAGCGCTGTCCAACGTGGACGAAATCATCGCGCTGATCAAGGCGGCGGCGGCGCCTGCCGAAGCCAAGCGCGAACTGATGGCGCGCAGCTGGCATTCCTCGTTGGTGGAAGACATGCTGAGCCGCGTGAGCGGCGCCTCGCGCCCGGAAAATCTGTTGCCCGAGTTCGGCCTGGTGGGCGAAGGTAGTCAGCGTGCCTACAAACTGTCCGATGTACAGGCACAGGCTATTCTGGAACTGCGTTTGCAGCGTTTGACCGGGCTGGAACAGGACAAGATCGTTGGCGAGTACCGCGAGGTGATGGACAAGATCGCCGATTTGCTCGACATTCTGGCGAAGCCGGAGCGCATTACTTTAATCATTGGCGATGAGCTGGTTGCGATCAAGGCCCAATACGGGGACAAGCGCCGCAGCGAAATTATCACGCATACGCACGACATGAGCATGGAGGATTTGATCGCGCCGGAAGACGTGGTGGTCACGCTGTCGCATGGCGGCTACATGAAAGCGCAGAAGCTGGACGAATACCGGGCGCAGAAACGCGGCGGGCGCGGAAAACAGGCGGCCAGCACCAAGGAAGACGACTTCGTCGACAACCTGTTTATCGCCAACACCCACGACTACATACTGTGTTTCTCCAGCCGTGGCCAGGTGTACTGGATCAAGGTGTATGACGTGCCGCAGGGATCGCGCACCAGCCGTGGCAAGCCGATAGTCAATTTGCTGCCACTGGAAGAAGGCGAGAAGATCAATGCAATCCTGCCGGTGAAAGAATTCCTGGAAGACCATTTCGTGTTTTTTGCAACGGCCAACGGCACGGTGAAAAAGACCCCCTTGTCCGATTTCGCCAACCCGCGCAAGGCCGGCATTATCGCCATCAATCTGGATGAAGGTGATTTCCTGATTGGCGTGGCGTTGACCGACGGCAAGCATGATGTGATGCTATTCTCCGACGAAGGCCGGGCGGTACGTTTTGAAGAAGAAGATGTGCGTCCGCTGAGCCGTGCCACACGCGGTGTGCGCGGCATGAATCTGGCCAAGGGCGGCAAGGTCATTGCCATGCTGGTGGCCGAGAATGAACAGCAGAGCGTGCTCACCGCGACCGAAAACGGTTACGGCAAGCGCACGCCGATCATCGAGTACACCCGCCACGGGCGCGGCACCCAGGGCATTATCGCGATTCAAACTTCCGAACGTAACGGCAAGGTGGTGGCAGCAACGCTGGTCAATGCCGAAGACGAAATCATGCTGATCGGTACCAACGGAGTGATGATCCGCACCCGGGTAAAAGAAATTCGCGAAATGGGCCGGACGACGCAGGGGGTTACCCTGATCAATCTGGACAAGGACGATAAACTCGCCGGTTTGAGCCGGATTGCCGAGCAGGAAGACAGCGATGATGCAGGATCCGGAATTGAGGATCAAGGATCGGAAGAACCAGGGGCGGAAGAGGAAGGGCAATAGCGGGAAGGAAGAAGAGGCAAGAGGGGAGAACAAGTGCGGGGTAGCTGTTTTTACCCTTATCTCTTCCCCCTTTCCAGGGAATTATTATGACTATTTACAATTTCAGCGCAGGTCCGGCAATTTTGCCGAAAGAAGTGCTACAACAAGCCCAGGCTGAACTGCCCGAATGGCGCGGGAGCGGCATGTCGGTGATGGAGATGTCCCATCGCGGCAAGGAATACATGGGTATTCAAGCTCAAGCCGAGGCCGACCTGCGCGAATTAATGGCTATCCCCTCACACTACAAAGTGCTGTTTTTGCAAGGCGGCGCGCATTTGCAGTTCTCGATGATTCCGTTAAACCTGATGCGCGGCAAGGCTTCCGCTGATTACGTGAACACCGGGGAATGGTCGAAAAAGGCCATTGCCGAGGCACAAAAATTTGGCGGTGTGAATGTGGTAGCGGACAGTGCCGACAAGAATTACACCTATGTTCCCGCGTTCAATACCTGGAAACGCGACCCGGATGCGGCTTACCTGCATTACATTGCAAACGAGACGATAGGCGGCGTGGAGTTCAATTGGCTGCCGGATAGCGGCGATGTTCCGCTGGTGGCCGATATGTCGTCCAACATTCTGTCGCGACCGGTGGATGTATCCCGTTTCGGGTTGATCTATGCCGGAGCACAAAAGAATATCGGCCCGGCCGGATTAACGCTGGTCATCGTGCGTGACGATTTGCTCGGGCATGCGGCAGCCAACACGCCGACCATGCTGGATTACAAGATACACGCGGACAATGACTCGATGTATAACACACCGCCCACCTACGGCATCTATATGGCGGGACTGGTGTTCCAGTGGCTGAAAAAGAACGGCGGAGTCGCCGCGATGGAGCGCACCAATATCGCCAAAGCGGAGTTGCTGTACCAAGCGATAGACTCCAGCAACGGCTTTTACCACTGCCCGGTCAACTCTGCCGACCGTTCGCATATGAATGTGCCGTTCACCCTGAAAGATTCCAGCCGCGATGCGGATTTTCTGGAACAGGCCGATGCGCGCGGGCTGTTGCAATTGAAGGGACATCGTTCCGTGGGGGGAATGCGCGCCTCGATTTATAACGCCATGCCGTTGGCCGGGGTGCGGGCACTGGTAGATTTCATGAACGAATTTGCCCAATAATCATGGATGAAAAGCTGAAACAGTGCCGCGCACAAATTGACAGCATCGACGATGAGATGCTGAAACTGTTAAATCGGCGCGCCGCTCTGGCCCAGCAAATCGGGCATCTGAAGAATAACGATATCGTGTTGCGTCCGGAGCGCGAGTCGCAGATATTGCGACGCGTGCAGGGCAACAACCCCGGCCCGCTATCCAACAAGGCTGTGGCTCAGCTTTATATTGAAATCATGTCGCAGTGCCGCGCGCTGGAAGCACCGCTTTCGGTAGCCTATCTTGGGCCGGAGGGTACTTTTACAGAGGCCGCCGCATTGAAACGGTTTGGCAGCGCGATACAGGGGCAATCCTGCGCGACGATAGACGATGTGTTCCGCGCGGTGGAAAGCGGCGCCGCTCATTATGGCGTTGTGCCTGCGGAAAACTCCACCGAAGGCGCCATAGGCCGGACCCTGGATTTATTGTTGCAAAGTCCGTTGCAAATTTGCAGCGAAGTATTGCTGCCTATCCATCAGTGTTTGCTCGTCAGCCGGTGCGACTTGAATGCAATCAAGACGGTTTACTCGCATTCCCAATCATTGGGACAATGTCAGGGATGGCTGAATGCAAGCCTTCCGCATGCTGCGCGCATTGCCGTTTCCAGCAATGCCGAGGCTGCGCGCCTTGCCGCGGAAAATGCGCATAGCGCAGCCATTGCCGGGGTTCAGGCGGCCGCACATTTTGGACTGACGGTATGCGTGGAAAATATCGAGGATGATGCCAACAACACGACACGGTTTTTTGTGATTGGCAACCAGCAGGTGGCGCTGTCCGGCCTGGATAAAACTTCGCTGGCCATGTCTGCCGCCAACCGTCCCGGTGCAGTCCATGATTTGCTGGTTCCGCTCGCCAAATACGGAGTGAGCATGACCAAACTGGAATCGCGCCCGGCGCGTTCCGGCCTGTGGGAATACATTTTCTTTGTGGATATTGAAGGGCACCAGTCCGACGAGAAAGTGGCTGCGGCCTTGGCCGAGTTGAAACAGGTCGCCGCGTTTGTGAAGGTGCTGGGCTCGTATCCGGTGGCTGTTTGAAACATTCAAACATTTGTCCGCGAAAACACGAAATTCAATCACAGCAATGCAGCCAGTCTTTGAGTTTTCTTTTTGTGACTTTCGTGTTTTTCGCGGACAGTTTTGTTTTTGGAAATTTTGATGAATTATTCTGATCTGGCACCAACCTACATCCGCGCCATCGCGCCCTATCAACCCGGCAAGCCGATTTCGGAACTGGAGCGCGAGTTGGGCATCAGCGGCATCGTCAAACTGGCATCCAACGAAAATCCGCTGGGCTGCAGTCCCAAGGCTACCGCCGCGATGCTGGAGGCCATCAAGACCATTGCGCTGTATCCGGACGGCAACGGTTTCGAATTGAAGGATGCGCTGTCGAAGCGTTACGGAGTCGGGCATGAGCGCATGGTACTGGGCAACGGCTCCAACGATATGCTGGAATTGGCTGCGCGCGCTTTCCTGGCACCCGGCGACATGGCGGTGTATTCGGATCACGCTTTTGCGGTGTACCCGCTGGCGACCCAGGCGGTCGGCGCGACCGGCATCAGCGTTCCGGCAATCAATTACGGGCATGATCTGGGCGCGATGCTGAAGGCTGCCGTTGATCACAAGGCCAAGCTGGTTTTTGTGGCCAATCCGAATAATCCGACCGGAACTTTTCTGAGTGCGGCGGACTTGCTGGAATTTATGCGCGCGTTGCCGCCGCAGATTCTGGTGGTATTGGACGAGGCCTACAACGAATATTTGCCGCAAGAGAATTGTTATGACAGCGTGGGCTGGTTGAAGGAGTTTCCCAATCTGATCGTTTCGCGTACTTTCTCCAAGGCTTACGGTCTTGCCGGTTTGCGTGTCGGCTATGCCTTTGCCGATGCGCAGGTGGCCGACATGATGAACCGTGTGCGCCAGCCGTTCAATGTCAACAGCGTGGCGCAGGCCGCCGCCGCGGCGGCCTTGCAGGACGAGGGATTTGTTCTGCAGACCAATGAATTGAACCGGCGCGGCATGGGGCAGATCACGCAGGGTTTGCGCAAGCTGGGGCTGGAATATATCCCGTCCTATGGCAACTTTGTCAGCTTTAAAATCGGCGACGGCCTGAAAAATTATCGCCGTCTGCTGGAACTGGGTGTGATTGTGCGTCCGATCGCCAGTTACGCTATGCCGGATTATTTGCGGGTGAGCATCGGGTTGGAATCGGAGAATGATAAATTTTTGACTGCATTGAAGCAGGTACTTGAGGAAAAAGCATGATTATCGTAATGGGAAATGAAGTCACTGACGAGCAAGTTGGTGCAGTTGTAAAACGGCTCGAGTCGGCCGGATTAAAAGCCAACATCTCGCGCGGTGTCGAGCGCACGGTAATCGGTGCGATTGGCGACGAACGTCCTCTCACCGTGGAGATGTTCACCTCGCTGCCCGGGGTGGAATCGGCGATGCATATTGCCAAACAATACAAAATCGTGTCGCGCGAATCGCACAAGGCCAATACCGTCATCGACATCGGCGGCATCCCGCTGGGCGGTAACCAGATTCAAGTGATCGCCGGTCCATGTTCGGTGGAAACGCAGGAACAGATGGACTTGTCCGCCAAATTCGTGCATGAGGCCGGATGCCGCCTGATGCGCGGCGGGGCGTTCAAACCGCGCACCAGTCCTTACACTTTTCAGGGCAAGGGCGTGGAAGGCCTGGACATGTTCCGCAAGGCGGCCAGTCCCTACAAATTGCCCATCGTGACGGAATTGATGGATGCGCGCATGCTGGATACATTCCTCGAATACGATGTGGACGTGATCCAGATCGGCACGCGCAACATGCAAAATTTCGACCTGCTCAAGGAAGTGGGCCGCATCAACAAGCCGGTGATTCTCAAGCGCGGCATGTCGGCAACCATTTCCGAATGGCTGATGTCGGCCGAATACATCGCGGCGGGCGGCAACCACAACATCATTTTCTGCGAGCGCGGTATCCGTACTTTCGAAACTTACTACCGCAACGTGCTGGATGTGACTGCCATTCCCGTGCTGAAAAAGGAAACCCATTTGCCGGTGATTGTCGATCCTTCGCATGCGGGCGGAAAAGCGTGGATGGTCGCCGCATTGTCGCAAGCCTCCATTGCTGCGGGCGCGGACGGTCTGCTGGTCGAGATGCACCCGAATCCCTGCGAAGCCTGGTGCGATGCCGATCAGGCGCTGACTCCGCAAGAATTGAAAAAGCTGATGGGCACGCTGGGCGCGATTGCCGGGGCGGTCGGAAGGACGCTTTAATCGAAAATGTAGTGGTGGGTTGGCGGTATTTCACCTAACCCGCCATCGACTTATAAATCCCGGTGGGTTACGCTTCGCTAACCCACCCTACGAAGGTCAATTCCCTCGCCCGCTGGCGGGAGAGGGGCAGGGGAGAGGGACGGGATGACCGTACCATCATTAAAAAAGATCGTCATCTTCGGTGTCGGCCTGATCGGCGGTTCGTTTGCTCTCGCTTTGCGCAAAGCAAACGCAGTAAACGAAGTGGTGGGTTTCGGACGTCGGGCAGCCCCCCTTGAACAGGCGAAACAACTCGGTATCCTCGACCGCATCGGTACCGAACTCTCGGAACTTCGCGATGCAGATATCGTGTTGCTGGCTACCCCAGTCGGGCAGATGGCGGAACTGATGGCGCGCATCGCGCCGCATCTTGGCGCACATACACTGGTCACGGACGGCGGCAGCACCAAGAGCGATGTGGTGGCTGCCGCTCGCGCGAACCTGGGTAACAAAATTTCGCAATTCATCCCCGCCCATCCCATCGCCGGTGCCGAGAAGACCGGCCCGGAAGCGGCGCTGGCCGATCTGTACCAGGGTAAAAAAGTGGTGCTGACTCCGCTGCCGGAAAACGGCGCGGCATCAGTGGCGCGTGTGCGCAAGGCGTGGGAGCTATGCGGTGCCGTGGTAAGTGAACTTACCCCTCGGCAGCACGATGAAGTATTCGCCGCCGTGAGTCATTTGCCGCATCTGTTGTCGTTTGCGCTGGTACACGATCTGGCGCAACGCGATAATCGCGATCTGTTGCTATCCTTCGCCGCCAGCGGCTTCCGCGATTTTACCCGCATCGCAGCCAGCAGTCCCGAGATGTGGCGCGACATCAGTCTGGCCAACCGCGATGCCTTGATGCGAGAAGTGAAGCAATACGCAGATGAGCTGTATGTTGTGTATCAGGCGCTGGAAAATAACGACTCTGCCAAGCTGGAGGAGATTTTTCGCTTATCCAGCGAGGTAAGGGGTGGCTGGAAGCAACAATAAATTGTTGCCGTGCTGCAGGCGGTTTTGTTTTTGTTGTTGGGTTGCACGCGTAGTGCTAACCCAATCTACAACTTCTGCCGGTATCACTCCATCCCCAAAAAATTAATTGGCCTAACTCGTTGCAAGGTTTCCCCCAAATGACATCCGAAAAATTTCTTGATCTCCCCCCTTTGTTAAGCGCCCACGGCACCGTGCGGCTCCCCGGTTCGAAGAGCATTTCCAATCGCGTGCTACTGCTGGCCGCGTTGTCCGGCGGCGTGACCGAAGTGCGCGACTTGCTGCATTCCGACGACACCGAACGCATGCTGGATGCCTTGCGCACTTTGGGTGTTACGGTGGAGGCACGGGGCGACAATGCTTATCGCGTCACGGGTTGCGGCGGGGATTTTCCGGTTAAGAAGGCCGAATTGTTCCTTGGTAATGCGGGCACGGCGTTCCGTCCGCTGACGGCGGCGCTGGCTCTGGCCGGCGGGAGCTATGAATTATCCGGCGTGGCGCGCATGCATGAGCGGCCCATCGGCGATTTGGTGGATGCTTTGCGCCAGTTGGGCGCAGATATCCGTTATCTGGGCAACGAAGGTTTTCCGCCGTTGCGGATTTCGCCTGCTCGGTTGTCGGGTGGCAAGGTGCAAGTGCGCGGAGATGTGTCCAGCCAGTTTTTAACCGGTTTGCTGATGGCGCTGCCGTTGTCCGGGCAAACGGTGACCGTCGAGGTGGTCGGCGAGCTGATTTCCAAACCATACATCGCGATCACACTGGCGATGATGGCGCGTTTCGGTGTCAGGGTTGAACGACAGGACTGGCAGCGTTTCGTGGTGTTCGGCGGGCAGCGTTACCAAAGCCCCGGTACGATCTACGTGGAAGGTGACGCTTCGTCCGCCTCGTATTTCCTCGCCGCCGGTGCAATCGGTAACGGGCCGGTGCGCGTGGAAGGAGTGGGCAGCGAAAGCGTGCAGGGCGATGTGCGTTTCGCCGAAGCGCTGGAGTTGATGGGTGCGCAGATCACGATGGGGCCGAACTGGATGGAGGCTGCTGCACCAGTGGACGGCAAGCTGAAAGCCATCGATCTCGACTGCAACCACATCCCCGATGCCGCAATGACGCTGGCGGTTGCCGCCTTGTTCGCCGACGGCACGACCACGCTGCGCAACATCGCCAGTTGGCGCGTCAAAGAAACCGACCGCATCGCCGCCATGGCAACCGAGTTACGCAAGGTAGGCGCAACCGTGGAAGAGGGGGCGGATTACATCTGCGTTACGCCGCGGCAAACCCCTCCCAACCTCCCCTTGTCAGGGGAGGAGCCGCTGCTCTGCTCTCCCCATGACAGCGAAAGGGTCGCTGCAAAGCAGCGGGGTACCCATCGGCGTACTCCTTGCGGGTGCAAGGGGGAGTTGGAGGGGGTTTTGCGCACTTCGCGCGCAGCTATAGACACCTACGACGATCACCGCATGGCGATGTGTTTCTCGCTGGCTGCCTTCGGGGGTGCGGGCGTGCGCATCAATGATCCCAAGTGCGTCGCAAAAACTTTCCCCGACTATTTCTCTGAATTCGCCAAAGTCACGCAAGCCGTTCCGGTGATCGCCATAGACGGGCCCTCCGCGTCAGGCAAGGGCACGGTGGCGCAATGGGTTGCGCAACGCCTTGGCTATCATTATCTCGACAGCGGAGCGCTTTATCGCTTGCTGGCACTGGCGGCCAGGCAGCATGGTGTGGCCCCGGAGGATGAAAAGGGATTGGCAGAGCTGGCTGCGCGGATTGAAATTCGTTTTGAAGGCGCGGATATTTGGCTGGATGGCACAAAAGTGGGCGACGAACTGCGCGGCGAGGAATGTGCCGCGGCAGCATCCAAAGTGGCGGCACTGCCGGCGGTACGCTCGGCATTACTGGACAAGCAGCATGCCTTCCGGCGCGCACCCGGACTGGTGGCAGACGGGCGCGATATGGCTTCGGTGGTGTTTCAGGATGCGGCATTGAAGATATTTTTGACTGCCAGTGCCGAGGTTCGTGCAGAACGCAGATATAAACAGTTGATCGAAAAAGGAATGAGTGCTAATATCGCTGACCTTTTGCAGGATATACAGGCGCGCGATGAGCGGGATACCCGGCGCAGCGTGGCCCCCCTGCAACAGGCAGCAGGCGCAAGTCTGCTGGATACCACGGCTCTGAACATCGGGCAGGCGGTAGAAGAAGTGCTGGCACGTTACCGCAAGAAATAGCGGTGGCGGCCAAAAGAAATGAGCCCCGCAACGAGCCCCTCGTTCGGGATTTTTAACTAACCCCCGCCAAAATCGGGTTTGTCTTGGAATTTCATAAATGAATGCTAATGCTGCTGTAAGCGAGTTGGAAAGTTTTGCCTCCCTGTTTGAAGAAAGTTTGACGCGCAAGGAAATGCGCGCGGGTGAATTGATCACCGCGCAGGTTGTGCGCATCGATCACAACGTAGTGGTGGTGAATGCAGGACTCAAGTCCGAAAGTTTTATACCCGTTGAGGAATTCCTCAACGCCGCCGGAGCGGTTGAAGTCAAGGCCGGCGATTTCGTTACCGTGGCGATTGAATCGCTGGAAAACGGTTATGGCGAGACCAAGCTGTCGCGCGAAAAGGCCAAGCGCCTCGCGGCATGGCATGAGCTGGAAATCGCAATGGAAGAAGGCAAGATCGTTGAAGGCTTCGTCAGCGGCAAGGTCAAGGGCGGTCTGACTGCCATGGTGAACGGCATTCGTGCCTTCCTGCCCGGTTCGCTGGTGGATATCCGCCCGGTCAAGGACACCACACCGTACGAAAACAAGTCGATGGAATTCAAGATTATCAAGCTGGACCGCAAGCGCAACAACGTGGTGGTCTCGCGCCGTGCCGTGCTGGAAGCCAGCGTGGGTGCGGATCGCCAGGCGATGATGGAAAACCTGAAGGAAGGCGCAATCGTCAAGGGCGTGGTCAAGAATATCACCGATTACGGCGCATTCGTGGATCTGGGCGGTATCGACGGCCTGTTGCACATCACCGACTTGGCATGGCGCCGCGTCAAGCATCCTTCCGAGGTGCTGGCAGTGGGCGACGAAGTCGAGGCGAAAATCCTCAAGTTCGATCAGGAAAAGAATCGCGTTTCCCTCGGCATCAAGCAAATGGGCGATGATCCGTGGAATGGCTTGGCACGTCGCTATCCGCAGGGTACACGCCTGTTCGGCAAGGTCACCAACCTGACCGACTACGGCGCATTTGTGGAAATCGAGCAGGGCATCGAAGGTCTGGTACACGTTTCCGAAATGGATTGGACCAACAAGAATGTACATCCTTCCAAAGTTGTCCAGCTGGGCGACGAAGTCGAAGTGATGATTCTGGAAATCGACGAGCAACGCCGCCGTATTTCTCTGGGTATGAAACAGTGCCAATCCAACCCCTGGGATGATTTCGCGCTGAACCACAAGAAGGGCGACAAAGTAAAGGGCCAGATCAAGTCGATTACTGACTTTGGCGTATTTATCGGCCTGGATGGTGGCATCGATGGTTTGGTTCATTTGTCTGACTTGTCCTGGGCTGTGGCCGGTGAAGAAGCCGTGCGCAACTACAAGAAGGGCGACGAACTGGAAGCCGTGGTACTGGCAATTGATGTGGAACGCGAGCGCATCTCCCTGGGGATCAAGCAGATGGACGGGGATCCCTTCAACGGTTACATCGCCGGACACGACAAGGGTGCGGTGGTGAGTGGTGTGGTCAAGGCGATTGATGCGAAGGGCGCCACCATTACACTGGACGGGGATGTCGAGGGGTATCTCAAGGCTTCTGAAGTTTCCGCCGAGCGTGTTGAGGATATCCGCAACCACCTCAAGGAAGGTGATACAGTCAAGGCCGTGATCGTTAATGTGGACCGCAAGAATCGTGGCATCAACCTGTCGATCAAGGCGCTGGACAAGGCCGAAGATGCGGCTGCGATGCAAAAGTTCAGCGCGGACAACACGGCTGCAGCCGGAACGACCAATCTCGGCGCATTGCTCAAAGCTAAAATGGGCACAAGTAAGGTTGATGCACAATAAGGGGATAGTGAAATGACACGTTCTGATCTTATTGCCAAATTGGCAGAGCGTTACCCGCAACTGTTGACCAAGGATGCAGAATTGGCGGTCAAGGTGATCCTCGACACCATGGCTGCCACTTTGGCTCGCGGCGGCAGGATCGAGATCCGCGGTTTCGGCAGTTTTGCGCTGAACTACCGTCCGCCGAGGACCGGTCGCAATCCCAAGTCGGGCGACAAAGTGCAGGTGCCGGCAAAGTATGTGCCGCACTTCAAGGCCGGCAAAGAGTTGCGCGAGCGGGTTGATTATCCGGCTTCGTAAAATAGTATTGCAGCAATTAAACCGGGCGGCCTGTCGGAAGATGGTGCCGCCTGTTTTTTGTCCATTCGTGCTATTCTGAACACACTCAAGTAGCGGAATTCTCCTGCGGATATATCATGCGTTACCTGGTTTGGATTTTTCGGGCAGTTTTGTTTCTGGTATTGCTTGGCTTTGCCGTGAAGAACGATCAGCCGGTGGTCCTGCGCTATTTCTTCGGCTATGAATGGCAGGCTTCACTGGTGGTGATTCTGCTGCTGTTTTTTGCCGTGGGTTTGGCGGTTGGCGTGCTCGGAGTAATGGGCAATCTGTTCCGGCAACGCAGGGAAATTGCGGCGCTCAAGAAGGAATTGCGATTGAGGCAGGTAATTAGTGACAGTGACAAGTGATCGCGTGGTGAGGAATTCCAAAGTGCTTTTTATGGTGGCGGGAGAAAGGGGAAGGGGGAAGGGGGAAGCCGCTTCGCCGGAAAAGGTTGCGATGGTTTTACCCTTATCCTTTATCCCTTATCCCTTCCCTTATTCATAAATTATGGAATTCGAACCCTGGATGCTGCTCATTTTCCCCCTGTTTTTTGGCATGGGTTGGCTGGCGGCACGCATCGATATCAAACAACTGGTGGACGAGTCCAGCGTCCTGCCTCGCTCCTATTTCCAGGGGTTGAACTTTCTGCTCAACGAACAGCAGGATAAGGCCATCGATGCATTCATTGAGGTAGTCAAGGTAGACCCGCAAACGGTCGAGTTGCATTTTGCTTTGGGAAGTCTATTCAGGCGGCGCGGCGAAGTGGATCGGGCGCTGCGCATGCATTTGAATCTGGTTGAACGCGCCGATCTCGACAAGGATAAACGCCAGCAAGCCCTGTTTGAGTTGGCCCAGGATTATCTGAAGGCAGGTATTCTGGATCGCGCCGAAGATTTGTTTCTTGGCTTGCAGGACACGCCTTACGCCAAACCCGCGCTGGATTTCCTGCTGGAGTTGTACCAGAAGGAAAAGGATTGGCTCAAGGCAATCGATGTGACCCGGCGACTGAGTGCAACTACCGCCGAGTCGCATGGCAAGGAAGCGGCGTTTTTCTACTGCGAACTGGCCGCAGCCGAACTTGCGCGCAGGCGCACCAATACGGCATATGATTATTTGCAACTGGCGCTGGAGGCGGATCCGCATGCGGTGCGCGCCACGATTATGCTGGGCGACATGGAACTCGCGGAGCATAACCATGCACTCGCAATTGAAATCTGGGAGCGCGTCGAACAGCAGAATCCGCAGTACCTGCCGCTGGTGGCGGAGCGCCTGCAGGCGGCTTTGCAACAGACCGGGCACACCGATGCGGCGATATTGCTGTTGCAGAATTATCTGGTTAAATATCCGTCCCTGGACTTGATGAACGTCCTGTTTAGTGCCATTTTGCAACGCGATGGTGCGGAAGCAGCCTACAACCTGGTGCGGGATGAATTGCAGCGCAACCCGACTTTGCTGGGGCTGGATAAATTACTGGAGGCGCGTCTGCTCGAAATGTCCGACGATAGGCGTTCGGATGTGGAAATGGTGAAAAAGCTGGTGCACCAGCGCACGCGCTCGCTGGCCATGTACCGCTGCAGCAATTGCGGTTTTAAAGCCCGCCAGTTTTACTGGCATTGTCCGGCCTGCCACGGTTGGGAAACCTATTCGCCCCGACGCAGCGAAGAGAACGGTCTGACTGTATGATTTTAAAAACTACAATTCAAGCCACAGAGCGTACAGAGAGATTGGCGATTTCAAACGTTTCCTTGAATCTCAAAAAGATGAATCAATCTCTTGTTGCAGCCATTTGTTTTTGCGAGGTGGGCAAAACGTCCATCCCTGCCCACCTCGTTTTATCGGTGTTCTCTGTGGCTAAAGGTTTTTTCTATAATGATAGTTCTCAATATGGCTGACCCAAAAATTATCGTCGCGCTCGATTACCCCGAAGCCGCTCCCGCAGTGGAGTTGGTGGCGCGACTGGAACCCTCGCTGTGCCGCCTCAAGGTGGGCAAGGAATTGTTTACCGCAACGGGGCCGCAATTGCTGGAGCAATTTATGCGCAGGGGTTTCGAGATATTTCTGGATCTGAAATTTCACGACATTCCCAACACCACCGCGCAGGCGTGCAAAGCTGCCGCCGCGCTGGGGGTGTGGATGGTCAATGTACACGCGCTGGGCGGGCGCAAGATGATGGAGGCGGCGCGCGGGGCCGTGGCGCAGTCGGTACGCCCGCCCAAACTGATTGCCGTAACCGTGCTCACCAGCCTGGCACGGGAAGACCTGGCCGGGCTTGGAATTGATGCCGATCCCGGCGAAATGGTGCTGCGTCTGGCAACATTGGCGCGCGACAGCGGCCTGGACGGCGTAGTGTGTTCCGCGCAGGAAGCGGCTTTGCTGCGCCAGCACTGCGGCAATGAATTTTGTCTGGTGACCCCCGGTATACGCCCGGCCGATTCCGCTGCCGACGACCAATCGCGTATCATGACGCCTCGCGCCGCATTGGAAGCGGGTTCGAGTTATCTGGTGATCGGGCGGCCGATTACGCGAGCGGCTGATCCATTGCTGGCATTGCAGGAAATTTCCCGGGAAATAGGAGATTTGGCATGAGTTTGCCATCATTTGAAAACGCAAAAGTATTGGTAGTCGGCGATGTGATGCTGGATCGCTACTGGTTCGGCGATGTCGAGCGCATTTCGCCCGAAGCCCCCGTGCCGGTTCTCAAGGTGGGGCGCGTGGAAGAAAGACCCGGAGGGGCCGCCAATGTGGCGCGCAATATTGCCTCGCTCGGCGCGCACTGCACGCTGCTTTCGGTGGTGGGGGACGACGAAGCGGGGGCGTGCCTGGAACGATTGCTTAACCGGCATGGCAACCTGAATACCCTGCTGCACCGCGACCAAAGCATTTCAACTATCGTCAAATTAAGGGCGATTGCACGGCAGCAGCAGTTGCTGCGGATTGATTTTGAGACCTCTCCCAGCCACGAGGTGTTGCACGCGGCACTGGCGGATTTCCGCGCCCAGTTACCGCTTGCCGATGTGGTTATCCTGTCCGATTATGGCAAGGGCGGGTTGGCGCACATTGCCGATATGATCCAGTCTGCCCGCGCGGCCGGCAAGCCGGTGCTGGTCGATCCCAAGGGCGATGATTACCAGCGTTACAGCGGGGCAACCTTGCTCACCCCGAATCGCAGCGAGTTCCGCGAAGTGGCGGGCAGCTGGAAAACGGAAACCGAGCTGAGTGAGAAAGCGGAAAAATTGCGCATGGAACTGCAGCTGGACGCGCTGCTGGTCACACGCAGTGAAGATGGCATGAGCCTGTATCGCGAACATCAAGTACTGCACGAACCCACGCAGACCCGCGAAGTTTTCGATGTGAGCGGTGCGGGCGACACGGTAATTGCAACGATGGCAGTCATGCTGGCGAGCGGCGCGGATATGCCGGCGGCTATGCGCGTGGCAAACCGCGCGGCCGGAATCGTGGTGGGCAAGCTGGGTACGGCGGTGGTGAGCAGGGAAGAAATAATTCAGGATATGGATTCGTAGGGGGATTGAGAAGGGCGTATTGCCATACGTTTCTGCGGATGCGCGAATTGTAGGGGCGTATGGCAATACGCCCTTGGCTTAGGGGGAAATAATGTACTACATCGTTACCGGCGCAGCCGGGTTTATCGGTTCAAATTTGGTCAGGGCCCTAAACGAGCGCGGTGTGAACAACATCATTGCGGTGGATAATCTCAAGTCGGCCGACAAGATCAGAAATCTGGTGGATTGCGATATTGCCGATTATTTGGACAAGGAAGACTTCCTGTACAAACTGGGGGACGGCTACTTCGACGGGCTGGTGGCTGCCGTGCTGCATCAGGGCGCTTGTTCCGACACCATGGAAAGCGATGGCCGCTACATGATGAAGAACAATTACCAGTATTCGCTGGAGTTGTTGAACTACTGCCAGAACGAGGAGATTCCATTTTTATATGCCTCTTCCGCCTCAGTGTATGGCGGGGGGGCGGTATTCAAGGAAAGTCGCGAGCATGAGTCGCCGCTCAATGTGTATGCCTATTCGAAATTTTTGTTCGACCAGATAGTGCGCCGCCGCTGGAGCCGGCGCAGTGCACAGATTGTGGGGCTGCGTTACTTCAATGTGTACGGTCAGCGCGAGGCGCATAAAGGGCGCATGGCCTCGGTGGCGTACCATCTGTTCAACCAGTACCGCGCCGACGGACATGTGAAGCTGTTTGAAGGATGCGATGGATATGCCCATGGCGGGCAATTGCGCGATTTCGTTTCGGTTGACGATGTGGTGAAGGTCAATATGCATTTTCTGGATCACCCTGAAAAGTCCGGGATTTTCAATCTCGGCACCGGACAGGCACAAAGCTTCAACGATGTGGCCGTGGCAACGGTCAACAGCCTGCGCGCCAGCCAGGGTGAAGCCGCGCTGACGCTGGAAGAATTATGCCAGCGGGAATTGCTGCGTTACATTCCGTTTCCGGCCCAGCTCAAGGGGAAATACCAGAGCTACACCCAGGCCGACATCGATGCGTTGCGCGCGGCAGGTTATGCGGAACCTTTCCTGAACGTGGAACAGGGCGTGGCGCGCTATGTGAACTATTTATTGAAAGCGTCAACATAGGAAGTCTTTATCCGCATTTGCGCTTGCGAAACAGGCAGTGGAATTCAAAGAAACAAACCCCGTCTGGCATGAGTCACGCGGGGTTTTTTAGTACTTTTATAAACCTAAAAACCGAAATTCAAGCCACAGGGTACACAGAGCAATCAATGAGCTATCACATTCACTTGACTCACCCAAACGGTGCCTCAATCTCTCGTTGCAACCTTTTGTTTTTCCTCCGTGATCTCTGTGTTCTCTGTGGCGAGTGCATTTTCCGGGATAAAAGAAATTTTGTGTTGCCGGAAATTATTATTGCAAATCCATACAATATTTCCATTCCTGATTCGTCTTCACAGGTATGGAAACGACATTTACCCACAATACGCTGATGGCAGAAAAAGATAAAAGCATTGCGGAAGCCATTTCGCGCGAAAGTGGACGGCTCGGGAGTTTTATCCGGCGGCGGGTTCACGACGCCGGCGAGGCCGAGGATATTCTGCAGGACGTATTTTATGAATTCGTGCAGGCATACCGGCTTCCTGAGCCCATAGAGCAAGTAGGGGCGTGGCTGTTCGGCGTGGCGCGTAATCGTATCATCGACCGTTTTCGCAAAAAGCGTGAAGAGTCGTTGCCGCAGAGCAGTCCGGATGATGCCGATGAGGAACGCTGGCTGGAGGAAGTGCTACCCGCGGCGGAATCCGGGCCTGAGGCGGCTTATGCGCGATCAGTGCTGCTGGAAGAGTTGGTCGACGCACTCGGCGAGTTGCCCCGCGAGCAACGCGACGTATTTATTGCCCACGAACTGGATGGGCGCAGTTTTAAGGAATTGTCGCTGGAAAGCGGTGTGGCAGTAAACACCCTGCTGGCACGCAAACGTTATGCAGTGCTGCATTTGAGGGCACGGCTGCAAACGATCCATGATGAATTTAATTGGTAAAGGAGACGGACATGAGTTGCAAATCAAAATGCTGGAAAATAGGATTGCTGGTGGTGTTGGGTATCGCTGCACTGGGTTGGGTGGTGATGGCGCTTTGGAATTGGCTGATTCCAAGCCTGTTCTTCGGCGGCAAGGAAATCGATTATGTGCAGGCGATGGGGGTGCTGGTGTTGAGCAAAATATTGTTCGGCGGATTTCGCTGCCATGGAGGACACGGGCGCTGGCATAAGCAGCGCCTGGAACAGATGACACCGGAAGAACGCGAGAAATTTAATACCGGCATGCGCGGTTGCTGCTTCGGCAAATCCAGACACGAAGGCGTTGAGACGACGAAGGAGTGACAGGTATGTCCGGTGCGGCAACGGGGGCTGTGCGCGGTGTGCTCAGGCTGGAGGGGCTGTGTGTGCTGATTGCCTCCACGCTCGCCTATTCAAAGTATGGTCTGGGGTGGGGAACATTCGCCTGGTATTTTTTGGCTCCCGACATTTCATTTCTCGGCTACCTTGCAGGCCCCCGGATTGGAGCACTTGGTTATAATCTTGCGCATTCCTATATCGGGGCCGTGGCTTGCCTGACCGCAGGACTGATTATGCCGGAGCCGGCTATGCTTTGCGCCGGTCTGATCTGGAGTGCCCACATCGGCTTTGACCGCGCACTGGGTTACGGACTCAAGTATTCACGGGGTTTTGGCTATACGCATCTCGGGCGTATAGGGAAGATACCGCCTGTGGCCTAGAGTCCGGAGGGTGGTCATTCCGTTAATAAAAGAAGCTATGCAATTCATTCGCAGCAACAAACAGGAACAGGAAATGCGCAGATATTTGAGCGGGCTGGGATTCGCAGTGCTGGCTTTGTCCGGATGCGCGCTCGGGCCGGATTTTAAACAACCCGATATTCCCCAAATGCAGTGGCATAGTCCGTTGCCGCACGGGGGGAAAGTGGAAAATCTGAACCAGTGGTGGCAACAGCTGAACGATCCCGTGTTGAGCGAGCTGATCGTGGAAACTGAAAAGAGCAATCCTTCCATCGATATGGCGCTGGCCAAAATGAACGAGGCGCGCGCCAATGCAACAATCAGCGGTGCCGGTCAATATCCCCTGTTATTGCTGGATGCGGGATCGACCCGCAGTCGCATGGTATTGGGCCCGCAGCTGTTTGAACAGACCGTAAACAAGGCCGGCTTTGATGCAAGCTGGGAAATCGATTTGTTTGGCAAGAATCGGCGCACGGCTGAAGCGGCGCAGGCCCGGTACGGTGCCGGTGCGGCGGGTTGGCATGATGCGCGCATTTCATTGGCGGCCGAAGTGGCAGAGGTCTATGTCGAATTGCGCCAGAGTGAAGCGGCATTGTCTAATGCGCAACTCAACAAGCAATCACTCGCCACTGTTCAGGAGATGACCCGGATCAAGGAAGGAGCGGGGCTGGCTTCGTCTATGGATAGTGCGCGTGCGCAGGCGGGGGAGGCAGACGGGAATTCTGCCTATCTGGCCAAAGAGGGAGAATGCGCGCGCCTCACCAATCAGCTCGCCGCCCTGACCGGCATTGAACAGAATACGCTTAAAGCGCGTCTGGACGGGCGCCGGGGACAAATCCCCCTTCCCAACGCTGTCGAGGTGGGCGCGCTTGCAGCGGAGGCGGTCAGGCAACGTCCCGATGTGGCCATGGCGGAATCGAATCTGGCTGCGGCCACAGCCGATATCGGTGCTGCCAAGGCCGATCTTTATCCCGCCTTGACACTGGCCGGTTCACTGACGAGCAATGTAGTCTATATGGGCGGGCAAAGTGCGCGTGTTTCCACCTGGTCGTTCGGGCCGGCCATGTCCTTGCCGTTGTTCAGCGGCGGACGCGGCCAGGCCGGTGTACAGGCGGCACAGGCGCGCTATGACTATGCCGCCGCGAGTTATCAAAAGACGGTGCGCGAGGCGATCCATGACGTGGAAGATGCCCTGGTGCGCCTGAATGTGGCGAATTCGCGCGCGCATGAGGGACAACGCATACAGGAAAATAACCGGCAATTGTTTCAGGCGACGGAAGCGCGATACAACACGGGTTTGGCTAATCGAATAGCGCTGGAAGAGGCACGCCGCAACTGGTTGCAGGCACAGGATGCGGATTCGGCTCTTGAGCGCGAGACCGTTTCGTCGTGGATAGCACTGTACAAAGCATTGGGCGGGGGGTGGGAGCGGTCGGACGTGTCCGGCAATCCTGTCGATACCCCGCATTCGCATTATTGATTTTCCGGTAATGAATGACATTAACATTTAAAGCCCCGGAATGACGGAGAGGCAGTTTTCGCAAGTTGTCGTCAATTATGGAAACAGCATTAGGAGCACAGTATGAGTAAAGTGAAATATTACATCTTGGGCGCGGTGGTGGTCGCGGCTGCCGGAGCATGGTTCACGCTAAAAGGAACGAATAAGCCGCAGCCCGCTACGGCTGAAGCGGCAAAGCCCGCGCTGACGGTGAGCACAGCTACCCCCGAAACCGTGCAATGGGCTGAGCGCGTGATTGCCAGCGGGCCGGTGCAGGCCTGGCAGGAAGCCATCATTGGCGCCGAAATCGGCGGGGTGCGGCTGGTGGAGTTGCAGGCCAATATCGGGGGCAGCGTAAAGAAAGGCGAGTTGCTGGCGCGTTTTGCCGATGAAACGCTGCTGGCCGATTTGCATCAACAACAAGCCTCGCTGGACGAGGCAAGCGCACGTTACCGCGAAGCCGAGGACAACGCGCAGCGTGCGGCCAGGATAAAAGATGCGGGTGTGCTGAGTGCGCAGGAATCGATGCAATTTTCCAATGCGGCAGAGATAGCCAAAGCCCAGATGGCCGCTGCCGATGCAAGGGTGGAGAGCGCGAAGCTGAAATTGCGTTATACCCGCATCGTCGCGCCGGATGACGGCCTGATCTCCGCGCGCAATGCGACACTGGGAACGGTGGCGCAGGCCGGTTCGGAATTATTCCGGCTGATCCGGCTAGGCAAGCTGGAATGGCGCGCGGAACTCGGCGATGTACAGATGCAACAAGTGCGTGTCGGGCAGAAGGTTCAAGTGCATGCCGGGGCAAACGACGGGGTGCAAGGCGTGGTAACCCGCATTGCACCTGCGGTCGATACCGCTACCCGCAACGGGTATGTCTACATCAGCCTGAACGAAAATAAAACGCTGCGGGCGGGCATGTTTGCGCAGGGCGAATTCGAACTGGGCAGATCGTCTGCGCTGACCTTGCCGCAGAGTGCCGTGGTGATACGCGACGGCTACGCCTATGTGTACCGGGTCGGGCAGGACGGGCGCGTGACCCAGGTCAAGGTGACGACAGGCAGGCACCAAGGCGAGCGCGTGGAGGTAAGCAGCGGCCTGGCGGCGGATGTGACCGTGGTGGTCAGCGGCACCGGCTTCCTGAATGACGGTGATCTGGTACGCATCGAGAACGTCAAGCCAAAATCCGCCGCGACGACAACGAAATTTTCCTCCCGCAAAAGCAACGTCTAAACCGGAACCGACATGAATATTTCCGCATGGGCGATACGCAACCCTATCCCCTCCATCCTTTTGTTCATCATGCTCACGCTGGTCGGTCTGGTGAGTTTCAAGACCATGCTGGTGCAGGATGCGCCCGACATCGAATTGCCTGTGGTGGTGGTGACGGCCAACCTGGAAGGCGCGGCGCCGGTGCAGATAGAAACGGAAATTTCGCGCAAGATCGAGAACGCGCTGGCGAGCCTCGGTCAGGTGAAGCACGTTTATGCCAATATCACCGACGGTAGCGCCGTCATATCAGTCGAATTTGATCTGGAAAAGAATGTGACGGAGGCGGTGGACGATGTGCGCGATGCCATCAGCCGCATCCGTTCCGATCTGCCCGGCGACATGAAAGAACCGATCATCTCCAAGGTGAATACGGCGGGCCGGTCTATTATCACTTTCAGTGTTTCCTCCGAACACATGGACGAGCAGGATCTTTCCTGGTTCGTGGACAACGACATCTCCAAGAAACTGCTGGCCGTGCAGGGCGTGGGAAAATTCTCGCGCATAGGCGGGGTGGACAGAGAGATACGCGTCGAGATCGATCCGCTCAAAGTTCAGGCGTTAAATGTCTCGATGGCGGATATTTCCAAACAGATACGCAAGGTTCAGCAGGAATCTTCCGGTGGTCGCGCCGATCTGGGCGGGGCCGAACAGGCGGTGCGCACCATCGCGACGGTTTCCACCGCGGAAGAGCTGGCGGGTATGGATATTACCCTGACGGACGGACGCCATTACCGGCTGGATCAATTGGCAACAGTGACTGATGCGAAGGAGGAGCGCCGTTCGCTGGCCCTGCTCGATGGCAAGCCTCTCATCGCGTTTGAAGTGACGCGCACCAAAGGCAGCAGTGAAATCTCGGTGGTCAAGGCGGTGCGCACGGCGGTGGATAAACTCAATGCCGACCATCCCGGGGTGCATATCAGCGAGGCGTTCGATTCGGTTGAGCGCGTGCAGGAGAATTTTGAGGGCTCCATGCACTTGCTGTATGAAGGCGCGATTCTGGCCGTGCTGGTGGTCTGGTGGTTCTTGCGCGATGCGCGCTCCACTTTTATCTCTGCGGCGGCATTGCCGCTGTCGGTGATCCCGACCTTCATCGGCATGCAGTATCTCGGTTTTACCCTGAACATGGTAACGCTGCTGGCGTTGGCGCTGGTGGTGGGGATACTGGTGGATGATGCCATCGTCGAAGTCGAGAACATCGCCCGCCATCTGCACATGGGCAAAACGCCGTATCAGGCATCGATGGAAGCGACCAGCGAAATCGGCCTGGCGGTGGTGGCGACCACTTTTGCGCTGGTATCGGTGTTTCTGCCGACGGCTTTCATGGGCGGTATCCCCGGCAAGTTCTTCAAGCAATTCGGCTGGACCGCCGCGCTGGCTATCATGGCTTCGCTGGTGGTGGCGCGTTTGCTGACACCGATGATGGCGGCCTACCTGTTGAAGCCGACGGCAGAAATTAAAGAGAAGGACGGCAGGCTGAAACAGGGATATTTGACTCTGGCCAAATGGTGTTTGTCGCACCGCATCGCCACCTCGCTTATTGCGGTTGCCTTCTTTGCCGGCTCGCTGAGTTTGATCCCGTTGCTGCCCAGCGGTTTTATTCCGCCTGCCGACCACGCCCAAACGCAAGTCACCCTTGAGCTGCAACCCGGTACTAAACTGGAAGACACGACCGAGGCCGCCGAACGGGCGCGCGCCATATTGATGCAAATTCCCGAAGTGAAACAAGTGTTCAGCGCGATCGGGCGGGGGGCAAGCGGGGATCTGTTTTCATCGGGTAATGAGGCGAACGTGCGCAAAGCCAATTTGAATGTGACGCTGGTTCATCGCTCACAACGCACGCTCAAACAGTCCGACGTGGAAGCACTTATCCGCGGGAAAATGCAAGCTTTGCCGGGTGTCAGAGTGACAGTGGGGGCGGGTGACAACGGCGAAAAGCTCATGCTGCTGCTGGCGGGCGATGACCCCGTGGTGTTGGCCGATACGGTGCACGCGGTAGAACGCGACCTGCGTTCCATCAAAGGGTTGGGCAACATTACTTCCACCGCCAGTCTGGTAAGACCGGAGATCAGCATTCGTCCCGATTTCGCGCGCATGGCAGACCTGGGTGTTACCGCCGAGAGTGTGGGTGAAGTGGTGCGCATTGCCACGGCAGGGGATTACAGTTCCGCGCTCGCCAAACTCAATTTGCCGCAGCGGCAGGTGCCGATACGCGTGCAAATTCCCGAAGCCTCGCGCACGCAAATCGAAGTGCTGGGACAACTGCCGGTACACGGGAAATCGGGTAATGTGAAATTGGCCGGCGTGGCTGACATCACCATGAGCAGCGGCTCCGCGCAAATCAATCGCATGGACCGCAGCCGCAATGTGGCCATCAACATCGAGTTGAACGGGCGTCAACTGGGTGATGTTTTCGCCGAAGTGGGAAAGCTACCCAGCCTGAAATCGCTCCCGCCGGGGGTAAGGCGCGGCGAGTCCGGCGACGCCGAGCGCATGCAGGAGCTGTTCGGCAGTTTTGGAATGGCAATGCTGACCGGCGTGCTGTGTGTGTACATTGTGCTGGTGCTATTGTTCAAGGATTTTCTGCAACCGGTCACGATTCTGGCGGCGTTGCCGTTCTCCTTCGGCGGCGCATTCGTGGCGTTGCTGGTTACGCACAGCAGCTTCTCCATGCCATCCCTGATCGGCCTGTTGATGCTGATGGGCATCGTGACCAAAAACTCCATCCTGCTGGTCGATTACGCCATCATGGCGCGGCGCGATCACGGCATGAATCGATTTGAGGCGTTGATGGACGCCTGCAGCAAACGCGCCCGTCCCATCGTGATGACTTCCATTGCCATGGGCGCGGGCATGCTGCCGATTGCGATGGGCCTGGGGGCGGAACCCAGCTTCCGGGCGCCCATGGCCACGGCGGTGATCGGCGGACTCATTACTTCCACGCTGCTGAGTTTGTTTGTGGTGCCGGTGGTGTTCACTTTTGTCGACGATGCGATGGGCAAGGTGAAACGGTTTTGGCAGTTTCAGAATTTAAGTTGAAACGGAATTGTTAGGTGGAATAAATGTGCTTTAAAATGGCAGAACGGACTTTTCTACGCCATCAACGCTGAGGAAAGGCGCGGGCATCTCATCGCCCATTTATCAGGGCGTGGGTTAGTTATTATTAATTTAACCTTGGCTCATGCTTTGATTCACGAAGTTCCAACATAGTCATCAGATCAACACCGTCATCATCAGCGCAACGAACGCGAATAGGTTCCCTTCAGTATTAATGTTGCCAGAGCATTAACCACAGCCTGCAATGTGTATGTAAAAATGAAAGGATATTCCCAAGGCATCATCAGCAGCCGCGACATCGAGCGCGCGTGCCGCGATCAGATTCAAAGGTGCGCAACGCGACTGCGTACCGTGCGAACATCGGGA
>Ga0265327_10000202_pt1 | contig 124178 bp, 100 predicted proteins | sample 41621metaG_FD_202089 | JGI IMG/M metagenome (GOLD analysis project Ga0265327, IMG submission 202089) | Rhizosphere microbial communities from Carex aquatilis grown in University of Washington, Seatle, WA, United States - 4-16-21 metaG | ecosystem: Host-associated > Plants > Roots >... | reverse complement strand
ATAACATGGCGCCCAAAGAATCATGCGTATGATGCCAACCATCTGATATTTTATACAAACATTTTATGAGTCCACCGTATCCCTGTATCCGCCATCTTTCCGCGTAAAGCCAAAATACCCACAACAATTCGTTTTCCTGAATCCAATGGACAAAATCGGCAAATACGAAATTATCCGGAAACTCGGCAGTGGAGCGACCAGTACCGTGTATCAGGGACTTGACCCGTTCAACAACCAGCAAGTCGCTGTTAAGTTGTTTAACCAGAATGCCCTGCACGACACAAGCCTTGCCAAAGCACACCGCAAGTTGTTGATGACTGAAGCCACGCTTGTCGGGAAGCTTTCTCATCCCCACATTGTCAAAGTATTTGATGCGGAGATGGATGGCCCGGTAAATTACATCGTGATGGAATACGTCGAGGGCAAAACCATCGAGCAGTATGCCGAAGTAGACCATCTGCTCCCTTTGAATACGGTGGCGGAAATTATTTACAAATGCTGCAAGGCATTAGAATATGCACAACACCAGGGAGTAATCCACCGTGACATCAAGCCGGCAAATATCCTGCTGTGCGGACAGACCGATATCAAGATCTCCGATTTTGGCGCAGCACTGATCGTTGGCCAGCAGACCACTCAGGTGAGCGGCGTGGGCTCACCCGCCTATATGTCGCCTGAACAAATTAAAGAACAGTTTCTGACCCATCAAACCGACATCTATTCTCTGGGCGTAACAATGTACAAGATGTTAACCGGCAAGCTGCCTTTTGATGCGGGCAACAACTATAGCCTGATTTACCAGATCATGAATATTGAACCGCTCTCCGTCAGTTTATTTCGCCCCGAAACCCCGCCTGAACTGGATGCCATCGTACTGCGCGCGATGCAAAAAGACTTGTCGCAGCGGTATCAAACCTGGGATGAATTTGCACATGATCTAGTGACATTTTTTAGTCACCATGTTTCGGTCGAGGCAGAAAAAATTTCTGATACGGAGAAATTTGAAACTCTCTCATCGCTCGGATTCTTCAGAAATTTCAGCGAGGTTGAGTTGTGGGAAGTCTTGCGCATCAGCGAATGGCGCAAGGTAAAACAAAATGAACGCATCATCAGTGACGGAGACACAGGGCGCACTTTTTATATTCTGGCCAATGGCACGGTCAAAGTACTCAAGCAGGGTCGACTTTTAAGCCTATTGCACAAAGGGGACTGTTTTGGAGAAATGGCCCATCTTTCCGAACACGAATTCACGCGTTCGACGGATGTGGTGGCGAAGTCTGATGCAACCCTGATAGAAATCAGCCCCGAAGTGCTGGAAAAAGCCTCCGCTGGATGTCGTTCCCAGTTTGAACACTCTTTCCTGCGCATGCTGGTAAAACGCCTGGCTGTTGCAAACACCCGGGTTTCCTACCTTTTGAATGATCAGGAGAATGAAAATAATCCCTAAAGAATTGGGCCAGCGTGTAATTCAGCCTGAGATTGCCCGATGACTGGCATCGGGAAACCCGAATTGCAGAGACTCCGTTATTTGAAGAACCTTCCGAGTGAACGACTAATCCAGTTTCCCTCTTTTTTATCCTGAACAATACGGGTGAGGTTGGCTCTCACCGAGGAAACGTAGGCCATATCGTCCCGCTTGATATGATGCACAAGCCAAGTACCCAGCATACCGAGAAGTTGCTCTGCCACATCTTCGCCTGATTTGTGCCTTTGTTGATACGTTGCTACCCGCTTGGTAAAAACTTCATGCACAGCTTTGTGCGGTTTGGCTAATTGGTATCCTGCTTCCTCCTGCAGATTTTCCTCGAAAGCAAAATGCGACATGGTGTAGTCCACCAGTTCGTCCAGCACCGGTCCGATAGTAGCGCGGTTCTGTTGATTTATGGCATTTTCCAATTGGTTGATGTAATCAACAATTCTTTGGTGTTGATGGTCAATCACATCAACACCCGTGTTCAAATCATTTGTCCATTCGATGGCCATGTTCTTCCTCTCTTGAAATGCTAGGGCTATCTTGCTGCCCGGCGTTAAATTAATTATTCAAAGTTCCCATGACGCGTGGCAACAAGAACCGCAATTTGTTGCAGCAACGCTTCTTCCTGATAAGGCTTGCCCATATAGGCACTTACCCCGAGTTCGTGCGCGTAGTTACGATGCTTTTCGGCGGTGCGGGAGGTAATGATGATGACAGGAAGTTGCTGGGTCTTTATGTCCTGGCGCAGGTGTTTGATGAGTTCAAAACCATCCATGCGCGGCATTTCGATATCCAGCAACATCACGTCCGGACTGATCTCGCCGAGTTGCTCAAGGGCATCCATACCATCCCTGGCTGTAGCAACCTGATATCCGGCACGCGTCAGTAGCCGTGTGGTGATTTTGCGTACCGTCAGCGAATCATCCACTACCATTACCAGCGGCTGGGTACGTAACTTTTCCGGTGCGGCAACGCCGATCGCGGGGGGGACTGCGGCAATGCGCTGCGCCAATTGCACCGGATTCAGTATCAGTACCACCGCACCATTTCCCTGCACGGTTGCACCGGCAATACCGGGAAGTCGCGCCAATTGCGGGCCGATGTTTTTCACTACAACTTCCTGATTACCCCGTATTTCATCGACATGCAAGGCAATGCGTTGCTCCCCGCTGCGCAACAGCAGCAGAGCATTGCGCGGCTTATTTTCCGCAACACGCTCCACTTCTCCCAGCAGATGCGGCAGATAGTGCAGCGGATAGACCTTGTCCTGCCATACCGTTTGTCGCTGACTATACATGGCTGCAAGCCCCGCCGATTTCTCTTGGCGCACCTGCTCGACCATGGTTGAGGGGACCGCGTAGATATCATTGCCTGAACGAACCATCAGAGTTTGCGTAACTGCAAGCGTGAGAGGCAAGTGAATAATAAATTGGGTTCCATGCCCGCGCTGCGAACTGACATCAATACGCCCGCCCAACGCGGTAATCTCGCTACGCACCACGTCCATACCGATTCCCCGCCCGGCCACTTCGGTCACCCCGGTCGAGGTGGAAATACCCGAGACAAATATCAGCTGCGCCAACTGTTCATCGCCAAGAGCGTCGTCCGGCTTCAGCAAACCCATGACAGTCGCTTTTTCACGCAATGCGTCCAGATCCAATCCCGCCCCGTCATCGCCGAATTCGAACACCACTTCGTTACTTTCCTGGCGCAGATTCAGGCGGATTTCACCTATGGGGTCTTTGCCGCTTTGGATGCGTAACGGCTCGCTCTCCAATCCATGGACAATCGCATTACGCAACAAATGCTCAAAGGGCGCAGCCATTTTTTCCAGTACGCCACGATCCAACTCCACCGCCCCCCCGTAAAGCTCAAGATTCGCGCGCTTGCCCAACTCCTTGCCGGTTTGCCGCACGATTCGGTACAGCCTTTCTCTGGTACTGGAAAAAGGAACCATGCGCACGTTCATCAGCCCTTGATGCAACTCGCGGTTAAGCCGTGCTTGTGCCGACATAGCTGCCGCGGCTTCATCGATATTTTTTAGCAGCGACTGCTGCACGGTCTGAACGTCATGCACACTTTCGTTCATAAAACGGGTCAATTCCTGCAAACGGGTAAAGCGGTCAAATTCCAGCGGATCAAAATGCTCGGCATCGTCTTTCAATAGCAGAATACGGGCCTGCATCTGGCTTTCGGCCTGTATTTCAATCTCGCGCAACTGACTGCGCAATCGCGTCACGCTGCTGGTAAGTTCCAGCAATCCCTCGTGAAAAGCCCCCACTTCCGTTTCCATCCGCGAACGTGCCACACTGATTTCACCGGCCTCGTTCACCAATCTGTCCACCACATCGGAACGCACGCGCAGCATCTTGGCGTGCAAAGCCCGCTCTGCTCCGATTTCGAGTGAACGGTGTTCTGTCCCGCGCTCTTCTGCTCGCGGTACGGAAACTGCAGCCACACCTGCTTGATCGCCGCGAAACTCTTCCAGCATAACGCTGATGCGGTCGAAATCGTCTTCAAGATTTTCCCAGTACCCGGCATGGTCGCGCATTTTGGCAGCGGCAAGCACGCGATCTTCCATCGCGTGCGCGATTTCACCAAGACGCATCACTCCCGCCATGCGTGCGCTACCCTTGAAAGTGTGCAACCAGCGTTTCAACAAATCCGCCTGCACGGTATCGCTCGGGTTGTCATGCCATGCACGCAAACCTGCTCCAATTTTCGGAGTCAATTCATCTGCTTCTGCCAGGAACACAGGCAACAATTGCTCATCCAGATCGTCATGAATTTGCACTTTTGCCGCTTGCAATCGTTCTTCCAATTTTCCTGACTCGTGCGGTGCGAACTCATGCACGGCCCTCCCCTGCAAACCCAGAATTTGGGTCTGCGTCATGCCCATGCGTACCTTATCTTTGTCCTCACTCAACTGATCGCACAGCTCACCGCATGGCGATGGCGCTTTTAGGTCGCACACGCATTGGACCATCTCTTGCAACGCGGAGATGGTTTGTTCCAGCATCAGCGACTGATTGTCACTCAATGTGAATGATTGCTCCATTCGCGCCTGCAGCCAATTTTCAAGGTTATGGGCCAAATCAGCCACATCGTAAAACCCCATATTTCGGCACACGCCAGCCAGAGTGTGGGCCGCGCGCATAAAATCGTATTGAATTATCGGGGAGTGAGTTGCCCGCATTAGCGTCCATTGCTCGCGCAAAGCAAAAGCGTTTTGTTTGGCTTCTTCGCTGGATATGCCAAACAGGGTTGAGCTAAGCGAAATGCCGCCGATCACTACCCGTTCCGGCTCGATACTTGCCTGCTTTTCGTCTGCTGGCTGAACCGGCAACTCCTTCGTCTGCGCAGGGGCTTCAGGCACTTTACCTTGCTCGATTTGTCGAGCCATTTCTATCAGATTGGAAGCCTCTATTTGTACACTTCCATTGTCATAAAGCTCATCCACCCAGACAGAGAACATCCGGATGGATAGCCTTGCAAACTGGAGCAGTTCAGGGACTGCAATATTATTGTCCCGCAGCCATTTGTTCAAAGCGCGCTCTACGGCCCAGGCTACTTCGCCAAAATCGCTAAGCCCCACCATGCGCCCGCTGCCTTTGAGGGTATGAAACCCGCGTCTTATACTCGCCAATGCTTCGGGATGTTCGGGTTCCCGGTTGCAAATATCCAGATTGCCGCGCATGAGGGCCAACGCTTCTTGCGCCTCTTCCAGAAATACCTCGAGCAGCTCCCGGTCTTCCGCGAACGGGTGGGGAGACTTGGCTTTGTCAACCGGATTGCCCGCAGCCACACTGACGGATTCTGCAGAAATCAAGGGCAATTTCGACAACTCGTCCAGAGAAACACGCAAGGCCGTAACATTATCCTTTTGCCCGTGCGAGAGCTGTTCCAGATAATTTTCAAACGCATTAACAGCTTTCGCCAGACTCGCATTCTCAACTTGAAGCTGCGCGGCCTGTGTCCGCCCAAAATAATGCACTGTATTCTGAATGGAGCCCAACAACTGTTCCGCTTCAGCCAGAGACAAAAAACGCAAGCCTCCCCGAATCTGGGCGAACAGATGCGGCACACCGGTTAATTCATTGCGTCGGGATGAGTCCTTAAGAAAATTGTTCAGACTTTGCCTGACCCGATGCAGGGTATCCAGCATCGCTTTTGCCAATGAAACCGTCACCCCATCGATATGCATCAGGCAATGCCGATCAATCAGCTGCATCAATTTATTTCTGTCTTCAGGCTGCCGTTCCAGTGCTGTCCGCATGCGCCAGACCATGAGGCGAACTTGTTCATGAAAACTGTCATCCAAATGGCTGTAATGCTCGATGCCTTGACCCAACAGCAGTAGCGCCATGGCCAAGTCCATGGAAATGGTTCGTACCCGCTCCGCCGAGTTTATCCTTAAGGCAACCGCCAGTATCTGCCCGCTCAGGTATTGCAGGGTATTACAATCCAGACACCCGCCGTGCGATGCAAGATTTTTGCAGGATTCGATAAATTTTGTGATCGCCGCAGCATCACCCTGAGAATAAGCTTCCCAGTTCTCCTCAGCCAACCGGTATTGCTCATACATACTGCCCAGCACACGTGCCACTTCGGCGGAGGCCAATTGGGGAAAGTCAGGCAAATAACTTGCAACCGCGTAATGTTGTTTGATCAGCTCCACCCGGTCGCTCACACTGTAACTGCATCCGATCACATACAGCATTTCGTTCATAACCGCATGGGCATCTGCCGTATTACCCGTAGCAACCCCATACATCTGACGGTCAATGCGGGAAAATAATTTACGTGCGTCCACTCTTGCAGGGAGGCCTTCACCCGCCACGCAATCGAGCAAACCGCACGCCAACCACCAAAATGCGCGGCAGCCGTCTTTCGGCATGCATGTCAACACCGTAACAACAGCATCCTGCATCAATTTCAATGCTGCGGGAATTTCATGCGACTCGTTCCGGCGCAAGTAAACCATCAGACCCCGCTGATAATGGCTACGCGCTGTCCTGATGCGGGGAATTGCATCGCTTTGCTGCGCAATATTCAATACGCTTTCCGGTAGAGGCACGTCAAGATCGGGAAAGAACAGATACTCTTCGCCCGTCGCTGCGGCTAAACGGGGTCTCTCGACGACGGATTCCGCGAGATCGAATTTAGCCTGATCGTTCATGTAATTCACTATTAAAATGCTTACAGTTTGAAGCCGGCTACCGACCCTTTCAGGTCAGAAGCAATGGAAGTCAGCTGTGCCACGGAATTTGCCGTTTGGCGGCTTCCTTCTGTAGTCTGCTCGGTAATTTTCAGAATATCCTGCATCGCACTGGCGACTTCATCAGCCATATCGGTTTGCATTTGGGTAGATACTGAAATGCTGTTAATCAGCACCGCCAATTCATTGGAGACTTCCCCGATTTCCTTCAGTGATTGGCCTGCCATATCAGACAGCTTGGCTCCCTCCACCACTCCCAAAGTACTTTTTTCCATCGCCGCGACCGCATCATGGGTATCGTTTTGAATGGTTTTTACCAGCCCGCTGATTTTTTTGGTCGCATCGGCAGAACGTTCCGCCAGTCGCTGCACTTCTTCCGCCACCACGGAAAAGCCTCGCCCCGCCTCGCCTGCTGATACGGCCTGAATCGCCGCGTTCAACGCCAATACGTTTGTCTGCTCGGTAATATCGGAAATCATATCCACGATTTCGCCAATTTCCTGTGAGCTCTCGCCCAGCCGTTTGATCCGTTTAGAGGTTTCCTGTATCTGTTCGCGGATGCCGTCCATGCCGCTGATGCTATTGCGCACCGCTTGCGCCCCTTGATCGGTCGTCGCCAGCGTATGACGTCCCACTTCGGCAGCCTTGCTCGCTGCCGCGTCGACTTCCCGAATTGACCTCGACATCAATTCAACCGACTCTCCCGCAACCTGAATTCCATTAACCTGCTTCTGCGTCGCCTCCAGCAAACTTTTGGAAATACCTTCGGCTGCAGAGGTTGAAAGCCCCATCTGTTCAGCCGCAGCCACAACCCGTCCAACCAGTCTTTGCAACTCTTCTGTGTTGTAGTTCACCGAGTCGGCGATCGAGCCGGTGATATCCTCCGTCACCGTCGCACGAACCGTTAAGTCCCCATCGGCCAGTGCACTCAATTCGTTCATCAAACGCAAAATTGCGCTCTGGGTTTGCTGGTTGAGACGATTTGCTTCAGCGGCGCGCAGGCGCGCATCCACCAAATAAACTCGTGCCAGCAGTGCCAGTAATGCCATTAGCACAACCGCCGAAATTATCTGTGTGTAGTTTGTCCAACGCCCGGACAGGGCATTTTTAACCGCCGCCCCAAGCTCTTGTGATCCCGTCAGAAATGGCCCGTGCCTGGAGACACTCACGCCGTCAAAAAATTTTCCGGCGCTTTGCTTGGCCGCTACCCAGTTTGGCCCGAAGCCTATGACCGCCCTGATAGAATCCCGATAACTGTTAAATGAATTGAGTATCTTAACAACTTCCGGATTGGACTGATCCAATCCAGCCATCAGTTCCTCTGCACTATCCGCATGTAACTTAAGCATACGAAAATGTTCTGCCGTTACCGTGCCCCCCAGTAAGAAGCTGACTTCCGAATCAATGCGATCCAATAACTGGGCCAGCTTGGCGGCACGTACCCCTTTTTCTCCGGAAAAGGATAACTGCTCAAATTCGCCGTGCATCTGCGGGACCAGCTTGCGCCCTGTATCAATCGCAGACAAAATAGCGACAAGTGCCGGTCTTCCACCTTCTACATCCTTGACGTACTCCAGATGCTGGCTTGCAACCGGCCCCAGTTTATTCAAGGCGGCGAGGGAATCACCGCTGAGTGCAGGCGCATCCTCGTCCCCCTTTCCCAAAGATTCCAAAATGCGCTCGACTTCTGCACGCGCCTTGGGCAGCCCCTCTATAGCAGTTTGCTTCCCTTGCAGGGCAGAGCCCGCATCTTTGGCCACCCGCTGGGTCAGCATCACCAAATCACCCGACAACTCAAGATAGTGTGCTCCATTCGAGGTTGCCCTGAAATCCAGCACAGCTGCCACAATAGCCACGGTCAAACTGATCAATATCCCGCCGCCCAACAACCGCAACTGCTGAGCGAAGGACAAATTTCCTATCACAGGCACTGACCCAACACGGGTATCGGCATCGACTTCGCCAAACCGTTTGGTATTCGAAAATGCCGGTAATTTAAGTGTAAGCGCCATCTTATTTTCCTCTCCACATCGGCATAGTTAAATGCCCACTTGCAAAAATTCAGCCTGATCGAGCAAACCGGGTACATCCAGCTTGCGCCATACGGCACCTTCTTCGTCCCGATATACGGATTTCCCTGACAAATCGCTTTGCTGCCAGACTCGTGCATCGCGCAATCCAAATACGCGATCCACCAGCAAAGCCGCATTGAACGCATACTTCTCGGCAACCAAAAGCACACGACTGCCGATATCGGCAGTTGCCTCTCCACACTGCTGATACGCAGCCATGTCGGCTACGCAATATAATTTTCCGCGTACATTGGCCACGCCGCGAAACCACGGTTTACTCAGAGGAACCGGGGTCAGCGGCGGCAATGGCAATACTTCGCTGATATTCCTCATATCCACCAACCAGCATTGACCCGCGATTTGCACCCCCAAGGTGGAGACCTGCTCACCTCCATGATCCCGTGAATGGATACGATCGCTTAAGCTCTGTTGAAATTCGCGAAGATTGAGTCGTTTTGACATAAAAATTATGTCCCTGCCTAAGCAATAGCCGCTATTTTGCTCAACAACTCTGCCGCCACTATCGGCTTGACCACATAATCCCGTGCACCTTGGCGCAATCCCCAAATCTTGTCAGTCTCTTGATTCTTGGTGGTACAAATCAGTACCGGGATGTGCTGTGTTTCAGGATCTTTGTTAATCGCGCGCGTAGCTTGAAAACCATTCATACCCGGCATCACCACATCCATGATGATCAAATCCGGCTTGCCTTGCTTGGCATAAGCCACGCCGGACTCACCGTTTTCAGCATAGGAGATATCAAAACCCTGATTATTCAAGGCTGCTCCTATGATATGACGCTCGGTTGCCGAGTCATCTACAACCAGAATCTTCTTAATAGACATTTTGATACTCCTCTTGTTGTGTGTGTTTAATAACTGTTTCTACTAGATTTTTTTTATTGAAGGGCTTGATCAGATACTGATCGGCCCCCACTAATTTTCCACGCGCACGATCAAACAATGTGTCCTTGCTGGTCAGCATGACAACCGGAATGCGTCTGAACTCCGGATGGGATTTGATCAGGGCACAAGTTTGAAAACCATCCAGACGCGGCATCATCACATCCACGAAAATTATGTCCGGGCAGGTTTCAATTATCTTGGACAAGCCGTCAAAACCATCTTCGGCCAGCACGACCTGATAGCCCGCTTGGGATAGAAATATCTCGCCACTCCGCCTGACGGTGATGCTGTCGTCGATCAGCACAACCTTCGCCCCCGCCAAGACCAAATTTTCGTTCAATTCCCCCCCCCAATTCATAATTATCATTACTCGCTGCAGGGTGAAATATATTGAATTAAAGCAGCGAATTCAAAGCCGTTAAGCCCTTAGTCTTTGATAGGGATGAGTGGCAAGATTTGCCGACTAACGGAGTGAATTGACAGATGAACGGTATTTACCAACCGCCACCAGTATGGTGGCTTTTGCCCCGCACCATACAGAAGTGCGGACAGTCCGGAAGGATGCTCGCCGTTTTAATTTGAAATCACAGGGTGCGCAAGAATCCAATACCGGTGCCGACTTTCAAATATTTTGGCATAAGAGATTATCCGAATTGCCGACTCTGAATGTACAATTGCATCATTCAAGATTCCGGGTAATGCAAAATGAAACCGTCAGCGCTATGGGCATTTTTGGCGATACTGGTCAGCACACCGGTATTTTTTTGCAATATTTCCCTCGCCCAATCCAGAATGAACAAATGCACTGACGGGAAGCAAATAACCTATTCGGATGTCTCGTGCGAGAAACTTGGATTAACCGTTTCCGGTTCCATCAACAAAGATTATGTGACCATTGTGCCGGCGGCACCCGTACCAGTCAGTCCCAGCCGCGCAAGCACCAATAACAACACGCGCGAGACAGTGGCACCGGCCGCAAATGATATTCAAAATGCCTATCAATGCACGACAGCCAATGGACTGGTAACCTTTAGCAGCACCCCCTGCCCCAAGACCGGAATGTTGCCCCAAGGCTACTATGCTCCCATCCAGCAGGAGAGCGTTACCCGGGAGCAGGCATGTGATGCAATCAAAGCAAACGGCTATTCCAGTAGCGGTTTATCATGCCAGTAATATTGGTCACATGAAAAAACGATCATCTGGCCTAAATACGCATCCGGCACCTGCTTTTGATTGATCACGGGAGTAAATTAGATTTGTGATAATTTCCTATGCGCCCCCTTATTGACACCCTATTTTAACGTGCCCCCCCGGGAGTGAGACCTGCCGGTTTGCGGGGATTGCTGTATTTCAGACCGCATTATTACCAATTAAACGAATCCGATTTTCAGCCCGGCATGATGGCTGATTACCCCCTGCATATTGACATGAAGGAGGGAGGCGGTTAGGGTGCGCGCATTCTTTTCGCATGGCAAGCAAATTGCCTAACCCGGACCAGCCTGCACCAAGGATAAACATGCCAGAAAATCTGATCGAAAAACAGGAAAAAAACCGGCAGGATGTGCTCCAGATTTTGCAAAAGAACAAACTGGTCACCGATGTCATCCACAATCAGGACATGCCGCACCATGACCTGGTTGAAACTTTGGTACGCAAGCAGAATCTGGCAAAACTTGACCAGGTCGTCGGGCAAATGGACACCATCGAAATTGCCCAACTTCTGGAGTCCTTGCCGCCGGAGGATCAATTGTTCGTCTGGAATCGATTGGGAGAAGACAGGAAGGAGCATGTCCTGCTGGAAATACCTTTATCCGTTATCGAGGTTGTGGGTAAAAGCGAATACAAAAATGAACGCTCCAGCGTCAAGGCATTTGAACTGATTGAGGGCCGGCTGCGCGAAATACCCATTAACACACGCGAACACTTGTCCAATGCCAGGCCAATTTGGATAGACTTGGTAGCCCCCGCTTTTGAGGAACGAATCTGGGTGGGTGATATCTACGGGATAGAGCTGCCCGACCCCGACAAGCTGGGAGATCTGGAATCCAGCGCCCGATTCTATGTGGAAGAGAACGGGGCAGTCCATTTGCACTCGGATTTTTTGCTCGACAAGGAGGAGATGTCCCGTAACGTTGCCGTGGCATTTATTCTTTACCATGACATTCTGTTCACGATCCGCAAGGAAGAACTGCCGGTATTCCGCCTGCAGCGCCTGCGTGCGCTATCCCAGCCGCATTACGTTACCGGTGCAAAAGACGTCCTTCTGGATTTATATGCGGCAGACGTGGAATATTCGGCGGATGCACTTGAAGACGTGTATCGGGGTCTTGAGACTGTCGGCAAGCAAGTTCTCTCCAAACAAATGACTGATGACGAAGCCGCCACCATGTTGAGCGGGATCACGCATGAAGAGGATATGAATGGCCGGATACGCAGAAATGTACTGGATACCCGCCGTGCGGTTTCATTCCTGATCCGCAGCCGGTTTCTCGAAAAAAACCAGCTCGAAGATGCCAACCAGATATTGCGCGACATTGAATCACTGGACGGACACACCTCATTTTTGTTCGACAAAATAAACTTCCTGATGGATGCCACCGTCGGATTTATCAATATCAACCAGAACAAAACCATGAAGCAATTGACCGTACTCAGTGTCATCTTCATGCCCCTCAACATTCTGGCCGGAATGTTTGGGATGTCGGAATTCTCCATGATGACGCAGGGAATTCCCTGGCCGATCTCGTATGGAGCCTTCACCGTCGGCATGGTAATCATTGCCTGGTTAACTTATCACTTGCTGCGATACTTCGAGCAACGCAAACTCCGGGACAATTTTGCGGAGGATCGGAAGGATTAATCCACCCGAGCATGTAGGTAACTGAATTTCAGTTTTGCATTCCTTCCGATCTATCCATAACCATGATACGGGTTGAAAGAATTACTACCCGAGTAATAGTATAATCAGTCAGGCAAGCCACTGCGCTGAACCGTTAGCGGTCTCAAAACCCGACCAAACTCAGCCTAGACTGGAAAATTCGGCACAATCGCCACTATCGATTTTTTGTATTTGGAAAATGAAATGACCACGCACTCTACTCCTCCCGCCCCATCCGAAGAACTTGTGGCCGGACACCCGCAAGACACCAACCAGATCATTTCCGAGCGCCGCGCCAAACTGGCTGCATTGCGCAAAGAAGGCGTGGCCTTCCCGAATGATTTCGACCGAAAAAATCTGGCTGGCGAGTTACATACCGCATACGGCGCGATGAGTCACGACGAGCTGGAAGCCGCCCGTGTGAGCGTGGCCGTGGCCGGGCGCATGATGCTGAAACGGGTGATGGGCAAGGCCAGCTTCGCAACAATTCAGGACATGAGTGGACGCATCCAGCTATTTATCAGCAATGGCGATACCGGAGAAGCAGCGCACAGTACTTTCAAGCATTATGATCTGGGCGATATCCTCGGCGCTTCGGGAGTGCTATTCAAAACCAAGACGGGCGAACTCTCCGTCCGTGTTTCACAAATCAGATTGCTGACCAAAGCCTTGCGTCCATTGCCTGAAAAATTCCATGGTCTGACAGACCAGGAACAAAAATATCGCCAGCGCCATGTCGACCTGATTACCAACGAGGATGCGCGCCGTGTTTTCACGGTGCGTTCCAAGGTTATCCAGACCATACGCGAATTCTTCATGCGTCACGATTACATGGAGGTCGAGACGCCGATGATGCACACCATTCCCGGCGGCGCATCGGCCAAGCCTTTTGTCACCCATCACAACGCGCTCGATATGCAAATGTATCTGCGCATAGCGCCGGAGCTGTATCTGAAACGACTGGTGGTGGGCGGTTTCGAGAAGGTGTTCGAGATCAACCGGAATTTCCGCAACGAGGGGCTGTCCACCCGGCACAATCCGGAATTTACCATGATAGAATTTTACGAAGCCTATCGGGATTACAAATACCTGATGGATTTCACCGAAAAGCTGTTCAGCGAGGTGGCCAGAAAGGTTCTCGGCACCACCGTTATCAGTTACCAGGGCCGTGAACTCGATCTCGGCAAGCCTTTCCACCGCCTGACCATTACGCAGGCCATCCGGAAATATCATCCGCAGTTTTCCGATTCCCAATTAAACGACCGCGAATTTCTCATCAACGAACTGCAAGATCTCAAGGCAAAATACCGCCCCGACGATGCACTCGGCGGACTGCAATTGTCCCTGTTCGAGGAACTGGCGGAGCACCAATTGTTTGAACCCACGTTTATTGTGGATTACCCGATAGAAGTCTCACCACTGGCACGCAGCAGCGACACCTGTCCCGGTATCACTGAGCGCTTTGAATTATTCATGGTCGGCCGCGAAATCGCCAATGGTTTTTCCGAATTAAACGACCCGGAAGACCAGGAAGCACGTTTCGACGCGCAGGTTTTAGCCAAAGAAGCCGGCGATGAAGAAGCCATGTTCAAGGATGCGGATTATATTCGCGCGCTTGAATACGGTCTCCCGCCCACTGCCGGCGAGGGAATTGGCATTGACCGTCTGGTCATGCTGCTTACCGACAGCGCCAGCATCCGCGATGTAATTTTGTTTCCGCAAATGCGACCGGAAATTTGATGCTCGACAACCAGACTCAGGCCAGACTGTTGCAAGTTTACCCGATGCTGAGGGGATTGCCTTCAGTCCGGCTTGAAGACCTGCAATTAAACGCCACAGCCATGCAAGCCCCCTCCGGCACCGTGATGTTCGACGAGAACCAGCCTTGCCAGGGCTTCCCCCTGCTACTCTCGGGCAGCATTCGCGTCGTCAAGGCTTCGGCAAACGGACGCGAGTTGCAACTATACCGGGTTGGCCCCGGCGAAAGTTGTATCCTCACCAGCAGTTGCCTGCTCGGGCATGCCCAATATCATGCACGCGGCGTGGTGGAACAGGATGTTGAACTGGTTGCACTGTCCCCTGCTGCGTTCAGGACGCTCCTCTCCCAATGCGAACCTTTCCGCAACTACATTTTCAGTTTATTTTCAGAACGCCTCACAGACCTGATGCAACTCGTCTCCGCAGTCGCATTTCAAAAACTGGATCAGCGACTCGCCGCCCTTCTGCTTTCAAAAGCCAGTCCGATACATATCACCCATCAAGGTCTGGCTGATGAATTGGGAAGCGTGCGTGAAATTGTGAGCCGCTTGTTGAAGAATTTTGCCGAGCAGGGATGGGTCAGGCTGGGGCGAGAGCAAATTGAAATAGTTGATCCCCCCGCACTGGCAAAGTTCTCCGGACTTTAGGGGGCTTTAGAACAACTCGACATCGCCCGTAACCGCCTTGCCCTTGATTGTTTCGAGGTATTGAACTTCCTGAGCTGCAATCGTATTGGTATGCAATGAACGCAAACGCTTGACCCGCACTTTCCCCGTAGCCGGGAAATAGACGACCATACGCGGAAAAATATCCCCGATATCTTCGGAAATGACCCTCAAGCCCTCGGTCTTTAAATAGTCGTGCACGAAGGTAATATTACGCATTCCGACATCGGTCATGTTCTCCATGATGCGCCCCCCGCCGAAAAGTTTGACTTCCAGATTCACTCTCTGGCCGCCGTTTTTCAGAATGTCGTTTATCAAGTGTTCCATGGCAAAATTGCCGTAGCGGGTGGCCTCGCTCAAGCTGGTGGATCTCCAGCTATCCTTGTCAGCCGATGCCGATGCCGGCAACATGAAATGGTTCATGCCCCCAATCCCGCTGACGCGGTCGCGGATACACGCCGATATGCAGGAACCGAGCGTGGTATAAATGCCCTCGTCATTTCGCGTGACGTAATATTCCCCCGGAAGCAGGCGGGCAGAGCAAGCCTCATGCGCATCATTCCAGGCACGGCGAACATGTTCAAAGCCCGGGAGGGCCAAGGGAAGACGAAAATTAAGCGGGGCAGCCATGAATTCCGGTTTCAAGCGCCGATAAAAAGTTTTTCAGCTTCGACAATTTCATCCTGGGCCTCTCTTATTGTCGATTCTATTGCTTCATCCGGATCGAGACCGGTAATTTCCCATGCCAAAGAGTCAAAAGGTTGTACATCTTTCCGGTCCAGCGTATCCACTTCCGCCATAAGCGCCAAAATATTGGCGATATGCACTATCGCCGTTTCGCGGGGACAGTTTTTCGCCTGTCCCACATCATGATGGAAGGCGATGCAATCGTGCAATAACGGAGGCAAATGCCACTGTCGCGCCAACTCGCCCCCGACCGCGGCGTGATCAAATCCCATAGTCTGGCGTTCAGCCAGATGAACCGGCAATTCATCCCCGCTGTCCAGCACCAACAACAGGGCTTCCTTGGCCTGCCCGGGTAGCCGGTTAAAAATCACCAGTTCGCCGATGTCATGCAATAACCCGGCAGTAAACACCGCTTCCGGATCACATTTGCGTGCGCGTTTGGCAAGAATACGGGCTGCCAAAGCACAGTAAAGACTGTGCCGCCAGAAATTTCCCATCGACACCAGTTCATTGGGTAATCCGGCAAAAGTTTTGGATACCGAAGTGGTCAGTGCCAAATTACGAATCTGACTGTTGCCTATCAGTGTGACGGCCTTGGAAACGGTCTCGATTGCGGAGGAAAAGCCATAATAGGGACTATTGGCAACCCGCAACAGACGCACGGTAAATGAAGGATCGCGGCTTACAACTTTGGCAATATCTTCGGCTGTACTATCGGGATCTTCGACCAGTTGATTAATCCGGATAAAGACGTCGGGTAACGTAACCAGTTCCCCCACCCCTTGCACCAATTCGGCAATGTTTGTTGTTTTACTCATAGGTACTACCATGCATTGATCAGGAAAATTAGTCAACTGTTTCAGTTAATATTTTGACTGGTTATTCATCCAACTCTGTTTAAGCGGCCACTTGCACGCGCGGGGCCAATGCGCACAATAATTCATAACTGATGGTACCGGCGGCATGGGCCACCTCTTCCACCGGCAACCCCTCCCCCCACAGCGTTACCCGGCTTCCCAATTTGGCATCCGGCGCATTGCTCAAATCCACGCACAACATATCCATCGACACCCGCCCCAGTGTGCGCGTACGTTTGCCTTCCACCAAAACCGGTGTACCTGTCGGGGCATGGCGCGGATAACCATCGGCGTAGCCGCAGGCAACCGTTCCAATACGCATAGCAGATTCCGCGAAGAATAGCCCGCCATAACCCGCGCGTTCGCCGGCCTTCAACTCGCACACCGAAATAATCTCACTTTGCAAAGTCATGACCGGCCTGAGTCCAAGCTGTTGCGCCGAAGTTCCGGCAAACGGCGACGCACCATACAACATAATGCCGGGACGTACCCAATCGGCATGGCTTGCCGGGTAACGCAGCAACGCGGCGGAATTGGCCAGTGAACGCGCCATGCGGTAGGGAGCCGCCAGCGTATTGAACACGTCCAGTTGTGCGTCAATGCCCCCTGCTTCATCGGCACTCGCAAAATGCGTCATCAACGTGACATCCCGAATTGCCGGATGCAACTTGAGCTTTTCCAGCAAAGCGGGAACATCCCGCGGTGAAAACCCCAAACGGTTCATACCACTGTTAATCTTGAGCCAGACTTGCAGTGTGCCGCGACGCGGATAAGCGTCCAGCATGGCGATCTGCCGTGGATTATGTATCACACACGCCAAATCATATTCAGCTGCCGGAAGCAAATCATCCGGCGTAAAAAAACCTTCCAGAAGCAAAATTGTCTGTCGAAAACCCGCATGGCGCAGCGCTGCGGCCTCATTCACATCCAACAAGGCAATCCCGTCGGCAGAGCGCAGTGCTTCGGCAGTACGCAACACACCATGCCCGTAAGCGGCAGCCTTCAGCACAGCCATAATGCGCGCGCCGGTCGCGCGGCGGGCAACATGCAGATTGTGCTCCAGCGCGGAAAGGTCTATGCGGGCTTGAATCGGACGAGGCATGAACAAGGCTTCACTAACAGGGTTGGGAACGTGCTTCTTACGCTAATGATAGCAGGCATCCCCTTTTCGTGATATAAAACGCCCTCAAAAAAATCGCCACTCTTAATGAATCCTGGTTTTTATATCATCCTGGCGGCGCAATTTTTTTCTGCGCTCGCGGACAATGCATTGTTATTCGCCGCCATCGCGTTGCTGAAAGATTTGCATGCCCCCTCTTGGCACACCCCCGTGCTGCAAGAGGGCTTTGTGCTGTCCTACATTCTGCTGGCCCCTTTCGTCGGTGCTTTCGCCGACTCTCTCCCCAAGGGCCGCGTCATGTTTATCAGCAACGCCATCAAACTGGCGGGTTGCCTTGCGATGCTCGCGGGGCTTAACCCTCTTCTCGCCTATGTTTTGGTTGGGCTGGGTGCAGCGGCCTATTCACCCGCAAAATATGGCATTCTGACCGAATATCTGCCTCCGGGAAAACTGGTGCTGGCAAACAGCTGGATGGAGGGATTGACCGTTGCCGCCATTATTCTGGGCGCGGTAGTGGGGGGGGTTCTGATCACCCCGGAGATAGCCAATCCCATGTTGCAATGGTGGGATGTACCGCTCATCGACACCGGCATTGACACCCCGCCTGAATTGGCCATTTGCTTTATTGCCGGCCTCTATATGCTGGCCGCTTTTTTTAATCTCTACATTCCCCGCGTCCCCATAGACCACAAACCCATGAGCCGTAACCCGGTATTTCTGACCAGTGAATTTGCCCACTGCTTCAAACTGCTGTGGAAAGATCCGTTGGGGCAAGTATCGCTGGCCGTCACCACGCTATTCTGGGGAGCCGGAGCCACTTTGCGTCTTCTGGTCCTGGCTTGGGCCGCGGTCGTTCTTCATCTTGACATGGGGTCTGCCGCGAAGCTTACCGCATGGGTCGCCGTGGGTATCGCCATCGGGGCAGTATTGGCGGCAAAATTTGTGAAATTGGAAGAATCGGTAAAAGTTTTGCCGGTTGGCATCGGCATGGGATTGGTAGTATTGGCAATGATCCCGACCAGCAATCTGACGCTTGCAATCGTGCTGCTTATTATCATTGGCGCGATGGGGGGGTACTTCGTTGTACCGATGAACGCCCTGCTGCAGCACCGGGGCCATCTCCTGATGGGGGCCGGCAGTTCGATTGCCGTTCAGAACTTTAACGAAAATCTGAGTATTTTTGTCATGCTTGCGCTGTATACGCTGATGGTCAAGCTGGATCTCAGCATCTATCTCATCATTCTGGTATTTGGCCTGCTGCTGTCCGGAATCATGGCCGCGTTATACAAAAAACACGGGCATGATCAGGATACAGGTGAAATTTAGAACGCCTCTACTCCGCACAAACCACCGTATTGCGTCCCTGTTCCTTGGCTTTATATAAAGCCTCGTCGGCTGTTTTCAACAGATCCTCAAATGAAATCCCTTCCATCGGCATCAGAGAAGCCACGCCGCAACTGACACTGACCGTACCGATGTTCGATGCAAGATGCGGAATCATGAGATCGGCAACATGCTGGCGTATATTGTTTGCCACCCATTTCGCCCCGTCTATCGTTGTTTGCCCAAGCACCAGAACAAACTCCTCGCCACCGTAGCGTGCCGCCAGATCGGTGGCACGGGGAGCCGCGCGCGCAACCTGTGCAGCGACTGATTTAAGACATTCATCACCCGCCTGATGACCGTAGGTGTCGTTAAATTTTTTGAAGTGATCGACATCCACCATGACCAGCGCCATGGGTTTATTCATCCGCTCGCAACGCCGCCATTCGCGCACAGACAACTGATCGAAGAATCGGCGATTGGCAATCCCGGTCAGCCCGTCCGTCGTCGAAAGGCGTTGCAGTTCTTTATTGGCCACATTCAATTCGAGTGTCACCTTGACCAGCGCGCGCTGCATCTCCACCAGTCTGCGCATGGCATTTATCTTGGCCTTCAGCACCACTTCGCTGATCGGCTTCAACAGGTAATCATCCCCCCCCGACTGAATGCCGCTCGCCACATCCTCATCCTTGTCCATGCTGGTCAGGAAAATGATGGCCGTCCATTCATCCCCTTTTTCCATCCCGCGTAGCTGTTTGGCAATATCGAAACCGTCAATGTCGGGCAAAATAACATCCAGCAATATGATATCGGGACGATTTTTGCGAAACAGTTCAATTGACTCCTGCCCCGTCACCGCCGTTACCAGATTGCTCACGCCCATACGTTTGAGGTATTTGCAGATCGCATTCATGGTGACTTTGCTGTCCTCAACAACCATCACTTTTAATTCGACGTTACTTTTCGACATGCCTTAGCCTTCCATAGTTTTTACTGCCAGACACAAATCCTGCCACGCCTTGAGTTTATCCGACGGCGTACGCAACAAATAAGCGGGATGATACGTGATGATCAGCGGAATACTCTGATACTCATGCAGCTTGCCGCGCAGTGAGGCCAGCGTGGCGTCTTTGCCCAGCAGCGCGGTCGCGGCCGTCTTGCCGAGTGCAATGATAATTTTTGGTTGGACAAGTTCTATCTGCCGTTTCAAATAGGGAAGGCACGCCGCAATTTCTTCCGCTTCCGGCGTCCGGTTTCCGGGTGGTCTGCACTTCACAATATTGCCGATGTACACGCCCTTGCCGCGCTTGAGCTTGATCGACATCAGCATATTATCCAGCAACCTGCCAGCCTGCCCGACGAACGGCTCGCCCTGCGCATCTTCGTCCGCACCCGGTCCTTCGCCCACAAACAGCCAATCGGCTTGCTCGTCTCCCACCCCGAATACAGTCTGGGTGCAACCGGCGCGCAACTTGCATTTTGCACAGTCCCGCACCCTGAGTTTCAGTTCAGGCCAGGCCAGTCCGGTTATATCATCCGTGGAATGAAGAGCAACTGATTCGCCCACCGGCAAGGGTTCCGTTGCGTTCACGGCTTCCGCACCGACCGGGGGCAAGCTCTGAATTGCCGGCACAGCTTGCCCCCGTTTCTTCCACAAGGGGTACAAGTTAAGCTCGCGTAATACTGCTTCTTCCCGATTCACAATAAACATTCCATCACGATGGCATCCTCCCGCCCATTATCCGCGAGATAATAGCCGCGCCGCAAACCGATTTCGGTAAAACCGGCATCACGATATAACCCCCGTGCCGCGGCATTGGAAGGACGCACTTCCAGCAGCATGCGGCGCATATTCATGCCGAGCGCCATATTCATGGACGCCCGTATCAAACTGCGGCCCACCCCCCTGCGCTGATAGTCGGCAGCAATGCTGATATTGAGCAGTTCGATTTCATCCACCGCAGGCAATAAAACAACATAACCCAGTATGTTTTCGCCCTCCTCATACACCCTGCATACCGAACCACTTTTCAACGCATCGGCAAAATTTCCAGCTGTCCACGGGTGAACGTGCACGCTCAGCTCAATGCGCATCACCGCATCGATATCTTCCGCTTTCATCTGGCGCAACTGCATCATCGTTCACTGGTCTTGAGCGCCACCTTGTCACGCAAATAAAGCGGCGCGGCCTGCGCCGCGTCCACTCCCTGCCCGGCTGCCAACATCGCCGCACCAAGCTGCGCAATGGCTCCGGCCTGCGGCATGGCCAATTCATCAACCCCGTCAAGCTGTCCGCAATAGCGTTCTCCCAATGCCACGCCATGCAGGGCAAATCCGCTACCCGCACCGAACCAGCCGGCTCCCCCGACCATGGGTGCATCCCGGGGAAGGGACAATCCCGGCTCGCTCACCGTCGTCCAGCCCTCCGCCCGTTTTTCATAAGCAGCATGATAAACCTCGGCCATGCGGGCATCCAACGCGGCGATGACTTTGTCATGACCGGACGCTTGCGCCAAGGCCATAAGTGTACACACGCCCGCCACCGGCAGTGCCGCCCCCAAGGCCAATCCCTGTGCCACGCCGCAGGCGATACGCACCCCGGTGAACGATCCCGGCCCGGCACCGAAGGCGATTCCGTCGAGCCGGGAGAGCGTTACATCGGCGTCGCACAAAACGGCATCCAGCATCGCCATCAACCGCTCGGAGTGTTTTTGTCCAACCCGTTCGCTGCGCTCGATGATTGCACCATCCTGCCACAACGCTACGGAGCAATATTCGGTGGAAGTTTCCAGAGCGAGCACACGCATCATCTGGCCACTAGCAATACTACGGCTTGCGCCGCAATACCTTCCCCCCGCCCGGTGTAGCCCAACTTTTCGGTAGTCGTGGCTTTCACATTGACCCCATTCCTCGCCAACCCAAGGTCGGCGGCAATATTCTCCACCATGAAGGGAATATGCGGAGCCATTTTCGGTGCCTGGGCAATAATGGTGGCATCGACATTGGCAATGTCAAAACCTTCGGCGGCCACCAGACGAGCCACCTCGCGCAACAAAATGCGGCTGTCGATATTCTTGTATTGTGCATCCGTATCGGAAAAATGGCGGCCTATATCCCCCAGCGCAGCCGCACCCAGCAAGGCATCGCAAATAGCGTGCAGCAGCACATCCGCATCGGAATGCCCGAGCAGGCCCTTGTCGTACGGGATATCGATGCCGCCTATAACCAGTTTGCGCCCCGCAACCAGTTGGTGAACATCGAAGCCTTGTCCGATTCTCATACATTCATCTCCAGATATTTCACGCGCAGAAAAGGCGCGGTTTTAGCCATCAGATAGTGTGCCGTTCAACAAAAACTCCGCCAATTTTACATCCTGCGGATAAGTCACCTTGAAATTGGTCGACTCACTTGCCACTAATTTTGGATGCAGCCCCAATGCTTCCACCGCCGCAGCCTCGTCAGTTACTGTCGGAGTGGCAATCAAAGCATGCAACAGAAGTTCGGCACGAAACATTTGCGGCGTCTGCGCCTGCCAAAGTCCGTCCCTGTTTTCGGTACGGGCAATGCGTTGTGCCGCATCGGCCCGTTTTAGGGTATCCGCCACCGGCACAGCCAGAAGACCGCCCACTTCGTCGTTGCGCAATTCGGCAATCAGACGCACTAGCTGGGCCGGACTCAAACAAGGTCGCGCGGCATCATGCACCAGCACCCAGTCGTCCGGCTCCAGTTCTGCCGCCAACAACCCGTTGGTCACGCTTTCGGCGCGTGTTGCCCCGCCGCAATACAGAGACTGCAACTTGCCTCCGAAAATCGACCAGTCATATTGTTGGAACTGTGTATCGCCTGATGCCAGCACCACAAACACCGTGCTGATGTCGTCACAGGCGCACAAGGTTGCCAGTGCATGGTAGATCATAGGCCGCCCCGACAGAGACAGATACTGCTTAGGCAATTCCCCGCCCATACGGGAACCGGAACCGGCGGCGGGAACGAGGGCATAAAATTCTGACATGGGTGTAGTTTACCAAATCACCCTATCTCAATGTTTGGGTATTGAGCGTGAAAGAATGCAATTAACCCGTGACGGGAAACCCATACGTCGCATCCACCAACCCACCCAAGCGCTGACATCTCCCTGCATACAGGCAAACCCGCACTCACCGACCCATTCAAAATTGAGTTTCAACAGCCGCAGCAACAGCCCTTTACCTGAAAATCGCAGCGTGATTTTTGATTGGCCGCTTCACCCCACAAAGGAGACATTGGAACGGCGTAAAGATGGGGAGTGATCTGACCGTTTATAACCCAATGCAGTCATGGCAAATTGACAATTAGTTGCCTCAAAGCGGTCATTTGCCATGCCACTGGTTTTGCGGCTTAATATATAACTGGTTAACGCCTCACCCACCACTTTCTCAACTCTTCCAACAGTAATCAACTTTGAATGTTCATATGGGTGTAGGATGCGAAAAGAGCGATTAATCGTTGCGATTTTCATGATAAGTTCATCTGACATTCTTCACGGCAAAATCCTGATTGTCGACGATCAGGAAGCCAATGTCCTTCTGCTTGAGCAGATGCTGCTTGATGCAGGCTATGTTTCAATCACGTCCACGGTGGATCCAAACGAGGTCTGCGACCTTTATCTACAGAACGATTACGACTTGATTCTGCTTGATCTTCAAATGCCCGTCATGGACGGATTCCAAGTGATGGAAAGTCTGAAGGAAATCGAATCTGGCAGCTATCTTCCCATCCTCGCGATTACCGCCCAACCGGGTCACAAGCTGCATGCACTGAAAGCAGGGGCAAAGGATTTTATCAGCAAGCCATTTGATCTTACCGAGGTACTGGCACGCGTTCAAAATATGCTGGAAGTGCGTTTGTTGCACAAGAAATTGCACCATTACAATGAGGTGCTGGAACAACGTGTCTTGGAAAGAACCGCAGATCTTCAAGAAAATTACCTGGAAACAATTTTTACGATGACGCGTGCGGCGGAATACAAAGATGAAGATACCGGCGCTCATGTGCAACGTATCAGCTATTACAGCCAAGAGCTTGCCAGAATGCTCGGCATGGATGAGGGGTTCATCGACAAGATATTTCACTCCAGTCCGATGCACGACATAGGCAAGATAGGCATTCCTGATCATGTGTTGCTCAAGCCTGGCGGCTTCACGTCGGATGAATGGGTTGTCATGAAAGGCCACGCCTCAATGGGCGAAAAAATCCTCGGCAACAGTAAGTCCCCCTATCTCAAGATGGGTGCCGAGATCGCGCTCAATCACCACGAACGCTGGGATGGCGGAGGTTATCCGAATGGCAAGCGTGGTGAGGCCATTCCACTGCCGGCGCGCATTATGAATATTTGCGACATCTACGACGCACTTCGCAGCAAGCGACCCTACAAGTCCGCATTTGACCATCAGATGGCCATGAATATCATTACACGCGGTGATGGACGCACTCAGCCAGAGCATTTCGACCCAGCCATTCTGTCTGCATTCACGAAAAGCCAAAAGTCGTTCCGCGAGATTTTCGAGTCGTATACGAAATAGCCTTTGATAAGGCTAACGTAACCGGGGCTCTCAGTGAGCGACTTCTATCCACGGTTTTATTCAAACCTGAAAACCTGAGTGGGCGATCATTGCCAATGCCGGGAACAAAGCGATCCATCCAGTCCACCGGGATGTTTTGCAACCGCATGATCAACCCCAAAGTGCATCCGCTCGAGATCATGGATGATCACCCTCATGGATGGAGGAACATAGTTTTGCACCTTGCCATTGATGAAATATTCAACGCCGTAAATTGGGACAACAACACAGTCATAACTATATTTTCTCATAGCCATGAACAGACGGTCGCAACTGGTCGCTTTATTCCATCGAGTTCGCAAGCTTCTACAACTTCTTTGTGCCTGCTGCCGTTCGACAAGCCATTGAAATCGTGTTTCGAGCAACCTTGAATAAACCATCAGCGGAATAGGATAAAGTTATCCCAATATCTCTTGAATCGCACCTACACTTAAGCCTGATGAGTATGGAGCCCTTCTGTCCCGCTCGAATGCCGGTTAGGTCCCACTCGGCAACTGCTTGGCAAGGGATAGAGACCTAGTTTCATAGCCAAGTTCCCCGTACATGCGCAGTGCCCGAGAATTGAACGCCCACACGTTGAGTCGCACCTCAACGCCTCCGCGAGTAGAAACCCACTCTTGCGCACGGTTCATAAGTTCGCGGCCGATTCCTTGACCACGCAACTTCTCGGTAACACTGACGCTACCGACCCTACCAAAACGCAGAGGCTTTAGCAGTGTATGCGTCTCATTGACGATGCTTACATTCACAAAGCCTACGATTGCCCCTGCCTGTTCGGCAACGATCGTAATTGCATCTGGCTTGGCTATACCACTCAGCCAGTGGGCGGTGTCTCGACCTTTTTCCCCGGCATCGGCAAATATCTGAGGAAAGGCGTGATGGTGCACTGCATTAACTTCCACACCAAGTTCGCAAATCGCTGTAACGTCGGTTTCGTTGGCTTCGCGGTAGATGAGCATAGTGAAAGTGTCTTATGGGGCCTAACGTTGCTGTAGAAAAATTATTTGCATATTCAAATCGTATCTCAACTCAAATTGGCTGATAACAACCGGCCGTTCATGGCCGAACATGCCCTTTCGGCATTCTTCTCGCCGTTTGTCTCTTGCCGGCAAGTAACGGCCGGTCATTTTAACTTTCATGTTTCGGCTCCAACAAGGCTTCAAATTGTTCTATAGGCACCGGCTTGCCAAACAAGTATCCCTGAAAGTGAATGCACCCCTTATTCATGAGTAGTTGCCGTTGTTCTTCCGTCTCGACCCCTTCGGCTATGACGTCCAAGTTCAAACTGTGTGCCATTACAATGATGGTGCGAACTATCGCCCTGTCGCTGTTATCGGAAACAAGGTCACGCACAAATGACTGGTCGATTTTTAGCTGGTCAAGTGGGAGCCGCTTCAGATATTGCAGGGAAGAGTATCCGGTACCGAAGTCGTCCAATGAGATTAGTACTCCTATTTCACTCAATGCATTCATGGTGGCGATGGAGTTCTCGATATTTTCCAGCAACATGCTTTCGGTTAGTTCCAGTTTTAGCAAGGTTGGATTAATGTCGAACCGTTTTACCGAAGCTTGAACCATATCCACGAAATCGGCCTGATGGAGTTGTTTGGCGCTCACATTGATTGACAGTACAAAACCTCGTGTGTGCTCGTTTTTCTGCCATTTTTTTAGCTGTTCACAAGCTGCTTCCAACACCCATTTCCCAATTGGCAAAATCAACCCGGTTTCTTCAGCCAAGGGAATAAATTCATTCGGCGAAACCAAGCCATGCCCGGGATGAATCCAGCGGATCAGAGCTTCTGCACCCAATGGATGATCCCAGTTGTCTACCTGAATCTGGAAATACAAATGCAGTTGCTTCTTCTGAAGTGCGTTGTGCAATTCCAATTCGAGTTCCATGCGGGCATTGATGGATTCCTGCATGTGCGGGTCAAAGAAACGTAATGCATTACGGCCATCCTTCTTGGCCTCATACATCGCGATGTCCGCCTGTTTCATCAATTCATCGATGGCATGTTGGTTGCCATTGAACAAAGTGATTCCAATGCTTGGCGTGCTGTAGTGCGCATGTGCTTGCAACTCGTAAACCTGATTCAGGGAGGCGAGAATTTTACTGCCAACTGTTTTTGCTTGCTCCGCTGCTTCAAGTTCGTTATCACTCAAATCTTCGAGAATAACGACAAACTCATCACCTCCGAGACGGGAAACGGTATCTCCCTCACGCACAATCAATGTCAGGCGCTGTGCGACCAGCTTCAACAAAATGTCGCCCATGTCATGTCCCAGCGTATCATTGAGCGTCTTGAAATTATCAAGGTCAATCAACAGTACTGCACCGACTCCCCCATTACGCTGACCTGCAGTCATGGCCTGTTTCAAGCGATCCATCAGGAGAGTGCGGTTTGCCAGGCCGGTAAGCTGGTCAAAGAAGGCCAATTCACTAATTCTTTCTTCTGACAGCTTGCGGCTGGTAATGTCGGTATAGATGCCGAGAACGCCGATAATCTGATTATCCTCGCCCCGTAAAGGCACCTTCGAGGTACTCAGCCAGATGGTTTGCCCATTGGGAGTGGTCTGCTTCTCTTCGAAATCCAGCTTCGACATCCCCGACTCCATCACGGCTTTGTCGTCGGCTTGGTAAAGTTCGGCCTGCTCACGCCAGTTCATGTCGAAATCAGTTTTGCCTACCATATCTTCAAAACCGGACAGGCCGGCATCGTGCGCAAATTGGCTGTTACATCCGATGTAGCGAAATTCCCGATCTTTCCAAAACACGCGAATCGGAGCGTGCTGGATAATGGATGCCAGCAAATCTTTCTGTTCACGAAATTGCTCGGCGTTATGGCGATGCTGATTGAGTAGCGCACCTACCTTGTTTGTCATCGAGTTGATACCCTGCTGAAGCTGCCCCAATTCATCATCGACAGTGACTGGAATTCGGGCATCTAAATTACCTTCCTCTACCGCTTTTAATACCTTCAGAGACTTATTTACACGCCGGGTAATAAGACGCTGGGCAATGAGAACGATAACAGCCGAACTGAGCAGGATAAATAATAATGATCCGAGTTGCCCCCACAGGGTGATTGAACGCTTCGTCGCGTTAAGTTCGTCAGTGCTGATCGTAATTACCACTGAGTACATAGGTGATCCACCTTCGGGGCCACGAATATGCATAACGGACGTGAGTGTATTATTCTGAACAATATTTTCATCGGAAGCCGAATCGGAAATCCATCGATTGTCGAAACCGGAAATAGTATTTGCCAAGAAACCCAGATATGAGGGATTCGTGGAGACGATGATCCGCCCGTTACCGCCAATGACCATGCCATTAATATAAGGAGCACCTATCAAATCGCTCATGATCGATGGTCGCGAAATCGAACTGATTGCCAGCTCGTCATTGGCAATCATTTGCCCCACCAGGTGCAAACGAGAGTAGGTGCGCTCTTCAATGGCTGAGCTAAATCGATTAATGTAAAACCATCCGAGCACACTGAATGCAACAACCTCTACGCAGATAACAAGCAGCGCAACTCGCGAAATGAGCCCCGAGCGGAACATTTTCATGGCGCGTAATGTGGCGTGTCGGCAAAGGACTCCAATCGAGTCGTATTCTCTCTCTTGTACCGAACCTGCTCAGGGGGGATATGGGCCAGAATTTCCTGACTCAACTCGGGATGATCGTCTCGTGGACGCCAGGTGGCGATGTAGATGGTTTGCTGAAGGTGGTGGCTAATTGGATCCATATAGGCTCCGTATTGCTGCATTCGTTCCTTTGCAGTCCACTTGAGATTTTCGAGCTGTCTTATAACAGCATGGTTATCAGTGGTGCCTGTATGCTGAATCGCTGTGAGCAGCGCTTTTGTCGCAAAGTAGGCTGCATGGGTCACTTTACTTGGATAATCCAGTCGGGTATGTCCATAACGTTTCCTGTAGCGAGCTACAAATTCGGATGTTCCTGGAGTATCAAGATTCCAAGACCACGTAATGCCGTATAGCGGTCGTGGCGTTCCCGGAGCGGGATAGAGCTCCTCCCAATCCACTTCCCCCACAACCCACGATTGATTTTCAAGTGTCTTCGGATCGATTTGTGCAAAAAGTTTAATCTGATTGTCACCGGTTATACTGAGGGCGACCACATCGGCAGGGATATTGGCGACTTGTTTGAGAACTCCGGCAGGGTCGGGCAGAGATTCCGGAACAATGACTTCACCTACGACCGTGCCGCCATACTCGGCGATTAATGAGCGCGAGGCTAGCGCACTGCTATGGCCGAAAACATCATCTTCCGTCAGTAACAGTACTCTTTGGGATGTGTGATTCAACAAAGCATATTTAAGAAGGGCACTGTTAAAGTTGGCGGCACTGCCATCGAAAACAAACTTCGTGCGGTGAGCATTCTCGACAGACTCTGACGGTGCTGAAGAATTGGTGTTAATAAAGATGACTCCATATTTTTGGCAGACCGCAGACATACTGGAAGCGACCCCGGAATCTATGGCACCCAACATGAAGCCCACTTTATTCCGGGTGATGAGTTCCTCGGCTACCTGAGCCGCATGGCTTTTATCCATAGTCGGGTTCATTGACAGGAGAACGATTTCGCGACCTAGCACGCCGCCGGTGCTGTTGAATTCTTCGATTGCCATTTCGGCACCGCGTAAATCGGATTCAGAATGTAATGCAAAACGTCCGGAGGTCGGAGCAACGTGGGCAATAATGATGGGAGGTTTTTCTGCACCGAAAGCACTGCCAATAAATGACAGAGCGCCTGATTCATTGCAAAGGTTAAAAACAAAGGCCGCTATCAAGCTGCACAATGCAAAACCGATATCTCGCAGAAATAAATTTTGCATTGAATAATTAAGCTCCCTGACCAATTATTGCATACCTCAAAGCTCATGGGAACCAGCCCAGCCTGATTAACAAAGTCGATTTTCCCGGAATTAATGAAAGGAAGTTTTGAAACAGCCCTGCCGAACAAGCATATTTACAGCACGCTGCATTACCGACTATTATCACTGCCCGATTTTTGGCTTCTCAATATTATTTCAGCATGACTAAGCTCCTTCACCCCTCCGAAGTACTCTATTCCGGCAATCGTCCGCTCCCCCGTTTGGCCGCTTGCGAGCACTTTGCCGGTAACGAAAAATTGCTGAAGAAAGCGCTCCTGATTCAATCCGAATTATCGGTCTACGGGCAGCCCATTTTCGACATCACGGCAGACTGTGAAGACGGCGCTCCCGCAGGCAAGGAGCGTGAACATGCCACCATGATCGCCGACGTGCTGGCATCCGGAGAAAATCGCCACGGTCGTGCAGGTGTCCGTATTCATGATGTCAAGCATCCGGCCTGGCGGGAAGAGCTGGAGATTATCATTAGATGCGCCGGGCAACATGTGGCTTATATTGTTCTCCCCAAACCGGAAGTATCCGAAGAGGTGGTTACACAGATCAGCGCGCTTGACGAACTCCGGATTCGCTACGGGGTTGCCCGTGAAATCCCCGTCCATGTACTGATTGAAACCCCAGGCGCATTGCATGACGTTTGGAAAATTGCACGCCTCCCCCATATTGAAACACTGGACTTCGGCCTGATGGATTACGTTTCCGCGCATCACGGCGCAATCCCCGCCTCGGCCATGCGCTCACCCGGCCAATTCAGCCATGCACTGGTCTCGCGCGCAAAATGCGAGATCGCCGCTGCGGCCCTGGGCAACGGTGTTATCCCCAGTCATAATGTAACTACAGAAATTCGCGAGATTAACATGGTCCAGTCGGATGCCTTGCGTGCACGGCGGGAGTTCGGCTTCTTGCGCATGTGGAGCATCCATCCCAATCAAATTCAACCTATTGTTGAAGCCATGCAGCCTGGCTTCGATGAAGTCAATGAAGCGGCAGTTTTGTTGATTGAAGCTCAAAACGCCTCCTGGGGACCTATCCAGTTCTCAGGAAAACTGCATGACCGCGCCTCCTATCGTTACTACTGGGACTTGCTGCAACGTGCCGACTCTACCGGAGTGGACATCCTGACAGACGCCCGGAAGCGGTTCTTTGCCGGACGGATTCAGGGCGGGTAATCTAAGTTTTCCTGCCCATTCGGCATTCTTCCTTATTTGTCTTTCTTCCCGTCTATTCAATATTGAAATACAGAACATTGCCCTCCACATCGAGCCATGCTATCCTGATAGTTAGCTCCCTAATCATTAGAAAGCTAATATTTTGGTATCAATCGAAGAACGTTTTTCGTCTGCTCTGCATAGCACTGCCCGCGCCTGGCGCCAGGCGTTGGATCGTCGCCTGAAGGATTTAGGTGTTGGTCAGGCGAGCTGGCTGGCTATCGCGGTTATCGCCAAGTCCAAGCATCCCTTGTCTCAAACCGAACTGGCACAAAGATTAACCGTTGAAGACCCGAGCATGGTTTCGATGATAGACCGTTTGGTCAAGGCAGGTCTCGTTTCACGTTTAGCATCCCAGACTGATAGACGCGTGAAACTTGTTGTGCTGACCACAGCCGGAATCCAGCTTTATGGAAAAGTTAAGACCGAGGCCGATGCTTTTCGCAAAGAGGTATTAGCCAATATCGACCCCGTCAAATTGCAAGCCGCCACTGAATTATTGGAAGCCCTGCAAGCATCAGCGGAATCTTCCCTGTGAACTGCTTTATGAGTGTTTCCGATACAGATAGCCGTGCTCACTACTGACATAGAATTCTGATCACCCTACTGACGATGTACAAGAATATGGCCAAATTACTGCTTCTGCTGTCCACCCTGTCCTTGCTGGGAGGATGTGCCGTTGGGCCGGAATATGTACGACCGGCGATGCCCGTACCGTCTGCATTCAGGGAAAATAGTGATTGGAAAACTGCCGCTCCCCAAGGTATCAATCCCGAAGACCATTGGTGGGAATACTATGGCGATGCAAAACTGAATGAACTGGTCAGTCTAGCCAATCAATCCAATCAAAACATCCTTCTGGCGGAAGCACAATATCGTCATGCGTATGCGCTGGCAGACGCTGCGCAGGTAAGCTATTACCCAACGGTCGGGCTAAGCGCGGGAGACAGTCGCGGTCGCACCGGCAGCAATCTGCAATCAGCCAACAGTCGGACCGCAACCTTTAATGTGAGTTGGGAAGCCGACCTGTGGGGAAGTATACGTCGTGCTGTGGAATCAGGGAAAGCAACGTCACAGGCCAGTGCAGCCGATCTTGCGGCAGCCCGTTTGACGATACAGGCGGCCGTAGTTCAAGATTACATTCAGCTACGCATTACCGATCAATTGAAAGCGTTGTTCGCCAATACGCTTGCCGCATACGAAAAATCCCTGCGTTTGACCCAGGCGCAATTCTCGGCAGGAGTCGTTACCCGCTCCGATGTGGCTCTGGCTGAAACCACACTCAAATCCGCACAGGCACAGGCTACTGATCTGGATGTGCAACGCTCACAACTCGAACATGCCATCGCTATCTTACTCGGTAAAACGCCTGCAGAATTTAGTCTTGAACCGGCCCCAATGGCGATTAAATTACCCGTTATACCGGGCATTCTTCCCTCGGAATTGCTGGAACGCCGCCCGGATGTTGCCGGCTCTGAACGCCGTGTTGCCGCAGCCAATGCCAACATAGGGGTAGCAAAGACGGCTTACTTTCCCACTCTGTTGCTCGGTGGCAGCGCAACCAATCCTTCTATCTCGCAATTACTGAATACCGCCCCCGGTCTTTGGTCTGTCGGTGCAACCGTGGCAGGAACCCTGTTTGATGGCGGTGCTCACCAGTCTCAAAACGCGCAAGCCCGGGCGAATTATGATGCCGCCGTTGCCCAGTATAAGCAGACCGTACTCAACGGATTTCAGGAAGTGGAAGACAATCTGGCGGCACAGCGCGTTCTGGAGCAAGAGAGCAGAGCTCAAAATGATGCCGTCCTCTCAGCCCGTGAAGCGGAACGCATAATCCTGAGCCAATACCGCGCCGGCACTGCCAATTTCGTCAGCGTGACTACAGCTCAGACGTTGGCGTTGAGTAATGAACGCGCAGCAGTGCAACTACTGGGAAGACAATTTACAGCCAGTGTGTCTTTGGTTAAAGCTATCGGCGGTGGCTGGAGTTCGGCTCAACTAACACAAGAACTTGAAAAACATGAAACGAGATAGCAAAATGGCTACAAAAAATAAATCCCCGGTTCGAACAGCGACAATCCTGATCATCCTGATAGGGCTCGGATTTCTTGCGTTCGGAGTCATCAAGCGCCTTTTCTTTCCTTTTCCGGCCACTCAGGGGCCTGCATCCCCTGCAGTTGTGACAGTAACCACCATCAAGGTCGCACAGGAGGCCGTGCCCATTTTTTTGAACGGTGTCGGCAATGCCCAACCCTTGGCCACGGTCACCGTAAAAACGCGTGTCGATGGACAACTCGACAAAGTTAATTTCACCGAGGGACAGGATGTCCAGGCAGGACAGGTATTGGCACAACTTGATGCTCGAACCTTCGAAGCCCAACTGGCACAGGTGGTGGCGCAAAAAGCGCGGGATGAAGCGCAATGGGAAAATGCGAAACTGGATTTGCAGCGCGACAATGCGCTGATCAAGGACGAGGCCACCACGCAACAGGCATTGGACACTCAGCGTGCATTGGTTAGCCAATTGGCTGCGGCGGTGGAAAGTGACAAGGCACAAATCAATTACGCCAAAATTCAGCTTGATTTTGCCACAATTACTGCACCGTTAAGCGGCCGTATCGGTGCACGTCTGGTTGATCCGGGCAATATCGTGCATGCAAGCGACACAAACGGCCTGGTTGTGATCAATCAAATTGATCCGATCTCCGTCGTGTTTACGCTGCCGGAATCGGCGTTTCAGGATATCGACCATGCCGCGCGTTCGGGGCACCCGTTAGCCGTGTATGCTTACGCGCGCGACAGCGACAAAATCATCTCCAAAGGTACACTTGCTCTTCTGAATAACCAGATCGACACTGCAACCGGAACCGTACAACTAAAAGCGCGTTTTGCCAATTCGGAACACTCTTTGTGGCCGGGACAATATGTCAAAGTGAGACTGCAGCTGGATATGCGCGATCAAGCCTTGACCTTGCCTGCCGCCGCGGTTCAACGCAGCCAGACCGGTACCTATGTATTTGCGGTTAAGCCGGATGACAGTGTTGAGATTCGTCCTGTCGAGGTCATCCAGATACAGGATGGGAAAGCGATTATCGGCAGCGGACTCACTGCCGGAGAGCGTGTTGTACTTGACGGTCAATATAAACTGAAACCCGGTTCACATGTCGCCGAAAAATCGGCAGCCACAGCCCAGCCGGCCAGTGCGGTACCAGCCAAATGAGTATCGCCGCCACCTTTATCAAGCGGCCAATCGGAACCACGCTGCTGGCTGTTTCCATTCTTTGCACAGGCTTGGCAGTATGGCCTCTGCTGCCGGTTGCACCGCTGCCCCAAGTAGATTTCCCGACCATACAAGTATCGGGCAACCTGCCGGGGGGGAGTCCGGAAACGATGGCATCCAATGTGGCTCAACCGCTGGAAAGGCAGTTCTCGCTGATTGCCGGCTTGTCCCAAATGACTTCCAACAGCGCGCTCGGTTCAACCCAGATCACCCTGCAATTCGATCTGAACCGCAATATTGATTCCGCGGCCATGGATGTACAGGCCGCGATCAATGCGGCCACCGGCCAATTGCCACCGAACCTGCCCAACCCGCCCACCTTCCGTAAAATCAATCCGGCAGATTCGCCCATCATGGTGATGAGCGTGCAATCCGAATATATTCCACTCACCAAGGTGAATGATTTCGCGGACAACATACTTGCCCAGCAAATTTCGCAAATTGCCGGAGTCGGTCTGGTCAATATCGGCGGTGCGCAGAAACCCGCGATTCGTATTCAGGTAGATCCGGAAAGACTGGCCTCCATGGGGTTGACGCTGGAAGATATCAGGGGCGTCATCGCCAGTACCACCGTTAATCAGCCAACCGGCACCGTCGACGGGCGCAGGCAATCCTTTACTGTCTACACCAATGACCAGTTGATGTCCGCAGCACCATGGAACGATATGGTTCTAGCCTACAAGAACGGTGCCCCGATCCGGATCAGGGATGTCGGCATCGCCATAGACGCCCCCGAAAACAGCAAAGTGGCGGCATGGGCCTATGCCGGCAAGGGAGCCGGCCCGGAAAACACCATCGGCAACGCACGCACCATCATGCTGGCGATAACCAAACAACCGGGGGCCAATGTTATCGAAACCGTCGAACGCATCAAGGCGGCTTTGCCGCGCCTGGAAGCGGCTATCCCACCGACGGTTCATGTCAACACTATAATCGACCGCACCCAAACCATCCGTGCCTCAGTCCATGAAGTGGAATTCACCCTGATTCTGACTATCATTCTGGTCGTGGCCGTGATCTTCATTTTTCTGCGCGACATCCCCGCCACACTGATACCCAGCGTGACCGTGCCCCTGGCTTTGCTGGGAACAGCCGCGATGATGTATTTGCTCGGTTACAGCCTGGACAATCTCTCCCTGATGGCCCTGACCATCGCGGTCGGATTTGTGGTGGACGATGCCATCGTCATGCTGGAAAATATTTATCGCTATGTCGAAAAAGGCATGGCTCCAATGGAAGCCGCGTACAAAGGCGCCGGTGAAATCGGCTTCACCATCATCGCAATTTCAGTCTCACTGGTAGCAGTTTTTATTCCGCTCCTGTTAATGTCGGGTATTGTCGGACGCTTGTTCCGGGAATTTTCCATTACGGTGACTTTGACCATAGTAGTGTCTGTCCTCGTATCGCTCACGCTGACGCCCATGCTGTGTTCGCGTTTTCTGCGCGATCATCAGGGCGACAAACACGGCAAGATCTTTTATTACTTCGAACGCGGTTTCGAGGCCATGCTGAATGCCTACAAGCATGGCCTCGAAATCGTACTACGCCATCAATTCATCACATTGTGCACGTTCTTTGCGACCATGCTGCTGTCGGTTGTGTTATTCATCATGATTCCCAAAGGTTTTTTCCCGCAGCAGGATACCGGCTTCGTGTTCGGTTTTGCCGAAACCTCGCAGGATTCATCGTTTGCTGCGACAAAAGAACGCATGTTGCAGTTGGCCGATATTGTGCGCAACGATCCGGATGTCATGGCGTTCGGCATGTCGGCCGGGCAATCCACGCTCAATACCGGTAGTTTTTTTATCAGCCTGAAGCCAAAAGATCAGGGCCGTACCGCAACGGCGGATGAAGTCATCACGCGATTACGTCCGCAATTGGCCAAAATGCAAGGCGTGAACTTATTCCTGCAGGCAGGTCAGGACATCAATATAGGCGGGCGTTTGTCGCGCACCCAGTACCAATACACCGTTACCGATTCCGACCTGAATGAACTCAACAGCTGGGCACCCAAATTACTGGATAAATTCCGAAAACTTCCCCAGCTGACCGATGTAGCCTCCGACCAACAGAATGCGGCTGCTTCGGCTTTGGTCACCATAGACCGTGCCCGCGCATCCACTTTTGGCATCACCCCTGCACTGATCGATTCGACAATTTACGATGCGATCGGACAGCGCCAAGTGGCCCAGTACTTCACCCAGGTGAACAGCTACCATGTGGTCATGGAAATTACCCCGCGCCTGCAGGAAGACCCCGACTTGTTCGGCAAGCTTTATGTCACCTCCCCGCTGACGGGACAAAAAATCCCGCTATCGACGTTTGTAAAAATCGATACCAGCAAGACCGCATACTTGTCGATTAGCCACCAGAGCCAGTTCCCTGCCGTGACCATTTCGTTCAATCTCGCTCCCGGCGTGGCGTTGGGGGATGCTGTGGATGCAATCAAGGCTGCACAGGAAACGATGGGCGTCCCGCCTGCGCTGGCAGGTGCCTTTCAGGGCACGGCAAAAGCGTTTGGCGATTCCCTGTCGTCCCAGCCTTATCTGATTGCAGCGGCACTGGTCGCGGTGTATATCGTGCTTGGCTTGCTGTATGAAAGTTACATTCATCCGCTGACAATATTATCGACGCTGCCCTCGGCTGGTGTCGGTGCACTCCTGATACTGATGGCCAGCGGATACGATTTGACCGTCATTGCATTGATCGGAATTATTTTGCTGATAGGCATCGTCAAGAAAAACGGAATCATGATGGTCGACTTTGCACTTTCTGCCGAACGAACCCAGGGATTGTCGCCCCATGAGGCCATTTATCAGGCCTGCCTGTTGCGCTTCCGCCCCATCATGATGACCACCATGTGTGCGTTGCTGAGCGGTTTGCCGTTGATGCTATCGCATGGTGCGGGCTCCGAATTGCGCCGGCCACTCGGCTATGCAATGGTCGGAGGGCTGATCTTGTCACAGGCGTTAACGCTGTTCACTACCCCTGTCGTTTACCTGTATCTTGATCGGGCGCATTTTTGGTATGAGAAACGCAAAGCGGCAAAACAAGAGTTGGCATCAGCTCAACCGGTGACATCAAGTACCTGATATACGCCGTCTTAAGCATGTAGTTATCTGCTGGCCAATTTGGGATAATTTACGGCTTACGGCTGCGACAATTTGCCACACCCCAAGGCCGGAAAAATAAATTATATTTCGTTCCCGTTTACTAACCCTATTGGAGAAAGCATGTTTCGTAATTTTACAAAAATCGCATTATCTTTAATTCTGCTGTTTGGCTTTGTGGGCGCTGTGCAGGCTGAAATGACACGCGAAGAAGCCGCCATTAAATTCCGCCGGAGTGCCCTGACTACAATGAGTTGGTATTTCGGACAAATGGCCCGTGTGACCAAAGGCGACGCACCCTATGACAAAGCTGCTTTTGCCAAAAATGCGGAATATGTAGCCTTTCTGAGCAAACTACCCAAAGAAGGATTTATTCCCGGCACCGACAAGGGCGAAACCAAAGCGAAGCCGGAAATCTGGACTGACGCCGACAAATTCAAAGAAGCCTATGACCGCTTGGTCAACGAGTCGGCCAAACTCGCCGAAGTAGCCAAAGACGGCAATTTTGACAGTATCAAAGAACAGTTTGGAAAAGTTCAAAAGGCCTGCAAATCCTGCCATGAAGACTTCAAGAAAAAAGCGGATTAATTAAGATCCGTCCCGGTCTGGTTGTCAGATAAATCGTATCAGCAACCAGACCGCTCCGCTCGCAGCGCAAAATACCAGACAAGCCAGCCATAGACTGCCTATCCGGATTTCAGGAGCAGCCAAACCTTGCGGCAACGGCTTGAATCCTGAAAGCATGGGACGCACCAGGTTTTCTTTTTTGACCAGCAAGTAGAACACAATCGCCGCGAGATGCAGTACCACCAGTATCAGCAAAATATAGAAACCTTTTGCATGAATTGCCGTAAACAAATCGCTGATGCGCTCGCTGACGAGATGTGCAAGCGGACCTTCAACCGAAATATCATCGTTGGCAAACAATCCGCTTGTTGAAATAAGCATCATCAATCCGAGCAGTGCCAAAACCATCCAGCCACCCGCCGGATTGTGGGTCGCATGAAAGATCACTTCCCTGTTACGCATTCTGGAAAAATAATCGAGCACTCCGGCGGGGGATGAAATGAAATTGGAGAAGCGTGCACTGCTGCTGCCGATCACCCCCCAAATAATCCGGAATAACAGGAGCGCCAGTACCGCGTAGCCACAGCGCAGATGACTATCCATGTCACCGTTTTTTGTTGAAGTCCACCAGCAACTAATAACCAAAACCAGCAGCGACCAATGGAACAGGCGGGTCGGCAAATCCCATACTTTCAATATTAAAGCTTTGTGATGCGATGACATGTAAGTTCGTGCGAATTCATTACATTGAAACCGCCTATGGTATCAAATCATTATGGAAAATGCTGCTGTAGTGCACGCACGGCATACTTTTAAAACCGGGGAGGAAATACTGCGGGCTCTGCCGACATTGTCGGCAGAGCCCGCACCACAGCTTGGATTGCCCCTGAAGTTGCTGAAATTGATTAAGTTGCAGTCAATATTATCAGCAAGCTAAGCACGGGCGGCACGCTTGCGTTCGTTTTCTGTGAGGTAACGCTTGCGTACACGTATTGACTGGGGGGTAATTTCCACCAGTTCGTCATCATCGATAAACTCTACTGCGCCTTCCAGCGTCAGTCTGATCGGTGTGGTCAAGCGCACCGCTTCATCCGTGCCGGAAGCGCGTACGTTGGTCAACTGTTTGCCCTTAATCGGGTTCACCACCAGATCGTTGTCGCGGCTGTGGATGCCTATGATCATACCTTCATACACCTTGTCTCCGGGAGCCACGATCATGCGTCCGCGATCTTCCAGTTTCCACAAGGCATAGGCCACGGCCTCACCGGAATCCTGCGAAATCAGCACGCCGTTGTGGCGTCCGGGCATATCAGGCTTGACCGGACCATAGTCGTCGAACACATGGGAGATCAAGCCGGAGCCGCGCGTCATAGTCAGGAATTCCCCCTGAAAGCCGATCAGTGCACGCGCCGGGATACGGTATTCCAGACGCACGCGGCCTTTGCCGTCGGACTGCATATCCTGCAAGTCGCCACGGCGGCGACCCAGCTCTTCCATCACCGCTCCCTGATTTCCATCTTCGACATCAACGGTGAGCATTTCGTATGGCTCGCACTTTTCGCCGTTGATTTCGCGGTACACCACGCGCGGCTTGGATACGGCCAATTCAAAACCTTCACGGCGCATGGTTTCGAGCAGAATGGTCAGGTGCAATTCGCCGCGGCCCGACACCAGAAATGAGTCGGTGTCATCCGTATCTTCCACACGCAAGGCCACATTGACCAGCAATTCTTTGTTCAAACGTTCGCGGATCTGGCGGCTGGTGATCATCTTGCCTTCCTGTCCGACCAGGGGCGAAGTATTTACCTGGAAGTTCATTGCCAGGGTGGGTTCATCCACCTTAGGCATGGGCAACCCTTCCGGCTGGTTCACGTCAGACAACGTAATGCCTATGCCGATTTCTTCGATACCGTTGACCAGCACGATGTCGCCGACCGAAGCCTCTTCCAGCAACACCCGATCCACACCACGGAAACCCAGCACCTGATTGATGCGGCCCTTCTTTACTTGTTTATCGCCCGCCATCATCATCACTTCCTGCCCCGGCTTGATACGACCGCGTGTCACGCGGCCCACGCCGATACGTCCTACGAAACTGGAATAATCCAGTGCGGCAATCTGTAATTGCAAAGGAGCATCACTGTCGCCCACGGGTTCGTGGACATGCTTCAGCACGGTATCAAACAATGCGCGCATATCTGTTGCCGGTTTGTCCAGATCCGTCATGGCATAACCGTTCAGTGCGGACGCATACACCACAGGAAAATCCAGTTGTTCGTCGGTCGCGCCCAGCTTGTCGAACAAATCGAAAGTGTGATCCACCACCCAGTCAGGGCGTGCACCGGGGCGATCCACCTTGTTGATCACCACGATGGGACGCAATCCAAGCGCCAGCGCCTTGCGCGTCACGAAACGGGTTTGCGGCATCGGGCCTTCCACCGCATCCACCAGCAGCAGCACACCGTCCACCATCGACAATACGCGCTCCACTTCACCGCCAAAGTCGGCGTGTCCCGGTGTATCCACAATATTGATGTGAACGCCTTCGTATTCCACAGCGCAGTTTTTAGCCAGAATGGTAATGCCGCGCTCCTTTTCCAGATCATTGTTATCCATCACGCGCTCGGCGACATGCTGGTGCTTGGCGAAAGTGGCGGTCTGGGAAAGCAGCTTGTCCACCAAGGTGGTCTTGCCGTGGTCAACGTGGGCGATAATGGCGATGTTTCGGATTGCGCGCGACATGATTTACTACCTGCATAGATTCAAAGGGCGCGCATTCTAACACATCAAGCATGACGACTTGATGTATTTCCCTATATTAAGGCGTGGATTTGCGAATTTTGTTCAGCCAACCTCCAAGCGCGGGGACCGGGAGCGAATTGAAAGCACTTTACAGTCTCTGGAACATTAACCCTTGCGGCCGTCCCCTATTCGGGGGAGGGGGAGGGATAGGGGAGTGCATTCGAATGGTTTCAACCATTTTCACAATTTTTGAGTCCGCCCGACTGAATGCACCGAAACCCAGCCGGTCAATTGATCAGCGCCGCCGTTTCTCTCAGCAACTCACGCACCTTCCCCGCCACTTCATGTTCGGGGTTAATCGTGATTAGTTGCAACCAGACAGCCCGCGCTTCGGTAAGATTATTTTTCGCCAATTGCAACAACAAACCCAAATTCACATAGGCATGGCCAAAACCGGGATCGTTGGCAATCACCTCGCGGAAAGCCTTTTCAGCCAGGCTGACATTCTCATTGCGCCAATACATTGCCCCCATGTCTGTGCGTATACCGGACAATGTCGGGTCCAGATCAAGGGCATGCCGGTAATACAGGATAGCCAATCCCGAATCTCCCCGGTCGTAATACACATTACCCAGGGATTTTGCCGCCTCGATATCGTTAACATCCGCATTCAAGCGTGCTTTAAGCTGGTCAACACTGACAATAACTTTTTCGTTCATGAAGTTGCCCCTCAGGCTGGAATATTTAAAGTAAACAATTCCCGATATATTTTTAACATCATCAGGATTGATAACCTAGTATACCAAAGCGCCGGCATATATTCTTGCCTAAGCAGACCACAAACCGGCAATTAGTAACGCCCTGCGCATTTTCCCCGCGCTAAAAATTTCGCTTGCATTCCAACTTCATCTGCATATAATGCGCGCCTCGCTGCGATGTTCGTGCAGCGTTGGTTCATCGTTTCCTGACCTCCAGCGTTCCCACGTTAAGCAACATCACTGGGCGCACTCTTGCTGTTCACCGGTTAGCGACGATGTATTTGCGCCGGTAGAGGCTATCAACACCCCCTACTGAATTTTATTGTGTGGCTTTTCAAGCCACGCATGCGCCATGTTTTATTTTTAAGGAATAACCGTGTCTATTGAAAACACAACTGCTATTGCAACTGAAACCACCAGCATCACTTTTGCCGACCTCGGCCTGAATCCGGCCATACTCAAGGCCGTGGAAGAATCCGGCTATACCGTACCCACGCCGATTCAGGCGCAGGCCATACCCGAAGTATTGGCCGGACATGACCTGATGGCCTCCGCCCAGACCGGCACCGGCAAGACTGCCGCCTTTATTCTACCGGCACTTAACCGCATCGCCGAGCCATCCGCCGTAAAAAGCAAAGGCCCGCGCGTTCTGGTATTGACCCCGACGCGCGAATTGGCTCAGCAAGTTTCTGATGCCGCCGCCAAATACGGCAAAAATATGCGCCTGAAAGTGGTCAGCATACTGGGCGGCATGCCCTACCCTCTGCAAAACAAATTGCTGTCCAGCCCCGTCGACATTCTGGTTGCCACTCCGGGCCGTTTGATAGATCACATCGAGCGCGGCCGCATTGATTTTTCGCGCCTGGAAATGCTCGTGCTGGACGAAGCTGACCGCATGCTGGACATGGGTTTCATCGACGACGTGGAACGCATCGCTGCCGCCACACCGGCAACACGCCAGACCCTGCTGTTCTCCGCCACACTGGATGGCGTAATCGGCAACCTGGCGCAACGCCTGCTCAAATCTCCCAAGCGCATCAGCGTTACAGCCGCCAAGGCGCGCCACGAAAACATCGAACAACGCCTGATGTATGTTGACGACATGGCACACAAGAACCGCTTGCTGGATCACCTGTTGCGGGATACGGAAGTAAACCAGGCACTGGTGTTCACCGCCACCAAACGCGATGCCGATTCTTTGGCCGATGGCTTGTCGGCGCAAGGACATTCCGTCGCAGCTTTGCACGGCGACATGAACCAGCGCGAACGCAACCGCACGCTGACCAATCTGCGCCGTGGACAAGTTCGCATTCTGGTCGCCACCGATGTAGCCGCGCGCGGCATAGACGTGGCGGGCATTTCGCACGTGATCAATTTTGATTTGCCCAAATTCGCCGAAGACTATGTGCACCGCATAGGCCGTACCGGTCGCGGCGGCGCTTCCGGCATCGCCGTATCGTTCGCCTCAAACCGCGATGCTGTGAACCTGCACAAGATCGAGCGTTACACCGGCCAAAGCATCACTGCCCACACCGTTGCGGGAATGGAACCGAAGTTCAAGCCGCGTCCGAATTCCTCCAGCCCGCGCGGCAATGCCAGCCCGCGCGGCAAGTCGGGTGGTTTCGGACGCCACACAGCGCCCGATAGCCGCCATGGCTTCCCGCCGCGTGATGACCGCAATGGAAACACTGCACGCCGCGAAGGTCAATCGCACAATCGCTTTGGCGACAATGCCCAACGCCGCACCCCCAATACCCGCACGGCCGCTCCGCACGGGAACACCGCTGGCGCAGCAACCGGTCAACGCCGCCCTGCAAGCAGTTTCTCGCTGGGTCGCGGGCATAATGGCAATACGAATGGAAATCGTTAATACTCAGGCTTGCCGAAACTAAGGTTTTCCGGTGCTGAAAAAGCCCTGCCACGAACTGGCAGGGCTTTTTCATAATTACAAAGCAGTTAAACTACCCGCTGCCCGGTGCAATTCCATTGCACCTTGCGGCACTATCCTCTATCCTTGCTGCTAACATACTTAAATAATTGCGATCTACAATGTCCGTCAGTATCAAGTCAACGCAGGAAATCGAAAAAATGCGCATCGCCGGTCGCTTGGCCAGTGAATTGCTCGATTACATTCAACCTTTCGTGCAGCCCGGGATCACGACCGGTGAACTCGACCGTTTGTGCCATGATTACACGGTAGGGATGCAAGAATGCATTCCTGCCCCGCTCAATTACGCCCCACACGGACATGCGCCCTACCCAAAATCTATCTGTACTTCGGTAAATCATCAGGTGTGCCACGGTGTACCCGGCGACAGAAAACTCAAGAATGGCGACATTGTGAATGTCGATGTTACCCCCATCAAGGACGGCTATCATGGCGATAGCAGCCGTATGTTTTATGTCGGCGAACCGTCTATACAGGCGCGTCGTTTGTGTGAAATCACTTACCAGGCGATGTGGCGCGGAATTCGCACTGTCCGGCCCGGCGCACAGCTGGGAGACATTGGCTACGCCATTCAAAGTTTTGTCGAGCCATTGGGCTACAGTGTAGTGCGTGAATTTTGCGGACACGGAATCGGCAGCAAATTTCATGAGGAACCCCAAGTTCTGCACTACGGCAAACCCCATAGCGGATTGAAACTGGAAGCCGGCATGATTTTCACTATCGAACCGATGATCAACGCGGGCAAGGCTGCCATCAAACAATTGGGTGACGGATGGACCGTGGTAACCAAAGACCACAGCTTGTCGGCGCAATGGGAACATACCGTTCTGGTCACTGAAACCGGCTTTGAAGTATTGACTGTCTCCGCCGGCTCCCCCCCTATCCCGCTGTGAGCAGCGCGGCAGAAATCCGATCCAGTCTGCGTGAAGCGCGGCAGGCGCTGCGACAGGATTTTGCGGAACATCCGCAACCGCTGCGCCAGCTCCATTCACACTCGAAGCTGGTTGACGAACATCTGCGTATGGTATGGAAAATGCTCGCCATACCGTCTAAATTGGCGTTAATTGCTGTCGGCGGCTATGGTCGCGGAGAGCTCTACCCTCATTCGGACATCGATCTGCTGATATTGCTGCCCGATCAACCTGATGCGGCATTGCAAGCGAACTTGCAGGAACTGGTTGGCGTCCTGTGGGATATAGGTCTGGAGGTCGGCCACAGCATCCGTACCGTGGGCGAATGCATGGCTGAATCGTCGGATGTGACGGTACAGACGAATTTGCTTGAAACCCGATTGATCATAGGCAACCGCAGGCTGTTTCTGGAAATGCGCGATGCACTGATGAACCATCTCAGCCGGCGTGACTTCTTTCAGGCCAAGGTTCAGGAACAGAAGAAGCGCCACGCGCGTTTCATCGACACGGATTACAACCTTGAGCCCAACCTCAAAGAAAGTCCCGGCGGACTGCGCGATCTGCAAACGGTGCTGTGGATTAGCCGTGCCTGCGGCCTGGGCGGTACCTGGCGCAAACTTGCCGAAGCAGAATTAATCACGGCACAGGAAGCCCGCTCCATTGCGCGCCACGAAGCCCTATTACAGACCCTGCGCATCCGCCTGCATTACATTTCCCGCAGACGCGAGGATCGCATTCTGTTTGATTATCAAACCGCGCTGGCCGAACAGATGCATATAGCCGCAACAGAGACTCGCCGTGCCAGCGAGCACATGATGCAGCACTACTACCGCACCAAGCGGGCTGTATTGCAGCTCAATGCCGTGTTGCTGCAAAACCTTCATGCAAAATTGTTCCCGGAAAGCACCACCGTCATTCCGGTTAACGAGAAATTTGTTTCGCGCGACGACTTACTTGAAGCACGTGACGAAATGTTGTTCGAACACGACCCTTCATCAATTCTTGAAGGTTTTTTGCTGATGGAGAAGCATCCGGAACTGAGCGGATTCTCCGCCCCCACGGCCCGCGCACTGTGGCGTACCCGGCATAAAATCGATGCCGCTTTCCGGCGCGATCCGCGCAACCGCGAATTGTTCATGGATATTCTGCGGCAGCCGCACGGCATCACGCATGTACTGCGCCGCATGAGCAGGAACGGAATTCTGGGACGTTACCTGCCTCCTTACGGGCGCATCGTCGGACAAATGCAGCACGACCTGTTCCATGTCTATACAGTGGATGAACACATTTTGATGGTTATCCACAACCTGCGCTGCTTTGCATTGGATAAACATGCCCATGAGTACCCTTTGTGCAGCAAGCTCATGAAAGACTTTGCCCGTCCGGAAGTGCTCTATATTGCCGGGCTGTTCCATGACATTGCCAAAGGTCGAGGCGGCGACCATGCCTTGAAGGGGCGCACCGACGCAGCACGTTTCTGCAAACATCACGGTTTGATGCCAGACGACAGTGAACTAGTGGTATGGCTGGTCGGTCAACACCTCTCCCTATCCCATACCGCACAAACTCAGGATCTTTCCGATCAGGATGTCATCGCGGCTTTTGCCGACAACATCCCGAATGACCGGTATCTGGTCGCGCTGTATCTGCTCACGGTTGCCGACATACGCGGAACCAGCCCGAAAGTGTGGAATGTATGGAAAGGGAAATTGCTCGAAAATTTGTTTCACGCAACCCGGCGCTATATGGTGGGAGGAAAAATCGCCGATCAGGTGGGCGAAATTCGCAGCCGCACGCGCGAACAGCTCAATCTATATGCAATCGGTCCGGAACGGCATGAACTGCTTTGGGGACAGTTCGACGCGGAATATTTTCTGCATCACGAGCCGGATGAGATTGCCTGGCACACCCGTTTGCTGGCACACCGTGTCAACAGCGCCACTCCCGTCGTCAAGGCGCGTTTGAGCCGCATCGGCGAGGGAATTCAGGTTATGGTTTACTGCCCGGATCAACCTTATCTGTTCGCACGCATTTGCGGGTTCTTCGCGCGAATAAATTACAACATCATGGAAGCCAAAATCCATACTACACAGCACGGCTACGCGCTGGACAGCTTTTTGGTCATGGAAACCGGCAACAGCAAGACCAATTATCGCGATGTAATGAATTTTATTGAATACGAATTGGCCAAGCAGCTAATCAGCACAGAAACTTTGAGCGCACCGCATACAGGCCGCATCAACCGCCAACTCAAACACTTTCCCATCACCCCTGAAGTCAGTATCAGCGCCGACAAAAAGGGCCGGTATAACCTCTCGATCATCGCGGGAGACCGCCCGGGTCTGCTGGCGCGTATCGCCTACGTTCTGGCCCGACACGATATCAATCTTCGCAGCGCAAAAATTAACACACTGGGTTCGCGTGCCGAAGACACCTTCCATATTGCCGGGGCCGAATTAATTCAATTGCAAGCTGTCGCGGCGTTGCGCGAGGAATTATTGAAACAGTTGTCTTAACGTTAAACTCGCCATGCCCGTTAGGAACGCCCTCCCGCCTTGATTCGGGATGCCAAAATCTCCAGCACCGAATCGACACCGGAAGCAATGCCGCTCGCCGAAGTATCCAGGGAAAGAATCGGGTTAAGCGGAAGTTCATAAGGCGAGGTGATACCGGTAAATTCCGCTATTTTCCCTGCCCGTGCACGCTTGTACATTCCCTTCGGATCGCGCTCCTCACAGATAGCCAAAGGCGTACTGACATGCACTTCAAGAAAATCCTCTGTGCCAATTACGCTTCGTGCCAGTTCGCGGTCTGCGCAAAAAGGGGAAATGAAGGCAGTGATAACGATCAATCCGGCATCGTTCATCAGACGAGCAACTTCGGCTATGCGCCGAATATTCTCGGTCCGGTCTTCATGCGAAAATCCCAGATCCCGGTTCAGTCCGTGGCGGACATTGTCTCCATCCAGCACATAGCAGGCCTGCCCCAATTCCAGTAATTTTTTTTCCAGCGAAAACGCCAGAGTAGATTTGCCTGCGCCGCTCAAGCCGGTGAACCAGACTGTTGCGGGAGTCTGCCTAAAAAATCGTATGCGGTCGTCGCGGGTTACATTGGCCTGGTGCCAGACCAGATTGTTTGGAGAGATTGCCGGATTGTTATCAGTCATGAGTTATTTGAAAAGTAAAGTTAACTTGTTCAGATCGGGTTGGTGCACCACACCGCGCTCGGTAATCAAGGCGGTCACCAATTCTGCAGGCGTAACGTCGAAAGACGGATTGCGTATCGAAACGCCTGCTGCCGCCCAATGATAGTCGCGGAAGCCCTTGACCTCATCGGGGGAACGTTCCTCGATCGGAATTTCCGCACCGCTGGCTATATTCATGTCAATAGTGGAAAGAGGACAGGCTACATAAAACGGTATGTTATGTCTGTGTGCCAGCACGGCCACCATGTAGGTACCGATCTTGTTGGCCACATCTCCGTTGGCTGCCACACGGTCAGTTCCCACCACCACGGCATCCACCTCGCCGCGGGACATCATGAAACCCGCCATATTGTCGGTAATCAGCGTCACCGGAATATTCTCCTGCACCATTTCCCAGGCGGTCAGCCGCGCACCTTGCAGGAAGGGCCGCGTCTCGTCCGCAATGACGGAAATTTTCTTGCCTGCCTCCACTGCCGAGCGGAATACGCCGAGCGCTGTCCCCCAGCCCGCCGTCGCAAGCGCACCGGCGTTGCAGTGGGTCAATACGCGCGCCCCGTCCGCCAGCAACTCTGCGCCGAAAGCGCCCATAGCGCGGTTGATACGAATGTCCTCGGCGAGGATTTCATGCGCTTCAGCCAGCAAGCGTTGCGCCACGGCATCGCTGCTCAAACCGTTTACGCTTTCCCACACCCCGCGCATGCGATTTAACCCCCAAAACAGATTCACTGCCGTGGGACGGCTTTGTGCCAGCACGGTGAAACCGGCTTCCATGCCTTTTTTAAACTCATTTCGCTCGCCCTGGGCCTGCCCAAGGGGTGGGGACAAGCGCAACGCCTCCAGGGCCACCCCGTAAGCTGCCGCCACACCGATGGCAGGCGCACCGCGCACCACCATACTGCGGATTCCCTCTGCAACCGAAGCGGCGGAATCGTAGGCAAGATATTCAAAAGAGGCGGGCAGAATGCGCTGGTCTATCATTTCCAGCTTGTTGTTTGCCCAGCGCAGCGTTTCGATTTTCATTGATGCAATCCTATTTCCAAGCCCACACGACTTCTGGTCAAAAAACGTCGGGAACATTACCCAATTTATTGCACAAGTTCATTGCACGGGACTATTATTCCCCTTCAAACTCGCACAATGCAAATACCTTGTGCCCACTCTTCTCCAGTCTTGCACGCCCCCCAATATCGGGCAAATCTATGATGAAGCAGCATTCGGCTATGTCTCCGCCCATCTTTTCGATCAGCTTGCAGGCCGCTTCTGCCGTGCCTCCGGTAGCGATAAGATCATCGACCAGCAGCACCTTTTCGCCGGGCAGAATGGCATCCGTATGGATTTCAATACGGTCGGTACCATATTCAAGCTCATAGTCATGGCCTATAGTTTCCGCAGGCAGCTTGCCTTTCTTGCGGATCGGAATGAAGCCTTTGCCGAGAACATAAGCCAGCGGCGCGCCGAGAATAAACCCGCGCGATTCAATTCCCGCGATTTTGTCTATTTTCATATCTTCATAACGATTCGCCAATTCATCTACAGCGGCACGAAACCCGAACGGGTCCTTGAGCAGTGTCGTGATATCGCGAAACATGATGCCCTGTTTCGGGTAGTGCGGGACGGTGCGGATTCTGGATTTGATAGGCATTTTGAAATCTCCTGATTTACTATCGGTTAAGTACGCGCCCTGCCACTGCACTCAATTGCTCTGCCTTGGCAATGTCACGTGCTTCAGGCGAGGTAATGATGGCATATTCCAATGCACTACGGCACGAACAAGAATGGCCTTTTTCATCCCCGATCACTTTCGGCGCAACCTGTTTTACCAGTGAGCGGGCTTTGTCGGCATTTGCCAGCAGCACCTTTACGATCTGATCCACCGTCACGTCGTCGTGATCCGGATGCCAGCAATCGTAATCGGTCACCATCGCTACCGTGGCATAGCACAGCTCGGCCTCGCGCGCGAGTTTGGACTCGGGCATATTGGTCATGCCGATCACGTCGCACCCCCAGCTGCGGTAGAGTTCCGATTCCGCGAGGCTGGAAAACTGCGGCCCTTCCATCACCAGATAGGTCCCGCCGCGCAAAGCGGCTATACCCGCTTCCTTCGCCGCCGCTTCGATGTGATCGCCCAAACGTGAACACACCGGGTGCGCCATCGAGACATGCGCAACCAATCCGCCACCAAAAAAAGACTTGTTGCGCGCAAAAGTTCGGTCGATAAATTGATCCACAATCACGAACATGCCCGGCTTCAAATGCTCGCGCAGCGAGCCCACCGCGCTCACCGAAATCACGTCGGTAACTCCCGCGCGTTTCAGCGCATCAATGTTGGCGCGAAAATTAATCTCGGAAGGCGGTATCTTGTGCCCGCGCCCGTGGCGTGGCAAAAACACCAGTTGTTGTCCGTTCAGTTCGCCGAACAATAATTCATCGGAAGGCGCGCCGAACGGCGACGCCACGGATACCCAGCGCTTGTTGACCAGACCGTCTATGTCATACACGCCGCTGCCGCCGATGATGCCGAGTATGGAGTTTTGATTGCTCATTATTATTTCCCCCTGATTAACCGAACTATCGTAGTTCGCGATTGATGCGGTAAGTCTGCCCACCACATCCTACTAAATCACCCGATCATTTCCGCCATCTATCGGTATCTGCGCCCCGGTGGTCTTGGCAAACAACGACCCGCACAACTCAGCCGTCATTTCTGCAACATCTTTGCTGGTCACTTCGGTCTTTAGTACATTATTTTTCTTGTACTCGTCCACGGTCAATCCATAATGTTTGGCGCGCGCGGCCAGTACTTCCGGAGTCCACAAACCCGTATCAAACACGGCGTTTGGATGCAGCGAGTTGATGCGGATATTATCAGCCCCCCATTCCAGCGCGGCGACTCGCGCCAGTTGGTTGAGTGCAGCCTTGGAAGCCGAATAGGCGGCGGCACCGGGACCGGGCGCGGGCACATTTTTCGAGCCGATAACCACTACCCTGCCCCCGCGCGGTGCAAGCTTAAGAAAGGGATGACATTCGCGCATCAGCACCATATTCGCATCGAGGTTGATATGCATTACCTTCTGCCACTCCTCGGTTTTAAGGGTATCTATGCGGCATCCGCCGGGGAAGATTCCGGCATTCAATACCAGCATGTCGATCCCGCCAAATTTCTCGACCCCCTGTATCAGCGCCTGCTTGAATTGAGCTTCCGACGTCAGATCGCATTGCACACCGAGGAAGTTTGCGCTGTTTTTCAATGTGCTAACTTTGGCATCCAGATCGAGCGCCACCACCGCCGCACCGCGCGCCAGCAGGGATTCGACGCAGGCCTTGCCGATGCCGGAAGCGGCCCCGGTGACCAGAGCCACTTCGCCGCTGAACTGCAAAGGCTTTCCGCCTTTGCGCAATTTTGCCTGTTCCAAATCCCAATACTCGACATCAAAAATATCTGCGGCAGGAAGCGCACGGTAGCCCCCCAAAGCAGTGGCGCGCAGGATAATATCTATCGTGTGGTCGTAAATATCCGCGACGATACCCGCTTCCTGCGCGTTCCTGCCTACCGAACACACACCCAGTTCCGTATCCAGAACAACGCGCGGAGCCGTATCCAATATAGTTTTACGCTCTTTCGCCTGTGTTTCATGAGTCTCGAAATAACGCGTGTAATCCGCCGTATATGCTGCCACATCGCGCCCCAGCATCGGCAGGCGCTTGGTTCGGATCACGTGATCCGGCGTGGCCGGTCCTTGTTGCGAAATGCTGGAAATATCCGCACGCCGCACGTATGAAATACACTTGTCATCGGCATGGCGCGAAACAATAAGCGGAAATCCTGCCGCTCCGGAAATATCGGAGCGCAGCCTGGCCTGCTCCCGCGCCAACTGCAAACTCTGCATGGATGCGCCGGAAGCATGCGCTACATCCCATGCGTTTTGCCGCTTGAGGTAGTCCTCGGCACGCCCCACCAGGGCTATCATCCTCTCATAGGACTCCCCGGCATTTTGTCCAAACGAGAATATGCCGTGATTTAGCAACACCATTCCGATCGTGTTCGGCCCCGCTTCGGCGGCGAAACGCCGGGCGCACAGTTTGGCCAGATCAAAGCCGGGCATGACGTAAGGAATAAGCACTACCGTGTCGCCGTAAATCTCGCGTATTCTGGATTCGCCGTCCTCCGTGTTGGTGATCGCGATGATGGCGTCGGCATGGGTGTGATCCACGTAGGTGTAGGGAAGAATGGCGTGTAAAATAGCCTCCACCGAGGGGACCGGCGCTGCAGCCCTGGTCTGGTGCGTAACCAGTTGATTGACCATTTCAGGGTCGGACAAAGAGGATAATTTTGCCAGTTTTTTCAGGTGTTCCAACCGAACCGGCGCAAATCCTGCGGCTGCTATAGTCTCCAGATCCCAGCCACTGCCTTTGACATAAAGCACGGTTTCTTCTTCACCGAAAACATTTTTCTCAGTGACCTTCACCGAGGTATTGCCACCGCCGTGAAGAACCAAAGTTTTATCCTGCCCGAGCAGGCGCGAGCTATATACACGCAGTTCGAGTTCGTTCTTATATTTTGCCGCATCAACATCGTTCCACAAAGACCGCATCGTTCTCCCCCGTGTTACTGCAAAACTAATGATTAGTCAGTTGCTCATAAATATCGTGATATGCCTTTGCGCTCTTGCCCCAGCCAAAGTCCTTCCTCATGCCATTAAGTTGTAATGCCTGCCAAGTCTTATGGTCCCGGAAAGCCAAAGCGGCACGTTCGGCAGCCGCCAGCAAACCGGACGAACCCAAGCCGTTGCCAAACACGAAGCCGCTGGCAGTACCATTGGCAAGCGTCTCGTCCCGGCAATCCACAACCGAATCGATCAGTCCGCCTGTGGCATGCACGACCGGAGGAGTTCCGTAGCGCTGGCTGTACATCTGGTTTAGACCGCACGGCTCAAATCGGGAAGGCATCAGAAAAATATCCGCGCCGGCTTCCACCAGATGCGACAGGTTTTCGTCGAAACCGACAAAGACGCTGATCTGTCCGGAATACTGGTGTGATAGTTCCAGGGCGGATCGTTGCATTCCGGCATCTCCGGTACCCAGCAACACCAGTTGCGCTGGCCAAGTCACCAACTGAGGGGCAATTTCAAGCACCATGTCCAGCCCCTTCTGATGGGTGAAGCGGCTCACCAGCCCGAACAGGGGAATCTTCGGATCTACATGCAACCCCATACGCTTCTGCAACTCTCGCTTGTTGATTGCCTTTCCATGCATATTGTCAGCGTCATAAAAGCGGGCAATTTTCGAATCAATTGCCGGATTCCATTCATTGGGATCTATTCCGTTGAGAATACCGCTCAAATTGCCTCGTCGCGAAGTTAACAATCCCTGCAGACCAAATCCCAGTGCAGCCTGCTGAATTTCTTCAGCGTAGGAAGGGCTCACCGTAGTAATGTGGTCGGCATAAAACAATCCCGCCTTGAGAAAGGAAAGGTCTCCGTAGTACTCGACCCCGTCCATATGAAAACTCTCGCGCGGCAGGCCCAGTTCCCCGGTCAGATTAGCGGGAAAGACTCCCTGAAAGGCCAAATTGTGCACGGTCATCACACTGGGCGCGGGATCGGGCGAAAAATGCAGGTAGGCAGGTGTTAGCCCGGATTGCCAGTCATTGCAATGCACCACATCGGGCTTCCAGTCCAGCGGGGTATGGGCACTGCCCAGCACAGCCGCAATTTTAGACAGCAAACCGAAACGCAGCGCGTTATCAAACCAGTCGACACCGTGCTCGTCCTGGTAGGCCCCGCCGCCGCGGCTGTACATTTCAGGACAGTCGATCACCCAAAGGGGAACGCCGTCAGACAAATGGGAAAACAGCAAATTTGCATCGGGAAACCCGGGGAGGCCGGAGAAGTGGGCCACAATGTGCGAATGTGGAAGCGCCTTCAATACTTGCGGATAGCCGGGCAACAACACGCGCACATCCACGCCCATCCCGTGCAGCGCCGAAGGCAACGCAGCACTCACGTCGGCCAATCCGCCCGTCTTGATCAACGGAGCAATTTCAGAGGTTACAAATAGCACTCGCATTATTAGTGCCCGCCTAACAAATTCGTTAGGGCGTATTGCCATACGCCCCTACGAGTACCCGGTTTGTAGGGGCGTATGGCAATACGCCCTTCGAGTTTGAGAAATATCACCCTATTTCCCCTTGCTCGCTTTTTTCACTTTCCCCGTGACCGGCTTTGCCGCTATTTGCGGTAATTTCCATATATCGCGATTGTAATCCAGTATGGTACGGTCGCTGGAAAACTTCCCGCTGGTGGCTGTATTAATTATGCTCATGCGCGTCCAGCGTTCCGTATCGCGATAAGCCCTTGCCACTTCCTGTTGGGCATTCACAAAACTGCGAAAATCTGCCGCAGTCAACCAAGGGTCGCCGGAGCTGTAAATGGAGTGAATGATCGGATCAAAAATACCCGGTTCGAACAAGTTGAAATGACCGCTTTCCAGTAAATGCATGACCCTCTTCAGATCATCGTCCGCGGCAACAATGGCACCGGGGTTGTAATGCCCTCTGGTTGCATCCACTTCCTCTGCTGTCAGGCCAAACAGGAAAAAGTTTTCATCGCCGGCCTCTTCGCGAATTTCGATGTTGGCACCATCCAGCGTGCCTATGGTCAATGCCCCATTCATCATGAATTTCATGTTGCCGGTTCCCGATGCTTCTTTGCCTGCCGTGGAAATTTGCTCAGACAAATCCGTTCCGGCACAAATCACTTCCATCGCGGAAACACGGTAATTCGGCAGGAAAGCCAATTTCAGCAAACCAGCCGTGGCGGGATCATTGTTAATCACCAGGCCAACTGCGTTAACCAGTTTAATAATGCGCTTGGCCATCATGTATCCGGGTGCGGCCTTGCCCCCGATGAGCACGCAGCGCGGCGTCCAGTTCGCCGTGTCGCCCCGCTTGATACGGTCATACAGGTGTATCACATGCAACACATTCAGCAATTGCCGCTTGTACTCGTGAATACGTTTAACCTGCACATCGAACAAAGCATTCGTGTCGAAAACAACGCCGCAATCGCGCTGTACCATTTCTGCCAGTCGCGCCTTGTTGGCTTGCTTTATTGCCCGCCACTCCGTACGGAATGAAGCATTGTCGGAATAAGGGGCGAGTTCTTTCAGCAAGGACATGTCGGTGATCCAATCCTTGCTGGAAGTATGTTTGACCAGATCGGAAATCCAGCCCTTGGACAGCGTGCGCGTAATCAAATCGCTCAGCGCGGGATTACTCGACACCATCCAGCGGCGCGAAGTCACCCCGTTGGTTTTGTTGTTGAATTTTTCGGGCCACAGTTCGTAAAAATCACGGAACAAGTGCTGCTGCAACAAGCGGGAATGCAGTTCCGCCACACCATTTACCGACGCACTCGCCACCACCGCCATGTAGGCCATGCGTATATGCCGGTCGTGGCCTTCTTCAATAATCGACATGCGCCGCTGGCGCTCGACATCCCCCGGCCAGCGCAGTGCCACCACAGCCATGAAGCGCGCGTTAATCTCGTGAATAATCTCGGACAACCTCGGCAGCAAGCGCCCGAACATGTGAACCGACCAGCGTTCCAGTGCTTCCGGCAGCAAAGTGTGGTTGGTATAAGCGACCGTACGGGAGGTAATGCTCCAGGCCTCATCCCAACCCAACCCGTGTTCATCCATCAGCAAGCGCATCAACTCGGGAACCGCACAAGTCGGGTGCGTGTCATTCAACTGGAAAAAATTCTTGTCGGCAAATTCGCTAAAATCATTACCGTGCTTGTTCACCCACGAACGCAGCACATCCTGCAGGCTGGCCGAAGCAAGAAAATATTGCTGGCGCAGACGCAACTCTTTGCCGTTCTCGCTGGCATCATTGGGATATAACACCATGGTAATGTGCTCGGCGGCATTCTTGGCGGCAACCGCATCGGCATAGCTGCCGGCGTTGAATTCATTCAGGTCAAACTCCTCTGTGGCGGCAGCCTTCCATAAGCGCAGAGTGTTAACCGTTCCATTGCGGTATCCCGGAACCGGCACATCGAAGGGAACGGCCATCACATCATTGGTGTATTTCCAATACACCCGCATGGCGCCGTCCGCATCCCTGACATGTTCGGTTTGACCGCAAAATTTGACCCGTACGCTAAATTCAGGACGTTCGATTTCCCACGGATTGCCGTTGGACAACCAATGATCCGGTTCTTCCAGCTGATAGCCATTTTCAATTTTCTGGCGAAACATTCCGTATTCGTAACGCAGCCCGTATCCTTTTACAGGGAGCTGCAAAGTCGCACAACTGTCGAGAAAACAAGCTGCCAGACGCCCCAGACCGCCATTGCCCAGTCCGGCGTCATGTTCCTGGTCAACTATTTCCTCCATTGCCAAACCCAGTTTGCTCAGCGCATCGGAGGTGGAGGACTCCACCTCGAGATTCAGCATGGCATTGCCCAGCGCACGCCCCATCAGAAATTCAAGCGACAAATAGTAAGTACGCTTGCAGTCCTGCTCGTTGTAGGCGTGTTGGGTCTTCTTCCAGCGTTCCACCAGTCTGTCCCGGAGCGAAAGTGAAAGTGACGTATAGACATAGTAGGCAGACTGGCTCAGCTTGTCGCGACCCAATGTATGGCCGAAATAGTGGCGAAAGTCTTCAACAATGCTTTCCGCATCCATGCCCAATGCGGGCAAATCGGTAATTGAGGGGGACGGTTTACTGATAACAAAAGGTTTGGTATTGATGATGTTTCTCCAGAGTGGCTTTTAAGACAGATGTGTGACCCGCCACTATAACAAAAAATGATCACAAAATCGTGCGGGCCGTTGACTTGACTTTATTGATTTTTTTCTTATCGCCTCGCCTGCGCTGCTGCCCCGCCCCGCTATTTCAACAATTTCCAACTATTCGAATAGCAAGCCGCATTACAATGCATATTGTCGACAATTTATAATAATTTATACACATATTTCAAAATATGTGTTATGTTTATATTTATATTGTCGACAATACAAACATAACTGACTATGTTATCCGTATCCCCAAAACAAGGTACGCTTGCCGATATTGCCTCGCACCGTCTGGCTCAGAGCATTGTGACGGGTGAACTTGCACAAGGGCAAAAGTTGAATGAGGCCGAACTGGCCGAACGATTCGGGATGGGACGCGGCCCCTTGCGCGAAGCTTTGCGCCATCTGGAAGGAATGCGACTGGTCAAGCGGATACCCAACGCGGGCGCAAGGGTTGTCGTGCTTGACCGCAAGACCATGTCGGATTTGTACGCTGTTCGCGAAGCACTTGAAGGAATGGCCTGCCGCCTTGCGGCAACGCAAATGACCGAGGAGGAAATTTCGCAATTAAGTGCCCTGCTAGACCAGCATGAGAAACAAATCAAGCAAGAGCACGGAAAAATTTATGTTCAAGACGAGGGCAACCTCGATTTCCATTATCAAATTCTTCGTGGCAGTCGAAACGCCATGTTGATGGATATGCTCGGCAGCGAACAGTACCAGCTGCTGCGTATGTGCCGTTATCGCACCAGCCGCAACGAGAATCGCACTCATCCCGCCTTGCAGCAACACCGCCAGATCGTTGAGGCATTGGCACAACGCGACGGTGAACTGGCTGAGATGTTGATGCGCCGCCACATTCAGGGTGCCTGGCGCAGCATCAGTGAAACGCTAGACCAACAGGAGGCTGCATGAATCAAACCCACAGTACCCCCGGGCAGAAATTACGCCGCGCAGTTGAAGAGAATCATCCGCTGCAAGTGGTGGGCGCAGTCACCGCCTATTGCGCCACTCTCGCGCAAAAGAGCGGTCACAAGGCTCTGTATCTGTCCGGGGGCGGTGTGGCAGCCTCTTCTCTGGGCATCCCGGATCTGGGCATCACCACCCTGCATGATGTGTGCGAAGACGCCCGGCGCATTACTGCCGTCAGCAACCTGCCGCTGCTGGTCGACATCGACACCGGCTGGGGAGGCGCTTTCAACATCGCCCGTGCCACCCGCGAAGTCGCGCAATCCGGCGCGGCCGGCTTCCACATCGAAGATCAGGTGATGCAAAAACGCTGCGGACACCGCCCCAACAAGGCCATCGTCAGCCAAAGCGAGATGGTGGATCGAGTCAAAGCCGCCGTAGATGCGCGTACCGATGCAAGTTTCGTCATTATGGCGCGCACCGATGCGCTGGCAGTGGAAGGGATGCAATCGGCAATCGATCGCGCACAGGCTTGTGTCGAGGCGGGTGCCGACATGATCTTCCCCGAAGCCATGAATACATTGGAACAGTACACCGAATTCACCCGCGCGATCCGTGTTCCCGTGCTGGCGAACATCACCGAATTTGGAGCAACGCCGCTTTACACCACCGCCCAATTGGCCGGGGTCGGCATCAAGCTGGTGCTGTATCCACTCTCCGCCTTCCGCGCCATGAGCAAAGCAGCACTGAATGTGTATCAACATATCCTGGCCGACGGAACGCAACAGAAGGTCATTCCGGAAATGCAGACACGCACGGAGCTTTACGACTATCTGGGCTATCACGCTTATGAACAACAGTTGGATCGCCTGTTCTCGGAAAAAGGTGCCGAGTGAATCCAAACCGCTCCCGGCTTCCCGATACAAGGTAAAGCTGAGCGGAGTTTGATGAATTGGCAAACCGGGTTAAGAACGTTAACTGAAGGAGAAACACATGGCAGAAGAAAGTACATTACCGAAGCCGAAAAAATCCGTTGCGCTATCCGGCACGGTTGCCGGCAACACAGCAGTCTGCACTGTCGGACGCACCGGCAACGATTTACACTATCGCGGCTATGACATTCTGGATTTTGCAGAACAAGCGGAATTCGAGGAAATCGCCCATCTGCTGATTCACGGCAAACTGCCGACACGCTCTGAATTGATCGCCTACAAATCCAAACTCAAATCACTGCGCGGCCTGCCACAACCTGTCAAGCAGGCTCTGGAGGCAATTCCCGCCAATGCCCACCCGATGGATGTAATGCGAACGGGTTGCTCTGTTTTGGGCACTTGTGAACAAGAGCCGGAAGGTCATAACGAGTCGGTGACACGTGAACTGACCGATCGTTTGCTGGCCAGTTTTGGATCAATGCTCATGTATTGGCATCACTTCAGCACAAGCGGGAAACGTATTGAAGTGGAAACTGATGATGACACAGTCGGGGGGCATATCCTGCATTTATTGCACGGCGAGCCGGCAAAGGCATCCTGGGTTCGTGCCATGCACACTTCTCTGATTCTTTATGCAGAGCATGAGTTCAATGCCTCAACTTTTACCGCGCGCGTGATCGCGGGCACAAATTCCGATTTGTATTCCTGCATCACCGGCGCAATCGGCGCATTGCGCGGCCCCAAGCATGGCGGCGCCAATGAGGAAGCGTTCCGCATCCAGAGCCGGTATGAAGATGCCGATGCAGCCGAGGCCGATATCCGTCATTTTGTGGCAAACAAGGGCATTGTCATCGGATTTGGTCATCCGGTTTACACTATCTCCGACCCGCGCAATGAAGTCATCAAGAGAGTGGCCAGAGGCTTGGCGGAAGAAGAAGGCGAGATGCGTCTTTTCGATATCGCCGCCAGACTTGAAAGCGTGATGTGGGAATTGAAGAAGATGTTCCCGAATCTGGATTGGTTCTCGGCGGTGTCGTACCACATGATGGGCGTACCGACGAATATGTTTACCCCGCTTTTTGTGATTTCACGGGTCACCGGCTGGGGCGCGCATGTCATGGAGCAACGTGCCGACGGCAAGATTATTCGCCCCAGCGCAAATTACATCGGGCCGGAAAATTTAGCCTGGGTCCCAATCGAGAAGCGTTAAAACCAAACCCAATTAGCCGCAGAGAACACAGAGAAAGCCCGTCCCCAACGTCAGAGCGCCGCATTGAATATCTGGCTTTACCCTCTCTGTGCTCTCGGTGGCAAATAGTTTTTGAAGGATATTATGAATACCCAATACCGTAAGCTATTAACCGGAACCAAGCTGGACTACTTCGACACCCAAGCGGCAGTCGAAGCCATCCAGCCCGGCGCTTATGCCAAATTACCCTACACTTCCAAAGTGCTGGCAGAACAACTGGTGCGCCGCTGCGAACCGGAAGCATTGACCGATGCTCTGAAGCAGTTGATCGAACGCAAGCGTGACTTGGATTTTCCGTGGTATCCCGCCCGTGTGGTTTGCCACGACATCCTCGGCCAGACCGCTTTGGTCGACCTCGCCGGCCTGCGCGATGCGATCGCCGACCAGGGCGGCGACCCTTCCTTGGTCAACCCGGTTGTGCCGACCCAGCTGATCGTTGACCATTCTCTGGCCGTGGAAGCGGCCGGTTTCGACCCGGATGCCTTCCGCAAGAACCGTGAGATCGAAGATCGTCGCAACGAAGACCGCTTCCACTTCATCGAGTGGACCAAGACTGCGTTCAAGAACGTTGATGTGATCCCTGCCGGTAACGGCATCATGCACCAGATCAATCTGGAAAAAATGTCCCCGGTGATCCAGGCGCGTGAAGGTGTCGCCTTCCCCGATACCTGCGTGGGAACGGACTCCCACACCCCGCACGTTGATGCGCTCGGCGTGATCGCCATCGGTGTCGGCGGGCTGGAAGCTGAAACCGTCATGCTGGGCCTCCCTTCCATGATGCGCCTGCCGGACATCGTCGGCGTCAAACTGGTTGGCAAACGTCAGCCCGGCATCACGGCCACCGACATCGTGCTGGCGCTGACCGAGTTCCTGCGTAAGGAAAAGGTGGTCGGTGCGTGGGTCGAATTTTTCGGCGCAGGCGCGGACAGCCTCTCCATCGGTGACCGCGCGACCATCTCCAACATGTGCCCGGAATACGGCGCGACGGCGGCGATGTTCTACATCGACGCGCAGACCATCACCTACCTGAAGCTGACCGGCCGCGAGCCCGAGCAGGTTGCCCTCGTGGAAAATTACGCCAAGACCACCGGTCTGTGGGCGGATCAGATGGTTGCCGCCGAATACGAGCGCGTGATTGAATTCGATCTGTCCAGCGTGGTGCGCAATATGGCCGGCCCATCCAATCCGCACCGTCGCCTGCCAACCTCCGCCCTGCATGAACGCGGCATTGCCGACGAAGCCAAGCTGGCAGCAGGCAAGGCCGAAGAAGCACAGGGGCTGATGCCGGATGGTGCCGTCATCATCGCTGCCATCACTTCCTGCACCAACACCTCCAACCCGCGTAACGTGGTTGCAGCGGCGTTGCTGGCGAAGAAAGCCAATGCACTGGGGCTGCTGCGCAAACCTTGGGTCAAAACTTCTTTTGCGCCTGGCTCCAAAGTGGCCGAGCTGTACCTGAAAGAAGCGGGCCTGCTGACTGAACTGGAGAAACTGGGCTTCGGTATCGTCGGATTCGCCTGCACCACCTGTAACGGCATGTCCGGCGCACTCGACCCCAAGATTCAGCAGGAAATCATCGGCCGCAATCTTTACGCCACCGCTGTACTGTCCGGCAACCGTAACTTCGACGGTCGTATCCACCCGTATGCGAAGCAAGCCTTCCTGGCTTCCCCGCCGCTGGTCGTTGCTTACGCGATTGCGGGGACGGTTCGCCTCGATATCGAGCAGGATGCACTGGGCACTGACCAGTCCGGCAATCCGGTCATGCTGAAAGACATCTGGCCTGCCGACGAAGAGATCGACTCGATCGTTGCTGCCTGTGTGAAGCCGGAACAGTTCAAGCAGATCTACATCCCGATGTTCGATCTGGGCATCATTGAAGCCGCAAAAAGCCCGTTGTACAACTGGCGTCCGATGTCCACCTACATCCGTCGCCCCCCGTATTGGGAAGGCGCACTCGCGGGCGAACGCACTTTGAAAGGAATGCGTCCGCTTGCCGTACTGCCGGACAACATCACCACCGACCACCTGTCGCCTTCGAACGCGATTATGGCCAACTCGGCTGCAGGTGAATATCTGGCGAAAATGGGGCTGCCGGAAGAGGACTTCAACTCCTACGCGACGCACCGTGGCGACCACCTGACCGCGCAACGCGCCACCTTTGCCAACCCTCAACTGATCAACGAAATGGCGGTGGTCGAGGGTAAAGTGAAGCAAGGTTCCCTCGCCCGCGTCGAGCCGGAAGGCAAGGTCATGCGTATGTGGGAAGCCATCGAAACCTATATGGAGCGCAAGCAGAATCTGATCATCGTGGCCGGTGCCGACTACGGCCAGGGCTCTTCGCGTGACTGGGCGGCCAAAGGCGTACGTCTGGCCGGTGTGGAAGCCATCGTTGCAGAAGGTTTCGAGCGTATCCACCGCACCAATCTGGTCGGCATGGGCGTGCTGCCGCTGGAGTTCAAGGCTGGCGATACCCGCAAGACCTACGCCATCGACGGGTCTGAAACCTATGATGTGGAAGGCGACATCGCCCCACGCGCCAATCTGACAGTGATCATACACCGTGCCAATGGCGAAACAGTGCGCATTCCTGTCACCTGCCGTCTGGATACCGCTGCTGAAGTGCGTGTCTACAAGGCGGGCGGTGTACTGCAACGCTTTGCGCAGGATTTCCTCGAAGGAGTAGCATAATGGCCCATGTTCCGCAAATCAGGATCCCCGCCACGTATATGCGTGGCGGAACATCGAAAGGTGTGTTCTTCAATCTGACCGACCTGCCGGAAAGCGCCCGGGTGCCGGGCGCGGCGCGCGACGCTCTGCTGTTGCGCGTGATCGGCAGCCCCGATCCCTACGGCAAACAAACCGACGGAATGGGCGGTGCAACTTCCAGCACCAGCAAGACGGTCATCCTGGCCAGGAGCGAACAGCCGGATCACGATGTCGATTACCTGTTTGGGCAGGTTTCCATCGACAAGCCGTTCGTGGACTGGAGCGGTAACTGCGGCAACCTAACTGCGGCAGTCGGCTCCTTCGCCATTGCCAGCGGTCTGGTCGATGCTGCCCGTATCCCGCAAAACGGACTCTGCGTGGTGCGCGTCTGGCAGAAGAACATTCAGAAAACCATCATCGCCCACGTGCCGATCACCAACGGACAAGTGCAGGAAACCGGCGATTTCGAACTGGATGGTGTCACCTTCCCGGCGGCTGAAGTACAGATCGACTTCATGGACCCGGTGGACGAAGCGGATGCGATGTTCCCGACCGGCAATCTGGTCGACGATCTGGAAGTGCCGGGTGTTGGCACCTTTAAGGCCACCATGATCACCGCAGGCATCCCGACCATCTTCCTGAACGCGGCGGACATCAACTACACCGGTTGCGAATTGCAGGGCGCCATCAACGGCGACCCGAAAGCACTGGAAATGTTCGAAACCATCCGCGCGCACGGTGCCGTAAAAATGGGATTGATCAGTGACGTAGCCGAAGCGACCGGTCGTCAGCACACCCCTAAAGTGGCTTTCGTTGCACCGGCAAAGAGCTACACCTCATCCAGTGGAAAAGTGATCACTGCGGATGAGATCGATCTGAACGTCCGCGCCCTGTCGATGGGCAAGCTGCATCATGCCATGATGGGCACGGCGGCGGTTGCGATCGGCACGGCAGCAGCGATCCCCGGTACGCTGGTGAATCTGGCAGCGGGTGGGGGTGAACGCAATGTAGTGAAGTTCGGACATCCGTCCGGCACATTGAGAGTCGGCGCAGCCGCCAGCGAAAACGGTGGCGACTGGAAAGTTGAAAAAGTCACCATGAGCCGCAGCGCGCGCGTGCTGATGGAAGGCTGGGCACGTATTCCCGGCGACAGTTTTTGATATTCGTTTTAGAAGAAAATCCCCCTGTCAGGGGAGGAACAAGAGGTCGATTCGTTCCAAGTTACGTTCCCTGACAAGCGTCGGGTCGGTGATGGGTTTCGTAATGAGAGGAGTAAAGCATGAGTTACATAGCCGAATACCAACGTTCGATGAATGACCCGGAGGGCTTCTGGCGAGAGAAAGCCAAGGCTTTGGAGTGGTCCAGCTTCCCCCAGAATATCCTGACATGCGATGCAGACGGCATCGGGCATTGGTTCGCTGACGGTGAAATGAACACTGCCCATATGGCGCTGGACTATCACGTAAAAAATGGGCGCGGCGATCAACTTGCTTTGATCTTCGATTCCCCTGTTACCAACTGCAAGCTGAGTTACACCTATGCCGAGCTGACCGACTTGGTAGCCCGCACCGCCGGCATGCTGGCCGATCTGGGCGTCTGCAAAGGCGACCGCGTCATCATCTATATGCCGATGATACCTGAAGCGGTCATCGCCATGCTGTCAGTAGCACGCCTGGGCGCGATTCACTCGGTAGTATTCGGCGGATTTGCCCCGCCCGAGCTGGCGTTACGCATAGACGATGCCACCCCGAAAGTCATTCTTACCGCCTCCTGCGGTATCGAAATCAAACGGGTGGTTGAATATAAACCGCTGGTTGACCGCGCGATTGAACTCGCCAGACACAAACCGCAAAGTTGCGTTGTATATCAGCGTCCGCAAGTTTCCGCCACTATGATAGACGGACGGGATCATGATTGGATTAGTTTGCTTGCCCAAAGCAAAGCTGTGGGCTGTACCCCAGTCAAAGGCAGCGATCCTTTATACATTCTTTACACCTCGGGAACGACCGGCAAACCGAAGGGCGTGGTTAGGGAAAACGGCGGGCACGCCGTGGCACTCAAGTACAGCATGAGGGCTATCTACAACGTCGAACCGGGCGATGTTTTTTGGGCATCATCCGATGTGGGCTGGGTGGTCGGGCATTCTTATATAGTTTACGGCCCGCTGTTGCACGGTTGTACCACCGTGGTATATGAAGGCAAGCCCATCATGACACCCGATGCGGGAGCGCTATGGCGCGTTTGCGCGGAATATGGAGTAAAGGCATTGTTCACCGCTCCCACCGCGTTCCGTGCCGTGAAAAAAGAAGACCCGAATGCATTGCTGATGAAGCAATACGACTTGAGCAAACTGGACACCATTTTTTCCGCCGGCGAACGGCTGGACGCACCGACAGAAGCCTGGCTCACTGACAACAGCGGCAAGCCGGTTGTCGATCACTGGTGGCAAACCGAAACCGGCTGGGCTATTACCGCCAATCTGAGGGGAGTTGAACCGATGCGCATCAAACCCGGCTCTTCCACCATGCCGACCCCTGGCTTTAACGTGCAAATCCTGAACGAGAACGGACAGCAGGTTCCTCACGGCACACAGGGTTACATAGCACTCGAGCTGCCGCTCCCCCCCTCCTGCCTGAACCGTATCTGGGGAGACGACAACAAATTTCGCGACAGTTACTTAAGCTTATTTCCCGGCTACTACGCCAGCGGGGACGGCGGGTATATCGACACTGATGGTTATGTATTCGTGATGGGGCGCGTGGATGATGTAATTAACGTTGCCGGGCACCGCTTATCCACCGGAGAAATTGAAGAAACCATCGCAACGCATCCTGCCGTTGCGGAATGCGCGGTTATCGCATGCGACGACGAACTCAAGGGGCAAGTCCCGATCGGATTGGTCGTGCTCAAATCCGGCGTCAGCATCGGCGAAGAAGAGTTACAGCAACAACTGATCAATTACGTCCGGGAAACGATCGGTGCCATCACCTGTTACAAAAAAACAGTCGTTCTTGCCAGACTGCCCAAAACCCGTTCTGGAAAAACACTGCGTAATACCCTGCGCAGAATCGTTAATGGCCAAGAGTATGTCGTTCCCTCCACCATCGACGATCCGGGCGTCATTCAGGAAATCATTGACGCCCTGCGCAGCAAGCAAATTTTGCGCTAAGATAAATATTTCGAACACGAAATGAACTATTCCTACTCAAAAAGATTGCATGGAGTATCCTGTTCTACAACCGGGCGGAATTGAAGATACCCTGCCCGTCCGTAATGGAAGCCTGACAAAGGGAGTAATTATGGACTCTGAAGTTAACCCGCATGCCGCGTATCTGGATCGAATACTTGATCGGTACGGATGCGCCGCTACCAATTTGCTGCAAATTCTGCGCGAGGCGCAGGAACAGAACGGCTATATTCACCCCGATGCGATTGATTATCTCATCGTAAAATTGCGAATTCCACGGGCAAGAATCGAAGGGGTGGCATCGTTTTACTCCTTTCTGCATCTGAAACCGCATGGGGAATTCCGTGTTCTGTTTTCCGACAATATCACCGACCGTATGCTGGGCAGCATCGAATTGATGCACAAGATGTGCCGGCAGCTATGGGTTGAACCCGGCAAGATGTCGGAAGACGGACTGGTGAGCATCGGCACCACCTCCTGTACCGGAATGTGCGATCAGGGCCCCGCCATGCTGGTAAATGGCCGTACCATTACCCGTCTCACCCATCAGCGCGTACAGGAAATCGGACAACTAATACGCAACCGCACTCCGCTCGCCGATTGGCCTGCCGACTTTTTCCGCGTGCATGACAACATCCGTCGCAAAGGTCTGTTGCTGGACAACAAACTTGCGCCCGGCGATGCATTGTGTGCCGCACTCGTGCTGGGTACGCAGAATATAGCCGAGACAATCAAGACATCCGGCCTGCGCGGACGCGGCGGCGCGGGTTTTCCCACCGGGCTGAAATGGGAAGCCTGCCGCAACGCAGCGGACACAAACCGCCATGTGGTATGCAACGCCGACGAGGGCGAACCGGGCACTTTCAAGGATCGAGTGCTGCTCACCTCCCATGCCGATCTGGTGTTTGAGGGCATGACGCTGTGTGCGCTGGCCGTCGGCGCGCAACAAGGCTTCCTCTATCTGCGCGGCGAATACCGTTACCTGCTGGAACCCTTGCAGGCTGTGTTGCAGCGCCGCCGCGAAGCGAAATTGCTGGGCAAAAATATTCTCGGCCATGCCGGTTTCGATTTCGATATTGCCATTCATCTGGGAGCTGGCGCTTATATCTGCGGCGAGGAATCGGCGCTGATCGAGTCGCTGGAAGGCGAACGCGGCGTGCCGCGCAACCGTCCGCCATTCCCGGTAACCCACGGCTATCTGCAGCAGCCGACCGCGCTGGATAACGTGGAGACCTTCTGCCAGGCTGCGCTGGCGATACACATGGGAGCGGAAAGCTATCGCGCCATCGGCACGGCAAAATCCACCGGCAGCAAATTGATTTCCGTGTCCGGCGACTGCCCGCGTCCCGGCATCTACGAATACCCGTTCGGCGTGACGGTACGCGAGGTGCTGCAAGACTGCGGCGCAGTGAACACGCGCGCGGTGCAAATCAGCGGCCCCTCCGGAATTTGTGTCTCAGTGCATGAATTTAATCGCAAGCTGGGTTTCGAGGATTTGCCTACCGCCGGTGCTTTCATGGTGTTCGACGACAGCCGCGACATGTTCGAGGTGGCGCGCAATTTTGTACACTTTTTCGCCCACGAGAGTTGCGGCTTCTGCACACCTTGCCGCGTCGGCACTTCAATGCTCAAACAGACCATGGACAAGATCGCCGAAGGGCACGGTACGAAACATGACCTGAGTGAAGTCGAAAATCTCGACCATGTATTGCAGACCGGTTCCCACTGCGGATTGGGACGCACCGCATGCAATCCCATATTGCATACCCTCAAACACTTCCGTCCCGCATACGAGACCCGGTTGAAGTCGCTTGATTTCGAACCGGCTTTCGATCTGGATGGTGCACTGGCGCGTGCGCGCCAGATGACGGGGCGCGATGACGCCGGGGCACATATCGAGGCAGAGAAATCATGAACGACACTCCAACCTTCCAACTCGACGGAGCATCCGTCCCCTTCGAACCCGGACAGACGGTGATGCAGGCAGCCTTGTCCGCCGGGCACTACATCCCGCATCTGTGCTACCACCCTGAATTCAAGCCGCACGGAAGTTGCAAACTGTGTACGGTAAAGGTTGGCGGGCGCACCGCGGCTTCCTGCACCATGCCTGCAGAGACCGGGCTGGAAGTGGAAAGCGACATCGACGAAATCAATGCCCTGCGCCGAACGCTGGTGCAGATGCTGTTTGCCGAAGGCAATCACTTCTGCCCCTCGTGCGAGAAGAGCGGCAATTGCATGCTGCAGGCACTGGGCTATGACCTGGAGGTGCATACCGCAGGCTTCCGCCATCTCTACCCTGATCGTCCGCTGGATGCGTCGCATCCCGATATCCTGCTCGACTTCAACCGCTGCATTCTGTGTGAACTGTGTGTGCGCGCCTCCTCCGAAGTGGACGGCAAGAACGTGTTCGCGCTGGCCGGGCGCGGCATCACCAAGCACCTTATCGTCAACGCAAAATCCGGTTTGCTTGCTGATACCGATATCGAACTCGCCGACAAGGCGATGCAGGTCTGTCCGGTGGGCGTGATCCTGAAAAAACGTGTCGGCTTCAGCGTACCCATCGGTGAGCGGCGCTATGACAAACGCCCGATCAGCGAACAGGCACTGGATGATGCGCCACGTGCACCTGCGGGAGCCCGGCATGAGTGAAAAGAAAAAACTGCGCATCGCGACAACTTCGCTCGCGGGCTGCTTCGGCTGCCACATGTCCATCCTCGACATCGACGAACGTATACTTACCCTGCTCGAACTGGTCGAATTCGACCGCTCGCCGCTCACCGACATCAAGCATTGCGGGCCATGCGACATCGGCATCATCGAAGGCGGCATCTGCAACGGCGAGAACGTGCATGTGCTGCACGAGTTCCGCAAAAATTGCAAAATCCTGATTGCCCTCGGCTCCTGCGCCATCACCGGCGGCCTGCCCGCACAGCGCAATCACCTCGACTTGGGCGACTGCCTGACCGAGGTGTATCTGACGGAACCGGGACTGGCGCACGGCCATATCCCGAACGACCCGGAGTTGCCGCTGCCGCTGGACAAGGTGCATCCGCTGCACGAGGTGGTAAAGATCGACTACTTCATCCCCGGCTGCCCGCCCTCGGCCGATGCTATCTGGAAATTTCTCACCGACCTGATCGCGGGCAAGACGCCGGAACTTGGACATGGATTGATTAAATATGACTAAAACTATCGACAATCTGGAAACTGCCGCCCACCCGGAAAATCTGCGCCGCGTGGCGATCGACCCGGTATCGCGGGTCGAGGGGCATGGCAAAGTAACGCTGCTGCTGGACGAGAACGACCACATTCATCAGGTGCGTCTGCACATCGTCGAGTTTCGCGGCTTCGAAAAATTCATCCAGGGGCGCCCCTACTGGGAAGCGCCGGTGATGGTGCAACGGCTGTGCGGCATCTGCCCGGTGAGCCACCACCTCGCCGCCTCCAAGGCGCTGGACATGATCGTGGGTGCTACGCTCACGCCGACAGCGGAGAAGGTGCGGCGGCTGATGCACTACGGGCAAATGCTGCAATCGCACGCGCTGCATTTCTATCACCTGTGTTCACCCGATCTGCTGTTCGGCTTCGACTCCGATGTGGCGAAACGCAACATCGTCGGCATAGTCGCCGCCTATCCCGAGATCGCCAAACAAGGCGTGTTGCTGCGCAAATACGGTCAGGAAGTGATCCGTATCACGGCGGGCAAGCGCGTGCATGGCACCGGCTCGATTCCCGGCGGAGTCAACAAGAACGTCAGTATCGAGGAGCGCGATTACCTGCTGAAAGACATCGAGCAGATCGTCGCCTGGAGCCGTGAATCCGTCGGCATTGCACGCAAGCTGTTCGAGCAGAATCTTGATCTCTATAACAACTTCGGACGTTTCAAGGCGCATACGCTCAATCTGGTGCGCGAAGACGGCGCGATGGATCTGTACCACGGCGGTTTGCGCGCGCGCGACATGGACGGCAACACGCTGTTCGACCACTATGACTACAGCCACTACTGGGATGTAATCTTCGAAGACGTGAAACCGTGGTCATACATGAAGTTCCCGTTCCTGCGCAGCCTCGGACCGGAAGAAGGCTGGTACCGCGTGGGGCCGCTGTCGCGTGTGACCCAATGCGATTTCATCCCGACCCCGTTGGCCGAACAGGCACGCAAGGAATTCATGGCTTTTAACGGCGGCTCGGCGGCAGGTGCGACACTGGGTTTTCACTGGGCGCGCATGATAGAGATGCTGCATTCCGCCGAGCAGATACGCGAATTGCTGCTCGATCCCGACTTGCAAGGCACCGATCTGGTCACCAAGGGAAAGCGGCAGGAACGCGGCGTGGGCGTGATCGAAGCCCCGCGCGGCACGCTGATTCACCACTACAAGGTGGACGAACACGACCAGATTATCCGCTGCAACCTGATCGTCTCCACCACCCACAACAACCAGGCGATGAACGAAGGTATCCGTCAGGTGGCGCGGCAATACCTCGACGGGCGCAAGCTCACCGAAGGCTTGCTCAACCACATCGAAGTAGCGATCCGCGCCTTCGATCCCTGTCTGTCCTGCGCCACCCACGCGCTCGGCAAGATGCCGCTGGAAGTGGAATTACTGGATGCCGTGGGCGGCATGCTCTCCACCCTTTCCCGCTCGTCGGACGGCGTGTTCAGCAATTGATGGCGGCGAGTTGATGGTTCCAAGATAATGGTTCCACCCGTCCTCATTTTCGCCATCGGCAATGAATCGCGAGGCGACGATGCCATCGCCCCCCTTCTGTTACGCAGGCTTGCCAGCTGGCTGGAAACGGAAAATATTGCCGGACAGTTTGAACTTTTAGAGGACTTCCAACTGCAAATCGAACATGCCGCCGACATCGCCGGACGCGAGTTAATATTGTTCATTGATGCAGGCATGGACACGCTCGATCCGTATTCTTTTTATCGTGCCCAATACAACGATAGTCGCACCTTATTCAGTCATGCCATTACTCCCGAAGCAGTTCTGTCTACTTTCCGGCAAGTTTTCCAAAAGACTCCTCCGCCTGCATTCGTTTTATGCGTGCGGGGAGAGCAATTTGAACTCGGTGCACCACTTTCCCCCCAAGCAGAAAAACGCATGGTATTGGCATGGGAACTCCTGCATGCGCTCACCCGGAATGCCGAAGCGTCAGACTGGGAAAATCGTACTACGCCCGTTTAGAGCGCAGGCTATGCGTAAAAAAGGCCTGACAAAAGTCAGGCCTGAGTCTTTAATTTCTGGAATCAAACATTAATTGGCGGGTTTGCTGAGAAAAACAATCATTAACCCGAGAATGACAAATGGTGACATAACAAAGATCAGCGGTATTGAGATCATGGTAGCTCCTCCAAAAAATTAAGGGGACTTCCTTACGCCACAGCAACTATTCCTGCCAGATAGCAAACAATAAGTCTGAAGTGACCGAGAGGAGGCTAACCAAGTGGTGAACGATAGTGTCACCTCCTGATACGAAGTGCAAGCTTAATCGGCAACCGCCGGGATCGGGCAGCGACATTGGTGTTCTGCCCGGGGTTCGATGGAAGCTAACCGACCACGGACTGGGGGGAAAAAATAATCAAGGTTATTGCGCCTTGCGCTTCGGCATCGTTTGCTTGCTTCAGGACTGCGAGTCTGGCATTACGGCCAGAGTGCTTTGTAGAAGAGCGTTTCTAGAACTGATGTCCAAGTAATATTTCCCCCAATAATTTAATCAATGGCATATCTATGCGTGTCCTGACAGTACCAGCCGGCACAAATTTCCGGGCAATACATGACGTGAGCGGGGCATCTTCATCGGATAATTAAAATACCGGGAACTTTTTCAACGCATGCCTGACTAATCCGGACTGGTAGCCCGAAACGGGCTGCCAGCTGCTTTTAGATGAGCAGGATTTTGACTCTCCATGGTAACTACTTTATCCCACCAGGCTTAGGTTTGGTGGGAATTTTTTTGGGGGAAAATAATTAACATTCTGGTAATTCGAGGATGAATCCAACCGGACTATGGCAGCACCAATCATCCCCCCGGCAGAAAAATTGTTCGCATCCCCCCGAGGGTAGGCTGCATAAAATAATAAAAGTATAATCCGTGCCGGCATGAAACCGATCATTGCCGTGTCCAAGACCAACCAACGGAGAGTAAATCATTATGCGTAATCTGATCGTTGCAGCTGTTGCTTCAATGTTCATTGTTAACTTTAGCTTTGCCGCCGATTCCGGCTGTGAGGCGAAAGCCGTCAGCAAAACTGGCAAACCCCTAGCGGGGGCAGCCAAGGCTGCATCCATCAAGAAATGCGAGAAGGATGCAGCGGCAGCCTCTGCGGCTACCGCTCCCTCTTGCGCCGACAAGGCTGTAAGCAAGGACGGCAAGCCTTTGGCGGGAGCGGCCAAAGCCGCATCTATCAAAAAATGCGAAAAGGAGGCAAAAAAATAAGCCGAATCAATCCCGGCAGTTGAGTCCGGCGGGCATGTCCCGCCGGATTTATTTCTAAACATATTTTTGATAACCGGTTGAAAAGCATCGGTATAGCGTTCCCACCCGTTTTGTATCTGCCGAGCAAAAAAATCGGGGCAGTTGCCTGCCCCGATAAACTAGGTATGGTACCTAGAGGGAGGAGATACATGCAAAAACGGTGAAACAAAAAGCTGGATCCGGATATTTTTTACTGCTGAAATATCGTTAAGCTCGGGTGCAATTTACGCAACTCCAGACTCAAACTCCATAGCTATTCATCTTATTCATGAACAGGCTATGGGAGGTTGAAAATCAGGTTTAAGCGGTATAAATCGGGGGATAAACGGGCGTGCAATTCAGGGGGCGGAACGCGCTTTGAAATTCCGCCTGTTGCATTGAAGCAAAAAACTCAGATGCCCTTATGTTTTGAGGTTGAGTCGTGCAGCAGGCCCATGAAAGGCCTTGCGTCTAGGGTTTGAACGGTCTTACTTTACCGGCTGCCAGCTTCGCGCGATCTCTTGCCTCGCCGGTATCTTTGCCATTTGCCAGCGCGACCCCCATGCGGCGGCGGATGAAAGATTCGGGTTTGCCGAACAGACGAATTTCCGAAGTAGGTACGCGCAAGGCTTCTTCCACACCGGCAAAGGCAACCCCTTTTTCTTCCAACTGGCCATATATCACGGCGGAAGCGCCGGGTTCGCGCAGTGCGGTATCCACCGGCAGACCGAGGATGGCACGTGCATGCAGTTCGAATTCGTTGAGGCGCTGGCTGCACATGGTCACCATACCGGTGTCGTGCGGGCGCGGGCTGACTTCGCTGAACCATACCTCATCGCCCTGCACAAATAGTTCCACGCCGAAAATCCCCAGTCCGCCGAGATCGTCCGTAACCTTTCTGGCAATGTCGCGTGCGCGCTGCAAAGCAAGTTCCGGCATGGCTTGCGGTTGCCAGCTTTCCACGTAGTCGCCGTGTACTTGAACATGGCCGATGGGTGCGCAAAAATGAGTTTCGATTTCGCCGTTCTGGCCGACGGCACGCACGGTCAATTGCGTAATTTCGTAATCAAATTTGATAAAACCTTCCACGATCACCCTGCCCTGATTAACGCGCGACCCCGAAGCGGCATAGTTCCACGCTGCCTCGACTTCGCCCGCATTGTCCACTTTTGACTGGCCTTTTCCGGAAGAAGACATCACCGGTTTAATCACACAGGGATAACCGACGACCGCTATTGCAGCACGTAATTCATCCAGGCTATCGGCAAATTTATACGGGGACGTGGGCAAGCCCAGCGTTTCTGCCGCCAAACGGCGGATGCCCTCACGATTCATGGTGAGCTGCGCGGCACGGGCGGTGGGAATGACCCGCGCCAACCCCTCACGCTCAATTTCCAGCAGCATACCCGTGGCGATGGCTTCGATCTCCGGCACGATGAGGTGCGGACGCTCAAGTTCGATCAACGCGCGCAGTGCCGCACCATCCGCCATGTTGATGACATGAGCGCGATGTGCCACTTGTTGCCCGGGTGCATCGGGATAGCGATCCACTGCGATGGTTTCCGCGCCGAGACGCTGCAACGCTATGATTACCTCTTTGCCGAGTTCGCCGCTGCCCAGCAGCATGACTTTGGTCGAAGAAGCACTAAGTGGAGTACCAATAGAGAAATTATTTTTCATTTTTTGATGTCGTCTGGGAGTATTAATATTTCGGGTTCAGTGTGTATTTTGCCAGAAAGTAGGCTGGCCGACACTATAAGGATAGCACCCAGCATTTCCCCGCCCCCCATCTCCTCCCCTGCAAGAAAATAGGAAGACACTGCGGCAAAGACCAGTTCCGACAAAAATAAAACAATGGCCTGATTCGCAGGAAGATAAGTCAGGCCGTATTGCACCACAATGCTGGTAGCACATAGAACCAAGCCAATGAGCACCAGCATCCCCCATGCACTTAGGGTAATAAGCTGCAATTGTTGAGCAAGATTGCCGTGATAAATCAGGGCAATCCCGGTAAGCAGCACTGTACCGAACCAGACACTTGCGGATTTGAAATTTACGCTCAAATGTTGCGTGCGGCGTACCAGAACATTAAGCATGGCAAAGCCCATCCCCGCCGACAAACCTATCCATTCGGCACGGTTTTGCGGTAACGGCCATCCATGCCGCGGATTCCAGAGCATAATAACGGCTCCGAGCAGGGATAAAGCGATAATGGCCATTCCGTAGCGATTTAATTTCTCTGCCAGAATCCAGCGCGAAAACATGATCGTCCATAAAGGGGCCAGGTAAAACAGCAGCATAACGCGCATGACCTCGCCGTCCAGAATGGCCAATACATATCCAAAATTGGTCCAGCCGGAACAGACCATCAGGGCTACCCCCCACCAGCCTGCAGGACGCAACTCACGCCATACCGGCCCCATAGCCAGCAAGCCGAATAGCATCGCAATAGCATAGGTCAGCAGCGTTGCAAGCTCACCGGAAACCCCGGCCCCTTGAAGCAGTCTGTAGGGATACCACATCAGCCCCCAGACCATCGCACCTGAAAGCAATGAACATATTGATATTAAATGATTATATTTACTTTTCAAGATTCACACTGCCGGTTGAAATTCTTTAAGTTAAACCCGAAAATTCATTCAATATTCAATATCACTGAATGGGCAACTGCAATAACCGCTCTGACAGTTTAGCTTAAAGCCCGCACGCAAAGACACAGAACAAGCCGCCATCAATAAACTACAAATAACCCGATAATATATGCAACTAACTTAATAGTATTTAGAAATTATATGCAGTTGCGGTAAAATATAAGCTATTCAATGGAATCATATGGACTGGCTTTACACAACTTCAGGTTTTTTTGTTGGTTTTATTGTTGGGGTTACCGGTGTCGGGGGAGGCTCGTTAATGACGCCGCTGCTGGTTCTGGTTTTCGGCGTTGCTCCGGCTACTGCGGTCGGTACCGATTTGCTGTATGCCTCACTTACCAAGATGGGCGGCAGCTGGGCGCACAGCAGACGCGGCACGGTCGACTGGAAAGTGGTCAGGCTACTTGCGACAGGAAGCTTGCCTGCTGCCTTGCTGAGTATGGCGCTACTGCACTATCTGGCACTGGATGAAAAGCATTTGAAAACGCTGATTACCGGCGTCCTGAGCGTGGCACTGATACTCACCGCCTTGGCCTTGCTGTTCAAACCCTACTTGCAGAAACTCGGGCGCAGCCCGGATGGAGCCGTGTATGAATTGCATGCACACCATTTAACCGGGGCAACAATCCTCACCGGTGCGGTACTGGGCACACTGGTTACCCTTTCCTCGGTTGGTGCGGGTGCGCTGGGGGTCGTGGTGCTGCTATTTCTGTATCCGCGCCTGTCCATGGCCAAGATAGTCGGCACCGATATCGCCCATGCTGTGCCGTTAACGCTGATTGCGGGCTTGGGACATGCCGCGCTGGGAACGGTAAATTTCGGGATGCTGGGCAGTTTGTTGGTGGGATCGTTGCCGGGCATCTGGCTGGGAAGTCACTTGGGCGTTAAAATTCCGGATCGGATATTACGCCCGGTTCTGGCAACGATGCTTATTCTGATAGGCTGCAGATTATTGTTTTACAAGTAAGGAAGAAAATGAGTGCGAACAAACCCAATAAACCCAAACAAGTCAGCTGGTTCAACGGTTGCGGCGGACGCATTGGTGTGGTGGTGGGACAAACCGGTGAACATGCTTATATTGGCGCGGCTTTGCTGCACAGCGAAGATGCGGATGTAAAACATATTCTGATGTATGGCGCGAAATTTCCGCTAGCCGCGGCATTGCTACTTCCCGTATCCAAGAGTTATCCTGCCGAAGAACAGGCTGGGAGAATATAAATGTATCGTTACGATACTTTTGATCATCGGATTACTGCCGAGCGTATCGCGCAGTTTCGCAACCAGGTGCGACGGCGCCTGTCGGGTGAATTAACCGAAGACGAGTTCCGCATTCTGCGTCTGCAGAATGGCTTGTATATGCAGATTCATGCGTACATGCTACGCATTGCGGTTCCCTATGGTCTGGTAAGCGCGGCACAAATGCGCATGTTTGCCCATATTGCGCGCACCTATGATCGCGGCTATGGACATTTCACGACGCGCCAGAACATACAATTCAACTGGGTAAAATTGCAGGAGGCACCGGATATTCTGGCAGATTTGGCCAGCGTCGAGATGCACGCAAATCAAACCTCGGGCAATTGCATACGCAACATCACCAGCGATGAATATGCCGGTGTGGCACAGGATGAACTGATTGATCCCCGCCCTTACGCCGAGATTCTGCGGCAGTGGAGCACCTTTCATCCCGAGTTCGGCTATCTTCCGCGCAAATTCAAATTTGCCATCACCGGAGCAACCGAAGACCGGGCTGCGACTGCCGTGCATGATATCGGCTTGTCGGTCCTCAAAAATGCCCAGGGCGAAGTGGGATTCCGGGTACGCGTGGGCGGAGGGTTGGGTCGCACCCCCGTCATCGGTACCGAGATTTGCGATTTCGTGCCCTGGCAGCACATTATTACCTATGTAGAATCGATCGTGCGCGTATATAACGAATACGGCCGCCGCGACAATATTTATAAGGCACGCATCAAGATACTTGTGAAGGCGCTCGGTATCGAAGAATTCAAACGACAGGTGGAAGCCGACTGGCAGTTTACCAAAAACGGCCCGTGCACTATCACGCCGGAGGAATTACAGCGTGTGTCGGCTTATTTTGCCGCGCCTGCGTATGCTCCTTTTTCCGGAGAAAACACCGAGATTGTCGCGCTGCAACGCGATAGCATGGCGTTCGCCAACTGGATGAATCGCAATGTCAAGGCGCACAAAGTACCCGGTTATGCGGCCGTGGTGCTGACGCTCAAGAAAACCGGAATTGCGCCGGGGGACGCGACTGCAGAACAAATGGATGCTGCTGCCGATCTCGCGGAACGCTTCAGCTTTGGCGAGTTGCGCATCACACATATGCAAAATCTGGTGTTGGCGGACGTCAAACAATCCGATCTTATTGCGTTGTGGGAAGCGGCCAAAACTCTCGGTATGGCCACGGCCAATGCGGGATTGCTCACCGACATTATCTGTTGCCCCGGCGGGGACTTTTGCACCCTGGCCAATGCGCGTTCCATCCCGCTGGCCAAGGCGATTGCCGAGCGCTTTGATGATATCGATTTTCAACATGACATCGGCGAGATCGAACTGAACATGTCGGGCTGTATCAATGCCTGCGGCCATCATCATATTGGGCACATCGGCATCCTCGGGGTGGACAAGGAAGGCACGGAATGGAACCAGGTGTCGATAGGCGGCGCACAGGGAAATACGGCGAGTCTGGGAAAGATCATCGGGCGCTCCTTCAGTTTTGCACAGATTCCCGAGGTCATTGCGCGTCTGCTGCAGGTTTATGTGCGTGAGCGCCATGCGGATGAGCGTTTTATCGATACCGTGCGCAGAATCGGCCATGAGCCTTTCAAAGATTTTGTGTATGCGACGCCGGTTGAAGAGGATGCAAAACTGGCCGGAGCCGAATATGCCTTGCTGGAAAAGGGCAAAGGCACACCTTACGACACACCCTACTATTCGCCGAGGTTCTGATGATTATTAAAAACAAGACCATCATCGATGACGAGTGGGAGGTGCTGCGTCTGGCTGAAGGCGAAACGCCGCAATCCGTGGTGGTGCCTTCCGGCAAAGTCATCGTGCCGTTGAAAGTATGGCAGGCACAACGCGAAATATTGCTGCAGCGTTCGGAGCGCGGAGTATGGCTGGCCAGCAACGAGCGTGCCGAAGCATTGCAAAATGATCTGCCAGAATTCAGCGTGATCGCAGTGGATTTCCCCCGCTTTGCCGACGGGCGCGGTTATTCCATCGCCTACCATTTGCGCGCCAGAATGGGCTATCGCGGAGAACTGCGGGCCATCGGAGACGTGTTGCGCGACCAGATGTTCTACATGCAGCGGGTGGGGTTTGACGCATTTGCGCCCCGTGCCGATAAAGACATCCATGCCGCATTAAAGAGCCTGAACGATTTTTCACTCAGTTACCAGGCTTCGGTCGATCAGTCGGCACCGTTATTCCGGCGGGTAACACGGGGTAGTGAACAGTGAGCACTCTGCAACAAAAAATAGAACAAGTTTGCCAGGTCTTGTCCGAAGCGGCCGGCCAATATGCACCGGTAACTTTCGCCAATAGTTTGGGCGCGGAAGATATGGTGCTGACCGATATAATCGCCAAGTATCAGCCCTCGATTGAAATATTCAGCCTGGACACCGGACGCCTGCCGCAGGAAACTTACGATCTGATGCAGGAAGTGCGCAAGCGCTATACCGTGCCGCTGAAAGTTTATTTTCCTACCAGCGTAGCGGTTGAGGAATATGTTGCATTAAACGGCGTGAATGGATTTTACGACAGCGTAGAGAATCGCAAAGAATGTTGTCGCATCCGCAAGGTTGAGCCGCTAAAGCGCGCACTGGAGGGTAAAAAAGCATGGATCACCGGCATGCGCCGCGATCAGGCCGTGACACGCGGCACACTGGAAGTGGCTTCGTTCGATGCAGATCACGGAATGCAAAAGTTTAACCCGTTGCTTGAATGGACCCATGCGGAGGTTTGGGAATATATCAAGCAAAATGATGTTCCTTACAATAAAATGCACGACCGGTTTTATCCCAGCATCGGTTGCGCACCGTGTACGCGTTCTGTCACACCGGGCGAGGATATACGTTCGGGCAGATGGTGGTGGGAAAATCCGGAAAACAAGGAATGCGGCTTGCATTTAAGCAGTTCGACGCTCAAGCGCGGTTAACCCTCCCTGAATGTCAAACTGCACACGGTATATTGGCACGGGCAGCCAGACGCAGGGTGGATAAGCGTGGCACATCCACCAATGTGTGCATGATTGTTAATCTTGCGGATGCGCTATCGCTTATCCACCCTGCGAAGAAAATTTTGATGTTTGAAGAAGCGAAAGAAGAATAGATGACAGCACACACTTTTACCCATCTGGACGCGCTCGAAAGCGAATCCATTCACATCATGCGCGAGGTTGCGGCGGAATGTAAAAATCCGGCCCTGCTGTTCTCCGGCGGCAAAGATTCCATCGTAATGTTGCGCATTGCGGAGAAAGCTTTCCGCCCGGCGAAGTTTCCGTTCCCGCTGGTGCATATCGACACCGAGCACAACTTTCCCGAGGTGATCGCCTGCCGCGATAAGTTGGCGGCCGATTTGGGGGAACGCCTGATCGTGCGTTCGCTGGAAGATTCCATCAAGCGCGGCAGTATTGTTATTAAGGACCCTGATAAGCCGCGCAACCCCTATCAGTCGGTCACGCTGCTGGAAACTATTGCCGAATTCGGTTTTGATGCCTGCATGGGCGGCGCGCGCCGCGACGAGGAAAAAGCACGGGCCAAGGAACGCATTTTTTCTTTCCGCGACGAGTTCGGCCAGTGGGACCCTAAAAATCAGCGTCCGGAATTGTGGGACACCTACAATACGCGCGTCCACAACGGCGAGAATATCCGTGTATTCCCGATCAGCAACTGGACTGAAATGGACATCTGGGAATACATAGGCCGTGAGAAATTACATATCCCGGAAATATATTATGCCCATGAACGCGAAGTGATCCGGCGCGGGAATTCGGTGATTCCGGTTTCGCATCTGGTACAGCCCAGGGCGGGTGAAAAGGTGGAAGTGTTATCGGTCCGTTTCCGCACCGTGGGCGACATGACCTGCACCGCACCGGTGGAATCCACCGCGCGCAACGTGCAGGAAATCATCGAAGAAACGGCCACCACGCGCATCACCGAACGCGGCGCCACACGCATGGATGACCAGACTTCGGATGCCTCGATGGAATTGAGGAAAAAAGAAGGGTATTTCTAATTGCCGTCATTCTCGCGAATGCGGAAATCCCGCCAAAAAAATCCCCGCAACGCGGGACGAAGCCTAAAGCATGTTAAATAAATCCGCTGGATTCCCGCCTGTGCGGGAATGGCGAAGCTGGAAAATTTGAGGTTATATTATGAGCAACACGACACAACTACTCCGCTTCATCACAGCCGGCAGCGTGGATGACGGGAAAAGCACATTAATCGGGCGCTTGCTGCACGACTCGAAATCCATATTCGAGGATCAGCTCTCCGCCATATCCAAAACCAGCGAGAAGCGCGGCATGGCTGCCGTGGATCTCTCGCTGCTCACCGACGGACTGCAAGCCGAGCGCGAACAGGGTATTACCATCGACGTGGCCTATCGTTATTTTGCCACCCCCAAACGCAAATTCATCATTGGCGACACGCCCGGCCATGAACAGTACACACGCAACATGGTGACTGCCGCGAGCACGGCCAATCTGGTGGTTATCCTGATTGATGCGCGCAAAGGCGTGTTGACGCAAACACGCCGCCATACCTTTTTGGCCAGTCTGGTCGGTGTTCCGCATATCGTGCTGGCCGTGAACAAGATGGACATGGTGGATTATTCCGAAGACACGTTTAATGCCATCGTGGCCGAGTACCGCGCTTTTGCCGAACAGTTGGGTATTCATGAAGTGACTTGCATCCCCATGTCTGCGCTGAACGGCGATATGGTAGTCGAGCACGGTGACAATCTGGGTTGGTACAAGGGAGCCCCCCTGCTGGAGTTTCTGGAAAATGTGGTCATAGACTACGACGTGAACACGGCCGATTTCCGTTTTCCCGTGCAATGGGTGTGCCGTCCGCAAACACAGGAGTTTCATGATTTCCGCGGCTATATGGGGCGCGTTGAATCGGGTGAGATTGCCGTCGGCGATGAGATAACCGTGCTACCCTCGGGGCGCACCAGCAAGGTGAAAGAAATCGTCACTTATGACGGCAATCTGCAGCGGGCCTACGCGCCGCAGTCCATCACGATTACCTTGAGCGACGAGGTCGATATTTCCCGTGGCGACATGTTTGTCAAGGCTACGGCTATGCCCCAGGTCGCAAAGGAATTCGAGGCCATGTTGTGCTGGCTGGCCGAAACACCTCTGGGCATGAATCGTAAATACATCATCAAGCACACGACACGCATGGTGAAATGCCTGTTCTCGCGTCTGGAATATCGGGTGGATGTCAACACGCTGGCACATCACGAAACTTCCCAGTTGAATATGAATGACATCGCTCGTGTGGCCATGAAAGTGCAGCAGCCGCTCGCGCTCGATCATTACAAACAGAATCGCTACACCGGCAGCTTTATTGTGATTGATGAGGCAAGCAATAATACGGTTGCGGCGGGGATGATCGTTTGATTATTTGCCTTCCCCGCGCACACCCAATTTGCGCAGCAGGCTTTCCATCAAGCACCACCGTGTAAAGCCGCTTTGCAGCAGATTGAGTCCAACGAACGCAGTAAAACCCAGCCACCATGAACTTATAAATACCGGGCTGGACGGAATGCCCAATCCCAGTGAAATCAGAATAAAGGATCCGGCGATTACGCGCACCCATTGCCAGGAAGTCATTGCGGTTCTCCCGATTGGTTATTTTTTGTATAGCGGTTGCGATAGGCGGCAAAATACAGGGTGGGGATGACCACCAGTGTCAGAATGGTGGACACCAATATTCCGAATATCAGCGAAATGGCCAGTCCGTTGAAAATAGGATCATCCAGAATAAAGAACGCACCTATCATGGCCGCCAGACCGGTGAGTAAAATCGGCTGGGCGCGGATGATGGCAGAACGCACGATAGCCTGCTTGAACGGCACCCCCTGTTTGACCTGTAGATTGATGAAATCCACCAGCAGGATGGAATTGCGCACAATTATTCCGGCCAGCGCAATCATGCCTATCATGCTGGTGGCGGTGTATTGCGCCCCGAGCAGCGCGTGTCCCGGCATCACGCCGATAACAGTGAGCGGGATGGGTGCCATGATAATAAGCGGCACGAGATAGGAACCGAATTGCGCCACTACCAGCAAATAGATCAGCACCAGTCCAACCGCATACGCCGCCCCCATGTCCCGAAAGGTTTCATACGTGACTTGCCATTCCCCGTCCCATTTGATGGAATAGCCGCGATAGGGGTCATCCGGCTGGCGGATGAAATAGTCGGTTAGCGTCCCGCCCCCCGGGGTCTTGATTGCCAACAACTCGTTGCGCATGCCAAACATGCCGTAGAGCGGGCTGTCCAGTTTCCCCGCCATATCACCCACCACATAATTTACCGGCAGCAAGTCTTTGTGAAAAACGGGTTGTTCTCTTACCGTGTCTGAAATTGTCAGCAACTCACGCATCGGCACCAAACGACCGTCTACCGCATGCACGCCCAGTTGCAATAAAGCGTTGAGATCGCCCTGATGGTCGCCGGGCAGCTGTAGCCAGGCAGACGCCGGATATTTTGTTTGATCATGCAGCCAGGTTACGGCCTCCCCTGAAAGGGCGGCCTGGAGAATGCTTGCAATTTCCTGCTGCGAGATGCCCAGTAGCGCGGCTTTGCGTCGATCAATCAGCAGAATCTTTCTGGGTGCAGAGGCGATGCTGCTGTCATCGACATCCACCACGTTGGGTGTCTGTTCAAATACGCTTCTTATGGCACCGGCAACCTTCCGGCGGCCTTCGGCATTGGGGCCATACACTTCCGCCACAATAGGAGATTGCACGGGGGGGCCGGGCGGGACTTCCACTACTTTTACATTCGCGCCGAAACGCTTCCCTATTGCCTGCAATTGCGGGCGCAGCCGGGTAGCGATGGCATGGCTTTTTTCACTTCGGTGTTGCTTGTCGACTAAATTCACCTGCAGATCGCCAACTTCCCCGCCGGAGCGCAGGTAATACTGGCGCACCAAGCCGTTGAAATTGATGGGAGCCGCTGTTCCGGCATAAGCCTGATAGTTGCTTACTTCGGGAATCGTGGCGAGGTATGCCCCCATTTCATGCATTGCAGCCGCAGTTTTTTCGAGCGGAGTACCTGCCGGCATATCGACCATCACCTGAAATTCTGATTTGTTGTCAAAGGGGAGCATTTTGAGTTGAACCAGCCCGGCAGCAGGCAGCGCCACTGAAAGCAAGATCAGAACTGCGATACTTATTCCCAGCAAACCCCGATTTCGTGTTCCCTTCTGATCGTCCAGAAGAGGGGCGAAAATTCGTTCAAACAAAGGAGCGATTCGCCCCGGCATGGCATGGGAATGCGAGCCAGTAGCAGTACCGGCCTGAGGCTCTTTCATCCAGATTCGGGCGAGCCAGGGCGTCACCATGAAGGCGATTGCCAGCGAAAGGAGCATGCCCATGCTTGCGTTGACCGGGATCGGGCTCATGTAGGGCCCCATCAGTCCGGAAACGAACGCCATGGGCAATAGCGCCGCAATTACCGTAAATGTGGCCAGTATGGTGGGGCTGCCGACCTCATCCACTGCACCCGGAATTATTTCGCACAATGGCTTTTCGGGAAACAGATTTTGGTGGCGATGAATGTTTTCCACGACCACAATGGCATCATCCACCAGGATTCCGATTGAAAAGATCAGTGCAAACAGGGATACCCGGTTGAGTGTAAATCCCCATGCCCATGAGGCGAACAAAGTGACAGTGAGCGTCAACATGACTGCTGTTCCCACAATAGCCGCTTCACGGCGTCCCAGTGCGATGAATACCAAGGCAACGACCGAGGCCGTGGCAAACAGTAACTTTTCAATCAGTTTGGTCGCTTTGTCATTCGCGGTTTCTCCGTAGTTTCGGGTTTCTGCAACTTCAACACCGGCGGGGATGACTGTATTTTTCAGCATCTGAATTCGCTGAATGACTGCGTCTGCCACCTCAATGGCGTTTTCGCCCGGTTTCTTGGTAACGGACAACGTGACAGCAGGATATTCCTGCGCGCCGCTCTGGCTGGATGCGCCATACCAAACGTAATGGCCGGGGAGCAGCGGCCCGTTATGCACTTTTGCAAGCTCCTGCAAGTACACCGGTTTGCCATTGCGCACGCCGACAATTAATTCTGCAACATCGTGTGCATCTTTGAGGTAGTCGCCAACCTCAAGCCCGATTGACTGGTTGGACGAGAGCAATTCACCGATAGGCAAGCCGTGATTGGCAGACTGCAGTGCCGTGCGCAAATCACTCACCGAAATGCCGACATTGCTCATGCGTGCCGGATCAATTTCCACCATGACGGCGCGACCGGGGCCGCCGATGGTTGTCACTTCGCGGGTGCCGCGTACCCGCTTTAAGTCCGATTCGATACTGTGGGCTACCCGCTCAAGATCATAGGCGCCGTAGTCTTTGTTTTTACTGTATAGCGTCAAGGTGACGATGGGAACATCGTCTATCCCTTTGGGTTTTATGATGGGAGGCAAAGCGCCCAAGCCGCGGGGCAACCAATCGGCATGGGAATTAACCACATCGTACAGATGCACCAATGCATCAATGCGGGGAACCCCCACTTTGTACTGCACGGTGATGACCGCCATACCCGGGTGCGAAACAGACAGCACATGTTCGACGCCCTGAATCTGCGACAGCACCTGCTCGGCGGGAACTGCTACCATTTCCTCCACATCTTTCGCCGATGCGCCAGGAAACGGAATCATCACATTGGCCATGGTGACATTTATTTGCGGCTCCTCCTCACGCGGCGTGACCAGCACGGCAAAAAACCCGAGCGAAACCGCTGCCAGTGCAAGCAGCGGCGTAATCTGCGCAGCCTGAAAAAACGCGGCAAGTGTTCCGGCAATCCCCAGTTTTTTATTCATGCCGGCCTCAATGCACTGCAGCTGAAAGAGCCGATTCGGCGTCTTGAACTACGTGCTCGTCCGCGCTGATACCGCTCAAAATTTCGACTTGCCCCCCCGCTATCCGTCCGACGCGAACCTGGCGCAAAAGCGGCTGGTTTTTCCCGTCCAAAACATATACTCCCGTCATTTCTGCCCTGCGTACCAGAGCGGTCATGGGAATGCGGACGGATTGAATTGCCTGTTCATAGGTCGGGAGCCAGACTCGGGCAAACATTCCCGGCACCGCTTCCGAAAGGTTTGCAGGAAGCGCCAAACGAATTTGCGCAGTGTGTGTACCCGCATCAATGGTAGGTAGAATTTTAATGTGGGTAGGACTCAGCCTCTGTATGCCGGACATTCCCGTAATCTCCACTGATACCATGGAAACGGGCAGTTCGTGCCCCACTGCAGATTGGGGGATAGTCGACGTTACGCGCAAAGCGGTCGGGTCGTACATCGTCAGCAAAGGCTGGCCGGGCATGGCCATGCCACCCGGAGATACGGGAATTTCCGCAATGACGCCCGCGTATGGAGCGCGTATCGTGTAATACCCGGCTTGAGTTTCCGCTGCTCCGGCTTGGGCTATTTGCGCATTTGCGTCTGCCCCCGCCGCCTTTAAGCGGGCATCGGCATGATCAAGCGCTGCCTGGCTGATATAGCCCCTGGAAAACAGCTGCCTTTGCCGCTCGAAATCTTTTCGCGCGAGTTCAGCGTTAGCCTGTGCTGAAATTACCCGTTCTTTGCTCGCCGCCGCCGCTTGTGCGGCAGCGTGCGCATCAATCCTGAGCAATAATTGTCCCGCCCTGACATGATCACCGGCCTTGGTTAATATTTCCACTATGGCACCGGAAACTTGAGCCGCGATGACAGTCTGGCGCTCTGCTTCCACCACACCCTCAAAGCTGTTTATTGCAGACGCAGGAGCCGTCTGTGAAACCGGCTTCGACGCAGGCTGAGCCTGAACATCAAGACTGACACTCGCAATCATGAGCGTAATCAAGCTTCCTGCCCCTAGAAAGCATGCAAATTTCATCACACGGCCCATTAAATAAGTAAATTATAATATAATGCTATGCTGCACAATGTCAACAGTTATTCCAAACTCAAACTTACCGGAAGAAAATGCAGAAAAACTATCGGCTTTAAAAGTTTTTCAGAATCGGTTGACCGGGCATACGGGCTGCTTAAAGTGTTGGCCAATCCTGACCGGCTGCTACTTTTATGCCGTTTGTCCGGGGGCGAAAGCTGTGTCCGGGAGCTGGAAGCGTCCCTTTATATTTCACAGCCTGCGTTATCCAGGCAATTGGGAGTGTTGCGCGAGGAAGGTCTGGTTACAACACGCGGAGAGGGGAAATACATTTTTTACAATCTGGCCAGTCAGGAATCCATTGCCGTCACCACAACCCTGCAGGAACAGTTTTGCAAACCTTGCCATAAATAATGCGCGTCATCGTGTTTCTTGCCCAAAGTTAACGACAACGACTGAAACAAGATTTTAAATTACGATGTGCCGGGTTTAAACCAGTCCAGCTTTTCTCTTAGACCTACCACGCCTCCGACAATTATCAAGGTCGGGGCCTGCAGTGTATCCACTTCAGCGTTTCGCGGTAATGTTTCCAGTGTGCCACTAACCACGCGCTGCTTTGGCGTGGTGCCCTGCTGCACGATGGCGATCGGAGTCGTTTCCGGCAGGCCGTGCGCAATGAGTCGGGCACAGAGAATTTTCAATCCCTGAAGCCCCATATAAACCACGATCGTCTGATTGGGGCGCGCCAGAAACGCCCAATCGAGATCCATCGTTCCATCCTTGAGATGCCCGGTGACAAACACGCAGGAGTGCGCATGGTCGCGGTGGGTAAGCGGGATTCCGGCATAGCATGCGACACCCGAAGCTGCGGTTATTCCGGGAACGACCTGGAAACTGATATTATTTTCAGCCAGCTTCCCGATTTCTTCCCCGCCGCGCCCGAAGATGAAAGGATCTCCCCCCTTCAGGCGCAACACACGTTTGCCCTGTTTGGCCAGACGCACTAACAAGTCGTTTATTTCTTCCTGCGGCAGGGTATGAATTCCGCGCCGCTTTCCGACGAAAATCCGTTCCGCATCACGCCGTGTCATATCCAGCACAGGTTGGGAAACAAGATTATCGTAAAGCACCACATCCGCCTTTTGCATCAGACGCAGTGCCCTGAACGTCAACAAATCCGGATCTCCCGGCCCCGCTCCAACCAGATAGACCTCTCCGACCGTTTGAGCGTGCGACTGTTCCAACAGGGCCGCAAGCATGGATTCCGCACCGGCTTCGTCGCCCGAGAATATTTTCTCGGCAATTGCGCCGTCCAGCACCTCTTCCCAAAAAACCCTCCGTTGCGGGGAGGTGGGGATGCGTTGTTTAACGGTATTGCGAAAGCGTTCGGCAAACAGGGCCAGCCGCCCATAAACCTGGGGAATCAATGTTTCCAGCTTTCCTCGCAGCAAACGCGCGAGCACGGGGGAGGCCCCCCCGGTAGAGAAGGCAACCAACAGCGGAGAACGATCAAGGATCGCGGGCATGATGAAGCTGCAAAGTTCGGGGTTGTCCACCACGTTCACCGGAATGTTGCGTTTTTGAGCTTCCCGCGACACCTGGTCATTTACCTCGCCATCGTCGGTTGCGGCAATGACCAGTATCACTCCATCAAGGTGAGAAGAATGGAATCGTTCTACGAGATATTCGTTGCCGGAAGGCAGTTCGAATGACTGCTTGAGTAACGGCGCAACGATTCTGACAACGGCTCCCGCCCGCAGCAAAACGGCAGCCTTGCGGCAGGCAACTTCACCCCCGCCAACAACCAGACATTTTCTTCCTTTAAGATTTAGAAAAACCGGCAGAAAATCCATCAGTCCGTGATCCTCTCAAGATAGCCAATGTCCCGAGTGCTCCATAATCGGGCGGCTTGAGCCGTGGCCTCTGAAATACTTTGCGCACGCCCCAGGGCCCGCAGCGCAATGGCCGCTGTGCCTTGTACACTGGCAGCAGCATATTCGTCCTCAATCTCGCCCCGCCAGAATTTGGCCAGCCTGGACACATCCATGGTTTCATCTTTCAAGTGCTTGTTGCAAAACAGTGGAGGCCATTCTTCATCCAGCAGCGTTCCGTCCAGCAAAAAATTTACATTACACGATGCATCCGGGTTTCTTTCGGCTTCGCCGCCTTCCCCCTTGAATACCGCGAGACTATGGTCTCCCATTAATGCGGCAGCGCGCTGGTGGGTTGCATCGTATCCCGGGTGGAAAATGCCCATCATGGATGTTTGTGCTCCTAGTGGATTAAGCATCCGGATGACGGTATGAATTGGCGAACGCAAGCCCAGCAGAGATTTCAGTCCCAGCATCAAATCAAGATCCCTGTTCAAAGCCTGTAGCGGGATAAATGAAAAATTTGATTTCGCTATCTGCGCAGAGGCTTCTTCCAGGGAGCCGGCAGGTTTCAACTCCAGAGCCTGCATGGCCTGAGGTATGAATATACGATCCTTAATTCCGCTTCCCATGCCATGCATCAGCACCCGAATGCCATAACTGGAAAGCAATAGTGCAGAGAGCAAATACCAGGGTAGTTGGCGACGCTTCCCTGCATAGGAAGCCCAATCAAGGTCAACTGTTGCATGGTTTGCAGGACGAACAATATAACTGCGCACCGCCTGTGCAAAGCCCGCGACTTCTTCGGGTGTTTCTTCCTTCACCCGCATCAGCATGAGGAAAGCCCCCAACTGGACTGGCTCAACCTGTCCTGTCATGATCATGCTCATCGCCAAATTGGCTTCCTGTTGGGTCAGGTCGCGTGCGCCGCGCTGGCCTTTTCCAAGGATCTGAATGAATTTTGCGAATGGATGTTCCATGACACCAAGGATGGGCGGCGAGGTGTGTATTGTTACATGACGTTGCCTTATGGCATACCCTCAACTTCGGGGTGAGCACACCGGCTCCGGACTGTTGCCGCGCTCGGCAGCCAGCTTGCCGATAAAATTTTTTGTTTTATTGCCACTGGTTGCGCCTTTATAATCCCGGTTATTCTTGATGAACCTAATTATGCGTCATTCCTGCGCGCGCAGGAATGACGGAAACGACCATGAACCCAGATCTAGACCGATTGCAACCTTATCCGTTTCAAAAACTCGCGGCATTATTCCGCGGAGTAACCGCCAATCCCGGCCTTCGCCCGATCAGTCTGCACATCGGCGAACCCAAACATGCAACCCCGCAATTTATCAAAGATGCTGTTACCGCCCATCTCGCCGGCTTGGCAAATTATCCCACTACTGCGGGCAGCGATACTTTGCGTGAAAGTATCGCTGCTTGGCTACACCGCCGCTATGGCATTTCCTTGCCTGATGCCAAAACGCAGGTGCTGCCGGTAAACGGAAGCCGCGAGGCACTGTTTGCTTTCGCCCAGACGGTAATCGACCGCACACGCACCGCACCGGTTGTGGTGTGCCCCAATCCCTTCTATCAGATATACGAGGGGGCCGCGCTACTGGCCGGAGCCACGCCGCACTTTATCAACACCCTGCCGGAGGATAATTTTTCGTTGAATTTTGCGCAACTGCCGGACGAGGTATGGCAGCGTACCCAACTCATCTATGTCTGCTCTCCGGGGAACCCGAACGGTCATGTGATGCCGCTGGCAGAATGGAAAAGCCTGTTCGAAATGTCAGACCGCTACGGTTTCGTCATAGCCTCAGACGAGTGCTACTCTGAAATATATTTTGACTCACCCCCGCTCGGGGCACTGCAAGCAGCGCAACTGCTGGGACGCGGCGATTATAAAAATCTGGTAGTATTTTCCAGCTTATCGAAACGTTCAAATATACCGGGCATGCGTTCCGGCTTTGTGGCGGGCGACGCAAATATTTTGGCAAAATTTGCGCTTTATCGCACTTACCACGGCTGCGCCATGAATCCGGCGATTCAGGCTGCCAGTAGCGCTGCCTGGCAGGACGAAACGCATGCCGCCGAAAATCGCCGCTTGTATACGGAAAAATTCTCCCGTGTAATCGAAATATTGAAGCGGGTATTACCCGTCACGCTGCCCGATGCCGGTTTTTACCTGTGGGTGCGAGTGCCGATGAGCGATACCGACTTCGCGCAACACCTCTATCGCGACTATAATGTATCCGTTTTGCCGGGCAGTTTTCTGGCACGCGAAGCGAGCGGCCTGAATCCCGGCGAGAATTTTGTGCGCATTGCGCTCGTGGCCGAGTCGGACGAAACAGTGGAAGCAGCGCACCGCATCGCAGAATATGCAGAAGCATATGGCAATACTCCCTCGCCATTTCCGCGGCAAAGTTAGGGTGCATTACCATACGCCCCTACCAGCAAACAATTTTTATAGACAGGAAATTAAACATGGAACAACTTCAAGCCATCATTGATCCCGCCTTTGAACGCCGTGCCGAAATTACGCCCCGCACTGTGGATGCAAAACTTAAAGAGGCGGTCACCACTGTCATCGGGTACCTGGATCAGGGAAAACTGCGTGTGGCTGAAAAAATTGACGCTCACTGGGTCACTCACCAGTGGATCAAAAAGGCCGTGCTGCTATCGTTCCGTATGGAAGACAATACTTTTGTCAAAGGCGGCTACACCAATTATTACGACAAGGTACAGTCCAAATTTGCCGACTACAACTCGAAAGAGTTTCGCGAAGGCGGTTTTCGCGTGGTGCCGCCCGCAGCGGCACGCAAAGGCTCGTTCATTGCACGGAACGTGGTGCTGATGCCCTCATACGTGAACATCGGTGCCTATGTGGATGAAGGCACCATGGTCGACACCTGGGCCACAGTGGGGTCCTGCGCGCAGATCGGCAAAAACGTACATTTGAGCGGAGGTGTCGGCATTGGCGGTGTACTGGAACCGGTACAGGCAAACCCCACTATCATCGAGGACAATTGTTTCATCGGTGCGCGCTCGGAAATCGTGGAAGGTGTGATTGTAGAGGAAGGCTCGGTGATCTCGATGGGGGTATTCATCGGACAGAGCACAAAGATTTTCGACCGCGAAACCGGGGAGGTGAGCTATGGCCGCGTACCGGCAGGTTCGGTTGTCGTCAGCGGCAATCTGCCTTCCCAAGACGGCAGTTACAGCCTGTATTGCGCGGTAATCGTAAAGAAGGTGGATGAAAAAACACGCGGCAAAGTCGGGATAAATGAGTTGCTAAGAGGTATTTGATTCCGCAGGGGCGCAAAGCCTTACGCCACCGCCGTTTCTACCGTGGCGTGGGGCGTGCCATGCGCCCTTGCAAGGTTACTTTCCAGGAGAACACATGATCATCACGCCACTGCTGCAGCTTGCCGCCGACAAATTGGCTTCCGACCTGTTCCTCTCTGTGGGCGCCCCCATCAATATCAAAATTGACGGCGTTGCCATACCGGTGAATGCGCAAGCACTGGATTCCATAACCATCAAACGGATCGCTTATGAGTTGATGACGCCCGAGCAGATTGCCCACTTCGAAACGCACATGGAAATGAATTTCTCGCATCGTTCCAGCGGGATCGGAAGTTTCCGTATCAACGTGTTTCGCCAGCGCGGAGATATTGCCCTCGTTATCCGTTACGTCAGAAATAACATTCTGAACGTGGAAGAATTGAACCTGCCGGCCGTGTTGAAAAATCTGATTATGGAAAAACGCGGGTTGGTGCTGATGGTTGGCGCTACCGGATCCGGCAAATCCACCACGCTTGCCTCCATGATCGAACACCGCAACACCGCTGCCAGCGGCCACATTTTGACCATCGAAGATCCTATCGAATATTTGTTCACTCACAACAAATCGATCGTCAACCAGCGGGAAATTGGCACCGATACTGTCTCATACGGAAATGCGCTGAGCAGTGCCATGCGGGAAGCCCCGGATGTCTTGATGATAGGCGAAATCCGCGACCGCGACACCCTCAAGCATGCGCTGATTTTTGCCCAGACCGGTCACTTGTGCCTGTCCACGCTGCATGCCAACAACAGCTATCACGCGCTGAACCGGATTGTAAATTTCTTCCCTTATGATGCCCGGCAAGCCATTTTATCCGACTTATCCATGTGCTTAAGGGCAGTCATTTCACAACGTCTGGTGCGCAATATCCAGGGTAAACAAATGCCCGCAGTAGAAATCCTGCTCAACACATCCCTCATTTCCGATCTGATCAAAAATGATGAAATCGATAAAATTCGCGATGCGATCGGACAAAGTGTTTCAGCCGGATCCCAAACATTTGAACAGGCACTTTACAAACTGTACAAGAGCGGCCAGATTACCAAAGAGGAAGCCATGCGCAACGCGGATTCAGCCAGCAACATGGCCACGCTGCTCGACTACTCCCAAACCTCAAAAATGAAAGCGTTCACTCCCGAAGAAATGAGGAACACAGCCAAGCCCGGCTCGCCCGATTTCGACGGGATCACCCTCCACCTTGACGACACCATTCCTCCCGCATGAAACTTTACGGCATCCCAAATTGCAACACGGTTAAGAAAGCGCGTACATGGCTGGAAACGCACGGCGTTGCCTATGAATTCCATGATTTCAAAAAGCGCGGCGTCACAGCGGCTATGTTATCCGCATGGCTCGGTCAAATTGGCTGGCAAAAACTCCTCAAAAAGACCGGACCAACCTGGGGACAACTTCCTGATACGGTAAAGGCCGCAATCAAAGACGATGCTTCGGCACTAGCATTGATGCTCGAAAAACCCAATGTCATCAAGCGGCCGGTATTGGAACGAGGCGGCAAAGTGCTTGTGACCGGGTTCAATGAAACCGATTATAAAAACCTGGGGTTATGACAACAGATTAGAGTACTGTTAGCCGATGGCAGCTGACAACTCCACCGATTTAAGCAATTGGCATATATCTTGATATATCCCACAATCAGGTATATTCTGCAACATCTGTTAGCGCAAGGGAATAAAACCATGAGCCAAGTAGCCAAACTGTTCACTAATGGTCGCAGTCAGGCGGTGAGACTGCCAGTTGCCTTTCGGTTCGATACCAAGGAAGTTTATATTCGCCAAGACACGGAAACAGGCGATGTGATCTTGTCGCGTAAACCCGCGACTTGGGATGACTTCTTTGTCGCGCTCAAGGGTGCCGATGTCCCCGCCGATTTCCTGAATGAGAAGGAGCGCGACCAAGGATCACAAGATCGCGACCCCTTCGAAGATTGCAGCAAATGAAACGGTACATGCTCGACACTAATACAGTGAGCCACCTGATCAAAGAACATCCAGCCGTTGCCCGGCGCGTAGTGAATGCGCCAATGACGTCGCTTTGTATTTCGTCGATCACCGAGGGTGAATTGCTTTTTGGCCTGGCGAAACGGCCTGAAGCGAAGCGCCTTCACCTTGCCGTGAGGGAATTCCTGCTGCGCGTCGATGTGCTGCCTTGGGACAGCGCCATTGCCGAGCATTACGGAACGCTGCGCGCAGACATGGCGCGTCAAGACAAGACACTTGCCCCTCTTGACCTGCTGATTGCCACACACGCTCTGGGTATAGGAGCTGTATTGGTGACAAATGACGGTGCTTTTAGTCAGGTAGCCAACCTGCATGTAGAAGACTGGACGGGCTGTTGACGTGCGACTGGGTTCAATTAGCCGAGGCGCTTGCGAAGGAGAGGCAAAATGGGAAAGACCGTGCAGCCCGAATGGAGCGTAGCGAAATCCGGGTAATAAAACAGCAATAAAACAACAAGGTGGACTCAGGGAGCACCCTTCATGTGCAGAAGATATACCAACATCCAATGGCATACCATGAATCCCGGATTCCATTTCATTTCATCCGGGCTACGCTCTCTACATATTTCGACTGCGACGCATTATGTCGCGATTGAACGGTATTCTTATTTCCGTGAATCTCACAGGCAGATTCCTAGGGGTGTTCAGTAATTCGTTGAGGTAAAATTAGGAAAAAATACCCGGTACAAAAGATGAGCAACACATTAGACCTCGCCCAACAACTTATCGCGCGCCGCTCGCTGACTCCGCGCGATGAAGGTTGCCTCGACATCATCGGTATGCGCCTTCAGACTATGGGCTTCAATCTGGAATTAATCCGTTGCGGTGATGTGGATAATTTATGGGCGCGACGCGGAAACGCTGGCCCCCTGGTATGTTTTGCAGGCCATACCGATGTAGTGCCGACCGGCCCGGTGGAGAAATGGCACAGCGACCCGTTCACCCCGAGTGTTCGCGATGGCATCCTTTACGGGCGGGGTGCCTCGGACATGAAAGGATCGCTGGCGGCATTCGTCACCTCCATCGAAAAATTTGTGGATGCACATCCCGACCACGGCGGCTCCATCGCCCTGCTGCTGACCTCCGACGAGGAAGGGATTGCGGTTGACGGCACGGTGCGCGTCGTCGAAGCATTGCAGGCTCGCGGGGAAAAACTGGACTATTGCATCGTCGGCGAACCTACTTCCGTCAGCCAAACAGGCGACACCATCAAAAACGGGCGACGCGGCTCGCTGTCAGGCGCGCTCACCGTTAAAGGGGTGCAGGGTCACATCGCCTATCCGCATCTGGTAAAAAATCCCATCCATCTTGCCGCCCCCGCCATCGCTGAACTGGCCGCAACAGTGTGGGACAAGGGAAATGAATATTTCCCGCCAACTTCTTGGCAAATTTCCAATATTCACGGCGGGACCGGCGCAACCAATGTGGTGCCCGGAACAGTAGAAATTTTGTTCAACTTTCGCTTTTCCACCGCAAGCACCGTGGAAGGACTGCAAGTCAGGGTGCACGAAATACTGGACCGCCACAACCTGGAATATGAACTGAAGTGGGAGCTATCGGGCAAGCCCTACCTCACCCCGCGCGGCAACCTGGTGGAAGCGGTTGGTGACGCCATTAAACAGGTTACCGGCTTTGACACCGAACTCTCCACCAGCGGGGGAACTTCGGACGGGCGTTTCATCGCCGATATTTGCCCGCAGGTCATTGAACTCGGGCCCCTCAATGCTACCATTCATAAAATCGATGAATGCATCGCGGTGGCGGATCTCGATGCCTTGTCTGAAATATACTGTATAACCCTGAAAAATATCCTGGTAAATCAAGCATGAGCGCCTTACACAATTTCAGTGACACCGGCGAACTGCTCACGCTGCGCGACTGGTTGCGTTTTGCGGTGAGCGCCTTCAACGAGGCGGAACTGAGTTTTGGGCATGGCTCGGGCAGTGCCTATGATGAAGCTGTTTACCTCCTGCTGCAAACTTTGCATTTGCCGCTGGATACGCTGGAACCCTTTCTTGAGGCACGCCTTACCGCGCAGGAAAAGCAGGCCTTGTTAACCCTGCTCAAGCAGCGCATCGAATCACGCCTGCCTGCCGCCTATTTGACGCACGAAGCGTGGCTGGGTGATTTTCGTTTCTACGTGGACGAACGCGTGATCGTGCCGCGCTCATTTATTTCCGAATTGCTGCGGGAGCAACTCGCCCCCTGGGTAGCCGAGCCTGGAGCCATCAACAGCGTGCTCGATATGTGCACCGGCAGCGGCTGTCTCGCCATTATCGCCGCGCATGCCTTTCCTTATGCCGAAGTGGATGCGGTGGATATTTCCCCCGATGCATTGACCGTGGCCTACCGCAATATCGCCGACTACGGATTGCAAGAGCGCGTGCATCCCATCGCATCCGACCTGTTCGCCAACCTGAATGGCAGGCAATACGAACTCATCATCAGCAACCCGCCCTACGTAGATGCCGACTCGGTCGCAGCCCTGCCGCAGGAATACCGCCACGAACCCAAACTGGCTCTCGGCAGCGGCCACGACGGACTGGATGCCACGCGCGATATCCTCAAACATGCCGCCAAGCATCTCACCGAAAACGGCATACTGATCGTTGAAATCGGCCACAACCGCGACACGCTGGAAAGCGCCTACCCCGACCTGCCGTTTACCTGGCTGGATGTGAGTGCGGGCGACCAATTCGTATTCATGCTGCACCGCAACGACCTGCTCTGATTCATGGCCGTTGACCACTACGAAAACTTTCCGGTCGCTTCGATTCTTCTGCCAAAGCACCTGCGGCGGCCAGTGGAAATCATCTATAACTTTGCGCGTCAGGCGGACGATTTTGCCGACGAGGGCGACCTTACCAACGAAGAACGCCTGGCAAAACTCGATGCCTTCCGCGCCGAACTGAACCGTATCTCCAATCACGAAGCACCGATTACACAGCTGTTTCGCGATTTGGCCGGCATCGTTACCGAGCACGAATTACCGCTGCCGTTATTCCACGATTTGCTCGATGCTTTTTCTCAGGATGTGGTGAAAAAACGTTACGCAAATTTCGATGAACTGCAGGATTACTGCCGCCGCTCCGCCAATCCGGTGGGCCGTTTGCTATTGTATTTGTATCGGGAAGCCACGCCGCAAAATCTGATTTATGCCGATGCCATCTGCACCGCGCTGCAACTCGTCAACTTCTGGCAGGACGTGAAAAAAGATTACGCCATCGGGCGCATCTACCTGCCACAAGACGAAATGGCCCGCTTCGGCGCCACCGAAGAGCATATTGCGCAAGGTTTGCCGGATAAAGTCTGGCGCGACTTGATGCGCTTCCAGATAGATCGCGCCCGCGACATGATGAAAAGTGGCGCTCCGCTCGGCACCATCCTCCCCGGCAGAATCGGATTGGAAATGCGTCTGATTATCGCGGGGGGGAACCGTATTTTGCAAAAATTGCGCGCAGTTAATTTCGACATATTTGAACGCCGCCCGGTGTTACGCCTGCACGACTGGGTTATCATGCTGATGCAAAGTGCACCGTATAACTTTTGAGTGATTTTATTTTTTGCCACAGAGAACACAGAGAAGTGCGAAAACAACCAAAATGTTTTTGTATTTTCTCTGTGAACTCTGTGTTCTCTGTGGCTGATTGATGTGTTGCAAGTGACATGACCCCAGACCAATACTGCCAGGACAAAGCCGCCACCAGCGGTTCCAGCTTCTATTACAGCTTCATGTTTCTGCCACCTGACAAGCGCCGTGCCATCACCGCGCTGTATGCCTTTTGCCGCGAAGTGGATGATGTGGTGGACGAATGCTCGGACGAAAATGTGGCACGCACCACCCTCAACTGGTGGCGCATGGAAGTGTCTGCCATCTATGGCGGCAAACCGCAACACCCCGTCGCACAAGCACTCGCCCCGCTGGTGAAACAATTTAACCTGCCACAGGAACATCTGCATGAAATCATTGACGGCATGGAAATGGATCTCAACCAGCACACCTATGCCGACTTTAAGGCGCTGCAACTGTATTGCTATCGGGTTGCCTCGGTAGTCGGGTTGCTGGCTGCTGAAATTTTCGGCTATACAGACCGCAAAACGCTCAAATACGCGCATGATCTCGGCATCGCATTTCAACTCACGAACATCATCCGCGATGTAGGCGAAGACGCCAGGCGCGGGCGTATTTATCTTCCCCTGGATGAACTGGCAAAGTTCGGCGTGCATACCGGCGATATCCTTGACGCCAAGGAAAAGGAAGGCTTTCAGCAACTGATGCAATTTCAGGTCGAACGCGCACAGCGTTTCTATATTCAGGCCTTCGAGCAACTTCCCGTCGCGGATCGCAAAACCCAGCGCACAGGCCTCATCATGGCTGCAATCTACCGCGCCACCCTGGATGAGGTTGTCGCCAGCGGCTGCCATGTGCTGAAAGAACGCGTCTCGCTGACTCCGTTACGCAAACTGTGGCTGGCTTACAAGACGTGGCTCAAGAACTGAAAGCTGCGCCCTCCCTCTCCCTAACCCTCTCCCACAAGTGGGAGAGGGTACGATCGTTATTTCTCCCATGAATGAAAAATACCCTTTGAACCCTGCCATCATCGGCGGCGGCTATGCGGGCATGGCGGCGGCAGTCAAACTGGCCGAACAGGGCATCCCGGTGACGGTATTTGAAAGCGCCAAGCAACTGGGCGGGCGCGCGCGCGGAGTATGGAGCCACGAGACCCAACTGGATAACGGCCAGCACATCCTGCTCGGCTGCTATCATCAAACATTGCAACTGATAGAACAAGTCGGCGGCAATTTAGACCGCGATTTCCTGCGCCTGCCTCTGCAACTGACTCTGCACAATTGTTTCGAACTCAAGGCTCCTCCCCTGCCCGCCCCGTTGCATTTGCTGGTCGGATTGCTGTCTGCCCGCGGACTGACCTTTTCGCAACGGCTGCTTGCCGCGCGTTTCATGCTTGCCATGCGGAAAATTCGCTTCAAGCTTCCGGACGATTTGGGGGCTGTCGAACTGTTGCGGTCACACAAACAGGATGAGAGTCTCATCCGTTTGTTATGGGAACCGATCTGCATTGCCGCCCTCAACACCCCGGCACACAAGTCTTCCGCCCGGATATTGCTGAATGTATTGCGCGATAGCCTGAACGGTTCGCGCAGCGATAGCGATATGCTGCTGCCGAAGCTGGATTTCTCAAGACTGTTTCCGGAGCGTGCAGCGGAATATGTACAGCAACGCGGCGGACAGGTATTCACCGGTTGCGCAGTGGAAGCCATCGTACCGCATGAATCCGGCATTGAATTGATTACCGAGACCGGCCCGCATAACTTTAGCCATATAATCTGCGCATCTTCACCCGCCTCCAGCGCCCGCCTGTTCCGCGCCGTGACGCAACTGGCTCCCGTCGCGACACAAATCGAGGCGCTGAGCTTCCAGCCCATATACACGGTATATCTGCAATATCCTGAACATATCCGGCTCCCGCAAGCCATGCTGGGCCTGGATCGCTGTTTCACGCAATGGCTATTCGACAAAGGCCGGATTGCCGGGCAGCGCGGCCTCATCGCCGCCGTCATCAGCGCGGAAGGCAGCCATCAGGAACAAAGCCACGAGCAACTTGCCCTAACCGTTGCACAGGAATTACGCGCACAAATCGGGATTACGGCAACCCCGTTATGGCATCAGATCATCGCCGAAAAACGTGCTACTTTCTCGTGCGAACCCAATCTTTCCCGCCCGCCCGCCATGACGCCCCTGAACAACCTTGTTCTGGCCGGCGACTATACTGCCGGTGATTACCCGGCCACTCTGGAAGGCGCCGTGCTAAGTGGAATCCGATGTGCCAATGAGCTGTTGAAGCGGAAAAACACTCCCTGAACGACTGCCCTGCCCGGGGTATTTCGGCTAAATTCACAGGAAAGGAATCACTTCCGCAAATTACCCCGGCACGGGAAATTTAAAATTCATCTTGCGGTAAATTGTGAGTACTCGCAAAATAGCAGCCTGCAGGAATGAGCTGATCACTTCGGAGCAAAAATGAACGAGACGGACAACTTCACCGACCTCATCCAAGCCAGCCTGGCTAATTTCACCCAGAAAATTGAGGAAATATCATCCCAACAATTCAACGAGATGAGAAAGTGCTCCTTTTTCGACTCCGTTTCAAGCGAATGTCTGGCTGAAATTGCCAAGATATGTGAAATCAAAAAGTTACCCGCAGGGAAGCACATCACGACCGAGGGAGACAAAATGGACGCGTTCCATGTGCTGATGTACGGCACAGCCACCGTTACGGTTCACAATAAAGTGGTCGGCGTCATACACAGCGGGGAGTGCATCGGGGAAGGCACTTTTTTCGGAAATGAAATATTCAAACGCTCAGCTACAGTCATCACCGACGGGGAAGCCATCGTGCTGGAAATCAGAAAAACCGAGGTAGACAAAATGGATGGCGAAATCAAGAAAAGCATGGACAGAGCCTTGCTACAGTCCCTGTTCAAAAAACTCCAGGCCGCCAACAAAAAAATAGAAGAACTGCAACATGAAAAGAATGACAGTTCAGAGGTATCCTGGAACATAATCAAGACTGGTTCGTGATCGGCTCTGCAATACTCCCGGTCGAAAATCCCTTGACTCCGGCCCCATCTCAATCATTCACCCTTCTCTTTTGCCGCGAACCGCCAAATATTGCCTGGCGAATATCTTCAGAAAAACAACTTCGGGCTACTCTTTTTCGCCTGCATTTTTACCCGCAGATTCGCCGGCTTTATCGCCACCGTTTTCTGCTTTGGTATCGGATCCGGCTTCCTGTTTCGATATCTGGCCTTCTTGCGCCTTTGAATCATTGTTCGGCGATTCGATCGACGTAGCGGAATTGTCTGGAACGGGGATGTTCGATCGCGCAAACAAAGTGGCAGCAACCACAACCACAATAATCAAAATGGCATAAACAAGGCTGGGTTTCAAGGTTCGGGAACCTGTATGGATAATTTACGGTTACGGTTCATTCAAATCGTTCTTCATCACATAAAAAGTGATTTCGGCATTGTTCTTCAATTTCATCTTTTCGATGATGTGTGCACGGTAGGTACTGACTGTCTTGACGCTTAAAGATAAAGTTTCTGCAATTTCAGAAACCTTTTTTCCCGATCCGAGCAAGCGCAAAACCTGATATTCCCGGTCACTCAAAAGTTCGTGGGGCGGCTTGCCGGTATCAGTCCCGCATTCATGGAGTAACAATTCTGCCAGATTTTGGCTGATATGCTTTTTACCTGCAACCACTTTACGGATCGCTTCGACCAATTGTTCCGGTGCGGTATCCTTGGACATATAACCCGAAGCACCTGCCTTCATCAGGCGAACTGCGTACTGATCCTCGGGATACATACTCAATATCAGCACCTTTGCACCGCTGTTCCCGTCCATGATTTGCTTAAGCGTATCGAACCCGTTTTTTTCGGGCATCGAAATATCGAGAAGAACGACATCCAGTTTCACGGCACGCAGTTTTTTTAGCGCCTCAACCCCGTTCACCGCCTCGGCGGCAACTTCAATTCCTTTAGCCTCATCCAATATTCTTCTGAGGCCCTGGCGAACTATAGCGTGGTCATCAACAATCAGCACTCGGATCACGGTTTAACTCCTTGCAATAGGATACCGGAGTTTACAGAGTTTAAACGGCTGGCGGCATAGGACAAACACCGATAGTAGATTCCTGGATTTGCTTAACGAACAATCAGTAGGGCACCGATATTCTAAAACGGGCCGCACCGGCAGAATAACCCCATGAAAAATCTCGCCATTCAAGTGGAATAATCATCAAGTAGCCAATGGAGGCAACCATGACAGAAACGACCTGCCCGGAAAGTTTGAGTAATCCCTTTGTGGAAAACACATTTACATTTGACGATCTAGTCATACCGGCAGGGACCTATTCTCTCCGGCGCGCTCACTATCTCCGGAACATCGAACATGAATTTTTGTTAAGCGCAGAGCAAGGCAAAACCGTATGGCAAAAAAATTACCCATTTTTCGCAAATGCATCGGTTGATGGAAGTCCGGAACCATCATGACTGATGTTATTTGTCGGAAAAACTCAAGCACAGCTCCTTTAGAAATAATTTTGTTGGCGGCAATATACAAATAGCCAAAATCAACGGGGAATTGGAAAAATGCATACCCACGAACGGCGCAGTTCAACACGGTTTCCCTTTGATTTAACAGGGTATGCAATTATTAACGGCAACAATGCCCGGCTAAATACACGCGATATTTCACTGGGAGGTGCCTTAGTTGAATTCATTTACCTGCTTAACTTCCTAAAAGTAGGGACAAAAATGCAAGTTCGCCTGAATATCGGCGTCACCGGAAGAGCGATTGTTTGCCGGGTCAATATTCGTGACAATTGTACTTTGTACAGTCTCAAGTACGACCGTTTTGATTCCTATTCCGATCTGATTCTAAGTGCTTATTTTGTCAAATATGAGCCTTTGCATTCCGGTACCGTGAGTCTGACTGACTAGGCATTCCATCCATATTAACGGGAAACTCTTTGAACGCCATCACCAATGAATAGCTCCCTCGCAGGCGACCCATCCCCGCATGAAAGCCATGTTCTTCGGAGCGAACTTGAAATGCAGAACGAGGAATTGCGGCGTGCACAGGCCGCCCTGGAAGAATCGCGTGACCGCTACGTGGATCTGTATGAGTTCGCCCCCATCGGTTACCTCACCCTGACGCGCGAAGGATTGATCTACGAGGTCAATCTCACCGGTGCCGCGCTGCTGGGCATGGAGCGAAAAAAATTGCTCAATAGCCGCTTCGACAGCTTTATCACTGCCAAGGACAGTGATCGCTGGCATAGTCATTACCTGAACGTGCTGCGTCGCGACGGGCGGAAGGTTTGCGAACTGGTAATCCGGCGTAGCGACGATACCCTGTTTCATGCACAACTGGATTGCCAGAGAACAAAATCTGACGATGCCTCGATGATGCGCATCGCTCTCACCGATATCAGCGAGCGCAGACAGGCTGAAGAGCAGTTGCGCCGGGCCGATGTAAGCCTCCGCCTCATGGTGGAAAGCGTGACAGACTGCGCCATTATCATGCTGGACACCAAGGGCAATGTGGAGAACTGGAACAGCGGAGCGCAGCGTATTCATGGTTACACTGCCGAGGAAATTATTGGCCGGCATTTTTCCCTGTTATATCCGCGCGCAGACATTGAATCCGGGCAGCCGCAGCAGGAACTTGACGCAGTAATAGCCCAGGAACGGGTCGAAGTCGAGGGCTGGCGGGTGCGCAAGGACGGCTCGACCTATTGGGCCAATGCGGTCATTACGTCGATGAGAAACGAGGACGGCAATCTGTGCGGATTCGTCAAATTAACGCGGGACTTTACCGAGCGCAGACGCCTCCAACAGCTGCTGACCGATAATAATTTCGAGCTGGAACGCACCCGGGCTGCTGCCGAAAAAGCCAATCTTGCCAAATCAGATTTCATCTCCAGTATGAGTCATGAGCTGCGCACCCCCCTGAACGCCATCCTCGGTTTTGCCCAGTTGCTGGAGGGTAGCTTAATGCCGCCAACAGCCATCCAGGAATTAAGATTGCAACAAATACTCAAAGCGGGTTGGTATCTGCTGGAACTGGTAAACGAAATACTCGATCTGGCGGTAATAGAGTCCGGCAAACTTACGCTGTCACTTGAGCCTTTGTCATTGGCCAAAGTCATGCTCGAGTGCCAGGCTATGATCGAACCGCAGGCACAAAAACGCGATATCAGTCTGACATTTCCACGGTTCGACACCGCTTGCTTTGTTCATGCCGACCGTGTCCGCTTGAAGCAAATTCTGATTAACCTGCTTTCCAACGCGATCAAATACAACCGCGAGCACGGGAGCGTCGAAGTACAGTGTTTCGAGAGTAAGCCCGGACACATACGCATCAGCATCAAGGATAGCGGTGTGGGTTTGCCTCGGGAAAAGCTGGCGCTATTATTTCAACCGTTCAATCGTCTCGGCCAGGAGAGTGGTACCGAAGAAGGAACCGGAATCGGCCTGGTCGTTACCAAGCGGCTGGTTGACCTGATGGAAGGATCCATTGGAGTAGAGAGCATCGTCGGAACCGGCAGCGAATTCTGGATCGAACTGATCCAGACCGGTATTCCCCGTATTGCCGGTGAAAACATTCTGCCGGCAGAATTTTCAGCGCGTGTGAGTGGCAAAAAAAATGCGGGACAGCACACCCTGCTCTATGTGGAAGACAATCCGGCCAACCTGATGCTGATCGAGCAAATCATTGAAGGCCACCCGCATGTAAACATGTTAAGTGCGCGCGATGGCAACCACGGCGTGGCACTGGCGCGAGCCCATCACCCTGACGTCATTCTGATGGACATCAATCTGCCCGGAATCAGCGGAATTGAAGCCATGAACATACTGCGCAAAGATCCGACTACCCGGCACATCCCCATCATTGCCCTGAGCGCCAATGCCATGCTCCGCGATATCGAAAAGGGTCTGGAGGCGGGATTTTACTGTTATCTGACCAAGCCTATCAAGATCAGTGAATTCTTAAGCGCACTGGATGGAGCACTGGGGCTGGAACGGAACGGGGCCGGGTCAGAGCATGAGAAGTCAAACCCATGAGATAAAGACACCATTCGCATTCGATGCTCCGCTTCCATCATACGAATTTCGGGACGCAAGCGCATCAAAACAAAATCGGCAAAGAAGTTGAACCTTCGTTTCAATTATAATAAGCACCTTTGTACCGGTTCAATTCAATGCTGTTTGATTCTAATGGAACTAATAGCCATTCCATCAGGCTACCCGAAGACGCTAAGCAAGTTGCTGCTTATCCCCGTTCACGCCAGCGCCACACCCAACTTCACGGCTCGTCCGATGCGCTGGCGCTGGCTCAGCTTGCCACCCGCTCTTCCCCGCTGGCAGTTATTGCCTCCAACGCATTGGAGGCGCAACGGCTGGTAGAGGAAATTCCCTTTTTCGCGCCGGAATTGCGCGTTCATCTGCTGCCGGACTGGGAAACACTGCCATACGACCACTTTTCACCGCATCAGGATCTGGTTTCTGAACGTCTCGCCACCTTGCATCACATCCGCAGCCAATCGTTTGATGTGGTGATTGTGCCGATCACCACCGCGCTGTATCCCTTGCCGCCGGTGGAATATCTGGCTGCCTTCACCTTCTTTCTCAAACGCGGCGAAAAGCTGGATATAAACAAGCTGCGCGAACAAATGACCTTTGCCGGATACACTCATGTGCAGCAGGTGCTGACGCCGGGCGAGTACTGCGTGCGCGGCGGGCTGATCGACTTGTTTCCGATGGGCAGTATCCTACCTTTTCGAATTGATTTATTCGACGATGAGATAGAAACTATCGCGACCTTCGACGTGGACACGCAACGCACCCTGTACCCGGTGCCGGAAATCCGTTTGTTGCCTGCACGGGAATTCCCGCTGGATGAAAAAGGACAGGCCCACTTCCGCCAGAGCTTCCGCGAGCGCTTTGAGGGCGACCCTTCCAAATCCGGTATCTATAAAGATGTAAGCAAAGGCATTGCCCCCTCCGGAATCGAATATTACCTGCCGCTATTTTTCGATCATACCGCTGTACTGTTCGATTACCTGCCCTCGAATACCACAGTGTGTTTGCACCATGCGGTCGATACAGCCATCGCAGTGTTCGCCAAAGATACGGCATCGCGTTACAACCTGCTGCGCGGCGACCCGCAGCGGCCTTTGCTGGAAACGCATGAATTGTTTCTGGATGCAGAGCAGTTCTTCATACGGGTGAAGGATTTTGCGCGGCTGGACATTGTAGCCAACCCAACCCCTCCCAACCTCCCCTTGTCAGGGGAGGAGCCTGGCCTCCCCCCCGACAAGGGGGGACTGAGGGGGGGGGCTTGCGCCACTCTTCCCCTCCCCGACATCGCCGTCAACCGCCGCGCCGAAGTCCCGACACAGGCATTCCGGAATTTCCTGCAAGACTACGCGGGCCGGGTACTGCTGCTCGCCGACAGCCTGGGACGGCGCGAGATCATCTCCGGCTATCTGAATGAATATGGCCTGAAACCATCGCTGTGCGAAAACTATGCCGCTTTTCTTGCCGGCAGCGAAAAATTCATGCTCGGCGTTGCCACCCTGCAAAACGGTTTCATCCTCACGGATGATAAAATCGCCCTCGTCACCGAAAGCGAACTCTACGCCGAACAAGCGCGCAGCCGTGTCGCCCGCGCAGCAAAGAAAAGCAACATGGAAGGCATGTTGCGCGATCTGTCCGAGCTCAAACCGGGTGATCCGGTGGTGCACGAACAGCACGGTATCGCGCGTTATCACGGACTGGTCAACCTCGATTTCGGCGAAGGAGAGAACGAATACCTGTTGTTGGAATATGCCGACGAAGCCAAACTATATGTACCGGTGGCGCAGCTACATGTCATCAGTCGCTACAGCGGCGGCACACCGGAAGATGCCACCCTGCACAAACTGGGCAGCGGCTCATGGGACAAGGCCAAGCGCCGCGCCATGCAGCAGGTACGCGACACCGCCGCCGAGTTGCTCAACCTCTACGCCCAGCGCGCACTGCGCAAAGGTCATGCGTTCCAGTTCGCCTATCACGACTACGAAGCCTTCAGCGCCGGATTTGGTTTCGAGGAAACACCCGATCAGGCTGCCGCCATCGAGTCGGTGATTCTGGATCTGCAATCGGGTAAGCCCATGGATAGGCTCATCTGCGGCGACGTGGGTTTCGGCAAGACCGAGGTTGCCTTGCGCGCCGCCTTTGTGGCGGTGATGGATGGCAAGCAGGTCGCGGTGCTGGTGCCCACCACACTGCTTGCCGAGCAACACTTCCAGAATTTCTCCACCCGCTTCGCCGACTGGCCGGTGCGTATCGCCGAACTGTCGCGCTTCCGCTCCGCCAAAGAGCAGGCGCAAGCCTTGAAGGACATGGAAGACGGCAAAGTCGACATCATCATCGGCACCCACAAGCTAATCCAGAAAGGGGTTAAATTCAGCAACCTCGGGCTGGTCATCATCGACGAGGAACACCGCTTCGGCGTGCAACAGAAAGAGCGTCTTAAAGCCCTGCGCGCCGAAGTGGATGTTCTGACGCTGACCGCCACACCGATCCCGCGCACGCTGGCGATGTCGCTGGAAGGTCTGCGCGATTTCTCGGTGATCGCCACCGCGCCGCAGCGGCGGCTTTCCATCAAGACCTTCGTCAGCAACTACAGCCAGGGGGTAATCCGCGAGGCCGTGCTGCGCGAACTCAAGCGCGGCGGGCAGGTGTACTTCCTGCACAACGAGGTCGAGACCATCGCGAACATGGCGGAAAAGCTGGAAACATTGTTGCCGGAAGCGCGCATCCGCACCGCGCACGGACAAATGGGCGAGCGCGAACTGGAGGCGGTGATGCGCGATTTCTATCACCAGCGTTTCAATGTGCTGTTATGCACCACGATTATCGAGACGGGCATCGACGTACCCAGCGCCAACACGATCATCATGAACCGTGCCGACCGTTTCGGCCTCGCGCAGTTGCACCAGTTGCGCGGACGCGTGGGACGTTCGCACCATCAGGCCTACGCCTATCTGCTGGTGGACAACAAGGAAGGACTCACCGCGCAGGCCAAGAAACGCCTGGAAGCGATTCAGGCCATGGAACAGCTCGGCAGCGGCTTCTATCTCGCCATGCATGATCTGGAAATACGCGGCGCGGGCGAAGTGCTGGGCGAATCGCAGAGCGGCGAAATGCAGGAAATCGGATTCAGTCTCTACACCGACATGCTGAACGCCGCCATCACTTCGCTCAGGCAGGGCAAGGAACCGGACATGGCGCACCCGCTCGGCGTCACCACCGAAATCAACCTGCACACCCCCGCCCTGCTGCCCGACGAATACTGCGGCGACATCCACCAGCGGCTGATAATCTACAAACGCCTTGCCAACTGCAATACGCCGGATGACCTGGACGAAATGCATCAGGAATTGATCGACCGTTTCGGCCTGCTGCCAGATCCGGCAAAAGCGCTGCTCGACTGCCATCGTTTGCGCATCGCCGCCAAGCCGCTCGGCATCATCAAGGTGGATGCGTCGGGCGAGGCGATTCAAATCCAGTTCGTGCCGAGTCCGCCGATAGACCCGATGAAGATCATTACCCTGATCCAGACCAAACGGCATGTCAAGATGGTGGGACAGGACAAGCTTAGGATAGAATTAAAGTATGGGGAATTGGCGCAGCGGGTACTGGCAATTAAAAACTTTTTCAATGAATTAAGTTAGGTAACAGGACTTAACGGAATTAAAATGCAATGCTTTTAATAATGACTGAATTCCCGTCTGTGCGGGAATTCCAATGTATAACATGAACCTCATCATCCAAGCTATCCACGATATTCCCGCCACCCATCTTGACCGCATTGCAGGACTGGCGACTGCCACCCGCATCGAGCAAATCGCCGCGCATGCCTACCGCCTGCGCGAGGCGAAGCCGCATGATGCCATCGCAACTTTTTGCCATGATAACCGGCTTGATTACGGCTTCGTCAGACCCAACCAGCACCTTTCCGATTTCGGTCTGCTGGTGATGGACATGGATTCCACGCTGATCTCCATCGAATGCATCGACGAAATAGCCGACATGTTTCAGATCAAGCCGCAAGTTGCGGCCATCACCGAGTCCGCGATGCGGGGCGAGATTGATTTCGCCGAGAGCTTGCGCCGCCGCGTGGCATTACTGGCGGGATTGGACGAAGGGGCGCTGCAGCGCGTATATGACGAACGTTTGCAGCTCAACCCCGGTGCGGAGGCCATGCTAGCCGCTCTCAAACAGCACGGCATCAGGACTCTGCTGGTATCCGGCGGCTTTGTGTTTTTTACCGAGCGTCTGAAGCAGCGTCTCGGACTGGACTACGCCCACTCCAATACGCTCGAAATCGTCAATGGCATACTTACCGGGAATATATTGGGCGATATCGTCGACGCACAAGGCAAGGCAGACCGGCTGGTGCATTTCCGCAATGCGCTGGAATTAAAACCGGAACAAGTTATCGCCATGGGCGACGGGGCAAACGACCTCAAGATGATGGCACAAGCCGGTGTCAGCATCGCATACCACGCCAAGCCCGTGGTGCGCGCGCAAGCCGGCTATGCGTTCAACTTCGTGGGGATGGATGGGATAGTAAATTTATTTGGATGAACAAAAGTTGCTCAGGCTTTTTCCGTGTTTAGGGTTTGAACCGGCACTGCCACCGTCACACTAAAACCGCCACCCGGCGGGGTACCCAATTTTAATTTGCCGCCCAACTGCACGACTCGTTCGCGCATGCCGCGTATGCCATAGGAAGTAGAGGCGAAGATGTGTCCTTCCGGCAGGCCGCAGCCATTATCACTGATCGACAGAACAACTTCTTCGTCATCCTGATGCAGTTCAACTCCCACTCTGGATGCGCCGGAATGCCGCGCAACATTGGTAAGCGTTTCCTGAAATATGCGGAACAGATTGATTAACTGTGTCTTGTCCAGCGTATTTTCAATGTTTTCGTCATCGACGTAGTCGACCCGGCATTCTATGCCGGTACGTTTTTGGAACTGTGCGGACTGCCATTTGAGCGCATCAAGCAGTCCGAGGTCGTCGAGTAAAGTCGGGCGCAGTTCGGTGATGATACGTCGGGTAGCTATCACCGCCGAGTCGAGCAACCCGACCATGGATAACGCGCACTCCTGCAGGGGCAGCATATTATGCTCCGTCGCCAGTTTGCGCGACAACCAGTGCGCATCCATCTTGAGCGCAGCCAACGTCCCCCCCAGTTCGTCATGAACTTCCCGTGCGAGACTGGCCTTCTCTTCCTCCCGCACAGCCTGCAAATGCGCCGAAAATTCACGCAATTGGCTTTCAGCGCGACTACGCTCGGTTATATCCTGGACGATGGCAAGAAACACGGGGAAATCCTCCCCCATAAGCTGCAGACGCACTTCAACCGGATAAGTCGTGCCGTCCTTGCGCCGATGCAAGGTCTCGAATAGCAGCGATTGTTGCTGCCCCCTGCGTAACGGAGCAATCAATTCCTCGAAGCTATCCCGCGCGTACGAGGGTTTGAGATCCAGCGGGGTAAGTTGGGCGAGTTCGTCGGCAGAATAGCCCAAATTTTTCACAGCGCCTTCACTTGTTTCAAGGAAATGCAAGGAGTCCGCGTCGAACAGATAAATCTCGTTAAACGAGCTTTTCAACAAATGGCCGAACTGTTGGGCCAGCACTTCCGCACGCTTGTGTTCGGCTTTGCTTTCCAGCAGTATTTTCTTTTCGGCAATTTTGCGCTCGGTAATATCGCGACTTGAACAAAAAAGCAAAATCTTGCCGTCTATCTCCTCGCGGGCAATGCTGATTTCAACATTAATCAGTGTGCCATCCTTACGCCGGCACAAGGTTTCTAACATGACATTTTTGCCGAGGTACTCACTGAATCGCACCCGTGAAGCCTCGCTTGAAAATTCTGCCGACCAGTCAGACACATTCAAGCCGGCCATTTCTTCACGGCTATAACCCAGCATATAACCGAAAGCATCATTGAAATCCACTAAATTCCCCTGTATATCCAGTACGTGGATACCATCCATAGAGGATTTCATCAATGCCAGATTGCGTTGCAACAGCGCCTCGCTTTCCAGTTGCCTCTGCTTGCGCTCGGTAATATCGCGGCTGGCGGCGAAAAGGAAATATTTTTCTTCGATCTTCACACCGGAAGTGCTGACCTCGACATCGATAAACGTACCGTCTTTGCGACGATGGCAGGTCTCGAATCGGGTGCTTTTGCCGATGAGCCACCTGAAGCGTTCCTGTAACTCTTCAGCAGACCATTGCGCATCCCAGTCGGCCACGTTGAGGTAAGCCATTTCTTCCTGGGAATAGCCCAGCATTTGACAGAAGGCGTCGTTAGCCTCCACGATGTTGCCTTGCATATCCATCACATGGATACCGTCCATCGCGTTTTGCATCAATGTCTGATTGCGGCGAAACAACGCCTTGGTTTTCAGCTGCAACTCATTGGTCAGCTCGCGTTGTGCATGGGCAGCCATGACATGCGCGGACACACCCGGCAGCAGCCTCAGATATTGCCCTTCGGTATCCTTGACAATGTAGTCATCGACACCATTTTTCATCGCCTCGACGGCCACCGTCACGTTGCTTTCACCGGTCAGCATGATGATAGGGATAGGAGTATCTGAATAGGCAGACATCCTTTTGATGAAACTGAGCCCGTCCATATCCGGCAGGTTGTAATCGAGCAGAATCAGGTCGGGTTTGGTGTCGCTTATGCGCGCAAATCCGGCTTCCGCTGAACTCACCATCTCCAGTCTAAAGCAGTCAAAATCTTTGAAGGCGCGCCGGAAGAGATGCTGGTCAACTTCGTTGTCGTCGATGACAAGAATGGTAGTCGTCATATTCTTCGCTTCTCCATCGGGGTACAGTCAGCAGCTCTTGGGCAGTATTGAAACATTAAACCAGTAGTCTGAAAGCCGCGCTATCACCCGCATGAACCCGTCGAAATCCACAGGTTTCTGTACATAAGAATTCGCTCCTGCGGCATAGCATGATTCGATGTCGTGCTGGTCATGGGATGTCGTCAGGATAATAACCGGAATCTTCTGCAGCTCCGCTGCGGACTTGATGGTATTCAATACGCTCCTTCCGTCTGTGCCCGGCAGATTAAGGTCGAGTAAAACGATACTGGGCCGGGGATATTTTCCCGGAGAAGAAAATTCTCCGCGCTGAAGAAGAAAATCGAGCGCCTGATCGCCATTCGTGCAACGCTGAACCGGGTTGGCCAAATTGGCCTTCCTGAAGGCGCGCATAGTGGCAAAAAAATCGTCGTCGCTGTCCTCGACGATCAGAATAGTTTGAGATTCGTTCATTGCTTTCATGTTTCCTTGCAAAAAAGTTAAAAACATCCCGGTTAGCACAACGTTCAGCTGACCACAGTATAACGACTTGCTCCGGCTACGCTCTCCCCACTTGCGGGAAAGGGGACGGCGGAACTTTGTGGCTAATCAAGTAACTGATTAACTTAAAATCCCGTTTCCTCGCCACAAGCCATCAACACTTCAAATTCTCCAAGCGGCACGGCTTTGCCAAACAGGAAACCCTGATAAGCCATGCAGTCATGATGCTTGAGGAAAGTCAGTTGTGCCTCGGTTTCCACCCCTTCGGCGATCACGTTCATATGAAAATTTCCCGCCAAATCTATGATGGTCTGCACCAGCAGCGCGTCGTTGCCATCCCGGGTAATGCCCTGGACGAAACTCTGATCTATCTTGAGTTGATCCAGCGGCAACTCTCTGAGGTAGGACAGCGATGAATAACCGGTGCCGAAATCATCCATGGACAGCTTGACCCCCAGCTTCTTCAAAGCATGCATAGTGGCTGTCGTGTTTTTCAGATCGTGCAGCACCATGCTTTCGGTCAATTCCAGTTTCAGTCTGCCGGGGGCGATATGATGCAAGCTCACAACTTCGCCGACTTGTTCCACAAAATTGGGTCTGGAAAATTGTTTGGCGCTCACGTTGACTGCCAGAGTCAGGTCGCGCATACGTTTATCCCCGGCCCACAAAGCGAGTTGTCCGCAGGATTGCTCCAGCACCCAATAACCGATTTCGAGTATCAGCGTGCTCTCCTCGGCAATCGGGATGAACTGGGCGGGCATGATCGTGCCGCGTTGCGGATGAATCCAGCGCAGCAGCACTTCCGCGCCCACCGCACGATGCTCGTTATCCACTTGTATTTGGTAGTGCAACTGCAACTGGCCGAGTTTGAGTGCATGATGCAGATCGTTCTCCAAAGCGGCACGCGACGCCACGTTGTATTGCATGACGGGATCGAAAAAACGCACTGCATTGCGGCCTGACTCCTTGGACTGGTACATTGCCATGTCGGCTTGCCGGATCAATTCATCCACCGAATTTTCATTGCCGCGGTACAGACTGATGCCAATACTGGGGGAGCAATGGTGTTCATGAGTCTTGAGCAGGTAGGGACGCGCCAGCGTGTCGCGGATTTTTTCTGCAATAAGTCCGACATTGTGCGAAGCCTCGTTCTTGTCTTCACTCACGCCTTCAATCAGCACTACGAATTCGTCCCCCCCCATACGTGCCACTGTATCCATCTCCCGGACACAGGCTTTGATGCGGGCAGCGACCTCGATCAACAGTAGATCGCCGTAGTCATGTCCGAGCGTGTCGTTGAGTGTCTTGAAACGATCCAGATCGATGAACAGAACCGCACCGTAATCGTTGCGACGCATGGAAATGGTCAACGCGGCCCGAAAGCGATCCATTAACAACCGACGATTGGGCAAGCGTGTCAATGCATCGTAAAACGCCAGATTGCGTATTTCCTCGTCGGCCTGCTTGCGCGCGGTAATGTCGCTGAAAATAGCCACATAATTCGTGGTAATTCCCCCTTCGTTCCTGACGGCGGTAATAGTCATCCACTTCGGATATATCTGGCCATTCTTGCGCCTGTCAAAAATCTCTCCCGCCCACGAACCGGTGTGCAGCAGCTGTTGCCACATCTCGAGATAAAACGCATGGTCATGCCGCCCCGAGCTCATAATTCGGGGGTTCTGACCCAATACTTCCTCCGGGTTGTAGCCGGTAATATCCGTAAATGCCCGATTAACACGGATGATGTTGGCTCTGGAGTCGGTGATCAGAATGGCATCGTGCGTCTCAAAAGCTACCGCCGCCACACGCAACGCATCCTCGGCTTTCTTGCGTTCGGTAATATCGCGGCAGAACACAAAGAAGTGTTGCTCCTCTGGCATATAGGTGGCGGACACCTCGATATCGATTACCTTCCCATCCTTGCGGCGGTGGCATGTCTCGAAGCGGTCATGTCCTTGTGCAATAATTTTCGAGGTGTGTACCCGCACGTCTTCCGGCTGTTCCCTGGCCTCAAGCTGGCTGATATGCATCTTTGTCAACTCGGCTATCGTATAACCGGACATGTTGGCATAGGCCACATTGGCTTCCAGCAAATTGCCCGTTTTGTCGGTCAGCCAGAATCCATCATTTGCATGATCGATCACCAGCTTGTGCTTCTTCAGCATTGCTTCCGCGTTTTTGCGTTCGGTGATGTCCCTGGCGAAACCGACAGTGCCCAATACATTGTCATGCGTGTCAATAATAGGGGTCTTGAAGGTTTCCACCCAGTGGATACGACTGCCGTCAAATGCCTGTTCCTCAACATGCTTCTGCCGGCGTGCCGCCATCACTTCCGCATCATCGACACGATATTTCTCGGCCAGCTCTTTCTGCTGCAAATCCAGATCCGTCTTGCCTATGGCATCCCGGACATTTTCCAAACGCAGATAATCGGCAAATACCTTGTTGATCGTGAGGTAACGGCCTTCGGCATCTTTCAGCCAAGTCAGGTAGGGTGAGTTATCCAGCATAGCGCGCAAATTGGCCTCACTCTTCAACAAAGCCATCCCGGCCAGCTTGCGCTCGGTAATATCCCGGCTTGACGCATACAAATAGCTCTTCCCATCCATCTCGATACCACAGGAAGTGACCTCTACATGGATCAATGTGCCATCTTTGCATTTATGCACGGTCTCGAACCGGGCGCTGTGGCCGACAAGCGCCTTGAACCTTTCCCGCAACTCTTCCCGCGACCACTGCGCATCCCAGTCCGTCACATTCAATCGCAGAATCTCATCCCGCGTATAGCCAAGCATGTTGCAGAAGGCATCGTTCGCTTCGATGACATTTCCGTCGACATCAAGGATACGGATTCCTTCCATTGAATTTTGCAGCAGTGCCTGATTGCGTCGCAGCAGCATCGCTGTCTCATGCTGCAGGAGCCGATTCTGTTCACGTTGTTGATAGGCGGCGAAAACACGCCCGACAACACCGGGCAGCAGCCTCAAATAAACTCCCTCGGCATCCTTGACCAGATAATCGTCGGCACCGCTCTTCATCACTTCAACAGCCACCGCCGAGCGACCTTCTCCAGTCAGCATGACTATGGGTATCGGGGGGAGAGAATATTCGGCCAGCTTTTTCATGAAGCTGAGTCCGTCCATATCCGGAAGGTTGTAATCGAGCAGGATCAAATTGGGTCGCTGCGGTTCAGGGCGGGCATTGACTATGCATGCAAGCCCGGCTTCCGCTGAGGTGGCAATCACCAGATTGTAGTGATGGTCAATATCCTTGAACGCTCTTTGGTAAAGCACTTGATCGTCCACACTGTCGTCGACAATCAGAATGGTTGGGCGTTGGTCCATTTTCATTATGCGTCACCGCTCAATGTAAAATAAAACACCGTTCCCTCGCCGGGTACAGATTCCAGCCAGATGCGCCCGCCGTATCTTTCGACGATTTTCTTGACTATGGTAAGACCGGCTCCGGTACCGCCGCCGAATTTATTTTGCTCGTGCAGCCGTTTGAATATCCGGAAAATATTCTCATGATGCTGCGGGGCAATGCCGATTCCATTATCGCGCACGTAAAAAACCGGCGGAACACTGCCATGGTCGCAGCCGACCTCTATCCATTTTGAGGGCTTGTCGTTATATTTTGCCGCATTGGAAAACAGATTCTGGAATATCTCCCCGATACGGTCGGCATCTCCTATCACCACACCTAACAGTCCATTGCGGTGCAATACTATGCCTTCCGTCGTCCATAAACGGTTCAAATCCTCCGCCACTCCGTCTAAGACGTTATCCACATCAACCGGTTCCCTGACCACCTCAGCGACACCCAGACGGGAATAGCTCATCAGGCTGTCTATCAGAGTGGATAGTCGTCCGGCCAGCCGCTGGATGCTGTCTATGTATTTCTGCCCATCCTGATCCAGACGGGGCGCATAGTCCTCCTTGAGAAAGCTGGCATAGTTGTGTATGCCCCGCAGCGGCTCCTTGAGATCGTGCGCGGCAATATAGGTAAACTCGTCCAGCGATTTGTTCAGCGCCACTACACGCGCCTCCTGGCGCCTGGCCTCTATTAATTCTGCGGCATAACTGGCACGGTAGCGATGCATGGCTTCGATTGAAGAGCACACGATGACCCCGTCCATTAAAAACACCAGGTTGGATCCCATGGCATTCTTTATCGCCTCGAAGGAAAACGAGTAGTAAGGGACAGTAAAAATAAACGTGGCCAGCGACAAGCCTAGCATCGTGGCAAAAATTCCCGGCCACAGGCCGCCCACCACCGCAGCCAGAGTGATGGCCGGAAAAAAGGTTATATATTGCAATCCGGCGCTGACCGGCGCGATCTCCAAGCGCAACAACAGAGCAAGCCCCATCAGCACCAGCGCAATCAGAAAGTTTAAGGCATCTCCGCGCTCGCGGTGGATGATGGCAGGCAGGCGTTCGACCACCCATTCGATCAGATTATGGGCGAATGTATTTATAAGCTTGCTCAAACTCAATTTTGCCTCATCACGCAAAATGCTCTAAAAAGAGATTTTCAGATTGACATCCGCATGTACATAGTGAGCAGGAGTCTACCCAGTTTGTCCTAGAGGCGATATAGGACAAACACTGATGGGGGAAGTTAATCTGGACTCGGCAGCAAGCGGCCCGGATGAAGCGAAGCGGTGCGCGGTTTTTGGAGCGGGTTTTAGCCCCGTACAAGCACGGCCTACCCCTTGCGGGCGGAATCCGGGGGCATGGCACACCGTTGAATGTTGCGACTTCCTATGTGCCCTTTCGGGCACTCCCGGATTCCAATTCATTTCATCCGGGCTGCGGGACTGGTGAATTTATTTTGAAATTGATCCGAATTCAAAATAAACCCTATACCGTAGGATGGTGGTGAACTTGCGAATCGCAGCGTTTGCAACTCCGAAAAGCCGGGGTTCGTGCCTGTGTCAACTCTGCATCGAGCTTGCCCGATAGCAGATTGCCTGACTTTGCCTCGAAGAGGTTCTCGCACCCTCAGGGTGTTACACCACCAGCCTACAGCTTTTCTTTTACCCAGACGGGAACTGAATTTAACGCGTGTGTGAGATGCTCCGGTTGCGTGCCGCCTGCCATCGCCATGTCCGGCCTGCCGCCGCCTTTGCCGCCGACCTGCTGCGCAACGAAGTTCACCAGATCGCCCGCCTTTACTTTCGCCGTGGTATCCGCCGTCACACCCGCGATCAGGCTGACTTTGCCGTCGGAAACCGAGGCCAGCACGATGGCCGCCGATTTGAGTTTGTCTTTCAGCTTGTCCATGGTTTCGCGCAATGTCGCCGCATCTGCACCTTCCAGCAACGCGGCCAGCACGTTCACTCCGTTGATGTTTACCGCCTGATCCAGCATTTCGTCGCCCTGCGCGGAAGCCAGTTTCGATTTCAGTGCGGCGAGTTCCTTTTCCAGCGCTTTGGTATTGTCGAGTATCTGCGCCACGCGTGCGGCGGCTTCATGCGACTGCACCTTGAGCGCTGCCGCGACTTCCTGCAACTGACGTTCCTGTTGATGCACAAAGGCCAGTGCGCCCTCGCCTGTCACCGCTTCCACGCGGCGCACGCCTGCCGCCACGCCGCTTTCGGCCAGTATCTTGAACAGGCCGATATCGCCGGTGCGCTTCACGTGGGTGCCGCCGCACAATTCAATCGACGAACCGATGTTCAGCACGCGCACAACGTCGCCGTATTTCTCGCCGAACAGCATCATCGCGCCGGTCTTCTGCGCATCCTCGATACCCATCTCACGCGCCTGACAGGCGGCATTGGCGAGAATTTCCGCATTGACGATGGCTTCCACCTTGCGAATTTCCGCATCGCTCATCGGCTGTGTGTGCACGAAGTCGAAGCGCGTCTTGTCCGGATCAACCTGCGAACCTTTTTGCTGCACATGGCCGCCCAACACCTCGCGCAACGCCTTGTGCATCAGGTGGGTAACCGAGTGGTTGCGGGAGGTAGCAGCGCGCGCCTGCACGTCCACCCGTGCCGAAACGCCGTTGCCCACGCTCAGCTTGCCGGTCTTCACCACGCCGTGATGGCCGAATACACTGGCCTGTATCTTCAGCGTGTCTTCTACCGCGAAGATGCCATGCACGCTGCGCAGCTCGCCGCGATCACCAACCTGCCCGCCGGATTCGGCATAGAACGGGGTGTCATCCAGCACCGCCACGCCCATCTCGCCTTCGCTCAACTCATTGACCGACACGCCATCCTTGTACAATGCCAGCACGTTGCCGTTGCTTTCCAAAGCCACGTAGCCGTGGAAGGCCGTGGCCGGGCCGGTGTATTCCAGATTGGTTGCCATCTTGAATTTTCCGGCTGCGCGCGCCTGATCTTTTTGCTGCGCCATCGCCTTGTCGAAGGCCGCTGCGTCAACACTCACGCCATGCTCGCGGCACACGTCCTGCGTCAGATCGAGCGGAAAACCGAAAGTGTCATGCAGCTTGAACGCCGTCTCACCGTTGAAAATGGAAATGCCCTGCTTCTTCATCTCGACCAGATCGGATTCCAAGATCGCCATCCCATGTTCGATGGTGGTGAAGAAGCGTTCCTCTTCCTGCCTGAGAATTTCCATCACGCGCACTTGCGCCGCTGCCAGATCGGGAAAGGCCACGCCCATTTCGCCCACCAGATCCGGCACCATCTTGTGGAAGAATGCCGCGCGCGCCCCCAGCTTGTAGCCGTGGCGTATCGCGCGTCGAATAATCCGGCGCAGCACATAGCCGCGACCTTCATTGCCGGGAATCACCCCGTCTGCAATCAGGAAGGAGCAGGCACGGATGTGGTCGGCCAGCACTTTCAGCGAGGGGCTATCCAGATCGGCGCTGTGCGTTTCGCGCGCTGCCGCCTTGATCAATGCCTGGAACAAATCGATTTCATAGTTGGCATGCACATGCTGCAACACCGCCGAGATGCGCTCCAGCCCCATACCGGTATCCACCGAGGGCTTGGGAAGCGGATGCATCACCCCCGCTTCATCGCGGTTGAACTGCATGAACACATTGTTCCAGATTTCAATGAAACGGTCACCGTCCTCACCGGGGCCGCCGGGCGGGCCGCCGGGGATATGATCGCCGTGGTCGTAGAAGATTTCCGTGCAAGGCCCGCAAGGGCCGGTGTCGCCCATCATCCAGAAGTTGTCCGAAGCGTAGCGCGCGCCCTTGTTGTCCCCGATGCGGATCACGCGTTCGGCAGGCACGCCGATTTCTTTGGTCCAGATGTCGTATGCCTCATCGTCCTCGGCATACACCGTCACGGTGAGCTTGTCCTTGGGCAGCTTGAACACAGCCGTCAGCAACTCCCACGCATAGTGGATCGCCTCGCGCTTGAAATAATCGCCGAAGCTGAAATTGCCCAGCATTTCGAAGAAAGTGTGATGGCGCGCGGTATAACCGACGTTCTCCAGATCATTGTGCTTGCCCCCGGCGCGCACGCATTTCTGCGAGGAGGTGGCACGGGTGTAAGGCCGTTTATCGAAACCGAGGAACACGTCCTTGAACTGGTTCATCCCCGCGTTGGTGAACAATAGCGTCGGATCTTCGTGCGGCACCAGCGAACTGGAAGCGACCACGGTATGGCCTTTGGAGGCAAAGAAATCTAAATATTTTTGACGTATTTCACTGCTTTTCATCTAATCACCATCACCATGAAAAATGTTCGGGCAAAGCGCCTGAAAGAGGCGCGCATCATACCATGTGCTGCGCTGACATCCATATCGCGGCAAAGAGGGATGCGGTATCTTAACGCCGGTTATTGACAAATTCTGGATGCAACGAATCTTCCATCCAGCGCTGCGGGTTGTTGACAACATATTCGGCAATGCAATTGTAATCGGCATCGTCACGGACGACGTGTTCATAATAATTACGCTGCCATACCGGCGCGCCGGGTGTGTTGCGAATATCATTGATACGCCTGCTTGCCGCACCTTTGAAGCCACGTACCATTGCGCCAACACTACGCGATGGCATCCGGAGGGGCGTATGGCATAACCAGCGACTTGCTGGCGTTGTTTGCCAGCTTAGTCGAAGGCTGGTTGTTTCATCCAATACGCCCGTTTATCGTCCTCCGCATCAACGTGATTGGAGGAAATATCATTTGCCCCCACGATACGCACGATGCCATGAAAATGATTGGGCATTACCACGAATTCACCGCATTCAATTTCTGATCGAACCTCCGCCGATCTCAGCCATTCCGACGCAATGATTTCTCCATATTCGTTCAATCGCATAAGACCGCTCTCGATTTCACCAAACACACATTTCCTGTCATAGGCGCAAATGGTCACAAAATACGCCCCAGTTTGGGAATAATCATATTCCTTCAAACGAATGCTGCGTCGGTGACCTTCGTTTGGTTGATCGGACATAATTTATCACCGCGATTATCGTAGGGGCGTATGGCAATATACCCTGTCAAATGGTGATACGGCGCGCAACACAGGGCGTATTGCCATACGCCCCTGCGCAAAATGGCGCATTCGAAACTGGTTGGGGAGCAACCCCGGCAACGCAGTATTCACCGCACGCTGCCGCGCGGCATGAATCAGTTGCGTGATCTCGTTGAAATAGTCTTGAATGTAAAATAGCCTTCGTTTGGTTGATCGGACATAATTTACCACCGCGATTATCGTAGGGGCGTATGGCAATACGCCCTGCAAATAGTTATACGGTACGCAACACAGGGCGTATTGCCATACGCCCCTACGGAAAAGTGTGCATCCGAAACAGGTTGCGGCGCAGCCCCGGCAACGCAGTATTCACCGCACGCTGCCGCACGGAATGAATCAGTTGCGTGATCTCGTTGAAGTCGGATTGTGGGTTAAGCGGTGTCGTCATGTTGATTTACGAAAATCAAACTTCCTCATTAACGCGTAGCCCGGATGCAGCGCAGCGAAATCCGGGAAATTTCCGTAATGCCGTGCAATCTACCTTGCTTTCTTTGCCTTTGCCGATCATGAGTCGAACGCCACAATATCATTTTTCCCAACCACTACATATAGTAGCAAGGGGCGTGAAGGGATACTCGTTATCTTGAATTATCGATTTATTGCTAGTTTCGCAACGGCTTCCCGTTCTTCAACATATATTCCACCCGCGCCCTGGTCTTGTCCGTCGCCAGCAGTTCCATGAAGTGTTTACGTTCCAGATCGAGCAGCCATTGTTCGTCCACCAGGCTGCCCGCTTCCACGTCCCCGCCGCACATGGTTTCGGCGATGCGGCAGCCGATGTTGTAGTCGTGTTCGGAGATGAAGCCGCCTTCTAACATGTTGACCATCGCGGCTTTTAATGTGGCGATGCCGGGACGTCCGGCTACGGGTATCTGGCGCGGAGCGAGCGGGGGCCGATAAGCGGTTGCTGTAAGCGCACGGGCTTCTTCTTTGGCGACGTGCAGCAGCTCATACTGGTTGAGCACGATGCGATCCGAGGGTTTGAGGTAGCCCATGTCACGCGCGAGTTCGGCGCTCTTGGCGACTTCGCCCATGGCGATTTGCTGGAAGTAGCGGCGCAGGTGCGGGAAGATGTCGCCGCCTCTGGCCTCCACTGCCGCGCGCATGGCCATTTCCTTGCAGCCGCCGCCAGCGGGCAAGACGCCGACGCCGACTTCAACCAGTCCGATGTAGGTTTCCAGCGAGGCGACGATGCGTGTGCAATGGATGGTGAATTCGCAGCCGCCGCCGAGCGCGAGGCCGTACACCGCCGCGATGGTGGGAACTTGGGCGTATCTGAGGCGCTGCGAGACTTGCTGAAACTTGGCGACCACGTCTTCCACGCGCGGCACATTGCCCGCTGCGGCGTTGACGATCTCGCCCAGCCCGCCGCCGCCCGCGATGGTGTATTTCACGCGATTCGCCGCCCCCTTGAGCTTGTCAAACAGCCCGGCAGGCGGGGCATCGGCGGCTTCCTGTACGCCTTGCAGCAGTTGCAGCAGGTGTGCTCCGGCAGAGAATGGTGCTTCAACTTGCCAGAGTACCAGTGCGCGAAAATGCGCCTCGGCTTCGTCCACCGCTTGCAGAATACCGTCCAGCACTTCGTTGCTGATGGCGTGCATCTTGGTCTTGAAGCTGAGGATGGCGATGTCGTCGCCGGTGTGCCACAGGCGCACGGCTTCGGTTTCGAACACGGTTTCGCCGTATTGTACGGTTTCGCCCAGCAGGCGGTCGGGAAAGAGTTGACGACGGTAGACAGGAAGAGTAGAGCGTTGTTGATAGTCCCTCTCCCTTCGCTGCGCTTCTCCCTCTCCCGCTTCACCCGCAAGGGGTACGCCGTGGTTGTAAGGGGCTGAAGCCCCAACAACACACGCAGGCGGGAGAGGGGAGAAAGAACCCTGCGGGGTGTGGACGCCAACGCGATCGGGGTCGCTCGCCCAGGCGGGCAGCGGGGCGTGGGACATGGCTTTGCCTGCGGTGATGTCGGCGCTAATCCAGCCTGATACTTGCTGCCAGCCAGCGGCCTGCCAGATTTCAAAAGGACCGCTGTCCCAGCCAAACCCCCAGCGCACGGCAAAGTCGAGGTCGCGCGCGTTATCGGCAATGTGTTCGAGTTGCAGCGCGCAGTAGTGAAATACGTCGCGAAAGGTCGCCCACAGAAATTGCGCTTGCGGATGCGGGTTATTGCGCAATCCGGTGAGTTTATTGGCCCAGTCGCGTTCACGCAGGATGTCTTTAACCCCGTCGTCCACCTTGGCATCCGAGAGGCGATACTCTTTGGAATGGATATCCAGCACGTGTATCTCTTTGCCGATCTTCTGGTAGACACCGCGCTTGGTTTTCTGTCCCAGCGCCCCCTGCTCAACCAAATAGTTGAACCAGTCCGGCAGATCAAAATGTTTGTGCCACGGATCATCCGTGAGGTTTTCGCGCATGGTGTTGACCACATGTGCATACACGTCGAGCCCGACCACGTCCAGCGTGCGGAATGTGGCGCTCTTGGGACGGCCCAGATAGCGTCCGGTCAACGCATCCACAGTATCGAAGCCGAGGTTGAAGGCTTGCGCATGATGCTTGGTGGCCAGCATGGAAAACACGCCGATACGGTTGGCGATAAAGTTGGGCGTATCCTTGGCGCGCACTACGCCCTTGCCCAGCGTGGAGACGAGGAATTCTTCCAGATGATCCAGCAGCGATGCCTCGGTGCCGGTGCAGGGTATCAGTTCGACCAGATGCATGTAGCGTGGCGGGTTGAAGAAGTGGATACCGCAGAAACGGTGGCGCAAGCTTTCCGGAAACGCCCCGGCAAGTTTATTGATGGACAAACCGGAGGTGTTGCTGGCAAATATGCTGTGCTCGCCCAGATACGGCGCGACTTTTTGATAGAGACCGGATTTCCAGTCCACGCGTTCCGCAATTGCCTCGATTACCAGGTCGCAGCCGCGCAACAGTTCGAGATGCTGGTCGTAGTTGGCGGGCTGGATAAAGGTGAGCTTGGACGGACAGGCTGCCGGCGCGGGATCGAGCTTTTTCAAGCCGTCCAGCGCCTTGTTCACGTTGCCGTTAAGGTCGCCCTCTTTCGCGGGCAATTCGAACAGCAACGTTTCGACATTGGCGTTAACCAGATGCGCTGCAATCTGAGCGCCCATCACCCCGGCACCGAGAACCGCAACCTTGCGGATATGAAAATTTTCGCTCATCAACTTTCTCCAATAAATTAAGGGAGGCATCGCCTCCCCTGAAATCAGACTACTCAAGAGCCCAGCGTGTATTGCACACTCGACTTGCCCGCACAATTACCGCCCGAAATTATTAATTTATTCGCAAATGTCATACCCGCATTCCCATCAATAATGTTGTTTCACACCAGCAAACAGCCAGACAAGGTTGTTGCAAAACCGCACCAACCTTCCGGCCCGAAATATAATCATGCCTCTAATCGATAGATGAAACAATACTATCCCCGTCTAATTCGTAACGAAAGTCGCTGAAATGCTCAAGCCATTTGAGTATAATTTGGGTTGGAGTCAATTCACCCGGACATGGGCGATGAGCTTTAAGCTCTGCCAGTTTCACCCGGTTTTGCACGAGCTCTCCCGCGCCCCATAAATTGCGGTAACAAATTGTATAATATGGATTAAATTATCCATCCCTTTACCCATAAAGAAAGCGAGAACTCAACTTGAGTCAACATAACTCCCTCTCCTACCGCGACGCCGGAGTGGACATCGACGCCGGTGACCGCCTGGTGGAAAACATCAAGCCTTACGCCAAGCGCACCATGCGCCCCGAAGTATTAAGCGGGATTGGCGGCTTCGGCGGTCTGGTTGAAATTTCCAAAAAGTTCCGCGAGCCGGTGCTGGTCTCAGGAACGGATGGCGTCGGTACCAAACTGAAACTGGCATTCGAACTGAACCGCCATGACACCGTCGGAATTGATCTGGTTGGCATGAGCGTCAACGATATTCTGGTGCAGGGCGCGGAACCGCTATTCTTCCTCGACTATTTTGCCTGCGGAAAACTGGATGTGGAGGCCGCCACCGAAGTCATCAAGGGTATCGCGCTGGGGTGCGAGCAGTCCGGTTGCGCATTGATCGGTGGAGAGACAGCCGAGATGCCGGGGATGTATCCGGTGGGGGAATACGACCTCGCGGGATTCGCCGTGGGCGTGGTGGAAAAAGCCGACATTATCACGGGCAGCGACATCAAACCCGGTGACGTGGTGTTGGGATTGGCATCCAACGGCGCACATTCCAACGGTTATTCGCTGGTGCGCAAAATCATCGAGCGCAGCAAACCCGATCTCAATGCCCAATTCGACGGAGACCGCACGCTCGCAGATTGCATCATGGCGCCCACGCGCATTTACGTCAAACCGTTGCTGGAACTGATGCGTGCCCTCCGTGTCAAAGGAATGGCGCATATCACCGGCGGCGGTTTACTGGAAAATATCCCGCGCGTGCTGCCCGAAAATGTCACCGCCGTGCTGGACGGAAACTCGTGGCACACCCCAAAACTGTTTGACTGGCTGCGCGACCAGGGCAATGTTGACCAACAGGAAATGTACCGGACGTTCAATTGCGGCATAGGAATGATCGTGGTGATTGACAAGAAAGATACCGATGCCGCACTTCAGCAGCTCAAGGCCGCAGGGGAAAATGCGTGGATTATAGGCTCCATACAGGCACGCCAGGATAATGAGCCACAAACCATCGTTCGATAAAGCATCCGGAAAATCGGTCGTTATCCTGATTTCCGGGCGCGGCAGCAACTTGCAGGCGTTACTGGAGGCCGACTTCCCCTGTTGCACCATTACGGCGGTCATCAGCAACAAGGCCGATGCGCAGGGGCTGGAAGTTGCCAGGCAGCATGGTATTCCCACACATATTGTGGCGCATCGCGACTATTCGGATCGAGCCGCATTTGATGCCGCACTTGCCCGGAGCATCGACCACTACCAGCCCGACCTCGTCCTGCTTGCAGGATTCATGCGTATACTTACGACGGGCTTTGTAGAACATTACTACGGCAGACTGATCAATATCCACCCTTCCCTGTTACCCTCATACAGCGGGCTGGACACGCATGCACGAGCGCTTAGGGACGGCGTTAAAATTCACGGTTGTACGGTGCATTTTGTTTCTCCCGATCTTGATCACGGCCCGATCATTATTCAGGCAGCAGTATCGGTGCTGGAGGATGACACGCCTGCCACACTGGAAACGCGCGTATTGCGTGAGGAGCATCGTATTTATCCGCAGGCGGTGCGCTGGTTCTGCAGGGGTTAC